>Ga0209487_1001881_pt1 | contig 17390 bp, 19 predicted proteins | sample Poulit2012_FD_187524 | JGI IMG/M metagenome (GOLD analysis project Ga0209487, IMG submission 187524) | Agricultural soil microbial communities from Georgia to study Nitrogen management - Poultry litter 2012 (SPAdes) (version 2) | ecosystem: Environmental > Terrestrial > Soil > Agricultural land...
GCGCCGGCGCCACGCGGCGTCTGACCGCCAACGGCGAACGCCGCCCTGCCGTAGTTGAGCGGGGCGGCGTCCGCATGGGTGGCCGACCAGCGCAGTTCAGCGGTGAGGGGCACGCCCGCGTTTGTCACGAGCTCCCGCCAGGGCATCACCGTGCCTGCGGGGCCGTGCGCGGGGAGGAACGCGCGTGCCGTCGTCTCATGGCTATCGGTGGTGAGGGCGGCGACTCGCGTCTCATCGCTGCTCAGTCCCGTGGGTGTCTTCACGGCCGCAGTTTTTCAGTCACCACGGACCACCTCCGCGCTGACGGGTGTCGCGCACGGTGCCCACCACGCGCTTAACGCTTCCTGAATGTGGGGCACCCGCGGCCGATGCGCGCTCGGCCCCGATGGCGGATCGGTTTGCGGCGAGGGGTGCCTCTCTTCAGGGCTGGAGGCCCCAGTACTGCCTGCGGGCTGGCATCGCGTGAATGACCAGTTCGTCGCCGCTCTCGAAGATGAGGACGACCGTCCCGAGCAGGCGAGCCTGGGTATCGAAGCCGAGCCGAAGTTCGCGGTGGGGCCAGTCCTCCTCGTCGAGGGGCTCCACCCAGAGCGGCCAGTCGGCCGCTTGGACAGCGTCCTCTGCGAGCACTCCGGGTTTGAGAGCGCTGTCGTGGACTCTCACCCTGCGTAGCCGGCCAACGCTCTGCGAATAGCTTCCGACCGCGAGATGTGCTCGCGCTCAGCGACCGCATCGACCGCAGCCAGCTCCTCGGCAGTGAGACGGACAGCGACGACTTGCATCGGCTCAGCGCCACGCCCGGGGCGACCACGGCCGCGGCGCTTCATCTCCTGGGCGTCGTACCCGGCTTCAGCCTCGTAAGCCCATTGGCGGATCTGCTCCTCGCTCACCATGACGAAAATCGTATGACGAAAACGGTGTCATCGGAAGTACCCGCTAAGGAACAGGCGCTTTCGCACCGAGCACTTGCACCCTGAGAAGAAGGGGTAGTCGCTGAGGGTGTCGGGCTGTGCTCGGCGCCCGAGCCGGCCACATTCGGTGGCGCGGCCGGGCCGATCCTCTGGGAGGTGTGCCATGAGCGCACTGTTTGTCGGGTACGCCCGATGCTCCACCGATCAGCAAGACCTCACCGCGCAACGCGAGGCCCTGCTCAGCCTCGGCGTAGAGACCGAACGCATCTACGTCGACCACGGCCTGACGGGCACCAACCGAGAACGCCCCGGCCTACGCGAGGCCTTGGCCGCGTGCCGGGCCGGGGACACCCTGGTGGTCACGAAGCTCGACCGCCTGGCACGGTCCCTGCCCGATGCGCGGGCGATCGCGGACGAGTTGACCGCGCGACAGATCAGTCTCTCCCTCGGCGGGTCCATCTACGACCCGACCGACGCAGTTGGCCGTCTCCTGTTCAACGTGCTCGCCATGGTCGCGGAGTTCGAGTCCGATCTGATTCGGCTGCGCACGGTCGAGGGCATGAAGGTCGCGAAGGCCAAGGGGAGGTTGAAGGGGAAGCAGCCCAAGCTCAGCCGTAAGCAGGAAGCGCATCTGGTGTCGCTGGTGCACAGCGGCGAGTACAGCACTCTGGAGGTGGCCGAGCTGTTCGGGGTCGGGCGCTCCACCGTCTACCGCGCGATCCAACGGCAACGACTGGCAGCCAAGGCCGAGCTCGCGAATGCGTCGACACGAGGCTGAACGTTCGCCTTGCCGGCGTCCCGCAACTGACACCTACACGGGACGCCGGCGAGCGGAGCCTCTCCCGGAAACCACCAGGAGCGCCGCATCCCGATGGCGTTCTGCTCTCGGAACGTCAGCAGTTAATGCCCGGGCCCACTGCGCCCGTAGCGACAAAATCGAACTCTGCCCGGCGTCAACCGTGTAGCACGATGGACACATGACCGAGATCCGGCCCGCACGGCCCGCCGATGCAGAGGACATGGCCGAGGTGCAGAACGCGATCTACCGCGCGAGCCTGCGAGCGAGCCCAGTCGACGTCGCACAGGTCCGCCGGCATTACCTCGATACCGACCACAGGATTGCCTGCACCGTCGCCGAGCAGGAGGGTCGGGTTGTCGGTTTCCAGTCGCTCATACGCGCGTGGCCCGGGAATCCGTACGACGTGGCTGAGGAGTGGGGCATCATCGGGACGCACATCCACCCTGACGCTGGTCGAAGCGGACTAGGTCGCCGCCTCTTCGCCGCGTCACTCGCGGCGGCACGAACTGCTGGCCTCAGGTACAACGACGCGAGCATCGGCGTCAATAACGCTCCTGCCCTGGCTTACTACACGGTCATGGGCTCCATGCCGTACCGCCACGGCGGCGACACCAGCGCGCACCGCTTCGACGTCCAGTAGTCGACCGCCCGGAATGCGGCGACGTCCGGCCCCTGCCCGTCACGCCTCGACCAGGCCCGGCTCCCAGCGTGCGAAGCGGGCCATCGAACGCAGGGACATCCGAGTCGGCGCGGCCCGGACGAGGGCGTCGCGCACGCTGACCAGTGCCCCCGAGCGAAGCTCGCTTCCGATCCGGCCGGCCCACCGCGAGGCGCGCGCGACCGCCTGCGACCGAGGCCGGCGGGTGCGGTCGTACGCAGCGAGGGCGGACGCGACGTCGTCGTGGCGGTCCAGGGCCAGCCCGAGGACCACAGCGTCCTCCAGCGCCTGCGCGGCACCCTGCCCCAGGTTCGGTGTCATCGCGTGCGCGGCGTCTCCCAGGAGGGCGACGGCGCCCCGGACATAGCCGGGCAGCGGGGACGCCAGGTGGTACAGGTCGTGTCGCAGCACAGCGTCGTGCTCGGCACCGGCGAGCAGCTCGGGGATCGGCGCGTGCCAGTCCCGAAAGCGCGCCCGCAGGTGGGCCGCCTCGTCGCGGAACCGGTGGCCCTCGGGCGCGCCGGCGACGGCCGCGAACCAGTAGACCCGACCGTCGACGAGCGTGACCGCTCCGAACTCGGTGGCCGGTCCCCACGAGACGGCGCCGGCGAGGTCCAGTGGCCACCGCCCAGCGGTGACCGAGCGCCACGCCGTGACTCCGGTGTACGCGGGGCCGGGGTGGTGCGGGAACAGGGCGCGCCGCACGCAGGAGCCGATCCCGTCCGCGCCGACGACGAGGTCGGCTGCGAGACGACGCCGCTCACCGCCATGGAGGTAGCTGACCTCGGTTTCACCACTGACGTCGACGACGTCGGCACCCGGGACCAGCACGCCCGCCGGCAGGGCCTCGCGCAGCACTCGGTGCAGGTGCTCCCGATGGATCCCAACCACGGAGGTCCCCACGGCACGGGCCAGATCGGCGCCGTCGACCCGGGCCAGCCAGCGTCCTGAGCGGTCGCGGATCCCGCCGCCGCCCTGCGGTACCGCAGTAGCGGAGACGGCATCGGCGAGCCCGAGCTCTCGCAGCGCGCGCTGCCCGTTGGCCATGAGTGTCAGGCCCGCGCCGATCTCGGTGGGCGTCGACGACCGCTCCAGAACCGTGACGTCCCACCCCCGCTGCCGGAGTGCGACAGCAGCGGCCAGCCCTCCGATCCCGCCGCCGACGACAACGGCGCTCCTGTCTCGGTCAGCCATGTCTCCTCCTGGCGCCCTCCAGACACGGCTCCCGTCTCCGGGCCGAGAGCTGAGTAAGAGATGCCGCGGATAGGCGCGTCATTGCAGTGAAGCAGGCACGCGCGCCAGGAGGCAACGAAGTTGGTGGAGCGCGTCAGCTCCTGACCACCGGGGCTTCACGAAGTTCCTGGTTGATGACTACGCGATTCTCTGATCGCGTCGCTCCGTCATCCGGCTCCGCTTGCGGTCACATCCAGTTGACACCGTCGTCTTCGTGTTCGCGAATTCGGTACTTGATCATTTTGGTGAGCAGTGGGCGGGGTGGCGTTGAGTCGTATGGCAATGCGATGGTCCCTTTGCCAGTGCGGTAATCGGTGAGCTCGGCGTCGAATGCGGCTCGGGTCGTTGGTGTGAAGGCGACGCTGGCATGGGTTTTGTGTCCGCTGAACATGAACAGGATGACGCCGTCGGGATGGACGTAGGCCGGGTGGCCCCACTTGATCTGCTCGACTGCGTCGGGAGCGGCGTCTCGGCATATGGTGCGGAGTTCGTTGAGAAAGGCATGGCCGAGCGGTGGCGCTGCGTTGATGTACTCGTCAATGGTCGCTGCCTTCGACATGGTCGCTGACTCGATCCTGTTACCTGGGTCTGCTTGTGGTGGGGTTGCTAGTCGCCGGGGTGGGTGGCCGGCGTTCGCGGGTGGCTATCCGGACTCTCTCGCTCGGCGTCGCGGGCGGCAGAGTTCCCAACCACTCCCCCAGCGATGATCAGGGCAGTAGTCCCGAGGAAGCCTGATATCGCGAGAATCTGGGCTGGCACCGCGGAGAGACGGGCGTAGGCACCAAGAACTAGGAGGACGGCCGAACCTGCGGTGGTGATGTAGCCCCATAACGCCGCTGCCAGCAGCCATGGCTCTGCCGCGGCGTGGCCGTGAGCCCAAGCGTGGTCACTGTGGAGCGTTGCACGGGTCTTTATGCCGAAGGCGCGGTTGCGCCGGAGAGTCCCGGCTCTGGACATGGCTCGGGTGAGGTGCGCGGGGACAGCGATGATGACCGTCGAGAACGCGAGCATGGTCGCCGCGATAGCCACATCGTCCATACGGTCGACCCCTCCCTACTCGAGCGTGTCACCCGCATAAACGTCCGCAACCCTACCGAACGTCGACGGTGCACGGCATCAGCTGGAATACCAGTGCATTAGCGACGAACGGTGAACGCGCTTCTTGCGGCCAATCGTCGAGAAACTGGCCCTCCTTCGCGGGCCTACGACGGGTCACCGGTCACGAGGATTCCGACGGGGTGGGCACCGAGCGTGCCAACGCCCACGTGCCGACACCCGTCACGAGACCGGCCACCAGCCCGATCCGTGTGTGCGCTCTCCGGACGCCGCGGGTCGTGAGCCGCTCGCCCCACCGGTGAATCGCCCGCTCGCCGACCACCGCCCCGACAACGCTTGCGGCGGCCAGCACGACACCAACCACTCTGATCCGCCCGGCGCGAGCTGACCGACCGCCGCCCAGTCCGAGTGCGTCCGCGTCGATCACCGGCTCGGTCGCCATGAGTGCGGCCACAGCGGTGAGGTCCGCCTCGGTCGCCGGCACGCTCCCGCCGTCATCCACGGTGTCAGCGGTGTCAGCCTCATCTGCCTGGGTGGCTCGTGCCGCGTGCGCCATGGACAGCGAACCACCGATCAGCACCGCAACCTTGAGCGCCCCACGTACCGGGCGGGAGGCGACGACGTCCGGCAGCGAGTACCAGATGCCGGTCACCACGCCGTTCACGACGGCGTCGACCAGTTTCCCGCGTCCGCCTTGCTCACCCACGATGCACTCCCTCGCTCGGCCCTTGGTGCGTCTGAACGTACCGGCCGCCGGGCAGCCGATCTCCGTCAGGACGGCCGCGCGGGGCGATCCGACGTTCGTGTGTCGGCAGGGAGTGGCCAGACCAGTCCAGCCCGAGTAGTCATGGCGTGAGAGAGTGGCAGCCGGAACGTCCGCATACGGGCCAGCGTTCGCGCGTGTCATGTCGGGCCATGTCCGTCGGCACTTTCGCAGAAGGGCAACTCATGGGAGGTCCCGGATCCGGTCCTCCAGGAGCCCACCGACGCCATCGTCGACGTCATCGCGACGTCGATCTGTGGCTCTGACCTGCACGTGGTGTCAGGAGAACTGGTGCCGGACACCGGGTTCATCCTCGGACACGAGATGGTGGGCCGCATTCGTGAACTCGGCTCCGCGGTGAGGAACTTCTCTGTCGGTGACCGTGTGACCGTCTCCCCCGCTCCCTACTGCGGTGCCTGCGCGCGTTGCCGAGACGGACACTATGCGCATTGCGAGTTCGGCGGGGTGTACGGCAGCGGAGAGACGTACGGTGGCTTCGCCGGTTCACACGCCGAGCGGATGCGCATCGCCTTCGCCGCACGCGACCTCATTCGGGTGCCTGACCACGTGTCCAACGAGTCCGCGCTCGCGATCTCGGATGCGCTCACCACAGGGGCGGGCGGCGTCACCAAGGCAGTGACGCAGCAGGGTCGCACGATCGCAGTCTTCGGCTGCGGACCGGTGGGGCTCGCGGCACTGCACTACGCGACGATCTGGAAGCCGGCGAAACTGATCGCCATCGACCCCGTCCCTGAGCGCCTCGAGCTTGCCCGCCAGCTAGGTGCCACCGACGTCATCTCGGCTACGGACCCGCGAGCGGAGCTCCAGCGGATCACCGACGGCGCAGGGCTGGACGCTGCGATCGAGTGCGCGGGCGTGGAAGCCACGTTCCAGGCAGCGCTCGACTCACTGGCACCGGAGGGCTTCCTGTCGATTCTGGGAATCCCTCACGCGCCCGTCAGCTTCGACATCGCCGCTGCACTCAGGTACGGCCTGAATCTGTGGACGGGCCTTGCAGACGTCGGCCCCGCACAGACCGTCATGAACTACATCGCGGACGGGCTGCTCAATCCCGACCCGATCTTCAACCACGAGGTCAGCCTTGATGAGGCGCCGGCCCTTGTGAAGACCCTCATGACGAGCCGCGACCACGGCATCGTCAAGGCTGTGGTCAAGCCGTAAGACCCCTTCGAAGTCGACCGTTCGTGCGTGCCTCTCACGCGATGAGCTCAGCCACGAGGCGCTCGTCCCGGCGAGTGCCCCGAGGCTCCCCCGCTCAGTTCCCGGTGAGCTGGCACATGAACGCGTGCACCTCGTCGGCCATCGCCTCCGGCTCCCAGGTGTGCTGGGCGCCGGCGACCTCGCCTCGGGTGGCACCGGGTATCGCTGCGGCGATCGAGGTGGCCGCGGCCGTCATCTCGGGGAAGGTCTCCTCGCCCACCAGGAGGCGCACGGGGATGTCGATGCCGCCGAGGAGCTCGGCGTGCGGTGCCGACATCGCCCATTCCAGGGCCTGGGCGTCCGGCCGCAGGCTCTGGGCCTGGGCCACGAACGGCTCCCACAGGGATGAGTCCTTCAGCCCTTCCAGGACCTCGAGCGGGATGTCTTTCATGTAGTGCGTGACGGCGCCGGCGTGGTCGCCGTCGTCGAGCAGGCGGTACAGCTCACCGGTCCACTCGGGTACCCCCTGCTCGGCAGGGTCGAGCGGGGTCTCGAAGAGCACCAGGCCGACGACCGGGAGCCCCTCGACGGCCGCGCGCAGCGCGATGGCGCCGCCGGACGAGTGACCGACGAGGACCGCAGGCGGACCGGCGGCCGCGATGAGCGCCGCCACGGCGGCCAGCTCGTCGTCGAGATCCACCCGGCCGTCACGGATGCTCTCGCCGCGGCCGAGGCGGTCGTGGACGACCGTGGTGAAACCGCGCGAGGCGAGCAGCTCGGCGACCTCGCTCGTCTGTGGGTCGATGGCCCGGAAGGGACCCGCGCCCGCGACGAACACGACGGCCGGGCCGTCGCCGTGTCGGTCGTAGGCGACGCGGTCACCGGCGGACGTGATGACGGAACTGGACATGCGTCCCTCCTCGGATGCTCGGGTCTGGGGGCAGACCGAGCCACGCTCCGGAACTCATCGGCGACGACGGCCCCGGCCTACGTGCCAGTCGGATCAGGTGGTCAGCTCGCGCCGTCGGAGAGGCCCACGGACGAACTGGACGTCGGTCCGGTGACGTCGCCACGCGCTGCGCTGGCTCGCAGGCGCTCCGACAGGGCAAGGACCTCCTCGCGCAGGGCGTCCGGGGTGATGACCTCGAAGTCCCAGCCCAGCCCGGCCAGCATGGTGGCCATGCCGTCGAGGCGCTCCGCGCGCGTCTCGAGGAGCACGCCGTCGACGTGCTCGCTCAGCCGTCCCGCGCTCCGGGGCAGGCGCTCGCGCGCCTCCGTCAGGGTGGTCCGCAGCACCACCGAGACCTCGTGCGCCCACCCGACCGCCGCGATGCCGGACACGACCTGCGTCCGCGCGTCGAAGTCCGCGGGCACGACGTACGAGGTGTCGCGCTGCTCGACCGAGGCGATGCGGTCCAGGCGGAAGGTCCGCACGTCGTCGCGGGCGTGGTCGTGTCCGGTGACGTACCACCGGCCGGAGTGGAAGACCAGGCCGTAGACGTCGAGCTCGCGCTGCGACTCCCGCCCGTCCCACGCGGTGTACGCGATCGCGACAGTGCGCCGCGCCTGCGCGGCCGAGGCGAGACCGAGCAGCGTGTCGGCGCCGGCGGGAGCACCCGCGCGCACCGAGGCCGTGAACTGTGCGGTGGACAGCAGACTGTCGATCCGCCGGCGCAAGGCCTGCGGCAGGACGCGCGACACCTTCGCGAGCGCACTCGCCGTCGCCTGGTGGGCGGTGGTGGCGAGCCCCGCGCGCTCCGCGATCGTGAGGCCGAGGACGACGGCGACGGCCTCGTTGTCGGTGAGCATGAGCGGCGGCAGCTTGTACCCCGGTGCGAGCCGGTAGCCGCCGTACCGGCCCCGCTGCGCCCGGACGGGGATGCCGAGGTCCGCGAGGTGCTCGGCATAGCGCCGGACGGTGCGCTCGTCGACCCCGAGCCGTGAGGCGAGGTCCCCCACCGTGCGCTGCCCGCCCGTCTGGAGCAGCTCCAGCATGGCGAGGACGCGTGCGGTCGGGCGGGTCACGCTCCTCCTCCGCGCTATTTGAGAAACCTCTGTCGCTATACCGGGCGGATCCTGTCCGCAAACCAGTCTAGCGTCGTCGTCATGAACACCATCACCTACGTCCTCGTCCCCGGTTTCTGGCTCGGCGCCTCGGTCTGGCGCCCGGTCGCAGACGCGCTCAGCGAGCGTGGCCACGCCGTGCACGCCGTCGACCTTGCGGGCATGGGCGAACGCGCCCACCTCGCTTCCCCCGAGACCGACCTGACGACCCACATCGACGACGTCGTCCACCTCCTCGAGCAGCACGACCTGCGCGACGTCGTCCTCGTCGGTCACAGCTACGGCGCCCTCGTGACCACCGGTGCGGCGGACCGCGTCCCGGACCGTGTGGCGCACCTCGTCTACGTCGACTCCGGTCCCCTGCCGAACGGCACGGCACAGGCCGACTTCGAGGGGCCCGACGCCCGTGCGGCCAACGAGAACCTGGTCATGGCCCACGGCCAGGGCTGGATGCTCCCGCCGCCGTCCTGGGCCGAGCTCGCCGCCGACGCGCCCGACGTCGACGACGCCGCCGTCGCCGCCCTCGTCGACGGCTCGCAGCCGCAGCCCTGGCGAACCGCCACCCAGCCGGCCGCGCTCACCGGCGCCTGGGAGCGGCTGCCCCGGACGGGCGTGCTGTGCACCTTCAGCCTTGAGCAGCTGCAGCAGATGGCGCCGCACGCGCCGGTGTTCGCGCACATGGTCGACGGCGACTGGACCTACGTCGAGCTCCCGACGTGGCACTGGCCGATGGTGAGCCGGCCGGCGGAGCTCGCCTCGGTGCTGGACGCGGTCGGTCGCTAGGTCCGCGTGAGTCGCACCCCAGCGGGAAGACCGGTCACCTCACGCCGGGCTTTGTGGGTGTCGTGGAAGCCAGGTGAGAAGCTCGGCTCCGAGTGACGCGACCAGGTCCTCGCCCCAGACGGTGAGCGTCCGCTGCCAGGGGTGTCCGAAGGTGCCCCACCGGAGGTCAGGCGTCATGTGGGCGACGTCGTCGCCGTCGGGAAACACGGGAACGACCATCGGGCCGGCAGACAGCGCATGCCGTGCGGGGCGGTAGCGATAGGCGGGGTGCTGCCAGTCGAGGGCGAGGAGCTCGTCGTCATCGGCGAGCCGGACGAAGGCGCGAAGCGCCGAGGTGTTGATCGCCGCCTCACCGGCCGCGAACCTTCCCCCGCCCTGGTCGACGACGCAGGCCAGGTCGATCACCAACGAGTCGTCAGGCAGCGCGATCGCTGGGGCCGCGCGCTCGTAGTAGTCCGGGGCGAACCGGAAACGCTCGTTGAACGGCGCCCATGCCGCGTCGTCGTCGACCTCGCGCCACACCTCGTCCACCATGGCGACGACGTTACCCACCCACCAGTCGGGGCCAGTCGGCCCCGAATCCGCTGAGGTGGACGAGTCGGTCGGCTAGGGTCGAAAGAAGAACTGAAGCAGTACGAGCCCAGACAGGGTGGACGGCGATGCTCGCCGGCCGGACTCGCAACTGATCACTTCACGAGTGGACGCACAGTGCGGCCCCTCTCGACGACGGGGGGCCGGCGCCGCGGCCGCGGCCGGTGTCATCGAGCCGTCCCTGGGAATCGCCGACGATGGGGAACTCTCGATGACCGCTACGACGCCGGTCCAGCAGCACAGGCGACAGCTTTCGACAGTCGCGTGCGGCCTCGTCGGGGTGGCATGCGCCGTCGTCGGCCTCCTGCCGTGGCTGATCACCGGGATGCGGCTGCCACGCATCCGCAACTCCTGGGTCACGGGACCGATGCCCGAGCAGATGCCGGTCGTCCTCCTGCCGTTCTTCCCGTCGGCGCTCACGCTGATGACGGCCGTGCTCGTCGTCGGCGGTGCCCTCGCCGGAGTGACGACGCGCATACTTCGCGCTCGGGTGTCGAGGCATGGGTTCGTCGCCGTCGTGCTCGGGGTGCTCCTGGTGCAGGCCGGCGCGGTCCTCCAGACCGCCGTCGCCCTTCGTGGGGGCTTCACGGACCTCGGCCCGGCGCGCCTGGTCGCCGTGTCCGTGGCCCTGATCCTCATCGGCGTCCTCGCGCTCGTCCTCATCGCCAGGGCGCCGCGGGCGGGAGCGCTCATCGGTCTGGGCATCGGCGCGCTCATGGTCGCGGAGTGGATGACACCTCCCTTCGCGCGCCTGGCCACCTCCGGCCATGAGATCGGGCTGACGCTGGTGGACGCGGTGACGTGGCTGCCGCCGGTGCTCATCGGCGTCGCGATCGCCTGGGCAGGGGTGACGACCGTGGGCCGGGTGGTCGCCGCCGTCGTCGGGCACGGACCAGTCGAAGGAACCGGTCTCGTCCTCGAGGTAGTCGTCGAGGGAGATGTTGGCGGCGTAGATCAGCTCGCCCATGGGTACCTCCGGCCGATGAAGAGCTCCAGGCTGTAGCGCCCTCGAGTCACCGTCAAGGCAATTCCCCTGACGCGCTGTGGAAGAGTCGCCGCATGCGCCTCCTCGTGATCTTCGGCCCGCCCGCCGTCGGGAAGATGACCGTGGGCCGGGAGATCGCTCTGCGCAGCAGCTTTCGCCTGTTCCACAACCACGCACTCATCGAGCCGCTCCTCGACGTCTTCGACTACGGCACGCCCTCCTTCACACGGTTGCTCGGCGAGTGGCGTACGCGGGTGGTCGAGGAGGCCGCCGGCACCGGCATCGACCTGCTGCTCACCTTCGTCTGGGGCCTGGAGCTGCAGTCCGACGCCGACGAGCTGTCCAGGTACATCAGCCCGTACGTCGAGGCCGGAGCGGAGGTCGCGTTCGTGGAGCTCGCGGCGGATCTGGACACGCGCCTGCACCGCAACCGCACCGAGCTGCGGCTCGCCGAGAAGCGGTCCAAGCGCGACGTGGACTGGTCCGACGCGAACGTCCGTGAGATGGAGCGTTTCGTCATGAACACCGGCACTGCGGCCGACGACGGACCGGATCTCCCCGGCGCCCGTCTCCTCTCACGGCACCGGCACCTGCGGCTGGACACCACCGAGCTCACCGTCGGGGAAACGGCGGCTCGCGTCCTGGCGTGGTTGGACGCTTCGCCCGGCTGACACACCCGGGCTTCGCCACGCGAGCACAATGGGCTGCCATGGGAGTCGTTCTGGTCGGTGGAGGCCCTGACACCACGCGCAGCGCCACGTGCGTCGAGCCCTTCATCGAGGAGTGCCGGCGCAGGAGCGCCTCGCGCGTCGGCCTGCTCCTCGCCGGTGACCGCACCTCGGCCGACCACTTCGCCGCTGCCTATCTCGCGCTGCTGGGCGAGCTGGCCGGGACGGTCGAGGTCGTCCCGCTGGACGACGGCGTCGGTGACGTCACCCGTTTCGACGCCGTCGTCGTCGGCGGTGGGCCGACGCCCGAGTACCACGACCGTCTCGCCGCGGCGCTGCGGGCCATCGGGGAGATGGTCGCGGGCGGCGCCCCGTACCTCGGCTTCTCCGCCGGCGCGATGATCGCTGCGGAGACCGCCGTCATCGGCGGGCACCTCTCCGCCGGCGTGGAGGTGTGCCCGGCGGAGTGGTCCGAGGGGCTGGCCGAGGTCACCCTGCGGCCGGGGATCGGCATCGTGACGTGGGCCGTCGAGGTGCACGCCGCCCAGGCCGGGACCCTCGGCCGCGCGATCGACGCCGTCGCCAGCGGCGCGGTCGGCTCCGCCGTCGCCCTGGACGAGGACACCGCACTGCACGTCGACGCCGCCGGCGTCCCTCGCGTGCTCGGGTCGGGCCGCGCCTGGTGGGTCACGCGGGACGACGACGGCGCGGGCGGCGGCGCTGACGGAGGCGTCCGCGTCCGTCCGACGTCGCCCTCCTGAACCCGCCGACTTCGCCAGTTCCGATCACCGTTCGCCCATTGCAGCGGGCGAACGGTGATCGAGAAGGGCGTACTCGGCGGGGAAGGGAAGGGGCGGAGGTCAGCCGTGGCGGCGGCGGAGCTCCTCCAGCAGGGCCCCGACGTCCGGGCTCACGTCCAGGGCGTCCCCGACGTGCTCGCGGCTGCCCTGGTCGGGCTGCGCCATCGGCAGGCGGATGAGGTGCTCGGTACCCGGCACGTCGAGCACCACCGACTCCCAGCCCGCCGCGGCCACGCCGCTGCCGTAGCGCCGGATCGTCTCGCCGCGGAACCAGGCGCGCGTATCGGCGGGCGGGTGGTGCACCGCGTGCTCCACCTCCTCGGCGGGGACCACCAGGTCCACCGCGCCGGACGCCGCCAGCCGCTGGTAGATGCTGCGCTCGGGGCGCACGTCGGACCACTGCAGGTCCAGCGCCGCGAGCCGCGGGTTCTCCCACCCGATGCCGTCGCGCCGCCGCAGCCCCTCCAGCAGCCGCAGCTTGGCCACCCACTCCACCTCACGGGCGCAGGACATCGGGTCCTCCCCCAGCCGGGTGAGCAGGGAGTCCCAGCGCTCCAGCACGTCTCGGGTCTCGTCGTCGACGTCATCACCGAGGGCATCGCGGATGATGTCGAGGTACACCCGCTGGATCTCCAGCGCCGTCATGGTGCGGCCGTCGGCCAGCGTGAGCCGGTGGGTGAGGGAGGTGTCGTAGCTGACCAGCCGCGCCTCGGCGACGGCGTCGTCCAGCGCCACGGCGTCCAGGGCCAGCGGCACCGCCTCCTGCTCCAGCAGCCACAGCACCAGGGAGGTGGTCCCCAGCTTGAGGTAGGTGGCCGGCTCCAGCAGGTTCGCGTCCCCGGCGATGACGTGCAGGCGGCGGTAACGTTCGGCGTCGGCGTGCGGCTCATCACGGGTGTTGATGATGGGCCGGTTGAAGGTGGTCTCCAGGCCGACGTCGTTCTCGATGTAGTCCGCCCGCTGGGCGAGCTGGAAGCCGGGGATCTCCGAGCGCTGCCCCAGGCCCACGCGCCCGGCGCCGGTGAAGACCGGCCGGGTGACGAGGAACGGGGTGAGGTAGCGGACGATGTCCCCGAAGGGCACCGCCCGGTCCATGAGGTAGTTCTCGTGGGTGCCGTAGGACTGGCCCTTGCCGTCGACGTTGTTCTTGTACAGCGCGACGTCCGGCATCGCGGGCTCTGCGGCCAGCGCGGCGGCGGCGCGGCGCATGACCTCCTCCCCCGCCCGGTCCCACGCCACGGCGGCACGCGGGCCGATGACCTCCGGGCTGGAGTACTCCGGGTGGGCGTGGTCCACGTACAGCCGCGCGCCGTTGGTGAGCACGAGGGACGTCATGGCCGGGGGCCGCTCCCCCGGCACGGGACGGCGGCGGCGGTACGGGCCGAGCGCCGCGGCCAGGTCCTGCGGGGAGTCGGTGAGCTGATCGGGGTGGGCGGCCGCCCGGTCGAGGCGGAAGCCGCGGGCGTCGGAGAGCGGGTCCTCCCCCTCGTAGTCCCACCGGGCCGTGGCCCCCACCGTCTGGGCGTACGCGGCGACGACGGCGGCCGACAGCGCCATCGGGTTGGCCATCGGCTGCCCGGGCTCGAGCACGCCGTACTCGGTCTCGATGCCCATCATCCGGCGCACGGTCATGCTCGGCCCCTCAGAGGTAGTCGTGGGTCTCGACGGCGCGGGCCGGCTCCACACCCTCGCCGGAGCCGCTGCCGCCGAGGGTGCGCATGAAGACGATCCGCTCGCCCTTCTTGCCGGCCACGCGGGACCAGTCGTCGGGGTTCGTCGTCGAGGGAAGGTCCTCGTTCTCGCGCATCTCGGCTGCGTACCCGGCGAGCAGGTGGCTGGTGCGCAGGCCTCGCTCGCCGGTGGCGATGAGGTCCTTGATCGCGGACTTCTTCGCGCGGTCGACGATGTTGGCCATCATGGCGCCGGAGGCGAAGTCCTTGAAGTACAGGACCTCCTTGTCACCGCTCGCGTAGGTGACCTCGAGGAAGCGGTTGTCGTGCGTGGTGGAGTAGAGGCGCTCGACGACGGCGTCGGCCATCGCGGCGACGGCAGCGCGCGCGTCCCCGTGCGCCTCGATCTCCTCGGGGTGGATGGGCAGGTCCGCGGTGAGGTACTTGGCGAGGATCTCGCGGGCGCCGTCGGCGTCGGGGCGCTCGATCTTGATCTTCACGTCGAGGCGTCCCGGGCGCAGGATCGCGGGGTCGATCATGTCCTCGCGGTTGGAGGCGCCGATGATGACGACGTTCTCCAGCTTCTCCACGCCGTCGATCTCGCTGAGCAGCTGGGGCACCACGGTGGTCTCGACGTCGCTGGACACCCCGGTGCCGCGGGTGCGGAACAGGGAGTCCATCTCGTCGAAGAAGACGACGACGGGCAGGCCCAGGGCCGCCTTCTCCCGGGCGCGGGCGAAGATCACCCGGATCTGGCGCTCGGTCTCCCCGACGTACTTGTTGAGCAGCTCCGGGCCCTTGATGTTGAGGAAGTAGCTGCCCGACCGGTGGGTCTCGCCGTCGCCGGCCGCAGCGGCCAGGGAGGTGGCCACGGCCTTGGCGATGAGCGTCTTGCCGCAGCCCGGCGGGCCGTAGAGCAGCACGCCCTTGGGCGGCTTGAGGCCGTGCTCGCGGTAGAGTTCGGGGTGGAGGAAGGGCAGCTCGACGGCGTCGCGGATCTGCTCGATCTGCGGGCCGAGCCCGCCGATGTCGCCGTAGTCGACGTCGGGCGTCTCCTCCAGGAGCAGGTCCTCGACCTCCGAGCGCTCCACGTGCTCGACGGCGAATCCGCTGCGCAGGTCCGCCAGCACGGTGTCCCCCACCCGGACCGTCGCCTTCCGCAGCGGGGCGGCCAGGCGCAGGACGCGCTCGTCGTCGGAGCGGGCGACGACGAGCACGCGGGCGTCGTCGATGACCTCCTTGACCAGGACGAGCTCGCCGGTCTCCTCGTACCCGCCGCCCTGGACGGCGACGAGCGACTCGTTGAGCCGCACGTGCTGCCCCGGCTGGAGCGTGCCGAGGGGCAGGGAGGGGGCGGCCGCCACCCGCAGGCGGCGTCCGGAGGAGAAGACCTCGATCTCGCGCTCGACGACGTCGACGGCGAGCACGGTGGCGTAGCTGGCCGGCGGCCGGGACATCGCGTCGAGCTGCTCCTGCATGGTGGACAGCTGGTCACGAGCACCCTGGAGCGCCTTGGCGAGCCGCTCGTTCTTGGTCGCCAGGCTGATCGCCTGCTGCTCCAGCTCCTTGATCCTGTCCGCCCGGAACCCGTCCATTCCTGCCTCGGCCATCTGGGCCCCTTCCCTGCTCGATGCTCCGTCCACGGTAGGACACGGCACCGGGGCGCCGCGCGCGCGGGTCACTGCGTGGGAACGTCCCCGCCCGCGGCCTCGTCGCGCAGCCGCTCGGCGCGCTCCTGGTCCCGGCGCACGCGCCGGATCTTCTTGTCCGAGACGGTCCGCTCCCCCAGGTCCTCGGCCCACTCCTCCTCGCCGTCACCGGAGTAGGCGCCCTTGGCGGGGCGGCGCTTGCGCAGCGGCGGCTGGACGCCCGGCGCCATCCGGCGGGTGGTGACGAGGAAGCCGGTGTGGCCGACCATCCGGTGGTCCGGGCGCACCGCGAGGCCCTCCAGGTGCCAGCCGCGCAGCAGGGTCTCCCAGGCGCGCGGCTCGGTGAACAGCTCGGTGGCCTTGGCGTCCTCGACGAAGCGCGAGAGCTGGGTGGTGGTGGCGACGTAGGCGATGAGCACGCCGCCGGGGGCCAGCGCGTCCGCCGCCACCTGGAGGTTCTCCCACGGGGCGAGCATGTCCAGGACGACGCGGTCCACCGACCCGGGCTCGACGGCGGTGGGCAGCACCTCGGCGAGGTCCCCGACGACGACCTCCCACGCCGGGTGGTCCGCGCCGAACCAGGCGCGCGCGTTGGCCATCGCGATCTCGGCGAAGTCCTCGCGCCGCTCCACCGACAGCAGCCGGCCGTGCGGCCCCAGGGCCTGGAGCAGGGACATGCTCAGGGCGCCGGAGCCGACGCCGGCCTCGACCACGCGGGCGCCGGGGAAGATGTCGGCCATCGCGACGATCTGGGCGGCGTCCTTCGGGTAGACGATGGCCGCGCCGCGCGGCATCGACAGCACGTGGTCGGCCAGCAGCGGGCGCAGCACGAGGTACTCCACCCCGCCGGTGGTGGCGACGACGATGCCCTCGGTGCGGCCGATGATCTCGTCGTGGCGCAGGTAGCCGCGGTGGGTCTGGAAGGTGGCGTCCGGGGCCAGCGTGATGGTGTGGAGACGGCCCTTGGGGTCGGTGAGCTGGACGCGCTCACCCACCGCGAGCGGGCCTCGGCGCTGGGCAGGGCCGAGCGGGAGGTCGGCAGGGGCGGCGTCGTCGGAAGTCACGGTCCACGAGTCTAGGCTCCCCGGACCGGACCCCACCCCATCCCACAGCCCCCACCCCACACCCCCACCCCGGCGAGACCGCAGTTTGGCGCCCGGACCGCAGTGGCGCACTGCGGCCTGAGCGCCGGACTGCGGTCCCGGCGGAGAGGTGGAACCACGAGCGTGGCCGAGACCGCAGTTCCGCGCCGGGAGCGCAGTGGCGCACTGCGGTCTGACCGCCAGACTGCGGTGTCGGCGGAGGGGGGAAGTTCAGGCGGGTTGGGGCTCGTAGCGGCGGCGGCTGCGTTCGCGGGCCTTGGCCGCCTCCTCCTCGCGGTTCTTGGGCGGGGCGGTCGTCACCAGCGAGTCGAGGAGCACCGCGGTGGCGGCGGCGATCTCCTCGACGGCCCGGTAGAAGACCTCCTCGTTCGCCTTCGAGGGCTTGGTCGTCCCGGCCACCTTGCGGACGTACTGCAGGGCCGCGTCGTGGACCTCCTGCGACGTCGCCGGGGGTGCGAAGTTGTTCAGCGGGCGGATGTTGCGGCACATGTGACCA
>Ga0209487_1001882_pt1 | contig 17386 bp, 15 predicted proteins | sample Poulit2012_FD_187524 | JGI IMG/M metagenome (GOLD analysis project Ga0209487, IMG submission 187524) | Agricultural soil microbial communities from Georgia to study Nitrogen management - Poultry litter 2012 (SPAdes) (version 2) | ecosystem: Environmental > Terrestrial > Soil > Agricultural land...
CCGCCCTTCTTCGACGCGGACGCCGACGACGCGGTGAACTTCGGCGGGATCGGCGCGGTGATCGGCCACGAGATCGGGCACGGCTTCGACGACCAGGGCTCGAAGTACGACGGCGACGGCAACCTGTCCTCCTGGTGGACAGCTGCGGACCGCGAGGCCTTCGATGCGCGCGCCGCGACCCTGATCACCCAGTTCTCGCAGCTGTCCCCACGCGATCTGGATGATTCCCACCGGGTCAACGGCGCTCTGACCATCGGGGAGAACATCGGGGACCTGGGCGGGCTGTCCATCGCGGTCAAGGCGTATCTCGCGACCCGCTCGGCCGACGGCTCGGATGCCCCCGTGCTCGACGGCTTCACCGGCCTGCAACGGGTGTTCCTGTCGTGGGCGACGGTGTGGCGCGGCAAGAACCGGCCCCAGGAGGCGATCCGCCGTCTAGCGATCGATCCGCACTCGCCGATGGAGTTCCGCTGCAACGCCACCGCCTCCCACATCGACGCGTTCCACGACGCCTTCGGGGTGGGCGAGGGCGACGGCATGTACCGGGACCCGAAGGAGCGAGTGACGATCTGGTGAGGCCCGAGCCGCCCTACTACGTCGGGGCGACCCGCCCGGGCACCGTGGGCTGGAGCCGCATCGGCGTGACGGCGGTGGCCGGCGTGCTGCTCACGGTGCTGCTGGCCCGGCGCGCCGAGGGCGCGACGCCGGTGGTGATGCTCCTGTTCGGGGTGCTGTTCGGCCTGCTCGCGCTGTGGACCTGGATGGGCCAGTGGACCCGCTTCGTCGTCGACGACCGCGGCCTGACGGTGAGCCTGGGCGGATTCCTGCCCCGCCGCTCCTGGCCGCTGGAGGACTTCCGCACCGTGCAGCTGCGCGAGATCCCTACCTCCGGGGTGGGGGTCACGGTGGGCGGGTACGGCTACCGCCGCGGCCGAGCGATCTCCTCCACCCCGGAACAGCTGCGCCCCGTGGGAGACCGCAAGATCTACACCACCGGGCGGACCCAGGAGCGCTACCGGCTGATGGTCACCCGTCCGGGCACCATGGTCGAGATCATCGGCCGCAGCGGCGAGACCCACTACCTGATCTCCCCGGTCGACCCCGAGACCACGGCGACCGCGGTGGACCAGGCGATCCGCTCGCGGCGCTGAGCGTCGGCCACCCGGGTGACCTGAGCCCCTCCTGGCCCGCTCGGCGCGGCAGGAGGGCTAGACTCGTGGTGGTCATCCAACTGACAGGGGAGCACCCGATGGTGCTGAGAGTGCGCGTGAGCGCAGACCCTCGAACCTGATCCGGCTTGCACCGGCGTAGGGAGTCGGGATTTCCGTGCCGCGTCCCCGTGAGGCGCGCACGCCCCTTCCACCGATGGAGGGAGTCGAGATGACACGTTTTCGCACTGTGGATCTTCTGGTCACCGTGGTGATCGGCGCCGCCTTCGGCGTGGCGTTCCTGGGGTACGGGCAGCTGTACACCCTGATCGGACCGCTGACTACGGCGTTCAAACCGGCCGAGGGACTGTTGGCGGGGATCTGGTTCCTGCCCGCCGTGCTGGCCGCGCTGATCGTGCGCAAGCCCGGGGCGGCGCTGCTGGCCGAGATGATCGCCGCCGTGCTGTCGATGCTGCTGGGCAGCCAGTGGGGCTGGGGCACCGCCATCTCCGGACTGATGCAGGGCGGCGGCGTCGAGCTGGTCTTCCTGGCCTTCCGCTACCGACGCTTCACCCTGCCGGTCGCGATCCTGGGCGGGATGGCCTCGGCCCTGCTCGAATGGGGCTGGGAGAAGTTCGCCTACTACCAGGAGATGAGCTGGACCTTCTCCTTCATCATGCTGGCCTTCTTCCTGCTGTCCGGGGCGCTGCTGTGCGGCACCCTGGGCTGGGCGGCCACCCGCGCCCTGGCCGCGACCGGCGCGCTGGACGCGATGCCGGCCGGACGGGAGCACGCAGCCCGGCTCCGAGCCGCGGAGGAGCACGCAACACCGACGGCCCCGGCCGACCCGGGGTCCCGACGCACGGAATCCGGCCGCTTCCGGGCGTGACCACCCTGTCCCTGCAGGGGCTCACGTGGCACCCCTACTCGCGAGCTGAGCCCACGGTCGCCGGCCTGGACCTGAAGATCCCAGCTGGGCAGCGGGTGCTGCTGACCGGCCCCAGCGGCAGCGGGAAGTCCACCGTCCTGCGGGCCCTGGCCGGCCTCCTGGACGAGGAGTCCGGGGAGCTCGCCGGCAGCGCGCCCGGTCCGGCCCGGCCCGGCGAGCGCGGCCTGCTGCTGCAGAACCCCCTCGATGCCCTGATCGCCGCGACCGTCGGGCGGGAAGCCGCCTTCGGACCGGAGAACGCGGCGCTGCCGCGGGAGGAGATCCAGCGCCGCGTCACCGCCGCCCTAGACGCGGCCCACGTGGATCTGGAGGCGAGCCGGGCCCCGCTCGAGGCCTCCGGCGGGCAGCAGCAGAGGCTGGCCCTGGCGGGGTCGCTCGCGCTGGGCCCCTCGGCGCTGCTGCTGGACGAGCCGACCTCCATGCTCGATGCGGACACTGCCGCCGCGGTCCGCGAGGCGATCGTGGACACCTCGGCCGGGCGCACCCTGGTGATCGCCGAGCACCGCATCGCACCGTGGCTGGACCACGTGGACCGCCTCGTGCTGCTCGGCGAGCAGGCCCGGATCCTGGCCGACGGGCCGCCCCATCAGGTCGCGGCCGAGATGAGCCTGTCCCCCGCCGCTCCCACAGCGCCCGGGCCCACCTCGGCACACGATCCCGGTTCGGGCTCCCCACCGGGCGCTGAGGCGGTCGCGAGGCTTCAGGGCGTCGTCGCGGAACGCGGCGGACGCAGGGTGCTGGAGGGGGTCGACCTGCCGGTGCAGGGTGGGCAGCTGACCGTGATCACCGGGCCCAGCGGCGCGGGCAAGACGACGCTGCTTCGGGTGCTGCTGGGGCTGACCGCGGTGTCGGCCGGGATCGTCTCGCGTCCGCAGCGCGAGCAGGTGGCCTTCGTGCCGCAGAACCCCGAGCACTCCTTCGTCGCCTCCACCGTCCGCGAGGAGGTGCTCGCCTCCCCCTGGGCCGAGGACGAGCAGCTCGCCCAGGAGCTCCTCGAGCGGGCCGAGCTCACGGACCTCGCGGCCGCCAATCCGTACACCCTCTCCGGTGGGGAGCAGCGCCGCCTGGCGATCGTCGCGGCGCTGGCCCAGCGGCCCCGCCTGCTGGTGCTCGACGAGCCGACGGTCGGGCTGGATGCACAGCGCCATGCCGCGGTGCTCGAGCTGCTGGAGGCGGCGTGCGCCGAGGGCTGCGCGGTAGTGGCCGCCTCCCACGATCAGGCCCTGATCGAGCACGCCGACATCGAGCACCGCCTCACCGGACCCACCGCACCCACCGACCCTGCGCACGGCCGGCCCGACCGGACCATCGGCCCGGTCCCCCGCCGCCGGCCGATCCCTGCCGACGCTCTGAACCCGCTCGTTCTGAGCCTGATCGGGATCCTCGCCGCCATCGGCTCCTTCGCGGTGCAGACCTGGCAGGGCGGCCTGCTGGCGCTGCTGCCCATCGTGCTGCTCGCGCCCTTGACGGTGCGCTCCCTGCGCGGCGGCCTGCTGCGGCTGGCCCCGATCCTGCTCTCGGCCGCGGGCCTGGCCTGGACCACCGCTCTGCTCGGCGACGCCCCGTCCCTGTCCCGGGAGGCCTGGCTGCTGGGGGCCAAGGAAGCCGCCCGGATCACGGTGTTCGTGGCGCCCGGCGTGCTGGCCCTGGGCAGCGTGGACCCCACCGCTCTCGGGGACGCCCTCGGAGGCCGGCTGCGGATGCCGGCCCGGGTCGTCGCCGCGTCGGTGGCGGGCCTGGTGCGAGCAGGGCATCTGGGCCAGCAGTGGCAGATCATCACCCAGTCCCGGGTGCTGCGCGGCATCGGCTCCCCGGCCTCCCCACGGTTGCTGGCCGGCGCCACCCTGGCACTGCTGGTCGATGCCCTGCGGAGCGCCCAGCAGCAGGCCCTGGCGATGGACTCGCGCGGCTTCGCCACCGCCACCACCCGCACCTGGGCGCTGGAAAGCCCGCTGCGTCGTGTCGATCTGCTCGGGGTCGGTGTCGCAGTGGCGCTGGGGGTCTGGCCGCTGCTGGCCGAACTGCTGGTGGGCTGAGAGGCTGAGGCCACGGGGCCACGGCAGCTGCGGCGACATCACCAGTATTCTCGAGCCATGACTGACAACGTCCCGAACGACGACGCCGCCGCCATCGAGCTGGCCCATTCCATGCTGGAGGCCGCCCGCAGCGGGGACAGCGCTCCCCTGCTCGCGCTGATCGACCAGGGTGCCCCGGTGAATCTGCGCGACAGCTCGGGCAACAGTCCGTTGATGCTGGCCGCCTACCACGGGCACGCCGAGCTGGTGCGGGAGCTGGCCGCACGCGGCGCCGACGTGGACCTGGCCAACGATCGTGGCCAGTCGCCGCTGGCCGGGGTGGCTTTCAAGGGCTACACGGAGGTGGCCGAGGTGCTGCTCGAGGCCGGTGCCGACCCCGACGCGGGCACGCCCAGCGCCCGTGAGACCGCACGCTACTTCGAGCGCGAGGAGATCTCCGCCCTGATGGGCTGACGGAACATCATCGCCACGTGCTCGATGCCGGCTTCCAGGAACACATCGCTGACGGTCTCGAAGCCCATCGAGGCGTACCAGGGCTCGAGGTGGGCCTGCGCGTCGAGGTGGACCTCGGCCCGAGGGTCAAGCTCGGCAGCGAGATCGAGCGCGGCGCGCATGATCCGTCGGCCGTACCCGGCTCCCCGCTCCGTCGCGCGTACCGCGACCCGGCCGATGCGCACGGTGCCGCCGGCCGTGAGCACCCGGGCATGGGCGACCGGCTCCCGCTCCAGCCCCGCCGCGTCGGCGTCCGGCCCGGGCGTCTCGATCCACAGCAGGATGGTGGTGGGGTCGAGGTCCCGGCCGTCGAGGTCGGGCTCGGTGGCCCGCTGCTCCAGCGAGAACACGTCCTGGCGGAGCTTGGTCAGCAGATACAGGGTGCGCGGGTCGATCTCGGCCAGCGCGGAGCGGCGCAGCACGGCACCGGGGTCGTCGAGTTCGGGCATGGGAAAACTCTCCTGTCCGCCTGGGAGGGTGGGCGGCAGCCCACTCACGCGGCGGCATCGTCATAGGCCCAGGCCGCGGCGGGGTGCTCACGGGTCCAGACGGCGCGGCGGCTGCGGGCCGTCTGGCAGCGGGGGCACCAGAACACGGTGCGGCCGGCCAGCTGCTGGGAGCGCACCGTGGTCCGGCACAGCCGGCAGGGCAGGGTCTGGCGGTGGTAGACGTAGAAGGACTTCTCGCGCGGAACCACGCCCTCGTCCTCATCACCGTTCTGGCGGGTGCCGCGGGAGCGCTCGACGATCCGCGCCTCGATATCGCGGTGAGCGGGCTGGGTGGTGACGATCCGGCCGGTGCGGGCGCCGTAGTCCATCAGCGCCACCAGGTCCTCCCACATCCCCTCGCACATCCCCTCGGTCAGGTCGCGGCCGGGCACGAAGGGGTCCAGACGGGCACGGAACAGCAGCTCGGCGCGGTAGATGTTGCCGATCCCGGCGACGATCCTCTGGTTCATCAGCAGCGCGGCGATCGTGGTGCGTGAGGCGCGCACCGCGGTCACGAAGCGCCGCCGACCGGCCAGGTCGCGGTCCGCGCGCAGCGGGTCGGGGCCGAGCCGATCCAGGATCGCCTGCCGACCGGCGGCGTCCAGGATCTCGCAGGCGGTGGGGCCGGTCAGATCCGCCAGGCCGCGGGGCCCGGCGATCCGCAGGCGGGTGGTGGGGCGGGGCACCAGGCGCCGCCAGTCCGGGGCGGCACCGGCATCGAGCCCTTCCTCGCGCTCCCCGAACCGCACGCGGGGCGCCCCGATCGCATGGACGTCGGCGAAACCGGGGTCACCGGCGAAGGTCCACGATCCGTACAGGCCCAGGTGGACGTGCACGTGCCGCACCACCGGCGCGTCGATGTCGACATCCTCGGAGGGCGCGAAGGCCAGGAACAGGTGCTTGCCCACCGCCTCGGCGCCCAGCAGCACGAAACCGTCGATCTCCGCGGCCTCGGGGAAGCGGCCCTGGGGGCTGGAGGTGCGGACCCGGTCGCCGGCCAGGCCGCTGGTGAAGGCGGCGGCCAGCCGGTGGACGGTATGCCCCTCCGGCATTACGGAGCGGAGGTGGCGGCGGGGTCCACGTAGTCGCCGGTCTCCTCGTACTGGGAGACGAGATCGATGCGACGCTGATGGCGATCCTCGCCCGAGAACGGCTCGGCGAGGAAGATGTCGATCAGCTCCTCCAGTTCCTCCTCGGTGTGCTGACGGGCGCCGATGGAGATCACGTTGGCGTCGTTGTGCTGACGGGCCAGGCGCGCGGTGTCCTCGTTCCACACCAGGGCCGCGCGGACGCCGCGCACCTTGTTGGCGGCGATCTGCTCGCCGTTGCCGGAGCCGCCGATCACCACGCCCAGGGATCCGGGGTGGCCGACCACGGCCTGGCCGACGTCGGTGCAGAAGGGCGGGTAGTCGTCGAGGGCGTCGTACTGGTGAGCGCCGTGGTCGGTGACCTCGTGCCCCTTCGCCCGCAGTGCCTTCACGAGCCGGTTCTTGAGCTCGAAACCGGCGTGATCAGTACCGATGTGGACGTCCATGGGTTCTCGTTCTCCTTGGGGTCGGGATCCGGTCAGCTCAGGTCGACGCCGTCGCCGCGGGACCGCTTGACCTCGAAGAAGCCGGTCACGGAGGTCAGCGCCTCCATCCCGTCCAGCAGACGGCCGGCTTCCTCACCTCGCGGGGCGGGCGAGACCACCGGGCCGAAGTAGGCGGTGCCCTCGCCGAAGGAGATCACGGGGGTGCCGACGTCATCGCCGACCATGGAGATCGCACGCTCATGGGAGGCGCGCAGGGCCTGGTCGGTGGCGTCCCCGGGGACCAGGTCGTAGTGCTCGATCAGCGAGGCCGGCAGCTCGGCATCGGCCAGGGCCTGCTCGGCGACGCGCTTGCGGTCGTCCTGGTCGCCGCCGACGTGGTAGCGCTCGCCCCAGGCGGTGTACCAGCGGGCGAAGGCCGCGTTCCCCTCGGCCTCGTCGATCGCGATCGCCAGGCGAGCGGCCCCCCAGGAGTCGTCGATGCTGCGCCGGTAGCCCGGGTCCAGGTCGCGTCCCTCGTTCAGCACCGCCAGCGACATCACGGAGAAGCGGGGGGTGAACTCGCGGACCTCGGTGGCATGGCCCAGCCAGCGGCTGGTCATCCACGCGAAGGGGCAGGCGGGGTCGACGAACAGCTCGACGGTGCGCTCACTCATGAAGTCTCCTCGACTCGGGGATGATGCCGCCATTCTGTCACCGCGGGCCCTCCCCGCGGGTATCCGCCCGGCTGGTGAACGGATCGACACCCGGCCCGGGCTCGAAAAATGTTGCGCTGCGCTGGGCCGACAGGGTTGGATCGGTCAGGTGCTCGACACTCGTTCCGCCGCTCCCGCGGCCACCTCGCTCCCCTCGGCCCCCGCGCCGGGGGTATTGCCCTCGATCATCCGCGCCCACTGGCGGATGCTGCTGATCGTGCTGCCGCTCGCGACTCTGTCCGAGGGCATCGAGCTGCTGATGCCGATCGTGCTGGGTCTGGTCATCGACCACGGTGTCCTGGCCGGTGACCTGCGGTTGACGGTGCTCGGCGCCCTGGGGTTGATCGCCCTGCGGGTGCTCGGCGTGGCCCTGTGGACCTACACCTTCATCGAATCGCAGAAGGCCTGCATGCTCGAGCGTCATCGTCTGCGGGTGGGACTGACCGGTGCGGTGCTCGACCCCCGGTCGCGCGCGGTGCGGCGACCGGCCGGCGAGGTGCTCTCGATCGCCACCTCGGACGCCGACAGGGCCTCCGACGTGATGGACATGCTCCCCTGGGTGGTGCCCTCGGCGGTGACGGTGCTGGCGGCCGCTGCCTATTTGGCGGCGGCCGACCTGTGGCTGGGGCTGACGATGCTGCTGGGCCTCGTGGTGATGGTGGTCGCGGTCCGGATGATCACCCCGACCCTGTCGGCCCGCTACGACGATCAGCAGTCCCAGGCCGCCGAAGCCGCGGCGACCGCCACGGATCTGGTCCACGGCCTGCGGGTGCTGCAGGGCCTGGGCGTGCAGAGCCGGGCACGGTCCACCTACCGTCGGCGCTCCCGGATCGCCCTGCAGGCGGCGCTGGTCAATGCCCGCTACTCGGGGCTCTCCTCCGGGCTGACCACCCTGATCACCGGGGTGATGCTCGCCGCGGTGGTGGTGCTCGCCTCGATGCGCACCCTCGAGGGGGCGCTGTCCATCGGGGTGCTGATCGCCGTGGTCGGTGTCGCCCGGTACGTGATGGGCATGCTGGAGGGGCTGTCCGGCGTCCCGGTGTGGTGGGCGAGCATGTCCACCTCGGCCCGGCGCGTGCGCGATCTGTACACCGACCTGGGGCGCACGGTCGACGACCCCCAGCTGGCCCTGAGCGAGCTCGCCACCGGACGGGACGACCGTGGCAACGGGGCCGGCACCGTCCACGGCCGCCGGGGCGCGGCCGGCGGGCTGCACCTGCCGCAGCTGTCCGTGCCCGATGGGGAGATCGTCGCCCTGGCCTGCGCCGATGCACGCGACGCGGAAGCGGTCATCGGAGCCGTCGCCGGGGACAGGGACGGCGGAGCTCGCGTGGGCACCCGGCCCATCACCCCCGCCGTCAGGCTCGGTCTGCGCGCCGATCTCCTGGTCGAACCGCATGTGGTGGATCTGTTCGACGGCACCCTGCGCGAGCAGCTGGCCACCCGCGCTCCCGCGGGGACCCCGCTCGACGGCAGCGATGACGACTGGGCCCAGCGCGCCCTGCGCGCGGCCGGCGCGGAGGACCTGCTGGAGATCCTTCCCGAGGGCTACGACACGCACATCCTGGATCGCGGCGCGAACCTCTCGGGCGGGCAGCGTCAACGCATCGCCCTGGCCCGGGCGGTCGCCGCCGACGCCCCGGTGCTGGTGCTGCACGACCCGACCACTGCGGTCGACGCCGTCACCGAGCAGAGCATCGCCGAGGCGCTGGTCGCGGCCCGGCGCCGCACCGACCGGGCCACGCTCCTGGTCACCCGCGCGCCGGCGCTGCTGCGGGAAGCGGACCGGGTGGTGTTCATGCGGGGCGGCGAGGTCCTCTGCGAGGGAACGCACGGCGAGCTGATGGGTCTCGAGGAGTACTGGGAGGTGGTGCGGCGATGAGCGGGATCGACTGGAAGCGTCCCCTCGAGGATGTGCTGGGTGACGACGCCACCGCCCGCCGGCAGCTCGCCGAGCACGCGCAGCTGCTGCCCATCGCCGATGCCCGCACCTCGCTGCGCTTCGTCCTCGCCCGTCTGCGGGAACACTGGGTCGCGTCCCTGGCGACCCTGGTGGTCACGATCGGCGGGGCCGTGGCCGCGGCGATCCTGCCGCGTCTGATCGGCTCGGCCGTGGACGTCGTCGCCGAGGAGGGCTCCTCCGCCCAGGTGTGGCGGCTGGGCGCTCAGATCCTCACCATCGGCGTCGTCCAGGCGGTGCTGATGGCACTGGGCTGGGCGATGATCTCCTCGCTGGGCCAGCGGATCCTGGCGGGCATGCGCGAGGACGTCATCGACCGGGCTCTGGACCTGCCGGCGCAGACCATGGAGCGCACCGGGATCGGCGACGCCCTCTCCCGGGTGGCCGACGATGTCGACCTCGCGGCCCGGGCGGTCAACAACCTGGTGCCGAACCTGATCCAGCTGGGCTTCCTGGTGTTCATCACGCTGATCGGGATGGCCACCCTGTCGCCGTGGCTGCTGCTGATGGTCGTGATCATCGTGCCGATGTACGTGCTCGCCGCGGTCTGGTACCTGCGGCGCACCGCCCCCATCTACCGGCAGGAGCGGATCGCGATGGGCGCAAGGGCACAGGGGCTGCTCTCGGCGATCCATGGCATCCCCACCGTGCACGCCTACGGCATCGAGCGGCGCGAGACCCGCCATGTGGCGGTGCTGTCGGAGACCGCCTCGATCCTCAACATGCGGGTGATGTACCTGGTGGGTCGCCTGGTGATGGGTCTGAACGTGCCCGAGAACCTGGCCCTGGCGATGGTGCTGCTGCTCGGGTTCGTGATGGTCCAGATCGGCGGTGCCCCGGTCGGTCTGGTGACGGCCGCGGCGGTCTACCTGGTCACCCTGTTCTGGCCGATGATGGCGGTGATCTTCAATCTCGACGAGGTGCAGTCGGCGCTGGCGAGCCTGGCCCGGATGGTCGGGGTGATCACCTCGATCGATCCGGCCGCCTCCCCCGGCACCGAGCGTCCCCGCGACGCCTCGATCCGGCTCGAACAGGTCTCCCACGCCTACACCACCGACGAGGACGGCGCCGAACGGGTGATCCTGCACCCGATCGACCTGGACGTCGCGCCCGGCGAGGTGATCTCGCTGGTGGGTGCCTCCGGGGCCGGCAAGTCCACCCTGGCCTCCATCCTGGCGGGCACTCTCGAGCCCCGTCACGGCCGGGTGCTGCACGGCGGGGCGGACCTGGCCCGGGCCGATCTCGAGGCGGTGCGCGCTCACGCCGCGATCGTCAGTCAGGACGTGCACGTCTTCCGCGGGACGTTGCGCGAGGATCTGCGTCTGGCCAGCGCCGAGGCGAGCGACGCGCAGCTGTGGGAGGCGCTGCGCCGGGTCGACGCCGAGGTCTGGGCCGAGCGCCTGCCGGCGGGGCTGGACACGGAGGTCGGGGAGAAGGGGCAGCGGCTGACCGCCGAGCAGTCGCAGCAGCTGGCACTGGCCCGGATCGCCCTGCGCGATCCGGCGGTGCTGGTGCTGGACGAGGCCACGGCCGATGAGGGCTCCTCCGGGGCCCGGGTCCTCGAGCGGGCTGCTCTCGAGGTGGCCCGGGGCCGCACCGCCGTGATCGTGGCCCACCGGCTCTCCCAGGCCCGGCTGGCCGACCGCATCCTGGTGATGGCGGACGGTCACGTGGTCGAGCAGGGCAGCCATGACCAGCTGGTGGCCCGCGGCGGGGCCTACGCCCAGCTGTGGGGAGCCTGGTCGAGCTGAGTTCGCCTGCTCGGTGGCTCAGCGGCGCCGCAGCAGCAGTAGGGCCGATCCGGCCAGGAAGGTGACCAGGCCGAGCACCCCGAGCCCGGCCGCCCCCGCCAGCATCAGCAGGCGGGCCGGGCTCCAGTCGCCGAGGCCGAGCCAGCCTTCACCGGCCTCGGAGCCGGAGATCTCGCCGAGCTCGAGCACGTCGCCCTCCGCGGCATCGGCCGCGACCTCGCCCTGCACCTCGAGGGTGAGGACCAGTCGCACCGGCTCGGAGCCGCTGCTGGCGGCATCCGTCTCGCGCTGGAATCGCTGCAGCATCACGGTGTGCGTGCCGGGCAGCCAGGCCGACTGCACCGAGTCCAGGTCCGAGCCCCGGTTGCCCAGATCGACCGGGGCGGTCATCGCGCCCCCGTGCACGCCGTTGCCGACGCCCAGGTGCCAGGGGCCCTCATCGGTCGTGACCACGGCGCGAGCCGCATTGTGCACGCGCAGGCTCATCGCTCCGGGATCCTCACCGGGCTCCGAGACCTCCTCGGTGCGCCAGCGCAGCCTCTGCCCCTCGCCCACCTGCACCGAGACCAGGCCGGTCTCGCCCGGGACCAGCTCCACCAGATAGGATCCCGGCTCCAACGGGGTGGCCTCGGCGAAGGATCGTCCCAGGGCGATCGGCTCGCTCCCTTCCGGCGGGAGCGGGGAGGCGCCGGCGTCCTCGATCTCCTCCTCCACCGCGGGGCTGCCGCCGCCGATGCCGGGCGGCTGGATCGCCACCTGGATCTCGACCGGCAGCTCCGTCTCGAATGCACGCGGTCCCTTGCGGATGACCAGCAGGAACAGTTCGCTGCCGCGGCAGCCGTCGGGGCCGACCACCTCCGAGACCGCGGTCGCCGAGACCGGCCCGTCGCCGACGTGGGACTCCCCGATCTGCTCGGTCGACGAGCCGGTGCAGGTGTCACCGTCGGCGGTCAGGAAACCGGCCGTCACCTCGAGCGCCTCAGGCTCCTCGGGCAGGCCGTCCTCGTAGGGGTCGGGGGCGATGGTGGCGGCGGCGTGGACCCGCTGCCCGTCCTCCACCGCGATCCGGTAGTACTTCCGGGTCCCCTGGGAGCTGAAGGTGTCCTCGGAGCCCCGGGCGAAGCCGTCGAGATGGATGCCCGGGTCGATCGTGGCCGCCTGTGCGATCGAGGTGCCGCCCTCCACCTCGAGGCCGCTGGCGCGGTAGGCGTGCGCGGGCGGGCGCTCGCCGTTGCTCTCGGGTTCGGCGAGCGCTGCCGGGGCCAGGGCCACGGTCGCCACGAGCGAGACGATCGCGGCCGCAGTGACCGTCAGGGGTCGCCGGGCGGGCGCACGTCCTGGCATGGGTCATCCTCCTGGGACATCACGGGACATCACGGGTGTCTGCATCAGCGGGCATCCCCGTCACGTTCCCCCAGGGTGCCCTAGCATGACGTCCATCATGTCCGATGTCATCGCCGGCCGCATCGAGCTGCTCGATCCCCTCGCCCGGGGTGCCACCGGGTCCCTGTGGCGCGCGATCGATCGGCGCCACGGGGCGATCTGCGCCGCCAAGGTGATGCGCCAGCGCGATGGCGCCGATGTGCTGCGCTTCGTGCGGGAGCAGACGGTGGGCACCGCGCAGGGGCTGGGAGCCCACCCCCACCTGCTCCCGCCCTACACGTGGGTGGCCGAGGACGACACGATCGTGCTGGTCATGCCGCTGGTGCACGGCGGCACCCTGTCGGGGGCCGTGGCCGACCACGGCCCCCTGGCCCCCGCTCTGGTCGTCCACCTGCTGCGGCAGCTGCTCGATGCCCTGTCGGCGATGCACGGCGCCTCCTGGGTCCACCGGGACGTGAAGCCGGCGAACCTGCTGCTGGCCCTGACGGGTCAGGGCGGCCCGCATCTGCTGCTCGCGGATTTCGGGATCGCCCTGCACGAGTCGGATGTGCGCCTGACCGCCACCGGCTTGGTCCACGGCACCCCTGGGTACATGGCCCCCGAGGTGCTCGAGGGGCACACCTCCGACGCCTCCCAGGACGTGTGGGCGGCCGCGGCCTGCGCCCTGGAGGCCCTCGCGCCCCTGCCGCGGGGCGAGCGTCCCGCCCCGGGGAAGCTGCCCGTGCGCCTCTCCCCTGCGCTGGCCGGCAGCCCCGACCCGGCGGCGCCTGCGCTCGAGCAGGTGCTGTCGGCGATGTTCGCCGCGGATCCGCGGGCCCGGCCCTCCGCCGCCGGGGCCCGTGACGCCCTCCCGGAGCCGACGGGCGGGCCCGAGCAGTGGGCCCTGACCGCCGACGGCGAGCGCTTCGAGGTCTTCGATCAGATCGAGCCGCTGGAGGCGGGATCTCCCGGCCACGGTGCACCGGAGGTGCCGCTGGACGGCCCCGCGGAGCAGTCCGGGCCACACGGGCTGTCCCCGAGCCTGCACGCCCGGATCACGGCACGCTCGACGGCGGCGAGCGCGCACCAGGTGAGCACCGATCGGGTGGTCGACGAGCCCACGCGCCCCCATCTCGCCGCCCCGCAGCCCGCCGGCGTCCAGCTCACCGAGGCCGCCCGGCCCGGTCGCCGCAGCAACGGGATCGCTCTGGCCCTGCTGGTGATCTCGGCGGTGTGCATGATCGCGGCGCTGGCCCTGGTGATCGCCGCTGCGCGCGGCGGAGAGGACTCGGCCGCCGCCGTGTCCCCGCCCCGTGCCGGCTCGTGCCAGACCACTGCCTGCACCACCGATGGGGAGGGACCGGTGCGTTGAGCGACCAGCAGCGAATCACCGAGAACCAGCGTCTGCAGCGTGAGTTGTACGGGGAGACCCTGCACGATCGGCTGCGGTCGCTGATGGGCGTCTACGGGCTCTCCCAGCGACGGCTGGCGGAGGTGCTCGGCGTCAGCGCCCCGATGCTCAGCCAGCTGATGTCGGCCCAGCGCGTGAAGATGGGCAATCCGCGCGCCCATGAGCGGATGGTCGCCCTCGAACACCGCGCCGCCGAGCACGGCGTCGAGCTCGGCCCCTCCAGTTCCCCACCGGCCGCCCTGCCCGCCGAGGCGGCCGCGGAGATCACCGGACAGATCGCCGCGCAGGACGTGTCCGAGACCACCCATCTGCGGGCGCGGCACGCCGCCGATACCTCCTCCTTGTCGGCGGAGGACCTGGTGCAGGGCCTGCGAGCCCGGATCGGGGCCGGGGAGCTGCAGTCCGCCCACGAGGCGCTGTCTCGCTCCGGCGGGGCCGAGACGCTGCGCGCCCTGCTCGCCCGAGCACTCGAGTGATCGGGCCCCGCGCGCCCGGCCCCGGGCCTGCACCACGAGCGGCGCGCCTGCCCCGAGGCGGAAGACGAGGCGGTATGGTCGCCCCATACGCCTTCCCCTTCACGGGCAGTGCAGCCTCGGCCTGGTGGCCGGACGGTACGGGGCGTCCGTGGAGGCCGACCCGGCCGGGATCTCCACCATGTCTTCGACACGCCATTGGTCCCCTGGCGACCAGGTGACCTGGACCTATTACACCCCTCAGCACCCGACGCGCACCGTGCGGCCCGGCACCGTCGTGCTCGACGACGACCGGGGCGTGGTGGTATGGATCGCACCCGGCACCGAGGTGCTGCTGCCCGTGCTGGAATCCGGGGCGGCGCTGCGCCGCGCCGGCGACGAGGGGATGTTCACCGCACCGCGCGTGCAGTCCAAGCAGCTGTGGACCGGCAACGGGATCCTGATGATCGGTCTGCCCGACCTGCCGTACTCGATCTGGCTGTTCTACAAGGACGATGGGTCGCTGGGCTGCTACTACATCAACCTCGAGACCCCCTACGAGCGCACCGACGAGGGGGTCTGCACCCGGGATCTGGTGCTGGACCTGGTGGTGCTGCCCCGACGCGATTGGCACTACAAGGACGAGGACGAGCTCGAGGGCGCCGAGCGCACCGGCTACTTCACGGCCGAGGAGGTCGAGGCCATCCGCGAGGCCGGGGTGCGCGCCGAACAGCACATCGCCGACTGGTCCTACCCCTTCTCCGCGGGCTACGAGTACTTCTTCCCGGATCCCAAGTGGCCGATCCCCACCCTGCCCGGGCACTACACCTGGGATCTGGATCTCACCCGACGGTGATGCCGGGCCGAGCGGCGACCGGGCGACCGGACAGGAAGTCGGCGAGGATCTCGTTGAAGACGTCCGGCCTGCACAGCGGAGTGGGATCGGAGGACTCCGCGACCTCGACCAGCTGCATGCGTGGAACAGCAGAGTCCATCTCCTGCATGAACGTGCGCGACCGGGGCCAGGAGCTCTCGCCGACCACGCCGAGCACCGGGAAGGCGCCGGTGTTGAGCGCCGGCGGGTAGTTCACCAGGTTGATCGCGAGCCGCGTCTTGAGAGCATCGAGCGGGCGCAGGTCCTGGACGGCCCGGGAGAGGTAGTCGGCGGCCGCGGGCCACCGTCGGTACTGCTGACGCATGATGGCCGAGAGCGCCCTGGCGGGCAGCAGGTTCGAGACGGCTCCGGAGTACACCGAGGCGAGCCAGACGGCTCGCTGCACGGTGAGAGGACGGGTATCGCTGTAGGCGTCGACCACGGCCAATCGCTCGACCCGCCCCGGATGCCGCAGGGCGAAGTGCTGAGCGATCACACCGCCGAAACTCACCCCGCAGATGGAGGCGTGGTCGATGCCGAGTTCGTCGAGGAGCTCGGCGATGTCATCGGCCATCCGGTCACGAATCCCTCGCCACCCCCGGATCGGCGCCGAGCGGCCGACGCCGCGCGCGTCGAACACGATCACCCGATGCTCCTGCGAGAAGCGCTCCACCTGTGCGTCCCACATGCCCATCCCAGCACTGATGGCGTGGACGAGGACCAGTGCCCGCCCGTGACCGTGTACCTGATAGTGGATCGCACCGTCACCGGTGTCGAGAACCGGCATCAGAACGCTTCCCCGTCGGCAGGTTCCGCCACACCTTTTGAACACATGTTCAACACTGTAGACGCTCGGTCGGAATCGTACTCAGGAGACGCGCTGCGACCTATAGGGCCGCTTCAGTCTTCCTGAGTACAGAATTCCCACACAGCAGACCTCCCGGAGCAGACCTCCCGGAGCAGACCTCCCGGACCGGGCCCGCGCTGCCGGTCGATCGTTTGTCGCCGCGGGTCGAGCACCGGTCGAGATCTCGGGTTCCCTGCCGCTGGAGGTGTCGATGGCAGGATGGCCCCCATGGCATCCGAGAACCTCACCCGCGATGAAGCCCGTGAGCGCGCTTCGTTCCTGACCGTGGACTCCTACGCGATCCGCCTGGATCTGACGACCGGACCGGAGACCTTCCGCACCGAGACCACCCTGCGACTGGCCTCCACGCAGGCCCGCGAGACCTTCGTCGACCTGATCGCCGCCTCGGTCGAGGAGATCGAGGTCAACGGGGAGCTGCTCGAGGACCCGGCCGGCCGCTTCGACGGGGCCCGGGTGCGACTGCCCGCCCTGCGGGAGGGCGAGAACACGGTGCGCATCCTGGCCGAGGGGACCTACATGAACACCGGGGAGGGGCTGCACCGCTTCGTCGACCCGGTCGACGACGAGATCTACCTCTACACCCAGTTCGAGGTCTCCGACGCCCGCCGCGTGTTCGCCTGCTTCGAGCAGCCCGATCTGAAGGCCACCTACCAGCTGACCGTCACCGCCCCGGCGCACTGGCGGGTCATCTCCATCTCCCCCACCCCCGCTCCCGAACCAGCCGGCGAGGGCATCGCGACCTGGGCCTTCGAGCCCACCGAGCGGATCTCGACCTACCTGATGGCGCTGATCGCGGGCGACTACCGGGGCGGTGAGGGCATGGTCACCACACGCGACGGCCGCGAGATCCCCATGGGCGTGTTCGCCCGCGCCTCGCTGGCCGAGCACGTCGATGCCCAGGAGGTGATCGATGTGACCGCCGCTGGCATCGCCTTCTACGAGCGGGCCTTCGACTACGACTTCCCGTTCCGCAAGTACGACCAGATCTTCGTTCCCGAATACAACCTGGGAGCGATGGAGAACCCCGGCGCGATCACCTTCGTCGAGTCCTACGTGTTCCGCTCGCAGGTCTCCGACGCCGTCCGGGAGCGCCGCGACCTGACCATCCTGCACGAGCTGGCGCACATGTGGTTCGGGGACCTGGTGACGATGCGCTGGTGGGACGACCTGTGGCTGAACGAGTCCTTCGCGGAGTTCGTCTCCACCCTGGCCAGTGCGGAGGTCACCCGGTGGAGTCAGGCATGGACCACCTTCGCGGTCTCGGAGAAGGCCTGGGCCTACCGCCAGGACCAGCTGCCCTCGACCCACCCGGTCGTGGCCGACATGGTCGACCTCGAAGCGGTCGAGACCAACTTCGACGGCATCACCT
>Ga0209487_1001883_pt1 | contig 17367 bp, 15 predicted proteins | sample Poulit2012_FD_187524 | JGI IMG/M metagenome (GOLD analysis project Ga0209487, IMG submission 187524) | Agricultural soil microbial communities from Georgia to study Nitrogen management - Poultry litter 2012 (SPAdes) (version 2) | ecosystem: Environmental > Terrestrial > Soil > Agricultural land...
GACCTCGGACTGACGCTGTCGGCGATGCTCATGGTCACCATCGGCCTCGGCGTTCGGGCCGTGATCGATTCGCCACCGGTCTTCCTCGCCCTCAGTGTGCTCGCGCTGCTGGGCATGGGCATCGGCAATGTCGTCCTTCCACCCCTGGTGAAGTCGTACTTCCCCGACCGGGTGGCGCTGATGTCGACCGTCCATGTCGGTCTGCTCCAGTTCGGCACCTTCATCCCGCCTCTCGTCGCGGTTCCCCTGGCCACCGGATTCGGCTGGCGCGGCTCCCTGCTCGTCTGGGGCGGGTTCGCCGGTCTCGGCGTGGCCGTGTGGCTGCTCCTCCGCCTGCTCCGTCCGGCCCCGGCGGTCGAGGTGGCCGCCGCGGTCGTCGGCGGCAGCGAACTCGCCCGGCTCATGCGCAGCAAGCGGGCGTGGGCGCTGATGACGATGACGGGGCTGACCTCATTCAACAACTTCATCCTCTTCACCTGGCTGCCGACGCTGCTGACACGCTCAGGGTTCGATGCGGCCTTCGCCGGTGCGATGCTCGCCCTGGTCACCGCGATCCCGCTCGTTCTCGGGTTCGTTCTTCCGACCCTGGCACAGAAGCTGAGCTCGGCCTATCCCATCGTGGTCGGATTCTGCCTCAGCCTGGCCGTGGGCTACATCGGACTGTGGCTGCTTCCGACGGCGGCTCCGGTGCTGTGGACGGTGCTGCTGGGCATCGGGATCTCGACCTTCCCGCTGGCGCTGACGCTGATCACCCTGCGTGCTCGCGACGCGGATTCGGCGGCGTCCCTGTCCGGGTTCGTCCAAGGCGGCGGCTATCTTCTGGCAGCCACAGGACCGCTGATCTTCGCTTTTCTGATTCAGAGCTTCGATGGCCTGTGGCCCGCCTTCGCGGTGGTTCTGGCCTCGGTGGCGGTCAAACTGCTCGTCAGCCGTGCCGCCTGCCGCCCCGGCTCGATCTGATGAGCCCTGCGTGCTTCCGCCAGCGACCATCGGCGCGCTGGCGGCTGGCGCCTCCGGCACACGTCCGGCTGCGGCCTGCGGCAGGCTTCCGGCCGCCGCGTCTCGTCATGAGAGCGAAGATGACGACAGATTCGTCCTCGCCCCGCGGCTCCGAGTACTCTGTTCGAGTGACCCCCGAAGACTTGCAGACCGCACTTGCGCGCGCTTTGGCGCTGGCCGCAGACGGTCTCGCGGCACCGGGTGCCGCCGAAGCCCCGGTCGAGGTCGTTCCGCCGCGGCGTCCGGAGCTCGGGGACTGGTCGACGACGGCGGCCCTGCGTGCCGCTGCCCGACCCTCGGGTCGGCTCGACCTGGCCGAACACATCTGTGCTCACCTGCGGTCGCTGCCCGAAGTGGCGTCGGCCGATATCGCCGGCCCCGGCTTCGTCAACATCACCCTGACCCCGGCCGCACGGGCACAGGTGGCACTCGACATCATCACCGCGGCCGATGCGGTGAGCGAGCCGACCCTCCGGTCGGGCAGCCTCGGCGATGCGGGATCCCTGTCGGCGGGCCGCGTCGTCGCGGACACCGGCCAGGTGGCATCCGTCGATGCGTCCGCGGTCAGGCCGCTCCAGCTCGGCCACGCCGCGGTCTGCCGGGAAGAACGGCGCGCGCACGCCGCCGGCATCACGACCGAGCAGGTCGATGCTTCGAGCCTCGCACACCCCACCGAGGTGCGGCTGCTCAACGCACTGGCTGCGATCCCCGCCGCCCTGGACCGGTCTCGACGTCGCAGACGAGGCGAACCGCTGCTGACCGGGCTGAGCGAAGTCTCCGCCGCCATCGAGGACTGGCTGGGTCATTGCCGGGTGACGCCGACGATCGATGAGGACATCACTGCCAGACACGCATCACGGCTCGTCCTCGCCCGAGCCGCCATCATCGTCCTCGCCGCAGGACTACGACAACTGGGCGCTTCGGCGCCGGAGAGGATCTGATGCCCGCACATATCGCAGGTACGCTGCACGCGACCCCGGCCCCGGTGTGGCTGCCCTATCCCGATGACGTCAATGCGCTCCTGCCGAGCCTGTGGTCGGACAACGTCACCAAGACCGATGACGGGGTGCTCACCATCGCCGGCCGTTCGGTGACCGAACTCGCCGCCGAATACGGCACCCCCACCCTGATCATGGACGCAGCCGACTTCAGGTCCCGCGCCCAGGCCTATGCCTCGACCTTCGCGAACGCCTTCTCCGCTGAGAAGGGACTGGCCGGAGCCGATGTCTACTATGCGGGCAAGGCCTTCCTGTGCACCGCGGTGGCCCGCTGGGTGCACGAGGCCGGTCTCGGCCTCGACACCTGCTCTCTGGGGGAGATGATGGTCGCTCGCACCGCCGGGGTCCCCGGCGACCGGGTGGGCCTGCACGGGAACAACAAGTCGGTCGCCGAACTCGAATACGCCCTCGACTACGGGGTCGGGCGGATCTTCGTCGACAGCCTCGACGAGATCGACAGGCTCGACACGATCGCCGGGGCCAGGGGAGTCCTGGCCCCGGTCATGCTGCGAGTGACCGTGGGCGTCGAGGCACACACCCACGACTTCATCGCCACCGCCCACGAAGACCAGAAGTTCGGCCTGTCCCTGGCCGACGGAACCGCGGCACGCGCTGCGCAGAAGGTCGCCGACTCCGCCCATCTGCGCCTCGACGGCCTCCACTCGCACATCGGCTCGCAGATCTTCGACATCTCCGGCTTCCAGGTCGCCGCCGCCCGGGTGCTGGGCTTCCGCGCCGAGGTCATGGCCGAACACGGCATCGATCTGCCCGAGGTCGACCTCGGCGGCGGCTTCGGCATCCGGTACACCTCACAGGACACCCCGATCCCGGTTGCCGAGATGGCGACGGAGCTGGCCGCGGTGGTGGCCAAGGAGTGCCGCGGTCTGGGAACGAATGTCCCGCGGATCTCGATCGAGCCCGGCCGAGCCATCGTCTCCCCGGCCGTGTTCACCCTCTACGAGGTCGGCACCGTCAAACAGGTGAGCACCGACAGCGGAATCCGCACCTATGTCGCCGTTGACGGCGGGATGAGCGACAATATCCGCACCGCCCTCTACGACGCTGACTATTCGTGCACCCTGGCCAACCGAGCCTCGAGCGCGGAACCGGCGATCGTGCGCGTCGTGGGCAAGCACTGCGAATCCGGCGACATCATAGTCCGGGACGAGTACATGGGCGCCGATGTCACCGCCGGCGACCTCGTCGCCGTTCCCTCCACCGGCGCCTACTGCCGCCCCTTGGCCAGCAACTACAACCACATCCCCCGGCCGGGAGTGCTCGCCGTCGATGCCGATAGAGTTGAGTGGATCGTCCTGCCCGAGGATCACTCGCAGATGTTCGCCACCGATCCGGGGATGGCCGATGGCGGGCCGAGCAGCAGATGAGCGTCAACGACAACAGCGGAAAAGGTGAGGATATGCAGGCATTGAAGGTTGCCATGCTCGGATGCGGAGTCGTCGGCACGGAAGTCGCCGCACGGATTCAGAACCGCGCAGACGGCCTGGCCGAACGCATCGGGGCGCCACTGGAACTCAACGCCATCGTCGTCCGGGACGCATCGCGTCCCCGTTCGGGAATCGACCCGGACCTGCTGACCACCGACGCCGAGGCGGCCATCGCCGACGCCGATATCGTCGTCGAGCTCATGGGCGGGATCGAACCGGCTCGATCGCTCATCACCGCGGCCCTGCAGCAGGGGTCCTCGGTGGTCACGGCGAACAAGGCGCTCCTGGCCGCCAGCTACGGTGAGCTCATGTCCGCCGCCGACGCCGCCGGTGTCCGCCTCGAGCACGAAGCGGCCGTGGCCGGAGCCATCCCCATCATCCGACCCGTCGGCGACTCCCTGGCCGGTGACCGGATCGAGAGGATCATCGGCATCGTCAACGGCACCACGAACTACATTCTCGACCAGATGGATTCCGAGGGCTGGGACTTCGAACGGGCCCTGACCACAGCGCAGGCGCTCGGCTATGCCGAAGCCGATCCGACCGCCGACGTCGGCGGACACGATGCGGCCGCGAAGGCGGCGATCCTGTCGTCACTGGCCTTCCACGCGCCCGTGTCGATCGACGACGTCCACGTCGAAGGCATCGAGGGCGTGACCTCCGAGATGGTCGAGACCGCCCGCGATCAGGGCTTCGTCATCAAACTCCTCGCCGTCTGCGAACGCGTGGCCTCCTCACCGACCGGTGCCGGGCTGTCGGCCCGCGTCTATCCCGCCCTGATCGACCGCAATCACGCCCTGGCCTCGGTGCGCGGGGCCTTCAACGCGGTCTTCATCGAAGCCGAAGCCGCTGGAGAGCTGATGTTCTACGGCCAAGGAGCCGGGGGAGCCCCGACCGCCTCAGCGGTGCTCGGAGACATCGTGTCCGTGGCCCGGCGCAAGGTCCTCGGCGGACGCGGACAGTACGAGCGTCCCTTCCACGAGGACTCCCGCATCCTGCCGATCTCCTCGATCACGACCCGCTACCACATCACCCTCGACGTGGTCGACCGTCCCGGCGTGCTGGCAGCGGTCTCCGAGGTCTTCGCCGACGAGGGCGCGTCCATCGAGCTCATGCGCCAGACGGTCGGCGATGTCGACGACGACGGCGTCCAGCACGCCAAACTGGTGCTCGCCACCCACTCGAACACCGACTCGACTCTGAGGAAGACGGTCGATCGACTCATCGACCTGTCCGTCGTCCATGCCGTCAAATCCGTGATCCGCGTAGAAGGACAGTGAGAATGAATTACCCCAGACACCAGTGGCAGGGCGTTGTCGAGGAGTATCGGAGTCTGCTCGATGTCTCCGAATCCACCCCGGCCGTGACCCTCGGCGAAGGTGGGACACCGCTGATCAAGGCGGATCGGCTCAGCGAACGCATCGGCGCCCAGGTGTGGGTGAAGTACGAAGGGCTCAACCCGACCGCCTCGTTCAAGGACCGTGGGATGACGATGGCGATCACGAAGGCCGCGGCCAATGGTGCCAAGGCCGTCATCTGCGCTTCGACGGGCAACACCTCGGCGTCGGCGGCGGCCTATGCCACGAAGGCCGGACTGACCTGTGCCGTGCTCGTGCCCAGCGGCAAGATCGCTCCGGGAAAGATGAGCCAGGCCATCGCCCACGGTGCCGCACTGCTCGAGGTCGACGGCAACTTCGATGACTGCCTCACACTGTGCCGCAAGCTCTCGGAGTCCTATCCGGTCCACCTCGTCAACTCCGTCAATCCCGATCGCATCGAAGGACAGAAGACTGCTGCCTTCGAGGTCGTCGACGTGCTCGGCGATGCCCCTGACGTCCACGTCCTTCCCGTCGGCAACGCCGGCAACATCACGGCCTACTGGAAGGGCTACAACGAATACCGGGAGCGGGGAGTCGCGAAGAGGCTGCCGCAGATGTGGGGATTCCAGGCCGCCGGAGCCGCACCGCTGGTGCTCGGACACCCGGTCGACGATCCGGACACGATCGCGACCGCGATCCGCATCGGCAACCCCGCCAGCTGGAGTCAGGCCGAAGCGGCCCGTGACGGATCCGGCGGCTTCATCGACTCGGTCACCGACGACGAGATCCTGCTTGCCCACAGATTCCTCTCCCGCGAAGAGGGCATCTTCGTCGAACCCGGCTCGGCCGCCTCGGTGGCGGGACTGCTCAAGACCGCCGACGCAGGCAGGGTTCCTGACTCCGCGACGATCGCCGTGACCGTGACCGGCCACGGGCTCAAGGATCCGTCCTGGGCGCTGCACACCGCAGACGGCTCCGAGATCGAGACCCAGCGGGTCTCGGTCGACGCCGTCAGCGCTGCCCGGGCTCTGGGCCTCGAGGACAGCTGAGCGTGCGGCTGCAACTCGAGGTGCCGGCCACCTCGGCGAATCTGGGACCGGGATACGACGCATTCGGCCTCGCCCTGGACATCGTCGACACGCTGACCCTGACCGTCCACGACGACCCCGTCGACCCGGAATCGTGTGTCACGGTATCGGGGGAGGGGGCGCAGGCGCTGCCGCGCGATCGCTCCCATCTGGTCATGCGCGTCATCGCCGAGGTGTTCGCCGCCGAATTCCCCGCCGCGGACGAGTCGCTGATCGACAGGATCGAACTCGACTGCCGCAACCGGATCCCGCATTCCCGAGGGCTGGGCTCATCGGCTGCGGCCGTCGTGGCCGGCATCGGCCTGGCCTCCGAGCTCGGAGGCCTGACCACCGGTGCGCGGTTGGATCGCAGACGCATCCTCGAGATCGCCACGGACTTCGAAGGCCACCCCGACAACGCGGCGCCGGCGATCTTCGGCGGGCTGACCATCTCCCTGTCCGAACCGGCCCGGACCTGGCAGGTGCCGGTGCGAACGATCGACGAGGTCACCGTGCTCATCCCCGATGTCCGCCTGGACACGGACGTCGCCCGCAGTCTCATCCCCGCTGTCATCGACCATGACATCGCGGCGGAGAACTCGGCCCGTTCGGGACTGCTGGTGCACGGGCTCGTCAACGACCCCTCAGCGCTCTTCGAAGCCACCAGTGACAAGCTCCATCAGGAGTTCCGCCGCAGCGTCTACCCGGAGTCGATGGCCCTGGTCGATACGCTGCGCGGACACGGGCTGTCGGCTGTCGTCTCCGGCGCCGGGCCCACCGTGCTCGTCCTCGACGGGCCGGTGCCCGACACCGCTGTGCCCGCCGGCATCAGCGCCCATCGAACCTCGATTGACCTCGGGGGATACCGGGTGAGCGAAGAAAATTGAGGAAACAATTCGCATGATCGGCTCCGAACCAGTAGAATGAAGGTGTTCCGACAGTGGACGGCTTCCCGCTGATCTTCACGGGTCCGTTGCCGATGTCAAACATTCTGGAACATCTCCTGCTCATTCATCAGCAGGTTTTCTTTCACAACGCACCGTCAATGGTGCTTCCGTCGCCGTGAGCAAACGGCACATGCCGCACGGCCGAAAGAGGGAGAAGGACCTTCGTGTCTGAAACCACCACTCAGGATTCCACGCCGCGCTCTGGCAGCCTCACAGCTCTGCGGCTGCCGCAGCTTCAGGAAATGGCAGCCGGCCTGGGGATCAAGGGTTACCGTCGCCTTCGCAAGAGCGAACTGATCGACGCCATCAACAGCCACTCGGGCGGATCCGCGGAAGCGTCCGCGAAGTCCGCCCCTGCCGAGAAGAAGTCCGCCGCCGATGCGGCGCGCGGCAAGTCAGAGAAGTCGGCGGAGAAGTCGGACGAGCAGAAGCAGGAGTCGACGAACCGTCGCTCCTCGCGCCGTGCCGCCGCACCGTCGTCCGAGGAGCCGGCCCTCATCGTCGAACCCAGCTCAGACGCCGCGGCCGGACAGGAGACCGCCGCCGAGAAGTCGGAGGGTTCCTCGCCCGAGGACAGCGGCGATCAGGACCGTCAGCAGTCCCGTCGCAGCCGTTCTCGTTCGCGCAGCTCCGAGTCCCCGGCCGAGAGCCGGGACCAGCAGTCGGACGATTCGTCCGAACGCGGCGGCCGACAGGACCGCGGCTCCGACCGCGGCGGTCGTGACAACGAGCGTCGCGCCAAGCACAGCGATCGCTCCGATGACGACCGGGGCGGTCATGACAAGGGTCGCGGCAACGCCGACCGCGACAGCGGCGACCGGGGCGGAAACGACCGGAACAGCTCCGGTCGTGACGACCGGTCCGGCCGTGACGACCGGTCCGGCCGTGACGACCGCGGCGGCAATGACCGCGGCGGCCACGACCGCAGCGGCGGAGGCAACGATCGCTCGCACCGCAACGACCGCGACAACGGCGGTCGGGACAACCGCAACGACCGTGACAACGGCGGCAATCGTCGCGGACGCGGTCGGGACCGCAAGCGTCGCGGTCGCGGCAATGACGAGCCGGACATCCGCCACGACGACGTGCTCATCCCCGTCGGCGGCATCCTCGACGTCCATGACAACTATGCGTTCCTGCGCACTTCCGGTTACCTCTCGGGCCCGAACGACGTCTACGTCTCGGCCTCGATGGTGCGGAAGAACGGTCTGCGCAAGGGCGATGCCGTCGCCGGCGCGATCCGCCAGCCGCGTGAGAACGAACATCGGGGCGGCAAGCGCGAGAAGTTCGACGCACTCGTCCGCCTCGACTCCGTCAACGGACTGACCGTCGACGATGCTCGCAGCCGCGTCGAGTTCTCGAAGCTCACCCCGCTCTACCCGCAGGAGCGCCTGCGGCTGGAGACCACCTCGAAGCTGCACTCGACGCGTCTGATCGACCTCATCACGCCCATCGGCAAGGGCCAGCGCGGTCTCATCGTCGCGCCCCCGAAGGCCGGTAAGACCACGATCATGCAGCAGATCGCGAATGCGATCACCGAGAACAACCCCGAAGCGCACCTCATGGTCGTCCTCGTCGACGAACGTCCCGAGGAAGTCACGGACATGCAGCGTGCCGTCAAGGGCGAGGTCGTCGCGTCGACCTTCGACCGCCCGGCCGACGACCACACGACGATCGCCGAGCTCGCCATCGAGCGCGCCAAGCGTCTGGTCGAGATGGGCTCGGACGTCGTCGTCCTGCTGGACAACATCACCCGCCTCGGGCGTGCCTACAACATCGCCCAGCCGGCCTCCGGCCGCATCCTCTCCGGCGGCGTCGACGCCAATGCGCTGTACCCGCCGAAGAAGTTCTTCGGCGCCGCACGCAATATCGAGGGCGGCGGTTCGCTGACCATCCTCGCCACGGCGCTGGTCGAGACCGGGTCGAAGATGGACGAGGTCATCTTCGAGGAGTTCAAGGGAACCGGCAATATGGAGCTGCGCCTGAGCCGCCAGCTCGCGGACAAGCGCATCTTCCCGGCCATCGACGTCAACGCCTCGAGCACCCGTCGCGAAGAGATGCTCATGACCTCCGAAGAGACGAAGGTGATGTGGCAGCTGCGTCGGCTGCTGTCCGGCCTCGAACAGCAGCAGGCCGTCGAACTGCTCATGTCCAAGCTCAAGGAGACGGGCTCGAACGTCGAGTTCCTCATGCAGGTCCAGAAGACGACACCCCTGCCGAAGTCCTCGACCGACAACAGCTGAGATGGCCGACGACACTCTCACGGCCAGTGTCAGCGTTCTGCTCGATGAGCACGCCCGGGTGCAGGAGGAGCTCTCCGACCCAGCCGTCCATGCTGATGCGGGCCGGGCCAAGAAGCTGACGAGGCGGTACGCGGAACTCGAAAAGGTCGCCGCGGCCGCCCGGCACTTCGCCGAGCTCGAGTCCGATCATGCTGCGGCCGTGGAGCTGGCCGAGGACGACGCCGACTTCGCAGCCGAGGCCGAGCGCCTGTCCAAAGAGCTGGTGAGCGTCGAGTCCGAACTCAGAGACCTCCTCGTGCCCAGCGATCCCGATGACGCCCGCGACGCGATCATCGAGATCAAAGCCGGTGAGGGCGGTGAGGAATCGGCGCTGTTCGCCGCCGATCTGCTGCGGATGTATCAGCGCTGGATCGACTCCCGCGGCTGGACCAGTCAGATCCTCGATGCCACTCATTCCGACCTCGGCGGTTTCAAGGACGTGACCATGGCCGTCAAGGCCAAGGACGACGGCGCCTACGGCTGGATGAAGTTCGAAGGCGGAGTGCACCGGGTCCAGCGCGTGCCGGTCACCGAGTCCCAGGGCCGCATCCACACCTCCGCCGCCGGTGTCCTCGTCTTCCCCGAGGTCGACGAACCGGAGGAGGTCCAGCTCGACGACCACGATCTGCGCATCGACGTCTACCGTTCCTCGGGGCCCGGGGGCCAGTCGGTGAACACCACCGACTCCGCCGTTCGGATCACCCATCTGCCGACCGGCATCACTGCCAGCTGCCAGAACGAGAAATCGCAGCTGCAGAACAAGGACGCGGCCATGCGCATGCTCCGCGCCCGGATCCTGGCCAAGCAGGCGGAGGAGGCCGCCGCCGAGGTCGCGGACATCCGACGCTCACAGGTGCGCACCGTCGACCGTTCGGAGAGGATCCGCACCTACAACTTCCCGGAGAACCGGATCACCGATCATCGCACCGGGTTCAAGGCCTATAACCTCGACCACGTGCTTGCCGGCGACCTCGATCCGGTCATCGGCTCCTGCCGTGACGCCGACAAGGCGGCACGACTCGACGCTCTGGGAGACTGAACTGGACACCGGCGACCCCACACGCGTCAGCGATCCCACACGTGTCAGCGATCTCCTGCGCGAAGCCATCAGCCTGCTCACCGCGGCCGAAGTGCCCACCCCTGAGACCGATGCGCTGACGCTGCTCGCGCACGCCTGGGGCATCGACCGGACCGCGCTGAGCAGGAAGCGACTGTTCGATGATCCGGTGCCCACGGACACCAGGAACGAATTCGCCCGACTCTGTGAACGTCGCCGGGCCCGGGTCCCGCTGCAGCACCTGACCGGAATCGCCCACTTCAGACACCTCGAGCTGCGTGTGGGACCCGGAGTGTTCGTCCCCCGACCGGAGACCGAGCTCATCGTCGGCGCGGCCCTCGCCGAGCTCACAGGGCGCGGCCGGACCGGACGCCCCTTCGTCATCGACCTGTGCTCGGGCTCCGGAGCGATCACCCTGGCGCTGGCCACGGAATTCGAGGGCGTCGACGTCCTCGGCGTCGAACGCGAATCCGCGGCGCTGGACTGGGCGCGGGAGAACCTCGGGCTGACCCGCCTCGGCGACTCGAGCGTCGAATTCCTCCAGGCGGATGCGACGACGATCACGGCGAGCCGACCGGAACTGATCGGGCACGCCGATGTGGTCGTGACGAATCCTCCCTATGTTCCCGACGACGCCGTGCCCCGCGATCGCGAAGTCGCCGACCACGATCCGGCCGCCGCACTCTACGGGGGCGAGTCCGGACTCGAAGTGCCCGCGCTCATCGTCGTCGAGGCCGAATCGCTGCTGCGCCCCGGCGGCCTGCTGCTCATGGAACACGGCGAAGAGCAGGGCGAGCGTGTCCGAGAACTGATGGAATCCACGGCCAGTCTGAGACAGGCCGCGACCTACCCGGACTACACTGGACGCGACCGCTTCACCCTCGCGCGCCGACAGGCGCCCTGAAACCGGTGAACGTCAACCGCCGCTGAGACCACTGCCCAGAGATTCGAAACGGAGAACTCGTGTCGAGACGATTCGACGTCAGCCAGGCCGAAATCCGTGACCTCGTGTTCGACGAGTGCGCACGCGTGGCCGACACGGGCAATCTGCTCGTCATCCCCACCGACACCGTCTACGGCATCGCCGCCGATGCCTTCAGCGCTGCAGCCGTGGCAGCCCTGCTGGCGGCGAAGGGCCGCGGCAGAGACATGCCCCCGCCGGTGCTCCTGCCCCGCTCGGAGACGATCTTCGGACTCGTCGACGGAGTCGATGAGACGATCCTGGCACTGACCTCCCGGTTCTGGCCCGGCCCTCTGACGATCATCGCCGATGCCCAGCCCTCGCTGGACTGGGACCTCGGCGACACCCACGGGACCGTGGCCGTGCGCATGCCCGATGATGAATACGCCCTGTCCCTGCTCTCCCGCACGGGACCTCTCGCGGTCTCCAGCGCCAACATCTCCGGCCGGCCGGCCGCCACCACCGCCGACGAGGCTCAGGAGATGCTCGGCGATGACGTCGACATCTACGTCGACGGGGGAGCGAGGGAATCGGGGATGTCCTCGACCATCATCGACCTCAGCGGCGACGTTCCGCGCATCGCGCGGCGTGGACCCATCACGGCCGAGCAGCTGCGCGAAATCGTCCCCGAGCTCATCGACCTGGACGGCTGAGTGCGCGCCTACCTCTTCATCCTCCTCGTCTCCGCCCTCGTGGCGTATCTGCTGACCCCGATGGTCAAGCGGGTCGCCGAACGGGGCCGGATCTTCTCTCCGCTACGCGAACGCGATGTGCACTCCGTGCCGACTCCGCGTCTCGGGGGAGTGGCGATGTTCGGCGGCCTGCTCGTCGGCCTCGTCTTCGCCTCCCAGACGCCGTTCCTGCAGAGGATCTTCGTCGACACCGGACCGATCATCGGCGTCGCCGGAGCCGCCGGACTGCTGTGCCTGCTCGGCGTCGTCGACGACATCTGGGACCTCCACTGGATGGCCAAACTCGCCGGTCAGGCACTGGCCGCTGGCTTCATGGCGATCAAAGGCGTGGCACTGCTGTCCATCCCCTTCGGCGGAGTCATCATCGGCTCTCCGCGGATGTCGCTGATCGTGACCGTGCTCGTCGTCCTCGTCACGATCAACGCGGTCAACTTCGTCGACGGGCTCGACGGCCTGGCCGCGGGGGTCGTGGCCATCGGCGGCAGCGCCTTCTTCATCTACTCCTACTGGCTGGCTCGAGACGCCTCACCCGACTCGTATGCCAACCTCGCCTCCCTGATCACCGCGATCCTCGTCGGCGCCTGCATCGGATTCCTGCCGCACAACTTCAACCCCGCCCGCATCTTCATGGGCGATTCGGGCTCGATGCTCATCGGTCTGCTGCTGGCGGCCTCGACGATCCGTGTCACCGGCCAGGTCGATCCCGCACTCATCGGACAGGAGCGGGCCTTCGCGACCTTCATGCCGATCATCCTGCCCGTCGCGGTGATGTTCCTGCCGCTGCTGGACCTGGGGCTGGCCGTGGTGCGCAGGCTGCGAGCCGGCCAATCCCCGTTCTCCGCCGATGCCAAGCACCTGCATCACCGGATGCTGCGCCTGGGCCACTCGCATGCACGCGCGGTCCTCATCCTCTACACCTGGACGGCGCTCATCGCCTTCGGCTCGGTGCTGCTCCTGTTCAAAGGTTGGATCTTCGCCGCCTGCCTCATCGGCGGCCTCGTCGCCATCACCCTGATCTTCACCTTCTACCCCCTGCGAATGCGTCAGAAAGCCAGAGAGGAAATCTCGTGACCGATCCGAGCCCGCGAACCGAAACCGCAGTCGAGGCGGCCTGGACCCGAGTCTGGAAGTCCCTACTGATCCGCGGCATCGTCCTCGTCCTCGTCGTCGCAGCGCTCGGCATGGGTCTCGGCTGGCTGATCTCCGGCACGACCGGTCTCGTCGGCGGCGCCGTCGGCGGGGGACTGGCGGCGGTCTTCATCATCATCACGCTCGTGATCATGTACTTCGGTCGGAACCTGGGCCTGACAACCGTCGCCGGACTGCTCGGCGTCGGATTCCTGTTCAAGGCCTTCATCTTCATGATCGTGATCTGGCGGATCAAGGACGCGGCCTGGCTCGACGGCACCGTGGCCTTCCTGACGATCGTCGTCGCCGTGCTCGGCACCTCGATCGTCGAGGCGATCACCGTCGTCAAGGGGCGCGTGCCCTATGTGGACCCCGAAGCCGAATGAGACTCGAATCCGGCAGAGCATCCGGTGGAATCGGTGACGTCGACCCGGTTCGCAACGACGATGACGTGTCGGATAAAATCGTTGACAGAAATTGCACAGAGAAGCCTGATGAATTTGTCGGTGACTCTCTACAATTGGTAGAGTAGGCACGGTGCTGGGGCGGTTATACGGCCTCTGTCGCTCCTGAACCTCACGCCGCGCACCGACTGCACGGCCAAGGCCAGGCCATCAAGGCCCCTGACCATGGGAGAGAAATAACAACGTGGGAACTCTTAACGCCGCGAACACATTGATCACTGCTGCAGAAGGCGGCTTCCACGCTCCTTCGATGTCGGAGTTCTTCCCGGCACCGTTCCTCTTCGAAGGCACCCCGTTCGAGATGAACCGGGTGATGCTCATTCGCCTGATCGCGACGGTCGCCGTGGTTGTCGTCCTCGCCGTGTGGGCCAAGCGCATGAAGCTCGTCCCCGGCCGCTTCCAGTCGACGATGGAACTGGCGATGGAGTTCGTCACCGTCGGCATCGCCGAGGACACGATGGGCAAGGAGAGGGCGAAGAAGTTCATGCCGCTGATCGTGGCGGTGTTCTTCGGCATCCTGTTCTGGAACGTCACGAAGCTCATCCCGTTCCTCAATATGCCCGGCACCGGAGTCATCGGTCTGCCGCTGGTCATCACACTCGTGGTCTACGTGACCTACCACTGGGCGGGCATCGCCGAGAAGGGTCTGGGGCGCTACCTCAAGGACGCACTCGTTCTGCCCGGCGTGCCGCCGGCCATGCACATCCTGCTCATCCCGATCGAATTCATCACGAAGTTCGTCACGCAGCCGTTCACGCTCGCGATCCGACTCTTCGCGAACATGATGGTCGGCCACCTGCTGCTGGTCCTGTGCTTCTCCGCGACGAGCTTCTTCCTCTTCGACGCCTCGAACGGATTCCAGTTCTTCTCCATCCTGACCTTCGCCGGAGGAATGTTCGTCTTCCTCCTCGAAATGCTGGTCGTGGTCCTGCAGGCATACATCTTCGCCCTGCTCGCCTGCGTCTACATCAATTCGGCTGTCTCGGAAGAACACTGAGTCAGCCACCCAGATCCGTAACTCACGAGTTGCACGGTCGGGCCAACCACCCGACTTCATTATGAAAGGAATAGCATCCTATGGATATGCTCGCCGCAGTTGAAGGTAGCGTTTCGACGATCGGTTACGGCCTCGCCGCAATCGGCCCCGGTGTCGGTCTCGGCATCGTCATCGGAAAGACCATTGAGGGAACCGCACGTCAGCCCGAGATGGCCGGCGCCCTGCGCGGAAACATGTTCCTCGGTATCGCTCTGATCGAGGCCCTGGCCCTCATCGGTATCGCGACCCCGTTCTTCCTCCCCTGATCTCGAAGAGGACTGAAAGATGACTCCGGTAAACATCGTTGCGGCCGCGGAGAACCCGCTTCTCCCCGCGCTGTATGACATCATCTGGAGTGCCGTCTGCCTGCTGATCGTCTTCCTGGTTGTCTGGAAGTACGTCCTCCCGGCCTTCAACCGCACTCTCGATGAGCGCGCCGCGCGCATCCAGGGCGGAATCGAGAAGGCCGAAAGAGTGCAAGCCGAAGCCGATCAGGCTCTGGCCGAGTATCAGAAGCAGCTCGCCGACGGTCGTGCCGAAGCGGCACGACTGCGCGCCGAGGCCCAGGAAGAAGGCGCTCAGATCATCGCCGACATGAAGGCACAGGCTCACACCGAGGCTGATCGCATCATCGAGTCGGCTCAGACTCAGATCAACGCCGAACGCCAGTCCGCCATGGTTCAGCTGCGTTCCGAGGTCGGCACCCTCGCCACGGATCTGGCCTCCCGCATCGTCGGGGAGTCACTGACCGATGATGAGCGCTCGGCCAATGTCGTCGATCGCTTCATCGCCGATCTCGAGTCCGACTCGTCCGCACAGCCGGTCAAGGGGGCGTGATGCTCCAGTCGAGCAGATTGTCCCTGCAGGCCGTCCTCGAAATCGCGAATTCCGAGATCTCGGGGGCAGACCCACGCCAGATCGGTGAGGAGACTCTGGCCGTGGTCGGAGTGCTCGCCGAGAACGTCGCACTGCGCAAGACCTTGGCGGACTCATCCGAGTCAGCTGAGAAGAAGCAGCACCTGCTGCGGGCTCTGTTCTCGACTCGGACCGCGGATGCGGTTCTGCGGATCGCTGATGCGGCCGTCGGCCAGCGCTGGGCACGGACCCAGGACCTGGTCACCAGCCTCGAAGTCGCCGGCGTGACCGCGATCGCCGCTGCCGCGCAGGCCACCGGCCAGCTCGGTGAGGTCGAAGAGGAGATCTTCCGCTTCGCGCGTCTGCTGGAATCGAACCACGATCTGTCCCGCGCACTCGACTCGCAGGCTCAGGACGAGAGCAAACGTGCCCTTGTCAACGACCTGCTCTCAGGCAAGGCACAGCCAGAAACCATCACGCTGGTCGAACAGGCGTCCCTGCACCCACGTGGACTCCGCGTGGCGACGGCGCTGGACCAGTACAGCGACATCCTCGCAGCCCGGCAGCAGCGATCGGTTGCGGACGTCACCGTCGCCAAGCCGCTGAGCGAGTCTCAGACCAACAGGCTGCAGGCGGCTCTGTCTGCCAGCTACGGTCGAGAGCTCGTGCTCAATGTCCAGGTCGATCCCGAGGTCCTCGGGGGAGTCCGGGTCCAGGTCGGCGACGAGATGATGAACTCGACCGTGGCCGATCGACTGGCCGATGTGCAGCGCAAGCTCGCAGGTTGACACTAGTGGCCGGCTCCTCCGGCAGCACAGGCGGCCCACCGGTCGCCGGACGCAAGATTTGAGTAAAGGAAGCAGGGAAACCAGATGGCGGAACTGACAATTCGCCCGGAAGAGATTCGGGACGCTCTCGGGAAGTTCGTTGAGTCGTACAACCCCGAGAGCTCGGAGAAGACCGAGGTCGGCAAGGTCGTCACCGCTGGTGACGGGATTGCCCACGTATCGGGTCTGCCCGGCACCATGGCCAACGAGCTGCTGCGGTTCGAAGACGGCACCCTGGGGCTGGCGCAGAACCTCGACGAACGGGAGATCGGCGTCGTCATCCTCGGCGAGTTCTCCTCGATCGCTGAAGAACAGAACGTCTACCGCACCGGCGAGGTCCTGTCGATCCCGGTCGGCGATGGATACCTCGGTCGTGTCGTCGATCCGCTGGGTCGTCCCGTCGACGGACTCGGCGACATCGAGACCGTCGGCCGCCGTGAGCTCGAGCTCCAGGCCGCAGGCGTGATGGACCGGCAGGAGGTGCGCGAGCCCCTCCAGACCGGCTACAAGAGCATCGACGCGATGATTCCGATCGGCCGTGGACAGCGTCAGCTGGTCATCGGTGACCGCAAGACCGGCAAGACCGCTCTGGCGATCGACACGATCATCAACCAGAAGGCCAACTGGGAGACCGGCGACCCGAAGCAGCAGGTCCGCTGCATCTACGTCGCTGTCGGCCAGAAGGGCTCGACCATCGCCGGCGTGCGTCGTTCGCTGGAAGAGGCAGGAGCTCTCGAGTACACGACCATCGTGTCCTCACCTGCTTCGGATCCGGCCGGATTCAAGTACCTCGCACCCTACTCCGGCTCGGCCATCGGTCAGCACTGGATGTACGACGGCAAGCACGTCCTCATCGTCTTCGACGATCTGTCGAAGCAGGCCGAAGCCTACCGCGCCGTGTCGCTGCTCCTGCGTCGTCCGCCGGGCCGTGAGGCCTACCCGGGTGACGTGTTCTACCTCCACTCGCGTCTGCTCGAACGCTGTGCGAAGCTCTCCGACGAGCTCGGCGGCGGCTCGATGACCGGTCTGCCGATCATCGAAACCAAGGCCAATGACGTCGGAGCGTTCATTCCGACCAACGTGATCTCGATCACCGACGGTCAGATCTTCCTCCAGTCGGACCTCTTCAACGCCGGTCAGCGTCCCGCTGTCGACGTGGGTGTGTCCGTCTCGCGTGTCGGCGGCTCCGCGCAGACCAAGGCACTCAAGGGCGTCTCCGGTACGCTGAAGATCTCGCTGGCTCAGTACCGCTCGCTCGAGGCCTTCGCGATGTTCGCCTCTGACCTCGAC
>Ga0209487_1001884_pt1 | contig 17366 bp, 7 predicted proteins | sample Poulit2012_FD_187524 | JGI IMG/M metagenome (GOLD analysis project Ga0209487, IMG submission 187524) | Agricultural soil microbial communities from Georgia to study Nitrogen management - Poultry litter 2012 (SPAdes) (version 2) | ecosystem: Environmental > Terrestrial > Soil > Agricultural land...
TTCAAATACATTATATTTTTCTTGGAAATCTATCATACAGCAATCAACTCCTAGGTATATTAATAGCTTTTACCTAGTATTGACAGCTCTATAATTTTTTAGACTAAACATTAAATAGCGAAGAAGCCTAAAGTGCACTGTGATTGTACTCGTAAACTTTCAGTTTCAGATACAAACTGTGGATGGGATAGTTCTCGTGAAAAACATTATTATGGACAAAACATGATAAGTGCCTCTGAACCCATATGATCTACCTATCTGCCCCGACTTTATCAGGCAAGTAAACTTGATTCTGTATTATTCATCGGCACTTAGCATGAACTCTTGCAATAGTATCCCAAATGGAGTGTTGGAGAAAGAGTCTTAGCCTCCGCTATTGATGCCCTTCCAATCTATGAAATCTGAGTACAGTAGGATATTCAGCCATCATTGGCCTTGATCCAAGGCGCTCTAACCCGCACATTTTTATAAAGTCTACACCTTATAGGCTTATTTCGTACGCGCAATTTTAAGATTAACGATATAAACCCGGCATTTAAGACTTTTAAAGCTTCTTATCCTACAATAGTTTATAATTACTCCATTAATTGCCGAATACCTAATAGTTATTCAAGTAGCCTTATCTTTTTTTTAGAAATCCACATTCCTATGTCGCCAGTTTTATAAAGATAATCATATGAATCACTAGAAAGTTCATTTACGATTTTATTCTCCATCATCCAATCAGTCCAATCACTTTCTATCAGATTGAGATCATGTATCCCTATATACACCTCTCCCGGAATACCTAATGGAGTTGGCATTAAATCTTCATCAAGTATATAGATCTGTGCATCACGTTTAGAATTCATTACAACAGAATAAATTTCTTCTTGATCTTCATAGAGTGATTCGATCTCCATATTATGGCTCCATTCATGAATCACATTGTGTTCATAGTTTTCCTCGTACAGATTTATTTTGCTAACTGTATCATCGCTAGTACATAGCTTCATTAAAATTGTTTTCATACCTTTCATCAACGCCCGAAGGATATCCTCATCTATCCTGTGTTTCATATACGAGAAACGTATTTTCAAGGTTTCTTCAGGTACCGCTACAATTGTTAATGCATAATTCGTTCGTTCATGACTTTCGAACGGACCAAAAGATAGTTTATAGTTCCGATCAGAGACTTGTTTAGCTATTGGATAGTTTTCAAATATTAGTAGAACATCAAAAAAATCCTCCAAGCGGTCTATATCACTAACGCTTTTAATTTCAGCCATCGACAACATATGATAGTTATTTATTTCAAAGGCATTCTGTTGGACAGACTGAATATAATCGTTAATTTCCGCTTCCACATCCAATTGGATCCTTAATGGTATTGTATTAATCAGTAGACCACTAATTGAGTTGACATTTTCAATTTCCGGGTCTCTTCCAGATACCGTGGTGCCGAACACAATATCATTACTTCCAGAAAATTTATGAAGGGTAATCGCTAATGCACTCTGTATAAGGGTACTAACAGTAACGCCTAATTCCTCAGAACGATTACTTAATTTTATTTCTTCCGTTTCCGTAAGTTCAATCGCCTGTTGTCTAAACTCACCTTCTGCCGTTTCCTCTTCTTCAGGCAAAATGCCCCATACCGCAGTTTTTTCTTCAAAACCTTCCATATATAGAGACCAGAATGACGCTAATTCAACTTTATCCTGCCTTTGTAGCCATTCGATATAGTCTTTGTAATGGCCTTTATCGTGATCAATAAAAACTTCCTCTCCATTTGTCAGTTTTTTATATGCCTCAATAACCTCACCTAAAATAACAAATACACTCCATCCATCGAGGGATATATGATGAAAGCTAAATACAAATTCAGTATGTTGTTCCATTTCTACAACCATGACCCGAATAATTGGTAGTGCGGTTAAATCAAAGAGATTCTCTTTATCTTCTTGTAGCAACCCTTCAAGATAATCTTCATCCATTTGTCCTGATTCTTTAGCATTTATATAACGGACATCCAATCCTTCATTTTCTAAGACAATTTGAATAGGATCTTCCACTTCCCCCCATTTGTAAACAGTCGATAAAATAGAGTTGTTTCTAGTAACATGGTTCCATGCTTCAGTAAAGATATCCTTGTTTAAAGTCCCGTATAAATGACAATGAATTTGTCCAAAGTATTCTTCTGAACTTGGATTCATTAAATAATGATAAAGCATGCCTTTTTGTGCAACCGAAAGTGAATATAGATCTTTCACTTTTCCTTGATAGCTGCTAATAACATTTTGAACTTCTCCTGTCCGCAAATTCGCTAGCGGGTAATCAGAGGCAGAATATACTCTATCCTCTAATTGAGTACAATGCTGTGTGATAGACTTAACATTTTGAATATACCTCTCTAATAAAACCTTAAAACGATCCTCTTCTATTAATTGATCATGTAGGGTGAGATAAATATTCATTTCACCTTTAAATAAAACAATATTGAAGTCAATCACTACATCTCTAGCTGCACTTTCGTCATGGAAGATACCATATTCCCTTGAGCCTACTTCCATTCTTTCATCAAAATTACCGAGGTAATTAAATGATATTTCCGGCTCAAAGTCTAAGGATACATCCTCTTGGTCACTCAAATATTTTAAAACACCATATCCAATTCCTTTATTTGGAATCTTTCGTAATGTATCCTTCACATCCAACACTATATTTTCAATTGATTCATCATTCTCTGATTCTAATAAAACGGGATATGCTGTTGTAAACCACCCAACCGTTCTAGAAAGATCAACGTTTTGAATGATATCCTCCCTACCATGGCCTTCTAATTTAAGCGAAAGGCTGTTAATTCCAAATAAATCGGTGAATGTTTTATATAAAGCAGCTAAAAGCAAATCATTGATTTCCGCTCCTACGTTTAATCCCGCCTTTTTTAGTAGAAGGTCAGTTGTTTTTTGATCAAGTATTCCCTGCTTCGTTTGTGATGTGTTTTCTCGGTTAATTCCTTCTAAATCGATAAGGTTTTTTGATTTATCATTGATCTCTTTCCAATAATCATATTCCAACATAGCTTGTTTACTATTTGCATATTCTTTTAGTTTTTCAGTCCATTGTTTAAATGAAGCTGACTTAGACTGTAATTGGATTTGTTTGTAATTCTCTATTTGTTCTACTGCCTCTAAAAGATCTTCTCCAATAATTCTTAGTGAAATGCCATCAACCACCAAATGATGCACACCAATAAACAAATGCTGTTCTTCCACATCATTAAATAGTACGGCACTTACTAGCGGACCAGTTTGAATATTGATTTTTTCTTGGCAAGCTACGGATTTTCTTTTGATTACTTCTGTTCGATTTGTAACATCAGTCAAATCCACTATTTCAAATGGTACATTTACCGAATTGTCTCCAAATACTTGAACAACAGCCTGTTCAGAGTCAACAAATGTTGAATGCAAACTGTCATGGTATATTACAACTTCATGAAGTGCCTTATGAATGACTTCAGAATTACGTCTTTTTTCAAAATGTATCATCAAAGGGAGATTCCAAAAGTGCTTGTTTTTCAGGTCTTGATCAAAAAACCATTGTTGAATCGGTCCAAGTTCCCCTTCACCTGTCACCGTTTCCTCCTCAACGATCGTTTCAATTTTTGTTAATTGACCGGCTAGACTACGAATTGTTTGGTTTTGGAAGACAACTTTTGTTGTTACATGATATCCTTTCTTTTTAATCATATTTGTGAGTTGGATGACCATAATGGAGTCTCCACCCAATTTAAAAAAGTTATCCGTTATTCCGAATGCGTCAGTTTTTAATATTTCCTTCCAAATTTCAAACACAATATTTTCATTATCTGTTTCTGGTAAAACTAAACTTTGTTTAATCGACTCCTCTTTTGATTCAAATTCTTTTGGAAGTTTAGAATGATCTACTTTACCATTTCTGTTTAACGGAATATCATTCATATGAACGATATGGTGTGGCAGCATATAATTTGGTAACATCTCATCAAGCATAGCTAAAATACCTAATCCAGTCTGACCAGTATAATAGGCAACAATCCTTTTGTTTTCTTCCACTTCCACACAACTAACAAGTACTCGGTCAACGCCTGATATTGTACCGATTGCTTGTTCAATTGCCTGTAATTCAATTCTGAATCCTCTGATTTTAATTTGCTTGTCGATTCTACCAACGAATTCAATATTTCCTTTTGCACTCAACCTCGCATAATCACCCGTTTTATATAGCCTTCCACTAGAATCAAATGGGTTAGTGATAAACTGCTTTTCGGTTAACTCTGGTTTATTTAAATATCCTTCCGCTACTCCATCTCCACCCACTACAAGCTCCCCAACCACACCGAAAGGCTGTAACTGCATCTTTTCATTCACAATGTAAGCTGTTGAATTAGCAATCGGTTTTCCAATTGGGATCGGTGTGTCGTAATTTTCATCTATTTTAAAAAATGTGGAGAAGGTTGTATTTTCGGTCGGGCCATATCCATTGATAATTTCAATCTCCGGTAAATGTTTCCTTACCTTATTGGTCATTTTTGGCGATACTACATCACCACCAATTAATAAAGTTCTAACATCTTTAAAAACCATTTCATCTGTTTCAACTAATTGATTAAATAATGGGGCACTTACCCACATGATCGTAACCTTCGATTTATTCATTTCCAATCGTAATGATTCAATATCCAATAAAACGTCTTCATCAACTAAATGTAATTCAATTCCATTCAGTAATGATCCCCAGATTTCGAAGGTAGAAGCATCAAACGTGATTGATCCTGTTTGTAAGATGACATCTTCTTCTTTAAATTCGATAATATTCGTCTGGCTGATAAGTCTTATGATATTTCTGTGTGTGACGATAACTCCTTTGGGTTTACCGGTACTTCCAGATGTATACATCACATATGCTTTATCTTGTGGACCGACCGAATATGGAGATCGTTTAATCGGTTCTTCAAACTCTTGGTTGATCATTACTTGTTTCACATGTTCAAAGCCTTCTAATTTTTCCTTACACAATAGATATTCTGATTGACAGTCCTCAATAATATATTCAAGAAAATCCTTTGGATAGTTCCGGCTGACAGGTACATATGCCGCTCCAATTTTTAGAATAGCTAACATCCCAACAATGGTTTCTATTGATTTGTCGGCAACAATCACAACATTCTCTTGGTGCTTGATGCCAAGATTAGAAACATGTGCTGCTAGTCTATCCACTTTTTCTTTCAGCTGAGCAAAAGATACTTTCTGATTGTCCACTGATACGGCAATCTTATTTGGGTGACTAGCCACAGTTTCACCAAAAAGCTCATAAATACTTTTAGATGCTGCGTAATCAGTTGATGTTTCATTGATCCGTCCGATCATTTGTTTCTCTTCTACAGTCAGGATATCGTAATTTCCAACTTCTTGTGTTTGATCATTCGCAATGTTAGTCACTAATCTCTTAAATTGTTCGCTCCAGCGCTGAATCGTTTCTTCATGAAAGATGCTTGTATCATATTCAAATTTAACAAATAGTTTGTTGTCTATTTCAAAAACTTGAGTTATGAAATCAAATTTAGATGTGTCACTGTCCATTATGGACAAATTCCATTCAGCGTGTTCATCTTTGACTGTATCCAGCTGAGCATTTTGGACAACAAACAAGGTTTGAAAAATAGGGTTTTTTCCTGATTCTCTTTCAACCCCAAGCTCATCTATCATTGCATCAAAAGGAACATCTTGATGATCATACATTTTCAGCGTTTTCTCTTTCACTTGTTCTAATAATGCATCAAATGGCATATCAGTTTCGACATTCAGTCGAATAGGCATAGTGTTTACAAAGAAACCGATCATTTTTTCTAATTCTGCTTGATTTCTGTTTGCAATCAATGTCCCGACAATCATATCCTCTTGATTAGAATATCGATGCATTAAAGTAGAAAAGGCACTCATTAAAAGCATATATAAAGTACAATTCTTTTCTTTACAAATTGCTTTTAATTTGCCTGTCACTTCTTTATCAATCTCAAAAGAAATTCTTTTCCCCTTATTTTGAATCTCGTCTGTTCTTTTCATATCAAAAGGTAACTCTAATGCCGGTGGCGCATTTTCAAGCTCCTCTTTCCAATACTGAAGCTGACTTTCATATTCAGTACTCTTCATAAATTGATGTTGCCATGTAGCAAAGTTAATATACTGCTTTGTTAATGCTGGCAATTTACTGCGTCCCGTTGTAATAATATCAGAATATATCGCTGAAAGATCCTGAAGAAGAACTCCCATCGACCAACCATCTGAAGCGATATGATGAATTGAAATGAGAAGAATCGCCTCATTAGTACCAATCGTAATAATTGTCGCTCTAATTGGAATCTCTTGACCGATATGAATGACTTTATTAGCTTCTTTAAAATATAGTTCTTCTAAAGTCCCCGCTTTTTCCACTTCATCCATTGCTTCAAGATTGACTTCTTCTATCGATAAATCAATAGATTCATCAATGAATTGATAAAATTGCCCTCCCTTTTCTCCAAACCTTGTTCTTAAAGACTCATGGCGTTCAATCAGCTGGTAAATAGCCATTTTCAAGCATGGTAATAGGATTGTCCCCGCTACATTAATAGCAGCGGTATTGTTATAATATGGCGAATCAGGATTCAATTTATAGAGAACCCACTGTCTTTTTTGAGGTGCAGATAAAATATCGATATTTCCTTTTTCCACGTTTTCTACATCTCTAGTTTTGATGGATGTTTCCACTGGGACTTGTGTTTCATTTGTTTTGTATTTATTTTTAAAGAATTCAGCTTGTTGTTCAATTGTAATTAGCCTAAAAATATCTTGGTTCTTAATTGGTACATTAAATGTAGACTTTAACATTGAGATGAGCTGGATAATCTTAATCGAGTCTCCACCCAAGTTAAAGAAATGATCAGTTACACCGAAGTCAATATTTTTAAAGGCTTTTCTCCAAGCATCATAGACCTTCTGTTCATATTCATTCCTAGGTTTTATAATTTTCGTTTCACCCAACAAGACATCCATTCGATCTGTTAGAAGGCTTTTGTCTACTAAACCATTTTTATCTAAAGGTAAATGGTAGACAAACCGGAAGTCGACAGTTATTCCAATCAGCTCTTCTAAACTATCAATAGACTGTTTGACGAATGATACAAATTCAGATTCTTTATTTAAAACATTTTGATAGCTAGTAAACACTTGAATTTCTTGTTGAGGCTCGGCTTGATCCAAAATGAGCTTTCTCATTGGCTCTTTGGTTTGATCAAGTCCTACATATACATATGGTCTCCTGAATTTCAATGCCATTAAGAAACTATTTTGACCTTGTTCTTTTAGAAAACTTTTAAAACCCTTTTCTTCAAGAACATTTTTAACAACAAGGCCTTTACCCATTCCAATTTCATCCCATTGACTCCATGAAATACAATATGCCGGAACATTTAAGTGATTCTTAATATATCCACTTAAATGGGCATTGAATTCACTCGCACTGCAATATGCGGAAACCGTCATACCTGGCATCAAAGACCTTGCTGAAGACGTCGTAACATAAATAGCATCTTCACGATCTGCAACAGCTTTTGCTAATACATACGTTCCAAAAACCTTTGCATCATAAACAGAGAAAAGCTCTTCTACATTTTGGTTTTCTACTAATTGTTCTGTAATCCCGCCAGCTAAATGAATGACGCCATTTAAAGTTTGTCCAAATTTTTTTTCATAATGTTCGATAACGTTAGTGATTTCTATATCATTTGTAAGATCACACGATTCGTAAAAAATTTCACTACCGTTTTCTTCTAATAGCTTTATTTTTTTGTAAGACTTATTTTTTTCACTATTTGTTTCTTTGATAATATTTGTTCGTCCTGTTAAAACGATATTCGCTTGAAAACGATCCATTAAGGTTTGAGCAATGTTTACTCCGATACCGCCTAATCCACCAGTGATCAAATAGAAACCACTTTGGACAAGTGGGGGGGTGTTTTTAATGTTTTCGTGAATGTCTATTTTCTGAATTGAAATTTTATGTCGCTTATTTTGGCGATAAACAACTTGAGTTAAATTATCTTTTGTTTCCAATTCACTTTTGATTATTTCCGTTAATGAATTTACTGAAGCACTGTCTAGCTCAATATGCTTAATTGTATGTCCCTCATCAGCTGTAGCCTTCACGAACCCTGATACGGTAGAAATAGCATAGTTATGATTGTAAGCATTTTCTATGGCTAGGGTGTTTTTTGTCATCACAAGGAAACGACTGATAGAAGTATCGATTGCTCCTAGCGCTTGAATCACATTTTGTATACTTACAACCGTTTTATATTGTGACTTTTCTAAGGATTCAAGAGAATCTATCTCATACGTTTCGCAACCAGCTAAATGAATGACATCAATTTCCCCCTGATTTTCACACCATTTTTTCAAAGCTGACTTATAAGTATCCTTATCGAAGACATTAATAAACTCTATGTTTAAATTCTCAGCATTCTGAACGCGTTTACTTTTTTCATCTACTAAAAAGACTATTTGTTTTAATCTGTCATGATTAACTTGTATCAGTTGATCCATTATTTCTACATCGTTAACAAAAACTACGCTGAAACCGCTTACATAGTTACTTTCAATCGCTTCACATGTGACTAATTTTTCTTCATAAAACCATTGTGGAAGTGTATTAGCATTCAGTAATTCCTTATCTATATCCTTTAATAAATCAATAAATTGTCCTTGCTTATAAGCTTCTAAAAGTCCTGTAAGGTCCTTTGTATCGAGATAACTTATACAAGAAATGGGTATCAGTGTACAGTCTTTGTAGTTTAATTCATTTATTACTAGATCCCGTATCTTTTTCAACACTAATATATTAAAATGAAAGTCTTTTAATCCTGTTTTAAAGAAAACAATAGGCTCAGAGCTATCTCTTTCTATCAAATTCTCTCTCCAACCAATATGAAGCTTTTGAACCCCTTCTATATCCGCTAGTGTTTGGATAACTTGTTTGGATGCATTTGGATTCACTCTATATTGTTCATTGACTATTTCTGTTTTCGTTAAACCATCTGACAGTTCGGAGATCGGTACAGCATCTAATTTTCTGTTAGATTCATTTAAAACTACCGCCATATCACGGATGCCAAATTCTTCGGAGACCATCACTTCTATTTTATCTAACAAATCTGCATCGCTTTTGAAAACTTCGTTACTGTCGAATTCACCGTTAAGATATTGTTTTCCTAATTTAGATCTTTGGATTTTTTCAAGATTCGTTTTAGGGATATCACCTTTTTTTACAGGGATTATATAATTAATTTTCAGATTTAGTTTTACTAGAACATGTCTTTTAATCTCATTTGTTAATTCAACAATGTCTTGTCCATCATTACGAGGTACAAGAAAAGCAATGACTTCTTCTAGTTGAGTATCTGGATCAGTGACGGCACAAACTGCTGTAAAGGATTTCTCAACTCTCCCGTCTTCTTCTATGATCGCTTCTACTTCTACATTATTGTAGTTCAAACCATTCACAATGATAATATCTTTTTCACGACCTGTTAAGATAACCTTCCCATCATGAATAAAGCCTAGATCACCTGTAATAAACCAGCCATCTGTAAAACTCTCTTTATTTGCTGCTTCGTTTTTAAAATAGCCTTTTGTTACCGGTTCTCCTTTGATTAGCACGCGACCAATTGTATCTGTTGGTAACCATCTATTTTTTTGATCGACAATTTTCACGGCACATCCAGGGACAGGTGTACCGATTTCCGTTACAACATTAGCATTCTCCGCTGAATTCGCAATTAATCGGCTGTTTAGATCTTTAGAAACCAACTGAGTACCTGAATATTCTCGATCATCAAAATCCAAGTTGTATAAAACCCCAGAACATGTTTCACTCATTCCCCATACGGGATGCATGACATTGGATTTCAATCCATACTTTTCAAGGCTTTTCAGGAATTTTTTACCGCTGTTGGCCTGAACCATTTCACCGGCGTTGATTAAAGAGTTTATACTGGAAAGGTCCCATTCTCCTGCCGTATTTCCGGCTAATTCATCAATTAAAACATACGCAAAATGTGGCGCCCATGAAAAATTTATCTGATGCTTATCAATTAAATCTAGCCAACGTAGTGGATTAGATAAAATATAATCTGTTTCAACTTGGATTTGTGTACTTCCTAACATAACCCCTCTAATATGTGCCATTAATACACCAGCGGCATGTTCAAGAGGCATCCAGTTAAGTAAAACATCCTTTTGACTATTATTTAGTTGAATTTGCCCATACTCTCTTAGTACCGCAGCTTTATGAGTTTGAAGGACCCCTTTAGGAACACCTGTACTACCCGATGTGAAAAACATCATGGCTATGCTCTCCGGTTGTGTTTCATAGGTTTCTGCTATCGCTTCATACTCATATAAAGAATCGATATTGATTAAGCAATTCACATCGATACCAATTTTTTCAGCAAATCGAACGTATTGATCATAAATTTCATTACTTACCACTATCTTAGCTTTATCAACCATTTTCCAAATATTATATATCGTTAAACTGTCAAGGTCTGTAATATTGTCAAGGTCTTTTGGCAAGTTGGCTAAAACTGGAATAATACCACCATACATACACGCCCAAAACGTATGAATAAAGTCCTCAGATGATCCGCATTGAAAAATGACCATCTCTTGTGGACGAACCGACCGTTTAGATAATCCCCCGAGTATTTTTAAGGAGCTATTTTTGATTTCGTTATATCTTGTAGAACTGACTTTACCTTCTACATCGTAGAAATAAACTCTTTCTTCTCCATTTTGTTCAAGGTTTTTTTCAAACTGTTTTATTAAAGTTAATGAATCAGGATCTTGAATTTCAATATCACCACCGTAAACATACGCTTGATTTGTTTTTAGATTCGCTTGCTCATAAATTACCTTCATATTTTTTTATACTAAACGTTCTCAGGAACGTCTGTATTTCTTCCCTCCTTTTCGCCGGAAATTATTGCACGACTAGATGTTTTCTACCAATTTCAAGAATACAATTAACGATTTCGTCCAAATGATCTTCCATATAAAAATGACCACCAGGAAGGTATTTTATCTGACAACTAGCAGAAGTGTACCTTTTCCATAATTCTATATTCTTAGGGTTATTATTATCTTCTTTCCCATTTAAAATCATAAGTGGAGATTGTAAGCACTTGTCTTTATCGCTAGTATCTAATTTTTCTATTATCCTAAAATCATTACGAATAATTGGTAAGATCATATCTAATACATCCTGATCATGAAGATACTTCTCATCTATTCCACCGTAACTTGTAATCTTACGCAGAAATTCTGTGTTATTTAAATGAGAAATCCCCCTTTTATTTCTCCCCCAAACAGTAGGTGCCTCTCTCCCTGATAGAAATACTTGTAATGCCTTTAGTCCTAGGTCTTCTTCAAGCCTGTTCTCTAATCGGAATGCAGCATAAGCCCCCATGCTATGTCCAAAAATCATATATTTGTCATCAATTGATAGAGTATCTGTGACCATTTTATATAAATCATTCATCATATCATCAAAACTTGAATAAAATGGCTCATCAAACCTTGCTCCACGCCCTTTTAATTCCAATGGAATCACATCGATCATTGTGTCGTCTAAATCCCGAAACCATTTATAGTAGACACTCGCACTTGCACCTGCATGGGGAATGCAGAACAATCTAAGCTTATACATATTCAAAATCCCTCCCTTAAACAACATGTATCTAAATGAGTTAATTTCTACAGCAGTGGAAGTTTACTGAATGGATATGTTACATTCACGAACGGTATTTCTTCAATATTCATTCGTTTATTGCCTGATAAGATAATTATGGAATTGACTCATGATGCAAAAGGGGCTTTTCAAATTCCTCATACTCTTTATGTTGATAGTTAATATTTGATAATCATAAACATTCTTGTAGTTGCAGCCATTACGGTGGACAATCCTCCTAACCCAACGCGATTTTTGAATAACCCCTTAACATTTTGGCCCGATAGTGAACTAGATATCGCTCCAATATGAGGTAAAGATTCAACCAATACCGCCTGCTTCCAAAGTATTTAAATCTTTTCTAATCGGTGTTTTATTTTTTTAAAAGATTCCGACTAATCTCCCTTTTATAATTTCCCCATACCCTTCCAATTCTCCAGAGGTTATTTCCTTCTTTATAAAGTTGTTTTACCTTTTGATGAAAGATCTCAAATTATCTCCTTTTACATTGGTAGCGGACCTAAACAATATACATTGAATTCTATACCAAATAATGGAATAGTCAAGACTATTTTGCAATGTTCTGATTAGTAGATTAGCCTTTTGATGAAATAGCTCAATTTATCACTTCTTTTTATATTAATAGTGACCTAAACAATATACGTTGTATTCTATACCAAGTAATGGAGTAGTCAAGACGCTATTTATTTCTTAAGTTTCCCGATTTTCAGGAGTTAAAGAAATTATAAGTAGCGAAATTGCCTTCATAAAATAATTATTTTTGTTCTTACTCAGCTACGTTGATTTTGGGCAACAGAAATAGACGTACTAAAAATCGTACATTTTTGTGGACTATTCAATTGCTGGATTCAAAGAGCTAATTTCAGCTCGAGTTGCTCTGGATTTTTAGGTCCATCTATGTATTTGAAATGCCGGATACCGTGGGAGTACTTTGTTAGAGTAAAATGTTTGTGGGGGGAAATACCCCTATTTGTGTGAAAAAGAGGACCATCTTTTGTATAGTTAATGTCGACAAAAACAAACAACTATAAACGAAAGAGGACCTCACTATGAAGAATATCATATCACAAATTACAATGAAAGAATTAGAACAAATAACCTATAGTGCACTTCAAGAAAGTTTCTCTGAAGTAATGAGCCAGATGTTGTTAGAAATGGATCAAGCCATCGCAGAAGGGCGCGATAAAAAACGTTTTGAATTGAAAGATAAAAGAAATTTAACATTTGACTCTATCTTTGGCCACGTGTCTTTACGCAGAAATTATTACTTTGACCGAGACACAGGAAACTATGTTTATTTATTGGATCAGTATTTAGCATTGATGGTGGAAAAAATATGAGTCCAATTGTGCAAGAACTAGGGATTGAACTGGCTGTAACGGGTGTATCCTATCGCCAAGCAGAAGGTGCCATGGAAAAGCTACTTGGATATCCAGTGATTAGTCACGAGGGTATACGCCAACAATTATTAAACACAACAGTGAAACCTAGGGAAAAGGAAACAATTAAGCAAGACGTTTTATTCGTAGAGGTTGATGGCTTATTTACAAAGAGTCAGGAGAAAAATAGAAAGAGTAAAGAATTAAAAATCGCAGCCGTTCATCAAGGATGGGAAATGAATGGAAAGCGTGCAAGCTTAATAGATAAGCGTCATTTTATTCATCGCAGGGAACTTCCGTTTTGGGAAGAGTTTGAAAAGTATTTAATGGATACATACGAGTACGACCCAGTGCGTCATCAATTGGTTATCAATGGTGATGGTGCAAAGTGGATCACGTCCTGTCGTGAATACTTCCGCAACGCAACGTTTGTCATTGATCGCTTCCATATTGCGCGGGATATTCAAAGTATCTTTAGAGAACACCCAAGACGCCGATCCATTCGTAGGAAATTTGAGGCTTGTGATGCGGATGGTTTCATGATTGAGTTGAATACAGCTGTGGGAACCCTAGATCATGAAGGAAAGGAACAGCAGCTGGAAGAGTTGATTGCCCAACTTTCTCAATACCCAGAGTCCCTGAGGGACTACAGAGAAAGACTACAGGAAAAAGGTATAGATACGGAAGGTTTTCGTCCAATGGGAAGTGCAGAAGGAACTATGAGTGTGTTTGCGAAACGTTTAAAAAATGGGCGTAGTTGGTCTGATGTTGGACTGAGGAAAATAAGTGATATTATGGTCGCATTAAAAGATAATTTAGTCGTTGAAATGATTCACGGGGACCTACAATCAGAAATAACGTAGCTTATCTGCATCAATCCATTCATAAGCCTGTCGTTGCTGCTTTAAAAGGATTAAGAGGTTTTTAAAAAGAAAAACTATCCAAATATGTAAGGAGCAACAAAAGATAGCGTTATCAAAAACAATGATCTTAACTAAATAAAAGTGGCCTTTTCCATCGCTAAAAAAAGTACCCACACTTACTTGACACAATCGAGTACTTTTCGAGTATAGCCTTCATTCCCGCTGAAAAATGATACAATAACTTCTTGATCTGATCTTTTTCTTTAATAACCCGCGCTCGTTCAATGATAGCGTGAAAAAAACCACTTTTAATGACATAAATGTGCCCACTATTGATAATAGTAGAAATAGCCTGTTCAGGCTTGTTAAGGACTGAACACGAATTGCTTCAAGCTAGAATTCATATTTTTGTACACGAAACATTTCCTCTATTCTCCACCTAGTAATATAAGCTTTCAAAATGGAAAGTACTTCGCCTTTTATCTTAACCTGCTTATTCGTTAACGGTGTTTGTCAATAAAGTTGTCGCATATTACTCTTATTCGGGATTACAGTTCTATTCGATATCACTTTGTTTTCTCTACCGCGCTTCGCTTGCTCTCCTGTTTGATCATCAACAGGACGGGGAGATAGAAAGACCACGATGAGGTTTCATGGTGCTATGCGGATCTCGAATAGTCCTTTTTAATTGTTTTTTGTCAATTTTTCTTTCATTGGATTTAAGGCAACTGATTCCTCTGGATCCCAGTTTCTTGTTGAGCCTGCCCATCGTTCTGGACGCTTTAATCTTGCACGCTCATAAACGGCTTTCCGATTAAAGTTGATTCCGCTATGCTGATGCTCATGCGTGTGCCAATGAACAAATTCAGCGGTCCATTTTTGCGCATCATCAATTTTTTTGAATCCCATATAAGGAAACGCGGGCCGATACTTAAGGGTCCGAAAAACCGCTTCGAAATACGGGTTATCATTGCTTACACGCGGTCGAGAATAGGAACTTTGAATGCCTAACTTCTCGAGTAACACTTGAAATGTCGCGGCTTTCATTGGGCTACCATTGTCAGAGTGTAAGACAAGCGGGGCGCCCTGAGTCTTTTCATTTAATACCGCTTTTTTAATTAACACTTCAGCGTGCTTAGCCTCCTCGGTTTCCCAAATATCCCAGCCAACAATTTTCCGGCTGAATAAATCGATTATGAGGTAAAGACGATAATAAATCCCTTGCACAGGCCCTTTTAGCCAAGTAATATCCCGTGTCCACACTTGATTTGGGGCTGTTGCTAAATAACCTTCGGGTAATTTGGTTTGCGGTCTTTTACTTTGACCACGGTGCTGCTGCATTTTTTCTTCACGTAATATGCGGTAGATGCTTGATTCTGAGGCGATATAAATCCCTAGATCAGCGAGCTTCGGCACAATTTGTGAAGGAGGCAAATCGACAAATTCCTTCTTTTTGACGATTTCGAGCACGGCCAATCTTTCTTCTTCAGTAAGCTTATTTTTAGGTATTGGACGTTGTGCGTGAGGTCGTTGATCCTCTTGTACGCCACCAGCTGAAACCCAACGTTCATACGTGCGAACACTGATATTCAGTTCTTCGCAGGCTTTAGCTAATCTGGCACCGTTTTGATTCGCTTCTTGAATAAGTTCTACGGCAAGTCTGCGATCTGATGGATGAATCATTCGTCCTCTGGGTCCCCCCAGATCGCTTGGGCCTTTTTTCTTAACAGTAATAAGGCCGCAGCTTCTGCCAATGCTTTCTCTTTTTTACGCAAATCCTTTTCAATGTCGGCTGTACGTTTTTTTCTTCTTTTAGTTCTTGTGACAATATTTTAGTTTGATTAATCTCACCTGTATTTGCGCCTAAACAACTGATACGCCAAGCGTCAATTTCTTCTTTATACAAGCCCTTTTTTCGACAGTATGCAGCAAGTTCAATTTGATTCATTGAAAAGGTCTCCATCACGATAAGGAATTTTTCTTCACTATTCCAACGCTCAGAATTTTGTACATTTCCAGGTGTCGCCTGGCCTTCAGCACGTGCTTTTTGTCGCCATTTATAAAGTGATTGTTCGGATACACCCAGTTCTTTACTTAGACTTTTTATTGGCTCGTTGTTCGGGGGCATCATCCTAGCCATGGAAGATTCTTTAAACTTTTTTGAATATCTTGTTCGTTTTTTATTGTTCATATCGTATGACCTCCATTTATTATCTAATTATAACAGGAGTATTCTATACGACAACTAGTCTGACACAGGGGGTTAATAGAACCATCGGTTCTTTTCCGTAACCGTAAACGACCACCATCGTAAGCTTCTCCCCTTTAAGAGAAGGGACTTCAACCGTTATACGGGAGACTTTTAAGTCATAAATCCCACCTTTTATTTCGGAACGAAACTTAATTTCCCCTTTTCTTCTTATCGCTAAATCATGTACCGATAACTTTTTATTCTGGTAGATTAAATGGCTATTTTTCATTAACCGAATAATAAAATTATCATTCTGTCCGAGATCTTCTTCATCATTTGCACATTTTCATATCCACAATCCATGACAAAAGTCGCTTTCTTTTCATTTAGGAAATTACGAACATGATGTAGTCCTTTGTACGTTTCTTCATTTTCGCTTATAAACCCTTCTTCACTAAAAGAATAGAGGTGCGAATACACTGTAATCGGATGCTTTGTATCCTTCGCAACAGCAATCATATTGGTTGTCCAATATCCCTTTTCTATTTTTCCTGTTGAGCCATCCCTAACAAACCCAAGCCCTTCTAGTTTGCTTGAATAAGGCTTGATAATCTCTGGGTTATCTACAATAATCAAGTTTTATTCTACGTTACCATTTCATCACTTAAATCAACCTAACTTCGATAGCCTTCTCTACCTTCTGCTACACTGAGCTTTGTACTAAAGAACTCATCTTTCGTATAATCTTGCATTCTTTTAAGACGTTCTTTAAAGTAAGCTGATAGGTCTTTATCTGTACAATAAACAAAACAACCTTTTTGTCCACGTGTCAGTAACGTTCGATAGGTATTTCTAATTACTTGATCAGCTATTTTAGTTGCTTTTTCTGGATTCTCTCTAAACATTTTCTTGATTCCCCATAGAGAACGATCTGTTTTTGCTCTCTTTGTGCGATCTGTAACTACTTTTCCATTTTCATATCTTAAATCATCACCTACAATAACCCCTACATAATCGAATTCCAATCCCTGACACGTATGAATAACACCAGATTCTTTCACTGACTCTTCATCTATTGCCCATGTTGCAGTGTTATCCAAATTCCAACTCATTTCAAAATTAAAT
>Ga0209487_1001885_pt1 | contig 17334 bp, 16 predicted proteins | sample Poulit2012_FD_187524 | JGI IMG/M metagenome (GOLD analysis project Ga0209487, IMG submission 187524) | Agricultural soil microbial communities from Georgia to study Nitrogen management - Poultry litter 2012 (SPAdes) (version 2) | ecosystem: Environmental > Terrestrial > Soil > Agricultural land...
AGAAATCTGACTTTCATTGATTTCATGGTTTATTTATTCCTCCTTTACGATTTTGAGTTTAGTATGTATCAGATAAACTGATTTATTCTCTATTTTGTTGTACCTAAAATTGGTACTTACACCATTTAGGATTTTAAAAATATATATATAAATAGCGGGAAAAGTAAACATACCCTTTAAGTTAAGGAGGGAATAAAAATGGATATGCCTGATTACGATAAAGCGTTGTATTATACGTTATGGGGACAGTGGGATGATTTGCTTGTTCTAATGGTGCGGACAGAGGATGATTTACTGTCGAAAAAAATACAACTTTTCTTAAATGCTTATCATTATTCTTTAGACGATAAAAAGGTGATTAACTCCCATGATAACCTCCTCTATTATTTAGATCATGCAATGCAGTATGTACCAACAGAAAAAATTGAAATATAAGTAAATGTAAATGCTTTTGTGTTTAATCATAAAAAAATAAGGAATATACCCGCAAAGGTATATTCCTTATTTGTATTATAACGGCTATCCTTTAGAATGTCCCGGAGGAGTATGTTTCTTCTGTTGTCCTGGCGGCTGATGATGCTTATGCTTGTTCTGTTTCTTCTGTTGTCCTGGTGGTTGGTGATGCTTGTGCTTATTCTGTTTCTTCTGTTGCCCTGGTGGTTGGTGATGCTTGTGCTTATTCTGTTTCTTCTGTTGCCCTGGTGGCTGATGATGCTTATGCTTATCTTGTTTCTTCTGTTGTCCTGGTGGCTGATGGTGCTTATGCTTGTCTTGTTTCTTTTGGTGTCCAGGTGGTTGGTGCTTCCCCTGCTTCTTTTCTTGATATTTCTTATGATGTTTTTCTTCTTTTTTCTTATTTTCAGGTGATTGTTTAGAATTTTTTTCTTCGGAATTTTTTTGTTGATTCTTTGAATTATGGTCTTTCTTTGTATCATGTTGATTGGGTGCAGACTTGTCTTTATGCTTATCAGAAGGTTGCTTTTTCTCTGTTGCCTTTTGGTTCTCTTTTGTCTTTTTTTCTTGCAGTTTTAAAGAATCCAGAGTATTTTCTTTTAGATGCTTATGTCTATAAAATGAATATATAATTTCTTTATCTTCTTGGTTTAAATGTTTTATGTTATCTGGATTCTCACTAACTGTCTCCATAAAGACTTCGTTCATTGAGATATGCTCTTTTTCAGCAATCTCCCTTACATCTTTCGGTATATTTAAAGTCACGACTCCCCAGTCAGGAGTAAGATTGAGATCATCAAAGTCAAACAAATTTTCATTTTTCCCATCAATGTAATTAACACCTATAATCATGTTTTTTCCATTTTTAGTTAAGCCATTTGCTTCACTTTCTTTGATAATTTTTTTCAATACGGTTTCTAACTTTTCACCTTTGCAATCGCTTAAGTAGTCAAGCAAAGTAGATGCATCGTCATTTAACGGTGATATTGAAGTCACTTGCATCTTGTTATTAAGTTTCATTTCAACACTTGGATTTATATCTACATTAATGTAAGCATAAGTTTTTGAGGATCCCGTGGATAAATACATCGGTAATCCAAGCAAAACAATTAAGCATATCATCGCTAAAACAGCAGTTGGCACTGTCACGAAACGTTTGATTTTGAAAAAGAAAGACGGGGTTTCTCTCTTTATCAATGGATGATAAACTACTTCACGTCCTATCTGAGCATCTTTGATGGGAAGAGCTTTTTGAAATAAGCCATCATCTGTCATCACGATTGTGTATTGTGGGTGCTGTTCCATTATAATGCCTTTATTCACTGACCCACCCCCTTTAAATAATCATTAAGATAGAGATATTCTTTATCCAAAACAATAAAAATCGCTAAAATATACTTTCGATTACGTTCGAGAGTTTTTTTGCTGACCTCCACTTTTTTAATTAGATCTTTCATTGGTAATCTTCTCTTCTTGTGGACATAGCTCTTCATATCCTCATCATTAAAAAGAATTCGTGCTGTTCTGATTGCTGATTCCCGCGCATCTTTATGTTTCGGAGCCACCTCGGTTAATTCAGCTAAAGATATTTTGTAAGCAATTAATTTTTTCTGAAAATCTAAAATTTCTTGCTGGCGATACCATATATCCTGTTCTTCTCTGTAAGCTTCTTTAACCGCTTTAATCTCACGAGGGTTTTCCATTTTTTCTGTGTCAAACGTCTCATCAAGTGAGACTGAATCGGGATATCTTTGTTTGGCACGAATATCATCAATAACCCGTCGTGTAATCACTAATTTAGCAAAAGACAGAAACGAACTGCCTTTAACGGGTGAAAATATTTCAATGGCACTGTGAAACGCAGATAAGCCAATACTAAACTCATCATCATGTTCCGGATCAATATATCGCTTGCATACACTAGAAACACACTTAGCTATAAAAGGTTGATAGGCTTTCAATAAGTGATTTAAGATTTCTGAATCGCCTTGTTGTGCTGCAATCACCATTTCTTCAAGGGTTAAGTCTTTGGTTGATTCTTGAGTAATCAAGCAAAAACACCCCCCGCTATCATTACAATATTCGGCGCTTGATTTCCTTTTCTGAGTGTTGATGTAATCTTTTTGTTAAAAAATACATCTATTTGTAATAAAACCGTTAAACTATTATTCATGAGGGATTCACCATCTTAATTATGTATATTTTAAAAGTATGGATTCAGTTTAAAAAGTTAAATATTTACTTCAATTTTCATTAGTAATAATAACTATCTTAACGAAAGAATGGGGCGATAGCTATCTCAAATGAATTACAATTCATTTAAATCTCGGTAACTTATCAAACTAATCAAATTACTTTATTAAAATTCATTATTGTACCTCATAATAATAATCGATGGGAACAAACAAGCCGACCCTACCATATGTCTCATGCTGAGTTGTGGCAAATATTACCCCGATTACCTCGCTATCTTCATTAATGACCGGACTGCCACTATTGCCACGATATACTGGAGCCTCTATCATTAAAACTTGCTTATTCCAATCTTTCAATTGTACATCATCAATAATATGACCTTCATTTGCAATTCGATTAAACCTTAGGGGGTTTCCAATAAAGTAGACAGGTTCATTTTCCTTAAATTCAGCGTTTTCGGCTAAATTCAGATGGGGGAATGTGTCGCCGTCTGTTTCTGTTTCTAAAACTGCCAGATCAATATCCGGGTATCTCTCGGTGACTTGTGCATTAAAAAGTCCCTCATCTTTAAAGGCTACTAAAACCTGCTCATGCCCTTCAACTACATGATCGTTCGTAATAATAACACCTTCATCATTGATCGAAAAACCTGTTCCTCGGCTTTCGTCTGTTTCGATAACGACAACTGACTTTTTATAATTTTTAATATCATCATTGGTAGATAATTTAGCCGAGGTTTTTAAGAAATCAATCGCCGGAATGGAAAGCACTTGAGGAAAAAGGGCTAACACATTAAAAAGCATAGCAAATGCAACTATCCAAAACAGCCATTTGGGAAACGGTGTATTTGGCTTTTCTTTTCTTTCCTTAGCTCTTTTAAGAGCATCTCGTCTCGCTTCTTCGACTAACTCATATAATTCTTCATCATCAAATTCTTCATATAAATCATCATCAATGATATCGTGTTTCTTGTCGTTATCAGTAGTCATAAGACACCTCTAAATAATCTATAATTTCGCTATTCCAACCGCTTTGCTCTCTCTTACATTTTATCATGATAATAACACTTTTCTTTAAAGAGCCCATAAAAAAAGAGAAAAAGCTAAATGTTTTTCTCTCAAAATTATTGTTTTGGGATGAATAATCTTAGTCCGAAACCTATCGTACTTGCGGTTGATTCTTCTGTCTTGTTTTTAAAGTGATTTGAATTAATTTATTTATTTTTATAACGGACACTTCAGTTAATTGAGAAATTTCTTCGATGGAAAGGTTTGGCTTCTTACTGATAATGCTACGAACTTTCTCGCTATCTTTTATACACGCTGGACATATTGAAAACGGACTACTATCCATGGGTTCAGTACATAAACGACAATTTCGAACAACATTTCCCAATTCAATTCACCCCTCCTCGTTAAATTCTCCTTATTATACCCTATCAGCAAAGGTTTAGCAACCACATTTCGGAATTTTTTGAAAAAGAGTTACTTTGTCGTAAGCATACTTTTATTAAATATTCTTGTAGTATTTAAATGAATTTTGTTGAGCTTTTCAAGTAAAATATTTAAGTTCAAATAGACTTTTTCTGTACATCTGATTGGTAAAACTTTATAATTTTTAAAGAACTATTATTTAAAACGAATAAGGGGGCAATAAAATGCATTTAGATAAGATGCTGGAGTATAACAAGAGATTCGTCGCGGGGAAAGAGTATGAACAATATGCGACTAATAGTATTCCTAATAAGCGGATGGTCGTCTTTACTTGTATGGAATCCCGTTTAGTTGAACTGCTGCCAAGGGCACTAAATATTCAAAACGGCGATGTGAAGATGTTAAAAAATGCTGGAGCAATCATACGAAAACCATTTGACTCTATCATGAAAAGCATATTAGTCGCTATTTATGAACTTCAAGCTGAAGAAGTCACTGTCATAGGACACCATGATTGTGGTATGTCGCATGTAGATACATCCTCTTTATATCATAAAATGACCGAACAAGGGATTAATGAAAAAACATTACAAACTTTAGATCATGGTGGAATTAATTTTAATGAAGAGTTTCACGGTTTCAATACTGTCGAAGAATCTGTTGAACAAAGTGTTTCCATCATCCGCAATCATCCCCTTCTCCCTGCACATATTAAGGTTCATGGACTTGTCATTGATCCAGGAACGGGAAAAGTAGATGTTGTAACGAGAGATCAATAAGTTCAAGTATGACTACATAGACCTTGACTAGTTCTATGTAGTTTTATTTTTATCTCTTCCTCTTTAAATAATATCCAAATCCCTCTCAGTATCTATACATATTTTTACACTATTTCCACACACTATCTTCTAGCACCTTGTTGTTTGGAGGTAAACATGCGAAAAAGAAGACAATGGAAAAAGAACCTCTTCCCTTTAAGTATTGATGAACTGGAAAAAATAATCAAAAGTCAATTTGAAAAAAATACAGGTACATTTCCCGACTTGATATTTAACACTTATACTATTCAAGGCGAAAGAGTCGCCGTCTTTTATTTATCTCACATTATTAATTCCGATAAACTTGAAAATAGTGTTTTAGATCCATTGCTCTCATCTGACAAGCCATGGACGAATGATAGTCTCTTAAATGAGATTCCGATAGGTGAAGTTAATACAGTAAATACATTGGAAGATATTAATAAAAAAGTTATTATAGGTGACATATTTGTCTATGTCGAGCAGGAAAAAGAAATTCTTGCTTACACATTAATTAAAAAAGAAAAACGTTCTTTAGAAAAAGCAGAGACTGAATCACTCGTCCTAGGCCCTAAAATTGGATTTACTGAGTCAATAATTACTAATTTAAATATTATTAGATATCGGATCAGATCACCCGATTTAGTAATTGAAGAATTTACAGTTGGTGATACCATCCCACGTGATGTACGTGTTGTTTATATGAAATCTATTGCTAACCAAGAAGATGTTAACACTGTTAAGCAACGTATTCGAGATTTAGACGTTGATGCGATTGAGGACAGTATAGTATTAAAACAATACTTGGAAGATGATCAATTTAATCTTTTTCCTCAATTCGAAATAACGGAACTACCTGATAAATTTTCGTATGGTGTCACAAAAGGTAAAGTTGGTGTCCTAGTTGAGAACAGTCCATCGGGAATTATAGCACCTGCCAATGTATTTAGTTTTTTGGAATCGACTGAGGATTTGTACATGCGCTGGCAGGCAGGTAGTTTTCTAAGAATATTACGCTTTATTGCAATGTTTTTTTCAATTGTTATTACACCCCTTTATGTGGCCGTTATTAGTTTTCAATATGATGTCATTCCTACAAAATTACTAATTACAGTGGGACAATCAAGAGCAGTTGTACCATTTTCGCCTATTTTAGAAGCCTTACTGCTTGAATTTCTTATTGAGTTATTACGAGAAGCTGGGGCCAGATTACCAACAAAAGTAGGGCAAACAATGGGCATCGTGGGTGGGATTGTGATTGGACAAGCAGCAGTTGCTGCAGGCATTACAAGTAACATCTTATTAATTGTTGTATCCATGAGCGCACTAGCTTCATTTACAACACCCAGTTATTTACTAGGTACCACGATCAGAATCATTAGAATGCCAATGATTGTCTTAGCTGGGATTTTTGGGTTATTTGGATTAATGTGGGCTATTTGTTTTTTAGTCATTCATTTATTACGTCTAACATCGTTAGGTCGTCCAATCTTAACTCCTCTCTATCCTTTACGATTACAAGACTTTAATAAAGTGTTTTACCGCTTGCCACCTGATTACACTACGAAACGAGTGGAAGCTTATCGACCTAAAAATCTGAAACGATTCAGTAAAAAGGAAGCGACTAAAAAGCGAGATATCGATGAGTAGGTGAATGTGATGGATATCAATGTCAAGGTAGAAGCACATGTCATGATACGTGCTTTTTACTTATTCTTTTTAATTTCTGCTATTCAAACTGGCGTGGGAACAATGGGGGCGCCCCGCTACATTTTTAAATTTGCAGAACAAGATTCTTGGGTGTCTATTTTAATTGCACATGGTTTTATTATGTTAACGGTCGCCGTTATGTTTATGATTCTTAATCAATATGATAATGCAGATATATTTGGTATACAGGTAGACGTGTTTGGTAACGTTTTGGGTAAACTTCTTGGTATTGTTTATATCATTTATTTCGGTTTGGCTCTCGTCTCTGTGTTAATAACTTACATCCAGGTCATACAGTTATTCTTATATCCCACTTTTCCAAATTATCTGATTGGCTTTTTAATCCTACTTCTCATTATATACGCAGTAACGGGAGGTATTAGAGTCATTACGGGTGTCGCCTTTCTATTTTTTTTATTCAGCCAAATACTTTTTTTGTTTTTATATGATCCGATTTCACGAATGGACTGGGGACATTTTTTGCCAATGTTCCAAGCGTCACCAACAGAATTACTTCAAGGTGCAAAAGCGACAACCTATACATTGGGTGGATTTGAAATGTTGTTTTTATTGTATCCTTTTATTGAAAATAAGGAAAAAGCTAAATTACCAACATTTCTTGGTATAGCCTACTCAACATTTATTTTACTCCTAACCACTGTTATTTTAATTGGCTATTTCAGCTTAGAATATATTGAAAATCTAGAATGGGCTCTGTTAACTTTTTTCAAAAGTGTTTCGTTTACATTTGTGGAACGAATTGATTATTTTGTTGTGGTCGAATGGGTAATGATTATTCTTCCAAATACTATATTACTTTTATGGGGAATGACTTATGGACTAAATCGTCTATTTAATATTAAACAAAAACAATCGCTTTATGTTTTAGCTGGTATTATTTTAATTGCTGTCAGTTTTCTTAAATATGATTATCAATTGCTCAACCTTACCGATTTTATTGCAAAGATCGGCTTTTGGCTTATTTTTATTTATCCCTTCATTTTATTACTTTGCGTTTTACTCAAAAAGAAGTGGAAGAAATTTAAGGGACTTGATGACTCATGAAAGCGAAAACAAAAATACTACTATTATTAATGATTTTAAGCCTGCTTTTAACTGGTTGTCCCGAAAAAAGACAACTTGAAAAACAAGGTATTATTAATACACGCGGCATAGATATTACCGAGGAAAATAAAGTGAAAGCCAACTTTGCCATCTTCCAATTTGAAGAACAGGCGCAAGAAATCACGAAAGTTGTATCTGGAACTGGAAATACAACCACAGGAGCGGTCAATGATGCAAATTATGAATCCAACTTCCTTCTTGAACTCGGTAAAATTCAACTTGACTTATATGGCTTAGAAGCGGCCAAACATGGTATTGCTCCTTACTTAGATATGTTAAATAGGAATCAGAATACACCAGATAGAATGTATTTAGCGGTAAGTAAAACGTCAGCAGAAGAAATAATAAAAATGCAAGATGAAGACATTTCAATGAACATCGGTCAATATTTACATGAAGTTATAGAAGAAAGTAGTACTGAAGAAAAACATTTTCCGAAAATAACTTTACAGAAATTTATGCGTTTTTATAAGGATGTTGGACGTGATCCAATTTTACCCATTTTTGAAATCTTAGATGGAATGCCGAAAATTACCTCAATTGGTGTTTTTCAAGATGATAAATATGTTGGACAGCTTTCTATTCATAATAGAGAATTATTCAATTTTAATTTTGGACGAGTTAAAGAGGAGTGGATTGAAGTCTCAGTTCCATCAGAACCTTTTAAAGATGATTTAGAAGATGGATCATCTAAAGATACAGACAAGCTTCATGCATCATTAAACGTCCTGAAAAATAAAAGTAAAATAAAATTGCTGAATGAAGATTCTCTCGAATTTGAGCATTCCATTAAATTAGACGTCAATTTGAATGATCTAACCGCAGATGGTGAATTGAATATCGAGGATCTAAAAGTACAAAAAAAGTTTGAAACTGAACTGGGAAAAGAGATACAACGCCGCTACGAGAAGCTATTACATGATTTACAAGATTTAAAATCCGATCCTTTAGGATATGGTGAAATCTATAGACAAAATCACCGCAGGAAAAAACTTACGGCTAAAGAATGGCGGGAACTTTTCCCTGACATTGTTGTTAACTATAATATCGAGGTAAGCATCATTGGACATGGAGAAACGTTTTAAGACATATTAAGCAGCCAAGTACAATGTTTGGCTGCTTTTCATTCTCTATTTTTTACTGTTCCACCAATTTTTCACAATTATTTAGCAATACTTTTAATAATCTCTATTACTCTATCACGTGATTTTTCACTTTTATATTCGCTCATTTGCTCTTTCATTAATGGGGCATACTCTTTTAACTGGATAAGTTCTTGCTTTAACGTTTCCTGTGTCAAATTTTCTTCTTCAAGGATACGGGCATAGCGTTTTTCCTGAAAGGACTCCGCGTTAACAATCTGGTCTCCTCTACTTGCTGCTCTTGATAATGGTATAAGTAACATCGGGATATGGAGAGCTAAAAATTCAAAAATAGCATTCGCTCCCGCACGTGAAATGACAAAATTTGTTATAGCGAAAATATCTTTTAATTCTTCATTAACATATTCAAATTGAATATATCCCTTCCTGTCAAAAGTCGAATCAACCTTTCCTTGACCGCAAATATGAACAATTTTAAATTCAGTTAATAAAAAGTCAAGACTCTCTCTTACAACATTATTAATCTTTTCTGCACCAGCACTACCTCCCATAATGAGAAGAACTGGTTTTTCTTTGGTAAAACCGCATAAAGTAAGGCCTCTTGCTTTATCCCCTTGGAACAATTCATCTCGAATGACGGCACCCACATATTCTGCTTTATTTTCTGGTAAGTATTGCATCGTTTCAGAAAAAGTAGCCAGAACCTTGTTGGTAAATGGAATAGAAAGCTTATTAGCAAGCCCTGGTGTATAATCTGATTCATGAATCACTGAAGGAATTCGGCGAAGTTTTGATGCCAACACGACCGGCACAGAAACAAAGCCACCTTTAGAGAAAATGACATTAGGCTTGCGTTTGCCAATGATTTTCCATGCCTGCATGGTTCCTTTCATAACTTTAAATGGATCCTTGAAGTTTTCCATAGACATATATCTTCTTAATTTACCTGTTGAGACAGGATAGTAATCTACATTAGGAACCTGTTCGATCAACCGTCTTTCAATGCCGTCTTTCGAACCGATATAATCGACTTCCCATCCTTCTTTTTGGAAAACAGGAATTAAAGCCAGATTAACGATGACATGACCTGCTGTCCCTCCACCTGTAAACAGGATACGTTTTTTACTCACTATAAACGACTTCCTTTCTTCCATAATACCCTCAAATCGAGTATAATTGCCTTTGTGACTTTTATTTATTATTATGTTAAGCATTGTTTAATGAAAACTTTGGATGATTAGAAAATACCACTTCTTTATCCTATTAGAAAACTATAGAAAAGGAAAGAGTTTTATGTATGAAACATCTACTTTAAGAGATAAATTGAAATTATTTACTGTTATATTAATCCCTATTCTTATTACCCAGGTCAGTATGTATTTGATGAACTTCTTTGATACAGTGATGTCTGGGCGAGCCGGTGCTATCGATTTAGCGGGTGTGGCGATTGGTTCAAGCTTATGGGTACCCATTTTCACTGGAATTAATGGTATGCTCATCGCAATTACTCCTATTATAGCGCAACTCATCGGTGCTAAGGAAGATGACGACATTCCTCGGAAAGTCCAGCAAGGAATCTATTTATCTATTGCCCTAGCTTTCATTATATTAGTGATCGGCAGTCTTGTTTTAACACCTATTTTAAACGCAATGGATTTAGAACCAGCTGTACGCCATACGGCTAAATATTATCTTGTCTCGTTAAGTGTAGGCATTATTCCTTTATTTGTTTTTAATACAGTAAGAAGTTTTATCGATGCACTCGGTCAAACCCGTATATCGATGATGATAATTCTAACATCATTACCCTTAAATCTTGTTTTTAATTATATCTTTATTTTTGGAAAACTGGGGCTTCCAGCTTTTGGTGGAATTGGCGCCGGGATAGCTACTGCGATTACGTATTGGCTAATTTGTCTGATCGCCTTAGGTACAATTTATAAAATACATCCTTTTAAAGAGTTTAACCTATTCAGCCAGTGGGTCAAACCCTCCCTTATTGAGTGGTGGGAACAATTAAAGATCGGGATTCCAATCGGTTTTTCAATATTTTTTGAAACAAGTATCTTTGCGGCCATCACGCTATTAATGAGTGTGTTCAGCACTTACACGATTGCCGCTCACCAAGCAGCGATGAATTTCGCTTCTTTACTTTATATGTTACCACTTAGTGTCGGCATGGCACTTACCATTGCTGTCGGTTTTGAAGTAGGAGGGAAACGGTTTTTAGATGCCCGCACATTTAGTTACATCGGTATTTTTATTGGGCTTGCTATAGCTGTATTTGCCGGCCTTGTTCTATTTATATTTAATGGTCCTGTAGCCAAACTTTACAACACCAATCCCGAAGTTATTGCTCTCACAAAACAATTTATTTATTTTGCTATTTTTTATCAATTAGCAGATGCGATCGGAGCCCCAATTCAGGGTGCTTTACGCGGTTATAAAGATGTTAATATTACCTTGATAACGTCACTTGTTTCTTACTGGCTCATAGGCTTGCCGACTGGTTGGTTATTAGCGACTTATACATCGCTTGAACCTTTTGGATATTGGGTCGGAATTATTGTCGGCTTAAGTACAGGTGCCATTGCTCTCCTTGCCCGGTTACTATATTTACAAAAAAAGTTTTCTGCTAAGAATACCGAAGCTGGGAATTTGAGTTAAACATTACTATCTAAAAGACGGAAACTCATCGAGAGAAACAAAGCTTCTCGATGAGTTTCTTTTTCTAGCTACAAGAAAATACCTACAATTGTCGCTGATAAAATGGATCCAAGCGTAGCACCGACCAACAATTTCATTCCAAACCCTGACACACTCACTGCTTTCTCCCTATCAATTGCTTGAACTGTACCTGCTATAATTCCAATTGATGAAAAGTTAGCAAAGCTTGTTAAGAAAACGGACACGATTCCGACCGTTTTCACAGACATTACGTCAATCAATGGCTCAAATTTCAACATTGCCACAAACTCATTCGTGACTATTTTCGTACCCATAATCCCGCTTGCTTCAATCACTTCACTTGGAGCAATCCCCATTAATATTCCTATAGGTGTAAGGACATACCCTAAAATTTGTTGCAGTGTCACACCTGCAAATATAAATTGGATTAACCAATTAACAAGTTCCAATGACGCTATAAAAGCAACAAGCATCGCAGCAACAATCATAGCGATTTTCCCACCATCAAGGGCGCCATTCGCCATGGCCTCAAATATACTTTTGTCATCAGTTACTTCCTGCACATCCACTACGTCTTCTTCTTTGTTAACATGTACTGGCGCAATAATCGATGCCACAATAAGCGCACTAAACATATTTAACGGCAAAGCAACCAATACAAAATTCGGGGGTAATATTTGCAAGTATGCCCCAACTATTGAAGCTGAAACAGACCCCATGGCAGACGCACTAACAATATAAAGTCGATTGTCATTAAGATGATCGAATTGAGATTTGATGGCTAATAAAGTCTCAGACTGACCAAAAAAGATACTATTTACCGCATTGAAGGACTCCACTTTCGGCAGTCCAGTCATTTTAGAAATAGCTCCACCAATAAATTTAATAAACATTGGGAGAATTTTTAGATAGGTCAATACTGAGAGTATTGTAGCGAAAAAGATAATCAGTAATAAAACATCAAAGAAAAAGACACTTTCTCCTTCAGTTTTGACAATACCACCTAATATAAAATCAATCCCGATTGTTCCAAATTCAATCAACTTATTAAACACGGCTGATATTGCATTGATGATTTGTTGACCAATCTTAGTGGAAAACATAAACCATGTCACTAGGAATTGGAGAACCAACATAATCCCTATTCCTTTAACATTAATGTTTTTCTTGTCGTTGGACAGTAAAAAAGCAATACCGAGCACAATGATGATAGCTAATAAGCCTGTTAGTTTACTCAGCAATTTATTCTACCTTTCTGTAATATAAATTTATAGCACACTTTCCAAGATTACCAAGTTATCAGACATCATGCAACAATATATCTTTAATTATTTGATGTATTTTTTTCGTTAGTATATAAATTGTTCCCTTTAGTCGATTAATAAAACCCCAACGATTGAAAAGTTGTCGGGGTTAATCCATTTTACGCTTTAAAGTTTTAGTTTTAAAATATGCCTAATTAGTGTGCTGGAAAAAATATCATTTGGAGTAAGAAGATAACACCAAAGAGATAAATAATCCAATGAACCTCTTTCCCTTTTCCACTAACGAGTTTCATTAGCGGATAAGTAATAAAGCCAATCGCTATCCCCGTGGCAATGCTTGATGTAAGCGGCATTGTTAAGATAATTGCAAACGCAGGGAAAGCTTCGTCAAAAGTTTTCCAATCAATACGTGCCAACCCTTCCATCATGAAACAACCAACAATAATTAAAGCTGGTGCTGTGATAGCCGGTAGTCCCGCTATTGTTTCCACAATGGGTTTAAAGAATATTGATAAAGCAAATAAACTCGCCACTACCATTGATGTCAGCCCAGTTCTTCCACCTACTGCTACACCTGAAGTGGACTCAACATAAGCGGTTGAAGGACTCGTACCAAATAATGATCCCACGGTTGTTGCTGTAGCGTCTGCTAAGAGTGCTGATTTTGCCCGAGGCATATGGCCATTTTTCATAAATCCAGCTTGTTCAGCAACTCCTATCAATGTACCAGTTGTATCAAAAATAGTTACCAATAAAAAGGAGAAAACAACAGTATAAAGCCCGTGTGAAAAAACGCCTGTAACGTCTAAATCAAAAAATACAGGAGCTGGTGGTGTAGATGTAATACCGTTATAATCAAGCATTCCGGTAAAAAATCCTATCACACCTGTAATAATCATTCCTAAGAACAAAGCACCTTTGACACGACGTACCATAAGAATTAACGTAATGAATAAACCTGCTATTGTTAGTAATGTAACAGGGTCATGTAAATCACCAAGTCCAGCTATTGTTTCCTCGTTTGCTACGACAATACCAGACATCTTCAATCCGAGAAAGGCAACAAATAATCCTATACCTGACGTTATTCCAAACTTTAATGAAAAAGGTATCGCAGCGATTAGCGTTTCTCTTAGATTTGTAAGACTCAATAAAACAAAAAGAATTCCAGCGAGAAAGACTGTGCCAAAAACCACCTGATAGGATATACCTTGAGAAGCAACCACACTAGCAAAATAAGCGTTTAATCCCATCCCGGGTGCAATGCCAATAGGATAATTTGCAAATAATCCCATAAAAACTGTTCCAATGACTGCAGCAATAATCGTTGCTGTAAAAACCTGATCAAAAGGAACCCCGGCAGCCGACAATATAACTGGATTGACGATTACAATATAAACCATTGTTAAAAATGTTGTAAATCCTGCAACGACTTCAGTTCGTGTATTTGTATTGTTTTCTTGTAGTTTAAAGAGCTTATTCACTAAAAACACCTTACTTTCCGAATGATTTAAAACACATATACTATAATATTCGGTTTTAGTTTATTTTGCAATAGTTTATTCTAGTTTATTTTAATAAGTTTTAAATACGAAGTTGAATTATATTGAGTCCATAGTTTTAAGGTGGTTGTCCGTGAATGTAACTTGTCTAATACAAGTCAGGATTTCGGTCTATACGGCTTTAACGGCCACTTTGCGTTTTCGTTTTTAGCTATGCGTCTTTAACGGCCGCTATGCGTTTTCGATTCCCGTTATGCGGCTTCAACGGCCTCTATGCGTTTTCAACTCTATTTATGTTCCTTCTTCAGTATAGAAGTTTTTATAATATAAAAAAGAAACCATCTCACTAGGAATAGTTTCTATTAAAACACTATTTTATAAATCTAATTACTAAAGGAATACGATATTTTTCTCCATTGTATGATTTCACTGCAGCTATAATTGTTAAGATAAAGCCTGTTATGCCAACAGCTGGAACCAATAAAAAGCCAATGATAAGAAGGATTAATATTCCGCTGGCAAACCCATAGATTGTGAACGATATAAAAAAGTTAAAATATTCTTTACCATGGAAATCTATGAAATCCGAATCATCTCTTTTGATAATCCAAATGATTAAAGGTCCTATAACAGGCACAAAAAAGCTAACTAAATAAATAAGCATAGCAAATAACCGCTCATCACTATTTGTCATTAATTTTTCCTCTCCCCTTTTTATGTTTCTTTCATGATAGCATATGACGATTATGACACCAAGTCTTTTTTAAAAGCGAGCTTAACTTCAACTATATTCGTATGTTGAAATACCTATGTATGTGACCGTGCAAATTGGATTTCATCTCAATCGGGAAGATAAACAGCACTGACTTCCGCTTTCATATTAAATTTTGCAAAATAAATACCCGTACAGAACACATAACATCGTATTCTGTACAGGTAGGGTGTTGATTGGTTAATAAGTTTATCAACCTTCTAATAATAGGTCATATGGATCTTCTAGCATTTCTTTAATTCGAACGAGGAATCGAACGGCGTCTTTACCATCAACAATACGGTGATCATAAGACAATGCCAAGTACATCATTGGGCGAACTTCAATAGAGTCATCCGGCATGACCATGGCACGTTTTTCGATGTTATGCATACCTAAGATTCCTACTTGTGGCGCGTTAAGGATTGGTGTGGATAGCATTGATCCAAAAATACCACCATTTGTGATACTGAATGTACCGCCTTGTAGGTCACTTAACTGCAATGCTTTATCGCGTGCTTTCTTGCCAAGATTAGCAATCTCACGTTCAACACCTGCGAAATCTAAGCGATCTGCATCACGGACAACTGGAACAACTAGACCATCTTCAGTTGATACGGCAATACCAATATCATAGAATTGTTTTAAGACAAGTTCATTACCTTGGATTTCAGCGTTAAGGTATGGGAATTCTTTTAGTGCTCCAACAACAGCTTTTGTAAAGAATGACATAAAACCTAGTTTAACATCATGTTTTTCTAGGAATTTATCTTTACGCTCACTTCTCAAGTTCATGATTGCTGTCATATCTACTTCGTTAAACGTCGTTAACATCGCAGATTCTTGCTGGACATTCACTAAGTTTTTAGCGATTGTTTGACGACGGCGTGTCATCTTCTCGCGTACGACAGGCTTGTCAAACTCTGTCTTTTCAGCTTGCTTTGGTGCTTCTTTTTTAGCTGGTTTAGAAGCAGGCTTTTCAGTGCCACCTTTTGCTGCAGCTTCTACGTCTTCAGGACGAATACGGCCAAGTGGGTCATGAGCGCTCACCTTGCTTAGGTCAATACCTAGTTCACGTGCACGCTTGCGAGCAGCTGGTGATGCAACGATATCATGTTTTGTGCTATTATCGTCTTTTTTCTCTTCTTTGTCTTGCTTTGGCTCTTCCTTCTTGTCTTTTTTTGGTTCTTCTTTCTTTTCCTCTTTAGGTGCTTCTTCTGATGGAGCTGCCCCTGCTTCACCACTTTCATCTAACTTAGCAATAACGTCTCCAACCTCAACGTCATCACCTTCTTCACGAACGAGTTCAGTAATCACCCCAGCAAAGTCCGTATTGACTTCAACGTTAACCTTATCTGTTTCCAGTTCAAGAACTGGGTCCCCTGTTTCTACTTTATCGCCTGGTTTTACCAACCATTCGGCAATCGTTCCTTCTTCAATTGATTCGGCTAGTTCAGGTACTTTAATATCTTTCATCGGAATCTCCTCCTAATGTCGGGTTTAGTGCTTTTGCTAATATATCACTTTGTTCAGCTTTATGGATGTTCGGCTCTCCAACGGCTGGTGATGAGCGATCTGGTCGACCAACGTAACGAAGGGTCTGCCCTTCTTCTAATAAATCTTCAATTCTTTCTTTTACGAAGCCCCAAGCTCCCATGTTTCTTGGTTCTTCCTGTACCCAAACAACTTCTTCTAAATTAGGTAGTTCCTTGAGTTCTTTGGCCAAGTCTTTCTGAGGGAACGGATAAAACTGTTCTAAACGTAGGGAACGTAACCAATCAAATTTATCATCTGAGTTATCAATTTCCTCTTCAATATCTATCATGACTTTTCCGCTTCCGATCAGTAAGCGCTTAGCATTCTTCTTGCTCACCTTCAAGTTCGGCTGATTAATCAACGGTTTAAATGTACCTTCAGTAAAGGCTTTTGGTTCAGATGCCACACGCTCATTCCTCAATAAACTACTTTTCGGCGTCATTAAAACAAGCGGCCTTGCCTCTTCTCTTCCGCCGAGAGCAGCTTGCCTACGCATTAAATGGAAAAACTGAGCTGATGATGTAACATATGCTACAATCCAGTTGTTTTCCGCTGCCATTTGTAGGAATCGCTCAAGACGGGCACTCGAGTGCTCAGGTCCTTGGCCTTCGTACCCATGCGGTAGCAACATAACCATATTAGATTTATCGGCCCATTTTGCACGAGCTGAAGAAATAAATTGATCAAAAATCACTTGGGCTGCATTCGCAAAATCACCAAATTGGGCTTCCCAGATGACTAGCGTTTCAGGTGAATGCACACTATACCCATATTC
>Ga0209487_1001886_pt1 | contig 17331 bp, 16 predicted proteins | sample Poulit2012_FD_187524 | JGI IMG/M metagenome (GOLD analysis project Ga0209487, IMG submission 187524) | Agricultural soil microbial communities from Georgia to study Nitrogen management - Poultry litter 2012 (SPAdes) (version 2) | ecosystem: Environmental > Terrestrial > Soil > Agricultural land...
TATTTTCGCCACCATCAGAAAACGAATCCGGCGTTACGTTTAAAATACCCATTATATGTGTGCGTTCGGATAAATAAAGTGTCGTTGAGTTTGTCTTTATAAGCATACGTATCCTTCTTTCATCGTTTTCTACCTCATTACATACGTTGGTGAAATTTCTCTTTATATATTTTATCACAAAGTTTGCGATATCTGCATTGAAATGTTAAGCGTGCTGTTCATTAACTGTTTTTACATTATAACAGTCGATAATTTGTCGTCATCTATGCAAGGTATTCTTTCTATGAACAGTTCACTGTTTTCAATTTGGCTTTGCTTCTACTTTCCACATGATAAAACATTAAAAAACCTTCTGATCGAGTAGATACACACTTACTCGATACAGAAGGTCGCTTCTTACATATAATTATTCATCAAATTGGTACAATGCTGTCGATAAATACCTTTCACCGTTATCTGGTAAAATTGCTAACACTGTCTTCCCTTTACCTAGTTGTTTCGCAACTTTCTTTGCAGCCGCGATAGCAGCACCTGCAGAAATACCACCTAAAATACCTTCATCTCGTGCTGTTTCACGTGCAGCGTCAAATGCTTCTTCATTAGAAATTTGAATAACTTCATCATATATGTCCGTATCTAATACCTCGGGTACAAACCCGGCACCGATTCCTTGAATTTTATGTGGTCCCGGTGATCCTCCAGATAAAACTGGTGAGTCTGTCGGTTCAACAGCGTAAATTTTTACATCGTCATAATGTTCACGTAACACTTTTCCTGCTCCTGTAATCGTTCCACCTGTACCGATTCCAGAAATAAATGCATCTAATCCATCAGGAAACTGCTTTACGATCTCTTGTCCCGTTGTCTCTTCATGTATTTGAGGGTTTGCCTCGTTCGCAAACTGTTGTGGAATGAAATAGCCGTGTTCTTTTTGTAATTCTTCTGCACGTTCGATTGCACCTTTCATCCCCTTTGCACCAGGCGTTAAATGTAACTCTGCACCAAATGCTTTCAATAAGTTACGTCGCTCCTGACTCATCGTATCCGGCATAACGACCGCTAGTTTATAACCTTTTGCTGCAGCTACTAGCGCTAAACCGATCCCCGTATTCCCGCTCGTCGGTTCTAATATCGTATCACCCGGCTTTATTTTGCCTTCTTCTTCGGCACGGTTAATCATGGCCATCGCAATTCGATCCTTTACAGAGCTCCCCGGGTTAAAAAACTCCAATTTCACATAAATATCTGCACTGTTTTCATCAACTGAACGACTTAATTGCACGACGGGTGTTTCTCCAATTAAACTTACGATATCTTTTGCAACTCTCACGATCATTTCCTCCCAATCCTTAGTAAGTTTATATGATTTATTAATAATATATATTTTTCTACCCTTTTTGTCAACTTAATTTTGCTATTTCTCTAATAATTTTTGTAAGTCTACTTCAGATAGCGTGTAATGCTCATTACAAAAATGGCATGTTATCTCTGCACCACCATCTTCATCAATCATATTTTTTATTTCTTCCTTACCTAAGCCAATAATGGCGCGTTCAATTCGTTCGATCGAACAATTACATGAAAACTGAACATCTACTCGTTCGTGAAAGTTAATCGTTTCATTTGCAAAAAGCCGCTGTAAAATTTGCTCTGGACTGTTTCCTTCTTTAACTAATGTTGAAATTGGTGGGAATTCGTTAATTGCCTTTTCTAAGCTAGAAATAATCGTCTCGGTTGCCCCAGGCATTAATTGAACGATAAAGCCTCCCGCAGCTAAAATAGAATGATCAGGATTTATTAAAACACCTGCACCGACGGCAGAAGGTGTTTGTTCAGAGTGTGCAAAATAATACGTAAAATCCTCGCTAATCTCGCCTGAGACGAGTGGTACTTGTCCGGTAAAGTATTCTTTTAATCCATAATCCTTTACGATACTAAGTGTCCCCTCACCGACAGCTCGTTTTACATCTAATTTACCGTGTTCGTTTAATGGAAAGTCAACATGTGGATTTTTAACGTACCCTCGGACATTACCATGTGCATTTCCATCTGTAATGATGGCTCCGAGAGGACCGTTTCCTTCTATTTTAACTGTTATCGTATCTTCACCTTTCATCATCGAACCGATGAGAGCTGTGACTGTTAACGTTCTACCAAGCGCGGCTGATGCAGTCGCCCATGTGTCTTGACGACGACGCGCTTCTTCTACCATATCTGTCGTAATAACGGCATACGCACGAACCATTCCGTCAAAAACGGTCGATTTAACGATATAATCATTCATTTTGTTTTTATCTCTCCGTTCTTTCTTTTTTATTTTGATAAATTATATGTAAACCGAATAACGTTAAGTCTGTGTTTATATGTTCAATCGTTTGCGACTCCTTTGCAATCAATGGTGCTAATCCTCCGGTTGCGATAACTGTAGGTTCTGTCTGCATCGTCATTTTTATTCGTTCGACAATTCCATCGACTTGCGCAACATATCCATAATATACACCGGATTGCATCGCCTCAACCGTCGATTGTCCGATTACATTTTGTGGACGTTCGATTTCTATTTTCGGCAATTTAGATGCATGCTCGTATAATGCGTCCATTGATATTTTTACACCTGGTGCAATAATACCACCTTCGTATGCCTGTTGTTCATCGACATAACAAAACGTCGTCGCTGTGCCGAAGTCGATAATTATTTGTGGAACATCGTATAAGTGAATCGCTCCTACGGCATTAACGATACGGTCGGCTCCGATTTCATTCGGGTACGGATACGTTATGTTTAACGATGAACGCACTTCCTCTTTTCCTATAACTAGTGGAGTTATATGAAAGTATTTTTCACACATTTTTTCGATCGCTTTCATAATCGGGGGGACGACAGATGAAATGACGATACTCTCTATTTGTTCAAATGTGAGTCCCTTAAATTCAAATAACGACTTCACTAACATTCCGAATTCATCTTCTGTTTTATGACGATCTGTTTGAACGCGCCATTCGTACTTTAGTTCGCCATTACAGAAGACTCCAAGCACTGTATTCGTATTACCAATATCGATAACAAATATCATAATTTAACGCTCCCAACAATATATCCTCTTAGCGATCGTTCCAATAGATCGCTCGCTATTAATATACCATAGGAGATGTACTTTAAACGAAAGTTAAGGTCCGTTTGTCGCATTAAAAAAACAAAAAACCTTTCACGAAAACCGTGAAAGGTTGTAAATCCATTATTCATCGCGCTTTGTTTCATCATCTGTTACTTCTTCATCCGTACGTTCCTCTACCTTTTGTTTTGATTCCTCATAACTGTCAGGTGTGACGTCATCATCGTCTTTCTTCGCTTTAATCGTTACTTTTACACCGTTATCTGTTTCTTCCGTCTCAGTTAAAGGTGCTTGCTCTGTTTGTTCGACCTTTTCAGCTTCGTCTGTTTCTTTTTCTTCTTCTTCTGGTAACACACCTTTTTCAAATAACGACTTAATTTGTCTTGCATCTAACGTTTCGATTTCGAGTAATTTCTCTGCGATTAACTCAAGTTTATCACGATGTTCTGTCAAAATTTGTTTTGCACGGTTGTAACAGTCATTGATGAAGTTTTGCGTCTCAATATCAATTTCATGAGCGATTGCATCGCTGTAGTTTTTATCGCTATGCAAATCACGACCTAAAAAGACTTCGCTACTGCCACTTCCGTTAAACTGCGTCGGACCAATTTTTTCACTCATGCCGTACTCCGTAATCATCGAACGTGCTATTGCTGTCGCACGTTGGAAGTCGTTCGATGCACCAGTACTTACGTGATCTCGTCCGAAAATAATCTCTTCCGCCACACGTCCTCCTAAAAGACCGGTAATCCGATCGAATAGCTCTGGCCGTGTAATAATATAACGGTCTTCTTTCGGTAACATGACAGCATACCCACCTGCTTGACCGCGTGGTACGATCGTCACTTTGTGTACTGTTTCTGCATCATCTAACACCATCCCGATTACTGTATGTCCACTTTCGTGATAAGCGACAATTCGACGTTCCTTTTCAGAAATAACCCGACTTTTCTTCGCCGGACCAGCGATGACACGGTCAATTGCTTCATCAACTTCAGCCATCGTAATCGTCGTATTGTTATGGCGTGCTGTCACTAACGCCGCTTCGTTCAGTAAGTTTTCTAAATCGGCACCAGAAAAGCCTGGCGTACGCATCGCAATCGTTTTTAAATCAACGTCGTCCGCTAATGGCTTGTTACGTGCATGTACTTTTAACACCGCTTCGCGTCCTTTTACATCTGGACGGTTTACCGTAATTTGTCGGTCGAAACGGCCTGGACGTAATAACGCCGGATCTAAAATGTCGGGGCGGTTCGTTGCTGCAATCATGATAATTCCTTCATTCGCATCGAATCCATCCATTTCAACGAGCAACTGGTTTAATGTTTGTTCACGTTCATCGTGTCCGCCACCGAGTCCTGCTCCACGTTGCCTACCAACCGCATCAATTTCATCAATGAAAATGATACATGGTGCATTCTTCTTTGCATTTTCGAATAAATCACGAACTCGTGATGCACCGACACCGACGAACATTTCTACGAAGTCAGAACCACTTATGGAGAAAAACGGTGTTCCCGCCTCTCCTGCCACTGCTCGTGCTAGTAACGTTTTTCCTGTACCAGGAGGTCCTACTAATAAAACACCTTTTGGTATTCTCGCTCCTACTTTCGTAAATTTACGAGGGTCCTTTAGAAACTCAACTACTTCTACTAACTCTTGCTTTTCTTCATCTGCACCCGCGACGTCTGAAAAACGTACTTTCGCTTTTTCCTCGTTGTAGAGCTTCGCCCTACTTTTACCGAAGTTCATCACACGGCCGCCACCACCGCCGCCTTGTGCTCTCGTAAAGATGAAGAAAAATATAAGACCGATTATTAAAAAGGGTAGCATCATCGATAAGAAGTTGAGAAATTGACTCGGTTGCTCTTCTTGATCGACTTTTAAGACACTTTCTTGTGTTGCCGTTTCAGTAATGTCTGCAATAATTTCCGTATTGTCAGGCACTTGGACGACAAACGGTTCACTATCTTTCTTTAACGTTCCGGATATTCGGATGATTTTATTTTTCGGCTGCATCGTCATCTCTTCGACTTCGCCGTTATCTAACGCATTCATAAATTGTTGCACATTAAGCTCTTCCGCATGCTCATTTTGTCCTCTGAACAAACTGACGACCCCGATGAGCACGAGAAAAATGAGTGCGTAAAATAGTACTCTTGGAAAAACCCGGTCCATGTAAAAACCCCTCCTCCCAAACAAGAAAACTATATTACATAGTACCATAAAGAAAACGATGAATACAACTATATGCACTTTCTTTTCCATATGGTAAATACGACAATTTTATGTCTTTTTATTCATATACTCTCGGTTTAAGAATGCCAATATATGGCAAGTTACGGTACTTTTCATTATAGTCTAAACCATAACCAACTACGAACTCATTCGGTACTTCAAAACCGATAATATCTGCTTTAATATTCGCCGTTCTGCCTTCTGGTTTATCGAGTAACGTAACAATTTTTACGGAATTCGCTTTTCGGTACTTAAATAAATCGACTAAATAACTTAACGTGAGCCCACTGTCAATAATATCTTCTACGATGATGACATCTCGACCTTCTACTTTCGCATCGAGGTCTTTTAAAATACGGACTTCACCGGACGAACGCGTTCCACTTCCATAGCTTGATACGTCCATAAAATCCATTTCAACATGCGTATCAATTTTACGCGATAAGTCTGCCATAAAGGGGGTTGCTCCTTTTAAGACGCCGATTAGTAATGGAAACTTATTCGCATATTCTTGCGACAAGACCGCACCGATTTCTTTACACTTTTCAACAATTTGTTCCTCTGTTATTAAAACTTCTTGAATGTCGTCGTGCATGTTCTTCCTCCCTAGTTATTCCTTAATTGCTGTTTTTATACGTGCAAACAATGTACCGGTCCGTCCTACACGTATCGGTTGAATCCGCCTTTCTCAATCCTATAAGCCATAGTATTGTTCCTTCGTCATCTGTTAAAAGATAAATGTTCTCACGTTCTTGTCGCGGTATTTTTTCATCGATTAAAATATCTTTAATTTTCTTCGTACCTTTCAGCCCTTTGTAACGCATGCGGTCACCGCTTTGTCGTGTCCGAACGTGTAAAGGAAAAGTTACTTGTCGTTTTTGGATAATGAACGTGTCATGATTAACTTTGTTCGGCAATACATCTTTCGGTAGTTCATCCAGAACGAGTTTGGCACCGTTTGGTAAATGTATGTTTGCCGGTAAGTCGTGAATAGTTTCATGAAACTTTCGTTCTTTCGTTTGTTCTGTTTGAAAGTAACAATGTATTTCATCATAAACACGTTCGACAATTAAGGCGCTCGGAAAGTGTAATTGTCCGTTTCGTTCACTATGTAGTAATCGAAAAAAACTTTCTTCATGTTTATATGTAAGTGTCTTAGGTACCGTCCGATATAACTCTGACATAATCCTTTGGAAAATGCGTCGCTTAAACGGCTTTTGAATGCATTGTAGTTCATTGGCAATAAATGAAATACGCCGTTTTTCCTTTTGCACGGAAACAAGAGAGGTGAATATTTTCTCCGCTTCGTGAAATAAGTACAACTCATCTTCCCGTAAAGATTCTACTAAACGTTGCACTGTGACGTGTAAATTCGCATTATAATCCTTTAATGTCGGGACAACATATTTACGAATCGCGTTACGGGTATATGTCGTTTCTTCATTAGAGGAGTCATATTGTGGTTCAATATGATGATCTTTGCAATAACGTTCAATGTCATCTTTTGTGACACAGAGTAATGGTCGAATAATAAAGCCCGCTGCAAAGGTGCGTTTCAAGGGGATACCGTTAAAACTCGTTAAATTCGTCGAACGCATAAGGGACATAATTGCCGTTTCAATTTGATCGTCACCATGATGACCGAGGGCTACGTAATGCGCTCCTACTTCTTTCATCGTTTTTTCATAGATGGCATAACGTACGTTTCGAGCTGCCACTTGTGTACTTACGTTATGTAGATTCTTATATGCCTTTACATCAACAGTCACAGCTTTAAACGGAATGCCTAACGTATCACAGTATCGTTTAACGTATTGCACATCACATTTTGCCTCTTCTCGTAATTGATGATCGATCGTAACGGCACTTACTTTTATATGGAGCTGTTGCTTCAACGTATGCAGAATATGCAGTAAAGCCATCGAATCAGGGCCACCAGATACGCCGACAAGTACGTGCTTGTCTTCTTCTAACAATTGTTTTTCTTTAATGAAGTGCAATACTTTATTAATCATCTCATTCCCCAACTTTATTATTACTATATTGTATTATAACGATATTTGTACGTCATTGCACCTATTATTATTCTTAAGAAAACTGATGACCGTTCTCTCGTTACAAAAACGTCAAACAATAATAAATGAACGATATACTCAAAATAGTGATTGCTTGTATTACGTACGACCAATTCCATTTGTTTTTCCGTTTGCTCTTTTGTAATTGTAAAATCGTCTGCATTAAATCTCGTTTCATTTCCTTTGCAGTACGATATTTTCCGGTGAGCGCTTTTTGTAAACAGGGGCGATACAACTTTAATTCATTTATAGCATATAACTTCGTTAGTAATACATTTTTTGTTGCATTCGTTCGTTTAAATTTCTCCGGATAATAGATCGCAAGCATGATCATTGCAAGGGCAAACAAATCGTAACTTGGCTCCGCTTCCCGTGAACCGAGCCCCCAATACGCGCGATCGTAAAAATCGGAATATTCTTTAATCGAACGGCCAATTTTCGTCGTACCACCGACATCGATAAAACGGGCTGTTGGTTGCTTTCCACCAATAATGATATTTTCATTTTTTAAATCTCCAAATACCCATCCCGCATCATGAAATTGTTCTAATTGTTCAAGCATTTGCATTAAAAAAACGCCAATCCAGTTGGCGCCGTTTACGCGAACGAATCGTTCAATGCTCACACCATCGATATATTCCATCGCATAAAAAGAGTACGTCGTTCCATCTGGTGCTACCCAATCATCCGCATCGAATAAAAAAGGTCCAAGAGAAGTATCTTGAACCTGTTGCAACGACTTTAGTACGTTCACTTCCGTTGTAAGGGACAGAGCGTGACGACTCATCTTTACTGCGACATCTTTTCCGTTTTCACGACATAAGAAAACAGTTCCAATTGCTCCTGACCCGATACGACGAACTATTTGATAGCGCCGTTTATTCCATTTTCCGTAAATTGTTGCTCCATGAGGTAAGATGATCCTATCCTTCTTCTGCCCAACCTTTTGCGCCATCTATCTCACCTCGGTTATGCAATGCTTGGAGCTTTTCGGTCGCTTCACGAATAGCAGGACCTGTCGGTGTAATGCCACCGGATACTAAATGTGGAAACAACGCCGTTATTGAGTCTATCTTTTGTACCCAGTCTTGAATTAAACCGATCGTACCGTGTTCTGTCGGATATTGATAAATAGCGAATAAATTATCGCCGAGACGTGCTTCTAAATTTAACGATAAATCGAATAACGCATCTTTTACCGTCGGTAATTTATCATGCATGCTCGCGCTCGTATCGATTAATAAAAGCACTTCCAAATTACACGTTTCTCCTAACTTTTCGACGACTTCGATTACTTCCCCCCGTTTATCCGGTTCAATTTCCTCTAACGATCGTTCTGTCCCGAAAATGTTCGCTAATTCTTTATGGACAAATCCTTGCAACGTTTCATTCATCGCCTGTCGTGTCACTGCTTGTACCGTCCGAGATAAATCTTCTTTATAAATAACTTGGCTAACACCACCTCCAGCTTCTGCAATTAGTTCGACTTCTTGTAAACTATGATTTACATATGACTCTGATTCATCTAGTATGCCGATTACGTTTACAGTAATTCCATTTTCGTAAGCTCTTTTGGCACATTGAACGGGGCTTTCCCCACGGTTAGAACAACCATCTGTAATGAGTAATATTTGTCGTAACGTACCTTTTTCCATCATGGATCCTCCGCTTCTATTCTTTCATTCTCACTTAAAGTGTCGCCAAAAGATTTGTAAACTATACTATCAAGACGGACGATTACGTCGCTTCATCACGAAGGTACGGAATGGTTGCCCACTCCGGAGTGAATGTATCTATTTTAGCGACGATGACCGTCATGTCATCGCGAATGATACCATGCTCCGTACGGATTATCTCTTCTAACAATAAGTCGGCTATTTCTTGAGGATCAGATGTTTTCATTTGCGTTATTTTTCGCTCTAACCAACGTTCGTTATTTTTTACATATCTCGGCCCATCGTACACACCATCACTCATCATAATAAGCATATCTCCTGGTTTTAACTTTTCGGAAACGAGTTCTAACTCTACATGTTCGACGATACCGATCGGCAAGTTATTCGCATGTATTCGGATAAACTCTTTTCCACGTTTAATAAAGCTCGGTGCGGAGCCGATTTTCAAACACCGTAACATTGCATTGTGTAAGTTAATGATCGCAAGATCTAACGTGGCAAAAATTTCATCTGTCGTGCGTAATGTTAAAATAGAGTTGATCGACTGAATTGCTACTTGTTCGGAAATCCCAGTTTGTAATATTTGTTTTAACAGACGTAGCGTCTCCATGCTTTCTTCACGTGCTCTTAAGCCATTTCCCATCCCATCGCTTATCGCTAGAGCGTATTTACCTTTACCAATTTCCATTTTCGTATATGCATCACCGGAGACTAACCCACCTCCTTGAGCTGCACAAGCGATGCCGGTAGTTACTTCGTACCGTTTTGCGGAGCCGAACGTAATATGTGTCGTACTATTTGGAAAAGGCGATACGTCCTCTGATAAAACGACGACCGTTTCCTTTAAAATATTCGTTAAAATAGGTGCAATGAGTTTCGGGCCCTCACCACGATACATTTGCAATGTAATTCCCATCTCGATATCGATATTTCCACGGTCTAGACGATAAATATCGAGTTTTTCTAACTCGATGTCCATCCGTTTTAATGCTCGTACAATTTCAATTTCTTGTTTTTCATGACGCTTTCGCTCTTTTACGATTTCGTTGGCGAAGTTATCCATCACATCTGACACACCTTTTAATTGGTCGGCGACAATTTTCTTACTTTCTTTTACTTGCTTTTTTAACTGTTTATTTATTTTTAATAAGGCTATTTCTTTTTCCATCGCTTCGATCACGTGACGTGATTTTACGCAATAATTTTCGAATGGGATGACATGTATATCATTCATTTCGTCATAATCTAGCAAATCGTTTTTCATTTTTTCCATCATATTGTACGTTTTATCGAAATTGTTTTGCCAACAGCGTTTTTTCATAAAACATAGTTGACACGTCTTTTCCGTTACAACGCTTAAAAAGTAGTCGGTCTCGTCCATTTTTTCTTGTTCTGTCGTCTTTTTCGACGTGAGGAAAAAACTTTGTGATAACGCTTCAAACACTTGGGAAAATTGCTCGACACGTTGTGCAGTAACGTCGCGCATTTTTTGTAAATATTTCCGTTCTTCATTCGAGTATTCGGTCGTTCCTGGAATAAGTTTCGCTATCTTTTTCAATGCAATTTGTGGGGTTATATAAAAAAGAATGATCGCAATGAATGATTCGATAAAAGCATTTGAAAAACTGCTTGCTCCCCCGTAAAGTCCGACAAGTAGCGTACCGATCAATAATCCGATACTTGATGCGATTTTTTTCCCATCTTGAAGCAAGCCACCGAGCAAGCCAGAAAAGGCGAGTAAGCTCATATGGTATAAATTAGCGACGTTAGCGAGGGATAAAATAAGACCCGTAACGACACCGACAGTAGAACCAATCGCTGCACCGCCAATAAAAGCGAGTACTAAAACGATGTAACGAGAAAATACGTGTTCTAAGGATATGTTATATATATCCCAACCAATTAGCCCTGTTAAAATAGAAGCGAAAAGGATAAGAATGCAAATTAATTCCTCATTTTTTAATTCTGGTTGATATTTTTTTTGAACGATTAACGGCACACTTTGCATAAAGATAAATAAGAGAATGACACTTAACGCTGCTTCTGTGAGCATCATCATCCATTCGTAGAGCGTTATTTCACCGATAGAGGAATATAGTAATATCCTTGTTAGAATGAGGGATAACGTCATAAATAAAATGACCGTTATTAATTTGTTTTTACGTTGTAAAAACTTCATAAAGAGAAGAAATATAAGTGAACTTAATGTAATAAAAGTCGCATGTTCAAACGTATACGTCCAAGCACCGAATAATGCTAATGTCGATAGTACAAATAGACGCTTACGATACGTAAGCAAAACTGTCGCCAAGAAAGCGATCGTAAAGGGCGATATACTATACAATATAACAGCTCGTCCTAAAAGAAAGCTTACGAGAAAGAGAAGCACTTTTTTTTCTACGAAAATCTTTTTAAGTAATTTGTATGATGACTGACGGAAGTTGTCCCGTTTTGACATGACTGACTTTACATTAATTGCTTCATTCATCGGTTCATCGTCCCCCCTATACCGTAATGTAGTAACGTTGATTAAACCATAGATCGTTATTTTTTTTTGTCAAAAAGCCGTAGAACAATTAAAAATCATTCGACTCAATATTGTGTAAAAGGGGGAACTTTTACAGAAGGTGTGCTCAACGTACAAAAAATATTCATCCTACGTACATAAAAGTTTGCTTTTTGTCTTTTTATACATAAGCTGTAGGACGAAGTAACGTTATCTTTTCTTTTCAATTGCATTTGTTGACTTATGACAAAATCTATTATAATATATTCTTTGGTTGCTACGAACTTGACCTATGGCGGTGTAGCTCAACTGGCGAGAGCGTGCGGTTCATACCCGCAAGGTTGGGGGTTCAATTCCCTCCGCCGCTATCTAATTTAATAGAAAAAGCAGACGAATAAATCGTCTGCTTTTTCTATATATACTTATAACTTTATTCACTTAAAGTTTTTTACTTAGTCCGTACAGAGCATTCCTGTAATAGACAGCGAATTGCTACCCTCTTCTAGCACCTCTTCCTCCACGTCTTGACTCTGTATGTTTCTTTAAAGATGCTAAACGGTCTTCGGAATCTTTTAAGAACCGATTCATTTTCGACTCGAAAGACTCATCAGGTTGACGTGCACTCTTTCGACGTTCTGATTTATCCTGTGCTTTTTTAATCGATAAGCCGATTTTTCCATCTTTTTCTACATTAATTACTTTTACTTTGATTTCTTCACCGACGGATAAATGTTCATTAATATCCTTTACGTACGTGTCAGCTACTTCACTAATATGAACGAGACCCGTCGTGCCTTTTTCTAATTCGACAAAAGCACCGAAGTGAGTGATCCCCGTAACCTTCCCTTGCAATTTGCTGCCTACTTCAATTGACATAAAAAAAATGCTCCTCCTTGAATTTTTTATAAAGCTATTCAATATTAGTATACGAACTATGTATTTATATGTCAATAACGTCGCTGCTCATCTTCATCGATCTGAAAGATCAATTCGCCTTCCTTTGACAAGAAATAATTCGTACGTGCAATATCTAAAATATATTCTTCGTCGTTTAACAAGTCTATTTCTTCAAGCAAAGCTTTTTCTTCTTTTTCCAATTCGGTCATTTCCGTCGTTAGTTCCTTGCGTTCTGCCACCTTCTCCGCATACAGTGTACGTTGTTTTACATGATAGGCTACTAGTACGGCAAAGGCAATAGCAAATATAATACCGATCGTCACAAGACGCTGGATCAGTCTACGTTTCCGCAATCGTTGTCTTTGTGCCGCTCGATCATGTTTCTCCATGTAGTTAGATTTTAGTATCTTCACACGTTTATTCGGTCTAGACACGTACTTTACCCTCCCTTAGCAAAGACTCGTTTCAACAAAGAGATAAATTTACTACTTATTGTACTACAAAATGCAATCATTTTGTTATACTTATCTACTATATTTATCGGCAATGTTCTTACAAGGATAAAGTGGATCCATCTAAAAGGTAGAAACACAATTGTCAGTAAATAGTTGCATATGAAAAGAGCGAGCTTGATGATTTGTAAGAATAAACGGTATAAAAACGTAATGAGTGCTTTACACGGGCGATATATTACTGTATGCAAAACGTTATATATGATGCGGGCGCACGTACGAATAAAGCGAATAATTTTCTCCAAAAGGGCGCGATACAGTTTTCTAAATAATACGACATACATCGAATAACCGCAAAGTACGGAGAGAAAAACGTAAAACCGTATTTCCCCATTGTTCACATAGTAGAGGGCCGTATACAGTATAAATGTTTGTCCAAGCCAATAAATAATTTCGAGCGACATACGAAGAGACGGCTTCGTTTTCCAAATCCGTTTCACCCGATTGTATGTCTCCGTCGCAATACCGATGTATATGCCGCTAATAATCATGGCAAGCATCGTCATCAGTTGCGTACTTAACGTCATTTAAATAGTCTGCTAAACAACCCTTTAGCTTTCTCCTCATACTGTTCGTCGAGGTATAAAAACTCATACAACTTCCCTTTTATTTGGACGATTCCCTCATCTACATTTAAATTTATTAGTTGTAAATTAACACCGCGAATGATTAAATATCCCATCGTCGTTTCTAGTAAAAACTCTTCATTATCGAAGCTATCGATCTCTTTTACTCCATTAATCTCGATTTCCTTTCGATTATCGATGCGTACGTTATGTTCTTTTTGTACTATTTGTTCGTTTCGCTCAAAATAGTTCATTTTCGTCACCTTCCTTCACTATTACTGTATGAAGGTGTGGACAAGGTTAGAACTATTCATTTACATTTACTTTTTCTTCTCGTAATACTTCGTATAATGTCGTCGCTTCATCTTTAGGCACATGGTTTTTTAACTCTTTTACTTCAACAGTAACAATTGTATGTCCGAATGTGATTTCTACTTCATCACCAACTGCGACGTTCGTCGAAGGTTTTGCTACTGTTCCATTTACTTTAATTCGTCCTTGCTCGGCTACTTGTTTTGCTAATGGTCGACGTTTAATTAGTCGTGATAATTTTAGAAATTTATCGAGTCGCATGATTGAATCATTCCTTTCGTTTTGCTTCCTCCCAAAATTGATCGAGCTCTTCTAATGAATACTCGGACCAATCTCTCTTACTTTTTTGCACAGCCTTTTCTACTTCATGAAAACGTGTAATGAATTTTTCATTCGTTCTACTTAAGGAGACTTCTGGATGAATATGATAAAAGCGAGCGATATTAGCAAGAACGAATAACATATCGCCGAATTCCTTTTCCATTTCTAGTTCGTCCTTAAGTTGAACCGCTTCGTGAAATTCTGCAATCTCCTCATCAAGTTTCTCCCAAACATCGTGCACGTCATCCCAGTCAAAACCGACTTTTGCAGCTTTTTGTTGCAATTCATACGCAACGGAAAGCTGTGGACCGTGTCGGACAACGGAATGTAATAATGAGTCTATATTATTCGTTCGTCCTTCTTCTCGTTTCAATTCATCCCACGTTTTGTCGTGTCCTTCGTTTGAAAAAACGTGCGGATGCCGGTGAATCATTTTTTCCGTCACACTACGAATAACGTCATCGATCGTAAAATAGCCGTTTTCTTCTCCGATTTGACTATGTAACATCACTTGTAATAATACATCGCCAAGCTCTTCAATAATCGCGTCATCATCTTCACGATTAATTGCTTCAATAAGTTCATACACTTCTTCAATCGCATATTGGCGGAGTGATTCGTGCGTTTGCTTTCGATCCCACGGACAACCATCCGGGCCACGTAACGTACGGATGACGTTACGTAACGTCGCAAACTGGTGTGTTAATTTTTGTCGTTTAATCGGTGGGACATAGAGAGACGTTAAATTACTTACTTCTACTGTTCGGTCAAGTTCATGTAGCGGAACGGTTTGCAGTTTTTGATCGGTTGTTCCAGCCGCTTCAACAACCGTCACTTCTGTATTTGGATGTAAATCTTCTAATAACGTCAGTTTTACTTCCGATGCGATAAAAGAGTCATACAATTGGCAGAAAATAACGTGTGATTGATAGTTTATCATATCTCGTTCAAAAGCAGTTGCATCGATAAATTGAAAACCTTCAATTGGATCGATACGTAAAGCGGTAAATAAGCTATCTAAATAACTTTGTCCACCGATCATTTCGACTATGACGTCGTCACGCTGCAATAACATTTGTACTGTTTGCTCTGCTAACATCGGATGCCCCGGTACACAATATGTAATACGTTTATGTTCAGCTGCATGTACAAGTTTTGTAACGATTTGTTCGTATACAGCGGCAAACGATCGTTCCGCTTCATATATTGAATCAAAACTTGTAAACGAAATGCCTTCTGCTCGTAACTGTTTTACGACTGGATGGTCTTTCGTTCTAACGTATAGCTCATGTTCTGTTTCTTTTATATGTCGATAAACGCCTAATGGCAATTGCTCAAGCTCGCCGGCACCGAGGCCGACGACGTAAATTGTCCGTTTCATTTTGATCCTCCAAACGTACGTTTACACATTTTTACGTAATTTACTTTCTATATATACGAGTTTCGTAGCAAAGGGAAAATAGGAAAGTTGCTTCCGGGTTAATGCACCGTATCGTAATAGAACAGCTCCGTAAATGAGGGCACCTGATACGATAAAGAACGAGACGCTACATAGTAAGAAGAGACGGGATTGTACCGGAAATAGCATAGATACGACCCATTTTGTAAATAATAAAAAGCCACTCATAGCCGCGAGCGCTAACATGAAAGGGCGCCACTTTACGAGCTGAAATAACGCTACATCGTACAACGTTCTTTTTAACGTAAATGTCACACAGGTTGCAAGAAAAAGCAAACTAAATATCGTTGCAAGCGAAGCACCACTTATCCCGTACAGCGGAACGAGCAAATAGTTTAAGCTAACTTTACATAAAACCGAACCGACTATAAATAACGCCGTTACGTTTACAAGACCAATATTTTGTAATAGTGTACTTACGATAATTACATAAGACGATAAAATAATTGCAAGCATGAGAATACGTAAGCTCGTCGTTTCGACGTCCGTTTTAAATAGTAACGTATTTACTTCCGGAAATAGGACGATAAGACCGACAGAAGCTGCAGTCGCAATGTACGTACAAATCATCACCGCTTCTTGTACTGTATCGCTTAACGAATGAACTTCTTTCTCCTTACGTTGTAAAACGACATTTGGAATGAGTGCAAGCGCAAACGATGAGCCAAAAACGATGCCAAATTGAATTAGTGGTTGTCCGCGATCGAACACTCCTTTTAACTCCATCGCTTCGGTTAATGAATAGCCGTATGCTTGTAGCCGAGAAACGAGTGTAAATACATCGCCTAGCTGCATCCATATTAAAATTAAATGAATGAACGAAGCGATCATGCCATAAGATACGAGTGTACCAATATAGTTACGCCACGGTATGTAAAACGACTTATGTTGAATATGTCGATTGTTGCTGCGCCACACGATAAGTAATAAGAGTGTAGCTAGCGCCATGCCAACGATTGAAGCTACTACACCGTATTCACTAATTCGATATAGAGGTAAATATTCCATGTATACGAAATAAGCGACCGTCACAATAGAGCCGACGCGAACGACTTGCTCGATTACTTGCGAAAGCGCGACATAGTGCATTTTTTCCATTCCTTGATATAGACCACGTAGAAGTGCCAATAACGGTATGAATAAAAATAGACTACCGAAAAGACGATATGACGCCGTTAAGTGTATATCGCCGATAAATTGAGCGATCATTGGTGCACTTGCGTAAAAAAGAAGGAAAAAACTGCCGTTTACAACTGTTAATATGAAAAGAATCGGTCCGTAAAATGTCTTCATCGTTAGTGGCGTCTGTTCATGCATCGCTTCAGCTGTTAGTTTAGCAATTGCAGCTGGAAAACCGTATAACGTTAAAATCATAACCGTTGCGATAAAGGGGTACACTTGTTGATATATGTAAAAGCCGATATCACCCGTTAAGTTTTGAAGGGGAATTCGGTATAAGGCACTTAATATTTTGCTCAGTAACCCGGCAACTGTTAATAAAAGTGCGCCGTGTACGATTCGTTTTATGTTCATCCAACTTATCCCTCTACCTAGCTATTGCTCTTTATACCGTACATTATACCATAGCTATCTGTTTCCCCTTTTTTAAACAATATGAAAAAGCGAATAAGACGCGTATACCTTATTCGCTTTCTT
>Ga0209487_1001887_pt1 | contig 17329 bp, 12 predicted proteins | sample Poulit2012_FD_187524 | JGI IMG/M metagenome (GOLD analysis project Ga0209487, IMG submission 187524) | Agricultural soil microbial communities from Georgia to study Nitrogen management - Poultry litter 2012 (SPAdes) (version 2) | ecosystem: Environmental > Terrestrial > Soil > Agricultural land...
CGAAGTGGCAGGCGTCCTGGGCACTCCGGGGCGAAGGAGCACATCTTGGCCGCCGCCCGGGAGCAGTTCGCGGCCGGCGGCTACGAGGGCACCTCGATCCGAGGCATCGCTGCGGTCGCGAAGGTGGACCCGGCACTGGTGCACCACTACTTCGGGACCAAGGAGAAGCTGTTCGTGGCCGTGGTGGCGCCCCCGGCCGACCCGGGTGAGCTGATCCCGCAGGTGATGTCTGGCCCGGTCGAGGAGGTGGGGGAGCGGGTGGTGCGGATGTTCCTGACCGTGCTGGAGTCCCCGGCCACCGGACCAGGGTTCCGTGCGCTGCTGCGCGGCGCGCTGGCCAACGACCTGTCCGCCCGGCTGCTCCGGGAGTTCTTCACCCGCCAGGTGGTGCGGCGCCTCACCGCGGCACTGGACAGCGTGGTGCCGGCCGCGGAGATGCCGACCCGGGCCAGCCTGGTCGCCTCGCAGATCTTCGGGATGGTGCTGATGCGCTACCTGATCGGTCTGGAGCCGATCGCCAGCATGGGTCACGACGAGGTGGTCGCCGCCGTGGCGCCCACCGTGCAGCGTTACCTGATCGGCGACCTGACCTGACCTGACCAGCCCTGCCCGTGCCCCTGTCCGCGAAGCAGGGCGTTCGCGGACAGGGGAGGAGGCACTACTGTTTCCGCATGCCGCAGCGCCTTCGCACCCTCTGGCCGCCCGCTCTGCTGTGGGCTCGCGCCGGCGACCTGGAGCTGCGCTACCTCGACGACGACCTGCTGGTCGACCTGGCCGAGCTCGCCGGCCGCGGCGTGCACGACCCGGGGGCGATGCCGTTCGCGTTCCCGTGGACGCGGGGCACACCTGAGCAGGTGGCGCGCAGCGTGCTGGTCTACCAGTGGCGCACCCGGGCGGCGATCACCCCCGAGCACTGGACCCTGGAGCTGGCCGTGCTGCACCGGGGCGAACCGGTCGGCATCCAGGCGATCGAGGCGGAGCAGTTCCCGGTGACCCGCACGATCAGCACCGGATCCTGGCTCGGCCAGGCCCATCACGGCCAGGGCCTCGGCACCCGGATGCGTGCGCTCATGCTGCACCTGGCGTTCACCGGCCTTCGCGCCGAGGTCGCCACCACCGGTGCCTGGGTGGACAACGGCCCCTCGAACGCGGTCTCCACCCGGCTGGGCTACCGGCCCAACGGCACCAGCCGGCAGGCGCGGGAAGGGCAGACCGCCGAGCACCGGCACTACCGGATGGACCGCGAGGACTTCGACATGCTCGCGCCCGCCCACGCCGAGTTGCTCGGCGAGGTGCAGATGGCCGGCCTCGAAGAGCTGCGCGGGTTCCTGCAGATCCCCACCGCCGACTGACCGTTCGGCGGCCCCGAGGCAGCGCCCGGCCCCGAGTCAGCTCCTGGCCGCGATCTCCCGCACTCCGGCGCACCCCGTGGCATCCTGGCTGCTGCGGGCGATCCCCGCAGGAACAGGAGAGTCGATGCCGATCCTGACCAGCGCCGCAGACCCGGCGAGCGAAGAGTTCAGCAGCAACGAGGCGGCTCAGCGCGCCCTGGCCACCGAGCTGGACCAGCGGCTCGCGCAGGTGGCCCGCGGCGGCCCGGAACGATCCCGCACCCGGCACATCGAGCGCGGCAAGCTGCTCCCGCGGGAGCGGATCCGCGTGCTGCTCGATGCTGGCAGCCCGTTCCTGGAGCTGGCCCCGCTGGCGGCCTGGGAGCTGTACGAGGGCGAGTGCCCCGGGGCCGGGGTGATCGCCGGCATCGGCACTGTGGCCGGCCGGCAGGTGATGGTGGTCGCCAACGACGCCACGGTCAAGGGCGGCACCTACTACCCGATGACGGTGAAGAAGCACCTGCGCGCCCAGCAGGTCGCGGCCGAGAACCACCTGCCCTGCCTGTACCTGGTGGACTCCGGTGGCGCCTACCTGCCGATGCAGGACGAGGTGTTCCCGGACGCCGAGGGTTTCGGCCGCATCTTCGCCAACCAGGCCGCTATGTCCGCTGCCGGTATCCCGCAGCTGGCCGCCGTGCTCGGCTCCTGCACCGCCGGCGGCGCCTACGTGCCGGCGATGAGCGACGAGTCCGTGATCGTCCGCGGGCAGGGCACCATATTCTTGGGCGGCCCGCCGCTGGTGAAGGCCGCGATCGGTGAGGACGTCACCGCCGAAGAGCTCGGCGGCGGCGACCTGCACGCCCGCACCTCCGGGGTGGTGGACCACCTGGCCGAGGACGACGGGCACGCCCTGGCCATCCTGCGCGACGCCGTCGCCGCCCTGCCGCCACCCGCCCCGCCCGCCTGGCAGGTGCGCGAGCCCCGGCCGCCGGCCGTGGACCCGGCCACCCTGTACGGTGCGGTCACCACCGACCTGCGCGCCGCTCAGGACCCGCGGGAGATCATCGCCCGGATCGTCGACGGCAGCGAGATCCACGAGTTCAAGGCCAGCTACGGCACCACCCTGGTCACCTGCTTCGCCCACATCCACGGTCACCCGGTGGGCATCGTGGCCAACCACGGCGTGCTGCTCAGCGAGTCCGCGCTCAAGGGTGCGCACTTCATCGAGCTGTGCGACCAGCGCGGTATCCCGCTGCTGTTCCTGCAGAACATCTCCGGCTTCCTGGTCGGCAAGGACGCCGAGGCCGGCGGGATCGCCAAGCACGGGGCGAAGATGGTCACCGCTGTGGCCACCACCCGGGTGCCGAAGCTGACCGTGGTGGTCGGCGGCTCCTTCGGCGCCGGCAACTACTCCATGTGCGGGCGGGCCTACTCACCCCGGTTCCTGTGGATGTGGCCGCAGGCCCGGATCTCGGTGATGGGCGGGGAGCAGGCCGCCCGGGTGCTCACCACAGTGCGCGCCGAGGCGGCTGCCGCCCGCGGTGAGGACTTCGACGAGGTCGCCGCCGAAGCACTCGCCGCGCCGGTCCGGGACCAGTACGAACGCCAGGGCAACCCTTACTACGCCACCGCGCGGCTGTGGGACGACGGCATCATCGACCCTGCGGACACCCGCACCGTGCTCGGCCTGGCGCTGGACGTGTGCTCCCGCACCCCGCTGCCCGAGCCCGGCTTCGGCCTGTTCCGGATGTGAGCGCGATGACTTTCCACACTGTGCTCGTGGCGAACCGGGGCGAGATCGCCGTGCGCATCATCCGCACCCTGCGCGCCCTGGGGATTCGTGCCGTGGCGGTGTACTCCGATGCCGACGACGGCGCCCCGCACGTGTCGGCCGCAGACGTCGCCGTGCGTCTGGGGCCGGCCCGGGCGAGCGAGTCCTACCTGGATGCGGCCGCGATCGTCGCCACCGCCCGGGCCACCGGGGCGCAGGCGGTGCACCCCGGGTACGGCTTCCTCGCCGAGAGCCCGGCGCTGGCCCGGGCGTGCGCCGAGGCCGACCTGGTGTTCATCGGCCCGCCGGTGGCGGCGCTGGAGGCGATGGGGGACAAGATCCGGGCCAAGGAGCTCGCCCGCAGTGCCGGGGTCCCGGTCATCGACGGCGTCGCTGAAGCGCCCAGGACCACTCCCGCGGGCAGGGACACAGCGCTGATCAAGGCCTGTGCCCCGCTCGGCTTCCCCGTGCTGGTCAAGCCCTCCGGCGGTGGTGGCGGCAAGGGAATGGTCCGTGCCGACGATGCGACCGAGCTGACCGAGGCGATCGCCTCGGCGCGCCGGGTCGCCACCGCCGCCTTCGGCGACGACACGCTGCTTGTGGAACGCTTCGTCCCCGCACCCCGGCACATCGAGGTGCAGGTGCTCGCCGATGCCCACGGCCACGTGCTCGCCGTGGGGGAGCGGGACTGCTCGCTGCAGCGCCGGCACCAGAAAGTGATCGAAGAAGCCCCGGCCGCCCTGCTCGACGAAGCCACCCGCACCCGGTTGGCCGAGGCGGCCTGCGCCGTCGCCGCGAACGTGGACTACACCGGAGCCGGCACCGTGGAGTTCCTCGTCTCCGCCGAGGACCCCACCTCGTTCTACTTCCTGGAGATGAACACCCGGCTGCAGGTGGAGCACACGGTCACCGAGGAGACCGTGGGTGAGGACCTGGTCGCCTGGCAGCTGCGCATCGCCGCCGGCCAGCCCCTCGACCTGGACCCCGCCGACCTGCACCCCCGCGGGCACGCCATCGAGGCCCGGGTGTACGCCGAACGCCCGGAGGAAGGGTTCCTGCCCGCCACCGGCACCGTGCAGCACGTCTCCTGGCCGACCGGCGTGCGCGTGGACGCCGGCATCTCCACAGGAGCCCAGGTGAGCGCCCACTACGACCCGATGCTGGCAAAGGTCATCGCCACCGGCGCCGACCGTGCTGAGGCGCTCACCCGGCTGGATGCGGCGCTCGCCGAGACCGTGCTGCTCGGGGTGCCCACCAACCTGGACTACCTGCGCCGCGTGCTGGCCACCGAGCCGGTGCGCACCGGCACGGCAGACACGACGTTCCTGGACCACCTGCCCCCGGAGGAACCGGGCACACCACCCGAGCACGTCCTGATCGCCGCCGCCCTGCTGCGGCACACCGCTCGCTGGACCAGCAGGCTCTGGGAGCAGCCCTCCGGATGGCGCATCGGTGCAGCAGAACCGCCGCGGTATGAGCTCGAGACCGTCACCGGCCTGGTCGCGGTCGCGATCGCCGGACCACCCGCGGCGGCCACCGCCCGCCTGCTGACCGGACACGGTGCAGATGGCGGCACCACCTCCCGCCCGGAGCACCCGCCACGGCAGGTGAGCCTGCTACCCGACTCAGGCTCCGCCGTCGAGCACCTGCTGCGCATCGAGGGCACCACGGTGAGGCTGCAGGCCACCGCCGACCACGCAGGGATGTGGCTGCACACCGGCGGGCGCACCTATCACCTGACCGACGCCCGCCCGGCCGCGGCCCGCACCAGCGCTGCCGCTGCCGCCGGCACCGGGCAGGTGCGCTCCCCGATGCCCGGCACCGTGGTCGCCGTGCACACCCCCGATGAGGCCACAGTGGCTATCGACGACCTGCTGGCCACCGTGGAGGCGATGAAGATGGAATACCAGGTGCGCGCGGGCATCGCGGGTAGGATCGAGTGGGAAGCCAGCGTCGGCGACCAGGTCGCCGTGGACCAGGTGCTGGCCACCATCCACCCCGACGGTCCACAAGACCACCCGGGGTGAACAACCACACGATCCACAAGATCAGACAGGGAAGTCACCATGCCATACGGGTTCACTGCCGAACACCTCGCCCTCACCGAGAAGGTGCGCACCTTCGCCGACGAGGTGGTCCGGCCCGCCGCCTACGACTACGACCGCAAGCGCGAGCTCCCGATGCAGATCATCGCGCAGATGGGCGAGCTGGGACTGTTCGGCCTGCCGCTACCGACCAGCTACGGCGGCGCAGGGGCGGACTACACCAGCTTCTGTCTCGCCGTGGAGCAGATCGCCCGGGTGGACCAGTCCCTCGGGGTCACTCTCGAAGCCGGGATCGGCCTGGGCGCCGTGCCGATCCTGCGGTTCGGCACCGAGGACCAGCGCCGCACCTGGTTGCCGGACCTGACCGCCGGTCGGGCCCTGGCCGCCTTCGGGCTCACCGAGGCCGGCTCCGGCTCCGACGCCGGAGGCACCGCCACCACCGCCGAGCTGGTCGATGGCCAGTGGGTGATCAACGGCACCAAGCAGTTCATCACCAACTCCGGCACCCCGATCACCTCGGTGATCACCATCACCGCCGTCACCGGGCAGACCACCCGTCCGGACGGGACCACCGCCCCGGAGCTGTCCGCGATCCTGGTGCCCGCGGGCACCCCAGGTCTGGAGGTCGGCCCCGCCTACGACAAGATCGGCTGGCACACCTCCGACACCCACCCGCTGACCCTCACCGATGTGCGCGTACCGGAGGCGAACCTCCTCGGCGAGCGCGGTCGCGGCTACGCCAACTTCCTCACCGCCCTGGACGAGGGCCGGGTCGCCTTCGCCGCACTGTGCACCGGTGCGGCGCAGGGCTGTCTGGAAGAGGCGCTCGGCCACGCCAAGGAGCGGGAGGTGTTCGGCCGCCCGCTGGAGGCCAACCAGCACGTGACGTTCACCCTGGCGCAGATGGCCACCCGGGTGCACACTGCCCGGCTCGCCTGGGTGGAGGCCGCCCGGCTGCTGGAGGCCGGCGAACACTTCAAGCAGCAGGCCTCGATGGCCAAGCTGGTCTGCTCCCAGGCAGCGGTGGCCAACGCCCGGGACGCCTCGCAGATCTTCGGTGGCTACGGGTTCCTCGCCGAGAACGTGGCTGCCCGGCACTACCGGGACGCCAAGGTGCTCGAGGTGGGCGAGGGCACCACCGAGGTGCAGCTCGGTGTGATCGCGCGCGAGCTCGGTCTGCGCGGCACCGGCTTCGGGACCACGCCCCAGGCCGCCAGCGGGAGCGGTGCGCCCGAAGGCGCGCCCAAGGTTGCGCCCGCCGCGGCCGAGGCCACGCCGCCGGCGCCGCTGCGGGCGGTGCGATGAGCACATCCGAGCAGCCGCGGGAGATCCACCAGCGCGGCCTGTACTACGAGGAGCTGGAGACCGACGTGGTCTACCGGCACGCCCCCGGACGTACGCTCACCGAGAGCGACAACGTGTTCTTCTCCGCGCTGAGCATGAACCCGCAGTCGCTGCACCTGGACGCCGCCTGGTCGGCCACCCAGCCGTTCGGCAGGCCGCTGGTGAACTCGCTGTTCACGCTGGCCACCCTGGTGGGGCTGTCTGTGGGGCAGCTGACCCAGGGCACCACGGTGGCCAATCTCGGCTTCGAGCGGGTGACCTTCCCGGCGCCGATGTTCCACGGCGACACCCTGTACGCCGCCACTGTGGTGCAGGCGAAGCGGCCCTCGGCCAGCCGTCCGGGTGAGGGTGTGGTGACCTTCGAGCACACCGGGCGCAACCAGCATGACGTGCTGGTCGCCACGGCGGTACGCTCGGCGCTCATCCTGTTCACCCCGCAGGAATGAGATGATGGAAGGCCGTCACGACCGATGGGGCCGGCGGCGCCCGTCCGGGCGCCGCGTCGATGCGAGAAGGGCACTATGAGTAGCACGTCGTTCACCTTGGGACCCGCTCTGCTGTTCTGCCCGGCGGACCGGCCGGACCGGTACAGCAAGGCGGCGGAGCGGTCCGACGGGGTGATCCTCGACCTCGAGGACGCTGTCGCCTCCAAGGTGAGCGCCCGGCAGGCGCTGGTGGCCCACCCCCTGGACCCGGACCACACTGTGGTGCGGGTCAGCTCGGTGACCTCCGGTGAGCTGGAGGAGGACCTCTCCGCAGTCCGCGAGGCCGGCTACCACACGGTGATGCTGGCGAAGATGAGCACCCCGGAGGACGTGCAGCACCTGGACGACCTGCAGGTGGTGGCCCTGTGCGAGACCGCCCGCGGGGTGCTCGCCGCACCGGAGATCGCCGCCGAACCGTCCGTGGTCGGGTTGATGTGGGGTGCCGAGGACCTGATGGTCTCCCTGGGCGGCACCTCCAGCAGGTTCTCCATCAGTACCGGCGGTGTGGCCGCGCCGTACCGGCCGGTCGCCCGGCACGCCCGTTCCCGGGTGCTGCTCGCCGCCCGCGCGTTCGGCAAGGCCGCCATCGACGCCGTGCACGTGGACATCGAGGACATGATCGGGCTGCGCGCCGAGGCGGAGGACGCCGTCGCCTCTGGGTACACCGCCACCGCCTGCATCCACCCGCACCAGGTGCCGGTGGTTCGGGAGGCGTACCGGCCCTCGGCCGAGGCGGTGGAACGGGCGCGGCTGGTGCTCGCCGAAGCCTCCGGTGCCGGGGTGCACCGGGTGGGGGACAGGATGATCGACACCCCGATGCTCGCCCAGGCCCGCTCCGTGCTCGACCGCGCCGAACAGCTCGGTCAGGACACCTGACCGATCCTCGGTCAGGCGCCGAGCCGGTCCGGGCGAACCTCGGCCCAGGCCAGTGCGGTGCGCACCGCGTCCGCGATGCTCAGCTCCGCCCGCCAGCCGAGCTTCTCCTCGGCCAGCGCGGACCTGGTGTAGCACCCGATCACGTCCCCGGGGCGTGGCGGGCCCTCGACCACCTGCACCGACTCAGCGCCGGTGACCTGCGTGAACGCTGCCACCAGCTCACGCACGGTCGTTCCGGTCCCGGTCCCGACGTTGATCACCGCATAAGGCTCGTCGGCGGTGCACACCTGGTCGAAGTGCTCCAGTGCGGCCACATGCGCCCTGGCCAGGTCCCACACGTGGATGTAGTCCCGGATCGCCGACCCGTCCCGAGTGGCCCAGTCGGTTCCGGTCACGGTGAACACCTCACCCAGGGTGTAGGCGTCCACCAGCTTGCCCAGCGCATGCGTGGGCTTCGGGTTCTGCAGCCCGGTACGCAGCTGGGGGTCACCGCCCACTGGGTTGAAGTACCGCAGAGCCAAGGTGCGCAGCTCGGTGGCGGCGGCCACATCGGCCATGATCCGCTCGCAAAGCATCTTCGAGGCGGCGTAGGGACTCTGCGGGTCCAGCGCCGAGGTCTCACTGACCGTCAGGTCCGGCTCCGGCGCGTACATCGAGGCCGAGGAGCTGAACAGCAGACGGGTGCAGCCGGCGCGGCGCAACGCATCGAGCAGCTCGATCGTCTTGGCGACGTTGTTTCGGTAGTAGGCGATCGGGTCTGCCACCGAGTCCGGCACCACGATCTTGGCCGCACAGTGCACCACCGCACCGATGTCCGGGTGCTCGGCGAAGATCCGGGCGACCAGGGCCTGGTCGGCGATGTCACCGACGTAGAACGAGGTACCTGTGGTGAACTCCTCCCGGCCGGTGGACAGGTCGTCCAGGACCACCACGTCCCAGCCCTTGTCCCGGCACGCCAGGCCGATCGTGCTGCCGATGTAGCCTGCACCACCGGTGATCAGTACTTTCATAACGCCTTCCCGGTCTCGTCTGCCGCCCATGCTAGAGGTCCGCATGCGCTTGCCGGGCTCGCGGTAGGTGAAGATGAGGTGATGAGTTCTCTGATCCGGGCCCTGCTCGGGATGCGCGGCGTGACCGTCGACGGCGCAGCGTTGCGTTCCCGTCTCGAGGCACGCACCGTGGTGGTCACCGGGGCGAGCCGTGGGGTCGGCCGGGCGGTCGCGTTGCGGTGTGCGGGTGCCGGGGCGCACGTGGTGCTGATCGCCCGAGGCGGACCGGACCTGGAGCAGGTGGCGACCGAGGTGCGGGCAGCAGGGAGTGCGGCCACGACGATGACTGTGGACCTGCGCGATACCGACGCCGCCACCGCCGCGGGCGAACGAATCGTCGCCGCCCACGGTGCCCCGGCTCTGGTGGTGTCCAACGCCGGCCACAGCATCCACCGGGACCTGACCGGCTACACCGATCGGTTCCACGACGTGCAACGGTTGGCCGGAGTGAATCTGCTCGGCCCGATCGCGCTCGCGCTGCCGCTGCTGGCCGCCATGCGGGCCGTCGGTGCAGGTCAGCTCATCTCGGTGGGCACCGTCGGTGTCGGGCTGCCCGGGCCGGGCTGGTCGGTGTACACCGCCACCAAGGCGGGATTCGACGCCTGGCTGCGGTCGGTCGGTCCGGAGATCGTTGGTGATGGTGTGGCGGTCAGTGCCATCCACCTGCCGTTGGTCGCCACTGCGATGAGCGCCCCCACCTACGCGGGCAGCCGGATGCCGGCGATGTCCGCCGACGATGCCGCGAGCTGGGTCTGCCGTGCCGCCGTCCGCCGCGGGCGCCTCGTCTCTCCATGGTGGGCACGGCTCGGCGCGGTGCTCACCGCCGCCGCACCCGCCGCCAGCAGCCGGTGGGCCGAGCGAGCCTGGCGCAGGCGACGATGAGCGCCCGCACCTCCGCCTGGCGGGCGGTTCCGGCCGCCGCCGCCATCGCCCGGCAGTGGCGTGTGGGTGACGTGCGCGGTCTGCCCGAGGTCTGGCGCCACGGTGCCACGCTGGCCGGGATCGTCCTCGCCGCCGCGCGCAGCCGCCCAGGTGCAGTGCTGCTCGTGGACGACCGGGGACCCGTGCGTGGGGGTGAGCTAGCCGCGGCGGTGAGCCGGATAAGTGCCCAGATCGCGGCACTCGGCCCGTACCGCCGGGCGGAGGTGGCGATCTGTGCCGGGAGCCATCGCGGCTTCGTCGCTGCCGTGGCGTCCACCGGGACGCTCGGCCTGGATGCGGTGGTGGCGGGCCCGCACCTGGGCGACCGTGCACTGGCGCGGCTGCTCGCCGAGGTCGACGTGGCGGTGGTGGACCCGGTGACCGCCACGAGGGTGCGCTCGCTGGCCCCGCAGGTGCGCCAGGTCGACTGTGCCGGTCCTGCCGGTCCTGCCGATCCTGCCGATCCTGCTGGTCCGACCAGCGGGCCGGCGCCGCCCCGGCCACGAGGTGGGCGCCCCGGCGGGCTCCGCCTGCTCAGCTCCGGTACCACTGGCACACCGACGCTCACCAGCCGGGCTGGCGCTGGGATCGGGCAGCTGCCCACTGTGCTCAGCCTGATGGGCGCACTCGGACTGCGCCGCAGCGAACCGGTCCTGCTCGCACCTTCCCTCGCGCACGGGCACGGACTGTCCGTGCTGGTCGCCGCGCTCGTGGTCGGGGCGCCAGCGGTGCTGGCACACGGGCAGGACGGCCAGGGCCTGCTGCAAAAGCTGCGGGAACAGCACGTGGGGGTGGCCGCAGTGGTCCCGGCCCAGCTGGCCGGCCTGCTCCAGGCGGTGCGCGCCGACGGGACGACCGGGCTGGGTTCACTGCGCCGGGTCGCCGCCGGATCGGCGCCCCTGCCCGGTGAGCTGGTCGACGGCGTGCAGACCCTGCTGGGTGCCGAACCGGTGGACTTCTACGGCACCAGTGAAGTCGGCACAGCCACGATCGCCACCCCCGCGGACCTGCGGGCGGCACCGGGCACGGTCGGGCGCCCTGCGGCCGGGGTGCTGGTGGAGATCGTGGACGGGCACGGCCGGTCTCTCCCGTCCGAGAGCCTCGGACAGGTGCGGGTCAGCTCGCCGTGGCGGGCCCAGGCCAGGGCGAGCACCCAGCTGGCCGGCGACCTCGGCCACCTGGACCAGGCGGGGCGGCTGTTCCTGCACAGCCGGGCCGATGGTGTGGTGGTGGTCGGCGGGCACAACGTCTCGATCGAGGAGGTGCGGAGCTGGTTCGCCGCCCAGCCCGGGGTGGAGGAGGTCGCCATCAGCGCCGTCGGGCACGAACGCCTCGGCAGCGTGCTGGAGGCCCGGGTGCACACCACCGGGTCCCTGGCCGGCTTGCACGCCCAGGCCCGGGCCGCCCTCGGCGACGCGGCCGCGCCGCGGCGGCTGCTGCCCTGGTGACCACCGCGTCCCACCGGCCCCACCGGGCCGGACTGGCCCGGGTGCGCTCCGCCGTCGGCGGTGTGGCGGGCACGGCGGCCCCGCGCGCCCCTAGAGTGGCAAGTATGGACTCCGAAGAGCGCATGGCCGTGTTCCTCGACTACGAGAACCTCGCATTGGGGGCGCGGGAGCACCTCGGCGGGATGACGTTCGACTTCGGACCGATCGCCGATGCGCTCGCCGTCCGGGGCCGGGTGGTGGTGCGCCGGGCCTACGCGGACTGGTCCTACTTCGACGAAGACCGCCGGTCGCTGACCCGGCACCAGGTCGAGCTGATCGAGATGCCGCAACGCATGGGCGCCTCCCGGAAGAACGCCGCTGACATCAAGATGGTCGTGGACGCCATCGAGATGGCCTTCGAGCGCGACTACATCACCACCTTCGTGATGTGCACCGGGGACAGCGACTTCTCCCCGCTGGTGCACAAGTTGCGCGAGCTGAACCGCCGGGTGATCGGCGTCGGGGTGGAGAAGTCCACCTCCAGGCTGCTGCCACCTGCCTGTGACGAGTTCCTGTTCTACGACCGGCTCGAAGGGGTGGAGGGGCCGGACGAGACCGAACCGGCCCCACGTCGTCGACGCGGCCAGCGCCAGGCCGGCGCCGAGGGCACGAGCAGCGGGAGCGCGGCGGTCGGGCCGGTGCCACCGGTCCAGCCCGCACCGGCGCCAGCACCCTCTCCTGCAGCCGGCTCACCGGAGGACGAGGACTCCGACGGCCCCGGCCAACCGCTGGAGGTGCTGGTCGCCCAGACCCTCGCCGGGCTGCAGACCTCCACCAGCGGAGCGCTCACCGCTTCGGTGCTCAAGCGCGCCCTGCTGCGCAAGGACCCCACCTTCAGCGAGTCCGACCACGGTTTCCGTAGCTTCTCCGAGGTGCTGCGCCACCTGTCCGAACGCGGCATCGTGGAGCTGGCCGCCGGACCGGCCGCCGGCGACCCCGAGGTGTCCCTGCCGGAGCGGGGCGAGACCGAGGACGCGTTCGCGCTGCTACGCACTGTCGTGGGCTCCTCCGGCGGACCGGCACCGCTGTCCGGGCTGAAGAACGTGCTGCGCAAGGAACGACCGGACTTCAGCGAGAAGGCGCTCGGATACCGCAGCTTCCTGCAGTTCGTGAAGGGCGCGGAGGCCGCCGGGGTGGTGCAGCTGCGCTGGGACGAGGACGCCGAGGACTATCTGCTGACCGTCTGAGGTGCGGGGAGCCACCGGCAGATCGAGTCCTCGCCCTCCGCTAGACTGGCCACACAGGCATCGACCCGGCCATCACCGGTGAGCCTCCGGAAGAACAGCCCGCACGGGCCCAGTAGAACCGGACGGGTAGGCCCGTCACAGCCGTCGATGAAGTGGCCGACCCCCCCGGGTGGGCAATCGAGGTGGTACCGCGGGACGCACCTACCGGTGTGGATCGTCCTCGGAGCAGACCGACCTCGAAGGACCCGCGGATGAGCAGCGAGCGCCACTACCCCCGGCACACCGACGCTGACGGGGTGAACCCCTCCCCGACGTTCCCCACCGTCGAGACCGACGTGCTGGCCTACTGGCGGACCGACAGCACGTTCCAGGCCTCGATCGACGCCCGCCCGGCCGGCGAGAACGGCGAGAACGAGTTCGTCTTCTACGACGGCCCACCGTTCGCCAACGGACTGCCGCACTACGGGCACCTGCTCACCGGGTACGTCAAGGACGTCGTGCCCCGGTTCCAGACCATGATCGGCAAGCGGGTGGAACGCCGGTTCGGCTGGGACACCCACGGACTGCCCGCCGAGCTGGAGGCCGAACGGCTGCTCGGCATCACCGACAAGACCCAGATCGAAGAGATGGGCATCGAGGCGTTCAACGCCGAGTGCCGCGAGTCTGTGCTCCGGTACACCAAGGAGTGGGAGGAGTACGTCACCCGGCAGGCCCGCTGGGTCGACTTCGAGAACGACTACAAGACCCTGGACCCCAGCTACATGGAGTCGGTGCTCTGGGCGTTCAAGCAGCTCTACGACAAGGGTCTGGCCTACGAGGGCTACCGGGTGCTGCCCTACTGCTGGCGCGACGAGACCCCGCTGTCCAACCACGAGCTGCGGATGGATGACGACGTCTACCAGATGCGTCAGGACCCCGCGGTGACCGTGGGTCTGCGGCTGTCCACCGGTGAGCTCGCACTGGTCTGGACCACCACCCCTTGGACCCTGCCCTCGAACCTGGCGATCGTCGTCGGCGAGGACATCGACTACGTGGTGGTGAGCTCGAGTGCGACCGGCAGGGCTGAACGGTACGTGCTCGCCGAGGCACGGCTGGAAGCCTACGCCCGTGAGCTGCAGGACGAAGGTGTGGAGGACATCGCCGAGCAGGTGGTGGAGCGGGTGAAGGGCACGGACCTGCTCGGCCGCTCCTACACCCCGCCGTTCGGCTACTACCTGGGGCACGAGAACGCGTTCCGGGTGGTGGCCGCCGACTTCGTCACCACCGGTGACGGTACCGGGCTGGTGCACACCGCCGGCGCCTTCGGTGAGGACGACAAGGTGATCACCGACCGAGAGAACATCGAGGCAGTGATGCCGGTGGGCCCGGACGGGAAGTTCACCCCGCCGGTCACCGACTACGCTGGCCAGCTCGTGTTCGACGCGAACGCCCCGATCATCGCCGACCTGAAGGCCGCCACCCGCGGCCAGCCCGCCGGATCGGTGACGCCAGGCACGGTGCTGCTGCGGCACGAGACCTACGACCACTCCTACCCGCACTGCTGGCGGTGCAAGAACCCGCTGATCTACAAGGGCGTCTCCTCCTGGTTCATCTCGGTGAGCCAGTTCCGGGACCGGATGGTGGAGCTGAACGAGCAGATCACCTGGGTGCCCGAGCACATCAAGCACGGCCAGTTCGGCAAGTGGCTGGAAGGGGCCCGGGACTGGTCCATCTCCCGCAACCGGTACTGGGGCACCCCGATCCCGGTGTGGGTCAGCGACGACCCGGCCTACCCGCGCGTGGACGTCTACGGTTCGATCGCTGAGCTGGAGGAGGCGTTCGGGCAGGAGGTCACCGACCTGCACCGCCCGTTCATCGACAACCTCACCCGGCCGAACCCGGACGACCCCACCGGCAGGTCGACGATGCGGCGCATCCCGGACGTGCTGGACGTGTGGTTCGACTCCGGGGCGATGCCGTTCGCGCAGGTGCACTACCCGTTCGAGAACGCCGACTGGTTCGAGAACCACTACCCGGGCGACTTCATCGTGGAGTACATCGGGCAGACCCGCGGCTGGTTCTACACCCTGCACGTGCTGGCCACCGCACTGTTCGACCGGCCCGCGTTCCGCACCTGCGTCTCGCACGGGATCGTGCTCGGCAACGACGGCCGCAAGGCTAGCAAGTCGCTGCGCAACTACCCCGACCCGACCGAGATGTACGACAAGCACGGCTCGGACGCCGTACGCCTGGCGCTGATGGGCTCACCGGTGCTGCGCGGTGGGAACCTGGTGGTGGCCGAGGAGTCGATCCGCGACCAGGTGCGCCAGGTGCTGCTGCCGCTGTGGAACACCTGGTACTTCTTCGCCCTGTACGCGAACACCTGTGCCGGCGGTGCGGGGGTGGACGCCCGGCCTCCGCGACCGGAGGAGGTGGCCGACCTCGCGGTGATGGACCGCTACCTGCTCGCCCGGACCCGCACGCTCGCCGAGACGGTGCGCGTCGACCTGGAGACCTATGAGATCGCCGGTGCGGTCGCCCGGGTGCGCGAGCACCTCGACCTGCTCACCAACTGGTACGTGCGCACCTCCCGGAACCGGTTCTGGGAGGAGGACCCCGGCGCCTACCAGAGCCTGTACGCGGCACTGGAGGTGCTGCTGCGGGTGATGGCCCCGCTCGCGCCGATGGTCACCGAGGAGGTCTGGCGCGGGCTCACCGGCGGACGCAGCGTGCACCTGACCGACTGGCCCGACCCTGGGAGTGCGGAGGATGCCAGCGCGGCTGCGCTGGTGGCCGACGACGAGCTGGTCGCCGCGATGGACGCGGTCCGCGAGGTGGTCTCCACCACGCTCGGGCTGCGCAAGGCGAACCAGCTGCGGGTGCGCCAGCCGCTGCGGCGGGTGCGGGTGGCCGTGGCCGACCCGGGACTGCTGGTGCCGTTCACGCACCTGATCGCCGAGGAGGTGAACGTGAAGTCCGTCGACGTGCTCGACCTGGCCGACGGTGCGGCCGCCGAGTACGGCGTGTACACCAAGCTCACCGTGAACGCCCGGGCCGCCGGGCCCCGGCTGGGTCGGCAGGTGCAGCAGGCGATCGCCGCCTCTCGCACCGGCGCCTGGGAGCAGGTCGCCGACGGCACCGTGGTCGCCGACGGGATCGCCTTGCAGGAGGGGGAGTTCACCCTCAGCACCGAGATCGAGGACCGGTTCGGCGACACCATCGCCGCCGGGGTGCTCGACGGCGGCGGGTTCGCCGTGCTCGACCTGGAGCTGGACGACGAGCTGCTCGGCGACGGGTACGCCCGGGACGTGGTCCGGCAGGTGCAGGATGCACGCAAGGCCGCTGGGCTGCACGTGGCCGACCGGATCACCCTCTCCCTCGGGGTGCCGGGGAACTGGGCGCAGGCAGTGCTCGACCGGTCCGACTTCATCGCCCGGGAGACCTTGGCCACCTCGGTACGGGTGGATCCGTTGCCGGCCACCAACGACCCGGACCATGCTGTGGGTGTGAACCTGGCCAAGGACGAGAGCTGGACACCGTGACCGGCGGACGCAGCGGAGGCAATCCCGGTAAAGAGGCTGCCGAAGCTGCCGCCACAGCGGCGGCGGAGGCTGAGGCTGCGGAGATCTACGCCCAGATCCTCACCCGGGCGCCGGAGCACAAGGTCTCCCCGACGATCGAGCGGGTCGCCGAGCTGGTCGACCTGCTCGGCTCACCGCAGCACGCCTACCGGGCCATCCACCTCACTGGCACGAACGGGAAGACCTCCACCGCGCGGATGATCGAGCGGCTGCTGCGCGAGGTGGGGCTGCGCACCGGTCGGTTCACCTCGCCGCACCTGCACTCGGTGCGCGAGCGGATCTCGATCGATGGTGCACCGATCAGCGCCGAGCAGTTCGTGGACACCTGGCGGGACATCGAACCCTATGTGCAGATGGTGGACGCGAACCTGCTGGAGCGCGGGCACTCGCAGCTGAACTTCTTCGAGGTGCTCACCGGGATGGCCTACGCAGCATTCGCCGACGCGCCGATCGAGGTGGCGGTGGTGGAAGTGGGTCTGGGCGGACAGTGGGACTCCACCAACGTGATCGACGGCGAGGTGGCAGTGTTCACCCCGATCGCCCGGGACCACGAACGCTGGCTCGGGCACAGCATGGAGGAGATCGCCACGATCAAGGCCGGCATCATCAAGAAGCTCGATCCGCCCGCTGTGGTGGTCTCCGCGGACCAGCCTGAGGAGGTTGCCACGATCCTCGCGCAGCGCGCAGTGGCCCAGGGCGCCCGCGTGGTGGCACAAGGCTTCGACGCCGAGGTGGCCGACCGGGCCGTGGCTGTGGGTGGGCAGCTGATCAACCTGCGCACCCCGGCGGGACTGTACACGGACATCTTCCTGCCCCTGCACGGTGCGCACCAGGCGCAGAACGCGCTGCTGGCACTGGTCGCCGTGGAGCAGTTCCTCGGCGGCGGCGCGCTGGACGGAGGCGTGGTGGAAGCCGCGTTCGCGGACGTGACTTCCCCGGCACGGCTGGAGCTGGCTCGCTCCAGCCCGACTGTGCTGGTGGACGCTGCGCACAACCCGGCCGGGGCCCAGGTGCTGGTGGACGCAGTGCAGGAGGCGTTCACGTTCAGCCGGCTGGTGGGCGTCGTCGGGGTGATGGCGGACAAGGACGCCGACGGCATCCTGTCCGTGCTGGAGCCGCTGCTGGACGAGGTGGTGATCACCCAGTCCACCTCGATGCGGTCGATGGACCCTGCAGACCTCGCAGAGATCGCCCGGGACATCTTCGACGAGGACGTGGTGCACCTGCAGGCCAACCTGGCCGAGGCGATCGCCATGGCGGCGGACCTGGCCGA
>Ga0209487_1001888_pt1 | contig 17326 bp, 16 predicted proteins | sample Poulit2012_FD_187524 | JGI IMG/M metagenome (GOLD analysis project Ga0209487, IMG submission 187524) | Agricultural soil microbial communities from Georgia to study Nitrogen management - Poultry litter 2012 (SPAdes) (version 2) | ecosystem: Environmental > Terrestrial > Soil > Agricultural land...
GGGGCAGGAATTGAACTGTCGACGCCACTGAGTGGGCGGGGCGGCGGGCGGGAGTTGGGAAGTGGGCTCCACACGTGGCGGGGGAACCGACGGGCAGGAATTGAACTGTCGACGCGGGCGGGGCGGACGGTGGGGAGGTGGCGGCGTCGGCCTGCGTCGACAGCGCAATTCCTGATCGGGATGCCGAGATGTCGATGGGTAAGAATTGAGCTGTCGACGCAAGGGCGGGGGACAATCGGGGCGGGTTTGCGTAGCGGGCAGGGGAGGACGATGACGACGGCGTGGGCCGGGGGAGTGGTCGGCGACCTTGCGCGCGCGGTACTCGCGCCGAACCCGGGGCCGATGACCCTCGAGGGAACGAACACCTGGGTCCTGCGGGCCCCCGGGGCGGCGGAGGCGGTGGTGGTCGACCCCGGCCCGGTGGACGTCGAGGAGCACCTTGCCGCGGTGTTCGCCGCCAGCGGCCAGGTGGCACTCACCCTCCTCACCCACCACCACGGCGACCACACCGGTGCGGTGCCGAGATGGCAGGAGCTGACCGGGTCCCCGGTGCGCGGGGCGGGGCGGGGCACGCCGCTCGCGGACGGCGAGGTGCTGACGGCGGGCGGCGTTACCGTGGAGGTGCTGAACACGCCCGGACACACTCCCGACTCGGTGTGCCTGCTGCTGCCCGATGGACTGCTGCTCACCGGGGACACCGTGCTGGGTCGCGGGAGCACCGTGGTGCCCTGGCCCGAGGGTGACCTCGCCGACTACCTTGCCTCCCTGGACCGCCTGGTCGACCTGGTCCGCGCCGGACGGGTGCGCCGGCTGGCGCCCGGGCACGGACCCGTGGTGGAGGAGCCGCTGGCACTGCTCGAGCAGCTGCGGCGGCACCGGCACGAGCGGCTCGACCAGGTCCGCGGCGCCGTGGCCGGCGGGGCTCGCACCGCCGAGGAGGTGGTGCGGGCGGTCTACGGCGAGCTCGACGGGACGCTGGCCCGGGCCGCGCGGTCCACTGTGCAGGCTGCGTTGGTCTACCTCGGTCACACTCCGGACCGCGCGCGACCCGGCATCTCGGACGGCGCGTGATCCGGCACCCCGGACGGTCCGCTAGCCGGCACTCCGGACGGTCCGCGACCCGGTATCCCGGACGGCGCGCGACCCGGTAACCCGGACGTCCCGCGACCCGGCGCCGACTGAGGGCTGCTCGCCGGGGCCGGGTCGCGGGAAGGGCTCAGATACTGCGGTACTGGTAGGGGTTGGACAGGATCTCCACCTCGCGGATCTCGGGGTACATCCCCTCCCGCCAGGTGTCCTCCCCGAGCTCGGAGCGCAGGTAGCCGACGGTGTCCTCGATGTCGCGCCGCACCGCGGCCAGGTCCCCGGCCACGAGCTTGCCGCCGGACTTCACCGCCTCGCCCCCGACCAGCACGGTGTGCACGTCACCGCGGCCGGCCTGGTACACCACGTGCCCGTAGGGGTTGAGGATCGGCAGCATCGTCGGGGAGTCGTCGTTCTTGATGAGGACGACGTCCGCGAGCTTGCCCGGCTCGAGGCTGCCGACCTCGTCGAGCTTCCCGATCGCCCGCGCCCCGCCGCGCGTGGCCCAGTCGACGACTTCCTCCACCCGCAGCACCGCATGGGTGACCGTCTCCCCGGACTGGTGGGCGATGTAGTGCTCCAGCGAACGGTCGGCACCGATCGTGGTGCGCATCGCGGAGAACATGTCCGCGCTGAACCACACGCTGGTGTCCACCGACAGGGAGGCGGGGATGCCGTGCTTACGCAGCTGGTGGGCCGGCGGATATCCCTGGCCGCAGGTCTGCTCGCTCTCGGTGGACAGCGAGGCGATGCCGCCGGTGGCAGCGATCTTCTGGTACGAGTCGGTGTTCAGCGTCGCAGCATGCACGTAGACGGTCCCCGGCTGCATGACGCCGTGCTCGTACATGAGCTCGATGCCGCGGTCCCCGGTCGCGCCCCACACCCCGGCGTGCGTGGTCACTGCCACACCGAGGTCGCGGGCTGCGGCGAAGGCCGGTGCCTCGGGGAAGTGGTTGTCCCCGGGAACGTCGAAGGCCAGCTGAGCGCCGAACATCCGCGAGTCGTCCCGGGCCCGCTCGATGATGCGCTGCACGGCCGGGTCTACCGCCCACTCCCAGGGCGCCTGGGCGATGTTGCCGTAGGCCAGCACGTAGCGCCCGGGAGAGTCCATCAGGGCGTCGAGCGCGGCTTCGCCGTGCTCCGGCGTCCGCAGGCCGTGGGACCAGTCGACACTGGTGGTGATGCCGGACTCGACCGCGTCCAGCGCCGAGAGCCGGTTGCCCGCGGCCACGTCCTGGGGGCGGAACTTCATCCCGTGCTCCAGGTAGTACCAGACGAAGTACTGCGTGAGGGTCCAGTCCGAGCCGTAGGCGCGCATGGCGGTCTGCCACATGTGTCGGTGGGAGTCGATCATGCCCGGCATGACGATGCCGCCGCGGGCGTCGATCTCCACCGTGCCGTCGGGGACGTCGAGGTCGACGCCGACCGCGGCGATCTTCCCGTCACGGACGAGGACATCGCCCTCGGGCAGCACGGTGTGCGACTCGTCCATCGTGAGGACGATCCCGTTGCGGAAGACGGTGGGGCGGTCGGCGGTGGGGTGGAGGGTGTGGGTCATCTGCTTATCTCCCTTGATCAGCATGGACGCGCTTCGGTGCACGTCGGCGTGAGCCGCGAGAGCGGGTTGTCCCACCACAGCATGCCGCAACCGAGTGTTCAGCGGTAGTGCACACCGGGGTCGAGTTTCGCGACAGTGCGGCGCGGGCGGCGGCTGCAATCGATGCTTGACAATCGCCGTCCGGCCCCTTTGACTGAGGGTTCAGTATCACTGAACACTCGCGGAGCCGACGCAGGCGTCGCCGCTCGCGAGGAGCCAGTCCGCCCATCCAGAAGGGAGCGCCGATGGCCAGGTTCGTCGTCCGTCGCGCCGCCGAAGCACAGTACGAGTCACCGGGGCCGCTGCTGCCGGAGTCGCAGGGTATGACCCGGTGGCGGGCCGTGGGGGAGGAGGACGGCGCCGCCCACACCGACTTCGGGATCACCCGGATGGCGCCCGGGGGCTCCAGTGCCACGCACGTGCACTCCTTCGAGGAGAGCTTCCACGTGCTGGAAGGGGAGGTCCTCCTGGCCACACCCGAGGCGACCGTGCACCTCGTGGCCGGTGACTACGGGATCATCCCCATCGGCGTCCCGCACGCGTGGCGCGCGGTCGGCGAGCAGTCGGCCGCCTGGGCCGACCTGTTCACGCCGCCGGCCCGCGAGCGCTACGGCTCGGACACCTACCGGGTCCCGGACATCACCTTCGGCGACCCGGTGAAGGTGGACGCCCGCGACCCGCGCACCCGTTCCTTCGGCAACATCACGCCTGAGCACATGAATGCCGGGCGTCAGTCCCAGGAGCTGCTGGCCGTCTCCGCCAGCATGCGCACCGCGCTGCTGGTCTACAGCGGAATCACGCTGAAGATGATGGTCGACTCCGACCTCGGCGCGACGCTGGGCACCCTGTTCATGGTCCAGTACGACCCGGACGGCAAGGCCGGGCCGCACGACCACCCACTGGAGGAGGCCTACCTCATCACCGAGGGGCAGGTGCGAGCCACCTTCGACGGTGAGGAGTTCCTCCTCGAGGAGGGGGACATCGCCTGGGCGGGGGTCGGTTGCGTGCATTCGTTTGCTGCCACCGGTGAGCAGGTTCGCTGGCTGGAGACGCAGGCCCCGCAGATGCCTCCGCGGCACGCCTACCGGTTCGTCCGGGACTGGGAGTACCTCACCGAACGACTCGAGGAGGAGTCATGACCGCTCGTCGCATTCTCATCGTCGGAGGCTCGTCCGGGATCGGCCTCGAGCTGGCCCGCTCGCTGGTGGCCGAGGGCCATGACGTCACCCTCACCAGCCGCAGCGAGGAGACCGCCCGGTCCGTGGCGGCCGAGGTCGGCGCCCGCGGCATCGCCCTGGATGTGTCAGAGCCGGAGCAGGTGGCCGATCAGCTCGCCGGAGTGGGACAGCTCGACGGCGTGGTGCTGGCCGCGATCGAGCGCGACGCGAACTCGATTCGTGAGTACGACATCGCTCGTGCTCGGCGGTTGGTCACCCTCAAGCTGGTCGGGTACGCAGCCACCGTGCACGCCCTGCTGGACCGGCTACCGGACTCGGGGGACACCGGCATCGTGCTGTTCGGCGGCCGGGCGAAGGACGCGCCCTACCCCGGGTCCATCACCGTCTCGACGATCAACGGCGGCGTGGACGGCTTGATGAACGCCCTGGCGCTGGAGCTGGCCCCGATCCGGGTCAACTCCCTGCACCCCGGCATCATCGGCGACAGCCCGTTCTGGGCCTCGAAGCCCGAGGGCGTGGTGAGCGGCTACGAGTCGCGCACCCCCGGCGGCAAGCTCGCCACGGTGCTGGACGTGGTCGAGGCCACCAAGTTCCTGCTGTTCAACCGCGGCGTCTCGGCGCACAGCCTCAACGTCGACCGCGGCTGGCGGATCAGCTGAGCACGAAGGAGACATCATGAGCACTGCAACGCGCGGAAACATGGGCGTGGACTGGGAGGCGCGGGTCGACTTCGGTCGTCTGCGCAACGAGCGGCTCGCCAAGCTGCGTGCGGAGCTGGACCGCTCGTCGGTGGGGGCGCTGCTCGCGTTCGACTTCGCCAACATCCGGTACGCCTCGGCCACTCACATCGGGACCTGGGCGATCGACAAGCTGATCCGCTTCTGCCTCGTCACGCGCCACTCCGACCCCATCGTCTGGGACTTCGGGTCGGCCGCCAAGCACCACGACCTGTTCAACCCGTGGCTGCACGAGACCCACATGGAGGCCGACGCCGACCCGCACGCACCGCACCACGGCGCCGTGCGTCCGCGGCAGGAGTCGGGCGCACGGGCGGGGATCTCCACCCTGCGTGGCTCCTTCCCACCCTCTGCCGGGATCGCCGAGGAGGTGGCCCGCAAGGTCAAGCGTGAGCTGGAGAAGTTCGGGGTGGCAGGCGAGCCGCTCGGGGTGGACATCGTCGAGCTGCCGATCCTCTTCGCCCTGCAGGCGCAGGGGATCCAGGTGGTCGACGGTCAGCAGATCTTCCTCGAGGCTCGCCGGATCAAGACGGGTGACGAGATCACCCTGCTGACCTCCGCCGCCGCCATGGTCGACTCGGCCTACGACGAGCTGTACGAGTTCCTCCGCCCCGGAGTCCGGGAGAACGAGACCGTCGGCCTGGTCGCCAAGAACCTCTACGACCAGGGCTCGGAGTACGTCGAGGGTGTCAACGCGATCTCCGGCGAGCGCTGTGCGCCGCACCCGCACGTGTACTCCGACCGGGCGCTGCGCCCCGGAGACCCGGCGTTCTTCGACATCCTGCACTCCTTCAACGGCTACCGGACCTGCTACTACCGCACCTTCGCGGTCGGCTCGGCCAGCCCGGCGCAGGTCGATGCGTACAAGATCGCCAGGGAGTACATGGACCGGGCGATCGCGGCGGTGCGGCCCGGCGCCACCACTGCCGACATCGTCAAGCTGTGGCCCAAGGCCCAGGAGTTCGGCTTCCCCAACGAGGAGGCTGCCTTCGCGCTGCAGTACGGACACGGCGTGGGGTTGTCCATCTGGGAGAAGCCGATCTTCTCCCGGCTCACCTCCCTCGAGCACCCCGAGCTCATCGAGGAGGGCATGGTCTTCGCGCTGGAGACCTACTGGCCGTCTTCCGACGGCTGGGGGGCGGCCCGCATCGAGGAGGAGGTCGTCGTCACGAAGGACGGCTGCGAGGTCATCACCAAGTTCCCGGCCGAGGACCTGCTCATCGCCGGCGGCAGCCGCTACTTCACCGTCAACGGCCCGCTGCCGGGAATCCGCGACTCCCAGTCCCACCTCAACACCCCGGCAGGCCGGGGGGAGAGGGCCTGACACGGCCAGGGGGCGGCTCGGCGCCGCACTTGCCTGGCTGCTCTCGCCCACCGTCGTTCTGCCGTACGCGATCTTCTGGTCCACCCTGGACCGGTCGATCGCACTGCCGCTGGTCCCGGTGTTCGCCGCGGACCTGCGCACCACGGTGGCGGTGGCGGGGATGGCCGTCACGGTGCACGCCCTCGCGTACTCGGTGCTGCAGCTGGTGTGGGGACCGCTGCAGACCAAGTGGGGGCGGGTCCGGGTGCTCGTGGTCTCCACCACGATCGGTGCCGGCGCGAACGTCGCCACGGCGTTCGCGCCGGACATCAGCTCACTCATCGTGTGCCGCGGGATCTCCGGAGGCGCCTACGCGGCGACCTTCGCCGCTGTCCTCGTCTACCTGGGTGACTCCCTGCCCGTCCACCGGCGGCCGCACGCGATGTCCAACCTCGCGACAGCCGCCGCGCTCGGCCTTGCCGTCGGCACCTTCGGGACCGGCGCGATCGCCGAGTGGCTACCGTGGCGCACGACCTTCGCCGGCTACGCCGTCCTCACCATCCCGTTGCTCGTCGCCCTCGTGCGCCTGCCGCCGGCGGGGGACCACCGCGGCGAGCGGCTGGGTTCCCAGCTGCGCCACCTGGCGGGGAACCGGTGGGCGTTGGCCATCTACGGGCTCACCGCCCTGGAGGGCTTCCTGCTGATCGGGGTGTTCAACTTCCTCCCGGTGGCGCTGCAGCAGGCCGGCTCGAGCGTGTTCGTCTCCGGCCTGGCGACCGCTGCCTTCGGGGTGCTCGTCGTCGTGGTCAGCCAGGTGATGAAGCTGTTCGTCCACCGGGTCGCGCCGTGGACGCTGCTGCTGGCCGCCGGGGTGACGGCGGTGGCGGCCTTCGTCGTCCTGGCGGTACGAGTGTCCCCGCTGACGGTCCTCAGCGGTGCCGGGCTCATGGGCGTGGCCTGGGCGCTGGGGCACACCACCCTGCAGGGCTGGGCCACCGACGCCGTGGCCGACGCCCGTGCGATGGGCATGACCTTCTTTTCCATCTCCCTCATGCTCGGCGGCGCGGCCGGCGCCGGGGTGGCGAGCCTCGCGGCGGGCGGGGACGCCTTCGGCCGACTCTTCGCCCTTTCGGTGCTCGGTGCGGCGGTCTTCGGGCTCGGGGCCAGCCTGGGGGCGGCACGGTACCGGCCGGGCGCTGTCACTCCTCGACCGGTCGGCTGACCATCGCGACCGATCAATTTGTACAGTGGTACTTGACACAGCTGCAATCGGTTGCTTTGCTGAGGGCCTCTGATCAATCGAACCCCGCTCCGCAATGACGTGGAAGGTCTGATGCCCGTGTTCGAACCGGTATTCCTGCTCCAGCAGGCGCTCAACGGCTTGAGCTTCGGGGCGCTGCTCTTCCTGCTGGCCAGCGGCCTCACCCTCGTCTTCGGCCTGCAGGGCATCGTCAACCTCGCCCACGGCGCCTTCTACATGCTGGGCGGCTACTTCGGGATCATCGTCGCGGGCCTCACCGGCAACCTCCTCCTCGCGGCTTTCACCGCGATGGCCGTGGTCGCCGGCACGGCGTTCATCGTCGAGGTCGTCCTCCTGCGGTTCGTCCGCGGTCAGGTGATGCCCGAGGTGCTCCTCACCGTCGGCGTCTCCTTCGTCATCGCCGACCTGTGCCTGGCGTTCTTCGGCGGAGACCCGCACACGCTGCCCTCCGAGGCGGCGATCTCCGGTGCGCTGAGCATCGGCGGGCTCACCTACCCGTGGTACCGGCTGTTCGTCATCGCCGTCGCCGTCGGGATCGGCATCCTGCTGGCGCTCGTGCAGAACAAGACCCGGATCGGTGCCGTCGTGCGGGCCGGCGTGGACGACCGGGAGATCATCTCCGCGATGGGGGTGAACATCGGCTGGGTGTTCACCGGCATGTTCCTGGTCGGCGCCGCGCTGGCCGCCCTCGGCGGGACCATCGGCTCCGGGGTGTTGAGCATCCGGCCCGGCATCCACGACGAGGTGCTGCTGTACGCACTGGTCGTCATCATCATCGGCGGCCTGGGGAGTGTCGCGGGAGCCGCCGTGGGCAGCGTGCTCATCGGGCTCATCGACGCCTTCGCCAAGGCGTGGATCCCCGAGCTCGCCTACTTCACGATCTTTCTGCCGATGGCCCTCGTTCTCGTGCTGCGCCCGGCCGGACTCTTCGGGAGGACCACATGAACCGCACCGGTCTGCTGCTCTTCGGAGGGCTCGTCGTCGTCCTCGTCGCCTTCCCCTACCTGGGCGTCTCCTCCTACGTCGTCTCCCTGGCCTCCACGATCCTGGTCGCCGCCATCCTCGCCGCGAGCGTCAACTTCCTCGCGGGCAACGGCGCGCTGGTGTCCCTGGGCCACGGCTCGATTGCCGCCGCCTCGGCCTACGGCGCCGCCTGGGCATCGAAGAACGGCCACGGGATGACCACCCAGGTGCTCGTCGCCCTGGCGATCACGCTCGCCGTCTCGGTCGCCTACGGGCTGGTGTCGATGCGCACCGAGGGCATCTACTTCATCATGGTCACCCTGGCCGTCGGCCAGCTGATCTACGGCCTCGCCTTCCGCGCCTCGCCGATCACCGGTGGCGAGAACGGCATCACCAACGTCACCCGCCCGGAGGTGCTGGGCGAGTACTGGATGTTCTACCTGTTCCTCGTCGGCGCCTTCGTCCTCGCCACGGCGGTGCTGTGGGTGATCAGCAACTCCCCGTTCGGGGCCAGCCTCCGCGGCATCCGGGACAGTGAGAGCCGGATGCGCAGCCTGGGGTACAACGTCGCCGCCTACAAGTTCAGCGCGATCCTCATGTCCGGCACCCTCGCCGGTTTCGCCGGCCTGCTGTCGGTGTGGCACACCCACTTCGTCAGCCCGAGCTCGGCCAACGTCCACCGCTCGATCCTGCTCATCGTCATGGTCATCCTCGGTGGCCTGGGGACGACGACGGGACCGCTCATCGGCGCGGCCATCGTCGTCCTGGTGGAGAACGTCCTGTCCAACAGCGTCGAGCGGTGGCCCACCGTGCTCGGCATCATCTTCATCCTCACGATCCTGTTCGCACGGGCCGGGATCATCGGGAGCCTCAACAAGGCCATCACCCGCGTCCGTCGACGCCGTCACGACCCAACCGACGGTCCTCCACCGGAACCGCAGCCGGAACCGCTCGTGTCGGGAACCCACCCATGAAAGGAACTGCCATGTCGAAGACGACATCGAGGCGATGGATGACAGTCGCGGGCGTCAGCGCCCTCACTGCTCTTGCCCTCGCCGCGTGTGCCCCCCAGGGAGCCGAGTCCGAGGACGACTCGGACGACGACGCCACCAGCCAGCCCGCCGGGGACTCCGACTCCGACGGCGACGCCGCCGCCGGCGACGGGGACGCCCTCAAGGTCGGCTACATCTCCCCGATCACCGGCAACTTCGCCGTGGCCGGCCAGGAGATGGTCGATGGCTGGGAGCTGTACTGGGACATCAACGGCAACGAGGTCGGCGGTGTCACCGTCGAGACGATCGTCGAGGACGACGCCGGTAACCCGGAGATGTCCATCACCAAGGCCCGCAAGCTGGTCGAGTCCGACAACGTGGACGTGGTCGTCGGGCCGCTGCTGGCCAACACCGCGCTGGCGGTGGCCTCCTACACCTCCGGTGCGGGCGTGCCCAACCTCCACCCGGTAGCCGCAGCCGACGACCTGACCCAGCGCGAGGCCAACGACCTCACCCTGCGCACCGGTTCCCAGGCCGGCTCCCAGACCAACTACCCCGGAGGTATCTGGGCGGCGGAGGAGGGCCACGAGACCGCGGTGACGCTGTGCCCCGACTACGCCTTCGGCTGGGAGTCCTGCGCCGGCTTCAAGCGCGGCTTCGAGGAGAGCGGCGGCGAGGTCGTCGCCCAGTACTGGTACCCCAACGGCACCTCGGACTTCTCCACCTACGTGAGCCAGATCCAGTCGGCGGGCGCCGACATCGCCTTCGTCACCACCGCCGGTGGCGCACCCGGACCGGACTTCCTCCGGAGCTTCATGGGCCTCGGCCTGGCCGAGACCCAGCCGGTGCTCATGAACTGCTGCTCGCTGGACCAGTCGACGATCCGCGCCCTCGGTGAGGACGTCCTGGGCTTCCACTCGGTGAGCTACTACGCCGAGGGACGCGACAGCGACACGATGCGGGAGTTCGCCGAGGCCTACGGCGAGCGCTTCGACGGCAACCTGCCGTCCCTCAACGTCGCCGGTGGCTACCAGACCGCGGCCCTCGTCGCCGGGGTGCTCGAGCAGAACGGCCTGGTCACCGGGGAGGACCTGGTCCAGGCGATCTCGGAGTTCACCTTCGAGGACTCCATCTTCGGTGAGGTCTCGTGGGACGAGTACAACAACACCGTCTCGCCGGTCTACATCCGCGAGGTCCAGGAGGTGGACGGCGTGCTCACCAGCGTGCCGATCCGCACCTTCGAGGACGTCGACCAGTGGATGGGCCAGGACCCGGAGGAGGCCATGGCCAACCCGACCTACTCCCAGAACTTCCAGGGGTAACACCACATGTCCGCAGTCACGCAGGAAGCCCCGGGCCCGCACGGGCCCGGGGCCCCCGGCCCAGTCCTCGTCGCCACCGACCTCGGTAAGAGGTACGGCGGTGTCCAGGCCGTCCAGGAGATCTCCCTGACGATGGCCGCGGGCGAACGCATCGGCGTCATCGGCCCGAACGGGGCCGGGAAGACCACGCTGTTCAAGATGCTCGCCGGCGACGTCCTGCCCACCGCGGGCACCGTCGAGCTGTTCGGCCGCGACGTCACCAACGTCTCGACCGCCCGGCGCGCGCGGATGGGGGTGGGCCGCACCTTCCAGGTGTCCAACCTCTTCACCGAGATGACGGTGCTGGACAACGCGCGGGTGGCCGCGCGTGGCGGCACCGCCAAGGCGCGGGTGTTCTGGCGTCCCCAGCGGGTCTCCGACGACGTCTCCCAGGAGGCGCGGGCAGCCCTGGAGTCCGTCGGGCTCACCGGCCGGCTCAAGGACACCGTCGAGGACCTGTCCCACGGCGAGCAGCGCCAGCTGGAGATCGCCATGGCGCTCGCCTCCAAGCCCAAGATCCTGCTCCTCGACGAGCCCGCCGCCGGGCTCTCCGCCGCGGAACGCACGACGCTCAAGCAGCTCATCGCGGACCTCCCGCGGACGCTGCCGATCCTGCTCATCGAGCACGACATGTCCTTCGCGCTCGGCCTCACCGACCGCGTCATGTGCATGGACAACGGTCACCACGTCATCACCGGCACTCCGGACGAGGTGCGGGACAACGAGACCGTCAAGGAGATCTACCTGGGGAAGCGGGGTCGCAGTGAGTCTTGAGGTCACCGGACTGCACGTTGCCTATGCGACGGCGCAGGTGCTGCACGGGGTCAACTTCACCATCGATGCCGGACAGAGCGTGGCGCTGCTGGGCCGCAACGGGATGGGCAAGACGACCCTCGTGCGCGCGGTGTGCGGCTTGCGCCCGCCCACGATCACCCAGGGTTCGGTGCGGTACGACGGCACGGACATCACGCGCCGCTCGCCGCACCAGATCTCCCGCACCGGCGTGGCCATCGTCCCGCAGGGACGGCGCGTCTTCGGCTCGCTGACGACACTCGAGAACCTCACCGTCGTTCCCACGCACCCGACGCCGGCCGGGGCCGAACCATGGACCGTGGAGCGCGTCTTCGAGTTCTTCCCGCGCCTGGCCGACCGGACGAAGTCCTACGCCCGCTCACTCTCCGGCGGCGAGCAGCAGATGCTGGCGATCGGGCGCGCGCTGATGACCAACCCGAGCCTGCTCATCATGGACGAGCCCAGCGAGGGCTTGGCCCCGGCGGTCCTCGACGTCATCCAGGACCGGCTCGATGAGCTGGGCAAGTCCGGTCTGTCGCTCCTCATCGCCGAGCAGAACGTCGACCTGGCGCTCGACGTCGCCGAGCACATCCTGCTTATCGACGACACCGGCACGATCGCCTGGTCCGGCGCGTCTGCGGACCTGCGGGCGGACACGGTGCTGCTCGAGCGTCACCTGAGCATCTAGCAAGGAGTGGCTGTGTCCCTTACCGGTGCCTTGCCGGCGGTCGACCTCGTGCTGCGCGGCGGCCGCATCACCACCTTCGCCGACCCCGGCCAGGCCCCGGCCGAGGCCAGTGCCATCGCGATCGCCGGTGGCCGGGTGCTGGCGGTCGGCTCCGACGATGAGCTGGCGCCCTACACCGAGCTCGCGGCGCGGGTCATCGACCTCGACGGCCGACGCGTGCTGCCCGGCCTCAACGACTCCCACATCCACGCCATGCGCGCCGGGGTGTCCTGGAGCGTGACCGCGCACTGGGAGGGGGTGCGCACGCTGGCGGAGGGCCTGGAGCTGCTCGCGATAGACTCGGTCGGCCGTGCACCGGGTCGCTGGGTCGCTGTCGTCGGCGGCTGGCACCGTGCCCAGCTGGCCGAGCGCCGCGGGCCCACCCGGGCCGAGCTGGACGCCGCCGTGCCGGACCACCCCGCCTACGTCCAGGAGGGCTACGACCGCGCGGTGCTCAACTCCGCGGGGCTGCGCGCCTGCGGGTGGACCGACGAGAGCCCCGACCCCGCCCGGGGCCGGCTGCTGCGCGACGACCACGGCCGGCTCACCGGGGAGATCGAGGGGGTCGGCGCCTTCGCCGTGCCCCTCGGACTCGCCCTGCAAGTCTCACCCGAGGAAGCCCAGGAGGGCACTCGGCAGATGGCCCGGGAGTTCGCCCGGCACGGCCTGACCGGCGTGGTCGACGGTGGCGGGCTGCTGGTGACCCCGCGCGACTACGACCCGATCTACGCGCTGTGGCGCCGCGGGGAGCTGGCCCTACGCACCCGCCTGTTCATCTCGGCCTGGACCAGGGGCGGCGAGGTTGCGGACATCGACCAGCTCACCACGCTCGTGCAGCCCGAGTCGGGCGACAGCATGCTCAAGGTGGTCGGGGTCGGGGAGATCCCGCACCTCGGCTGCCACGACCTCGAGGGGATGGAACCCTTCACGCTGACCGACACCGCATATGACGAGCTCGTGGAGATCGTGCGGCTGTGCGCCCAGCGTGGCTGGCGGATGAGTGTGCACGCGGTCCTCAACGACACGCTCGGGCGGATCCTGGACGCCTGGGAGCAGGTCGAGCTGGAGACCGGCCTGGTGGCCGGCCGCGGCTTCTCCATCGTGCACGCCGACGAGGCCTCCCGGGAGAACCTGGCCCGCATCGCCCGGCTGGGTGCCGGGATCCTCGTGCAGAACCGGCTCACCCTCAAGGGCGGGGACTACCTGCGCGTGTGGGGCCCCGAGGCCACCGCCGGCGCCCCGCCGATCGCCGACATGCGCGAGCTCGGTATCACCATCGGTGGCGGCAGCGACGCCACCCGCGCCAACTGGTTCTCCCCGTGGGCCTCGATCGGCTGGCTGGTCACCGGCGCCACGGTGGACGGCCACGGCACGCGCGACCGCCGGCACCGTCTTTCCCGCGAGGCCGCCCTGGCCTCCTACACCCGAGACGCCGCCTGGTTCACCGGCGAGCAGGGCCACCGCGGGCGCCTGGCGCCCGGGTACGACGCCGACCTGTGCGTGCCCTCCACCGACCCCTTCAGCTGCCCGGAGGACGAGCTCCCCCACATCCTCAGCGACCTCACGGTCCTGGGGGGCGCCGTCACCCACGACTCACTCACCAACGAAAACCGGAGGTAATCCCATGACCGCCGTCCCCGAGCCTCGCCGTGTCGGCAACGCCGAGATCATCCACCACGAGGGCTACGACGAGACCATCAACAGCCCCTTCGTGCCGGCTATCCGCACGGTGCAGAACGCGCGGCTGGTGTTCATCAGCGGCGTGACCGGCGCCCCGGTCTACCACGACCACCCGCACGTGCCCGAAGTGTTCGACTCGATGCCGATGGACGCCGAAGGACAGGTCCGCAACGCCTTCGACCACCTCGACCAGGCGCTGCGCGCCGCGGGCTGCGAGCGTCACGACGTCGTCAACCTCATCCGCTTCTTCGTCGACGTGGATGCCGACCAGGACGTCGTCAACAAGCACCAGAAGGAGTGGTTCGGCGGACACATCCCCACCAGCACCACGGTGGAGGTCACCCGCCTGGCCACCGACCCCAGGCTGCGGTTCGAGATCCACGTCGTCGCGGCTGCCCCCGCGGAGGCCTGAGCACCCCCGAGCCCCCGGAACGCTTGACTTCCCGGGGGTTCCGGGAGATGCTTGCAATCGATTGCGCATTGCGCGCCACACAGACCCAGAAGCACCAATGAAGGAGCATCCGTTGACTACGAAACCCACTGTCGGTTGGATCGGCGCTGGCCGGATGGGCTACCAGCTGGCCAAGCGGCTGTTGGACGCCGGGTACGACGTCGCCGTCTACAACCGCACCCGGGCGAAGGCCGAACCGCTCACCGAGTTCGGTGCCACCGTGGTGGACCGGCCGGTGGAGCTGGCCGGACGCGACATCGTGTTCTCGATGGTGGCGGCGGACAAGGACCTGGAGCACGTGATGCTCGGGGACGGCGGTCTGCTCACCGACCCGGACCGCGCTCCGCAGGTGGTGGGTGACGCCTCGACGGTGTCGGAGGAGGCCAGTGAGCGGGTGCGGGCACGCGCGGAGGAGCGCCAGGTCGGGTTCCTGGCCACCCCGGTCTCGGGCAACCCCAGCGTGATCGCCGCCGGCAAGCTCACCGTGGCGGTGTCCGGGCCGCGGGAGGCCTATGAGCAGGCCGCTCCGCTGCTGGACACCTGGGGCCGCGGGGTCACCTACGTGGGTGAGGGAGAGGTGGCGCGCATCGTGAAGATCGCCCACAACGTCTTCCTGGGTGTGGTGATCCAGTCGATGGCCGAGATCACCGTGCTGGCGGAGAAGGCCGGCGTGAAGCGGGCCGACTTCCTGTCCTTCCTCAACGACTCGGTGATGGGCTCGGTGTTCTCCCAGTACAAGACCCCGGCCCTGGTGAACCTGGACTTCACGCCCACCTTCACCCCGGTGCTGCTGCAGAAGGACTTCGACCTGGGTCTGGAGGCGGCCGCGCAGACCGGTGTGGTGATGCCGGTAGCGAGTGTGACGCGCAACCTCGTGGCCCAGGAGGTCGGCAACGGCAACACCGAGCAGGACTTCGCCTCGCTCATCATGACCGTGGCGCGCGGCTCGGGCCTGGACATCGTCAGCGAGAACGCCGACGTGAGCGACGGTCTCGAGGCTCCGTAATGAGTGCACACCATGAGCACGGGCCAGCTGGGCGGCGCTCGTTCGAGCGCCCCTCGGCCCGGCCGGCCGGCGTGCGCCCACTGCTGACCCCGGGCCAGATGTCGGTGGACTACGAGCACCGGGTCGACTTCGACCGGTTGCGCGAGTACCGGCTGGGGCGGGCCAAGGCCGCCCTGGAGGCCAGTGAGTGCGGGGCGTTCCTGCTGTTCGACTTCTACAACATCCGGTACACCACCCAGACGTGGATCGGTGGGGCGCTGGGCGACAAGATGATCCGCTACACCCTGCTGATGCGCGGCCACGAGCCGATCCTGTGGGACTTCGGCTCCGCGGTGCGCCACCACAAGCTGTACTCGGACTGGATGCCCGACGAGCACCACCGGCCCGGTTTCCTGGGCTTCCGCGGCGCGGTCGACCCCGAGGGCGGGGCCGGGCTGATGAGCGATGCGGTGGCTGAGATCAAGTCACTGCTCACCGAGGCCGGCCTGGCCGACGCACCGGTGGGCGTGGACATCGTCGAACCACCGTTCATGTTCGAGATGCAGCGTCAGGGGCTGCAGGTCGCCGATGCCCAGCAGCACATGCTCGACGCCCGGGTGATCAAGAACGTCGACGAGATCATGCTCCTCAACCAGGCCGCGGCCATGGTCGACGGGGTCTACCAGGACATCGTCGACGCGCTGCGACCCGGGGTGCGGGAGAACGAGATCGTCGCCCTGGCCAACAAGCGGCTCTACGAGTACGGCAGCGACCAGGTCGAGGCGATCAACGCGATCTCGGGGGAGCGGTGCAACCCGCATCCGCACAACTTCACCGACCGCATCATCCGGCCCGGTGACCAGGCGTTCTTCGACATCATCCACTCCTACAACGGCTACCGGACCTGCTACTACCGCACCTTCGGGGTCGGCTGGTCCACGCCCAGCCAGGAGGACGCCTACAAGCAGGCCCGGGAGTGGATGGACGTCGCACTGGACGCCCTGCGTCCCGGCGTGGGGACCGACGAGGTCGCCGCGGTGCTGCCCAAGGCCCAGGACTTCGGTTTCGACAATGAGCTGGCCGCCTTCGGGCTGCAGTTCGCCCACGGACTGGGGCTGGGCCTGCACGAACGCCCGATCATCTCGCGACTGAACTCGATGAAGGACCCCGTCGAGCTCCAGGCGGGCATGGTGTTCGCGATGGAGACCTACTGCCCCGCTGATGACGGCGTCTCCGCCGCTCGGATCGAGGAAGAGGTCGTGGTCACCGACTACGGCATCGAGGTACTGACCAAGTTCCCCGCGCAGGACCTCTTCATCGCCAACCCCTACTAGGCAGCGTCCCCGTAACATCGGGGGACCGAGGTGGTGGTGCCGGCGCCGCCGGCACCACCACCGACCCGCCAGGACGAGGGACACATGAGGGCTGAACTGGGACCGCGGCTGCGTGAGGCCCGTCAGATGCGCGGGCTGAGCCTGCGTGCCACCGCCTCCCAGGCGGGTATCTCACCCAGCCTGCTGTCCCAGGTGGAGACGGGCAAGGTGCAACCCTCGGTGAGCACGCTGTACGCGCTGGTCTCCTCCCTCGAGCTGTCCTTCGACCAGATCCTGGGCCTGCAACCCGACGCTCCGGCGCCCCGTCGACGGCGCCGCGCCACCGTCCAGGCCGCGGCCGAGGCGCCGGTGATGGAGATGGAGAACGGGGTCACCTGGGAGGGGCTGGCGGTGCTGGACCGCCCCGGGGACGTCGACGCGCTGCTGGCCACCTACGCGCCGGGGGCCGCCAGTGCGGTGGACGGCACCCAGATGCGTCACTCCGGCATCGAGCACGGGTACATGATCACCGGTGAGCTCACCTTGCACCTCGACCGGGAGACCCACCGGCTGCGCGCCGGGGACTCCTTCGTCTTCGATGCCGGCCGTCAGCACCTGTACGTCAACGAGACCGACGCGCCCGCCAAGGGCGTCTTCTTCGTCGTCGGACGCTCCGGCGGACCTGCGCACACCGGCGCCCAGGTGCGCACCGCCGTCGACGTGCTCGAGGCGATGAGCGCCCTGCCGCACCGCGACGAGGGCCGGTCCTGACGAGGCTGCGGTTCCCGGCGGTCCCGCGGTCCTACCGGTCCCGCGGTCTTGACGCGGCCGCGGCGGTGACTAGGCCGGCGCGGTGAGCACCAACGGGCCGTCGGGTGTGACGGCCACGGTGTGCTCGCTGTG
>Ga0209487_1001889_pt1 | contig 17326 bp, 20 predicted proteins | sample Poulit2012_FD_187524 | JGI IMG/M metagenome (GOLD analysis project Ga0209487, IMG submission 187524) | Agricultural soil microbial communities from Georgia to study Nitrogen management - Poultry litter 2012 (SPAdes) (version 2) | ecosystem: Environmental > Terrestrial > Soil > Agricultural land...
AAGATCATGTAACTGTGACAGAATTCACATTGCCGGATATCGCCAACTTACACCCGGATCGGATCGCATACCTGATGGAGGTGACGGAGAACGGGGTTGAGCAGGTGTATGGGCATGAAGTCCTACCAACAGACCTGCACCGGTTAGAATATTCCATTGACGGACAAAAAGTAAATTTGAACCCTGCATACACGAGAGCTGGATCAATAATTGTTGTGAAAATGAAGAAAGAATGACCGCCGAAAAAGAACGCTTTGCCGTAGTACCTAAAAATGACATCAGAGATCACGATGATTTCAATGAGAATTGCCATTGTCGTCCGACTGTTATTGAGGAAGAAAACGGGGTGGTGATTGTCCACAACGCGTATGATCTGCGGGAATTATTTGAAGAGTTAAATGAAAATTGAAAAGATGAAACACAAACTAATAGGACTACTGATTTTCTTAGCCGGATTTGCTAATGCCCAGATCGGTATCGACTTAACCGAAATGATTCCGGCGCCTGATTCGGGCTATATGATCATCACAACAGGTGATGAGTATCCGGATCGAGGATTGCAGAAATACGTTCGGGCCTCCGACATCCTCGGCATCGACACCCTCTTCCAGAATGGTGATAGCCTGTGCATTCTCATGCGAAGCGAAGAGGAGTATAGGTGCTTTCCGGTTGATCCTACAATTGATACTCATCTGGCGACAGTGACTCATACTGGTGATTCTATCATTTTGGAGCTGAATAATGGAATTCGATTTGCCACCCGAGACAGCTTTCTCACAGCGGGGGAAGTGGCTAAGATAGCGCGGGATAGCATTGTTTTTCCAGAATTCCCCGTAGACACTTTCGTCACAGACTTTTTCAGGGATGGAGATAGTTTGTTTTTGGAACGGAATGACGGGGAGGGATGGAAAGCGAACATCCGTCCGACAATTGATCAGATTTTCGATCCGTGCGGTATAAATCTCATAGAAAATTCTCACTTTTTTCTTGGTCCCTATAAAGCAAGCACTTCGAATAAAAACAATTTCGTATATGGAACTATTTACACAAACTTCCTTGGAGTAGAAAATGGAGTTGCAAGCTTTGAAGTGGCTTTAAACTCAGGTTCCGCGAGATTTGAATATGATTTCTTGGGCTTAGATACCAATAGAATATATACAGCCTCCCTTCTTACCTCTATTCCTTCAATGTCTGCGACGAATTCGTGGCAATTTTTCGTTGGTGCTACAAAAATCGAGGAAGGAAAAATTCAGGTATCAGATAGTCTTTTTCTTCATTGGGCTTCATTTCAGCCTACTGCTGAATCGGGTATTTTGCGGGCTTACTATGGAGCGATTGGCGAAGGGGTCGTATTCGATTTGCACTACTTCATGCTTCAGGAATGTGATCGACCTTCTCCTTGGACGCCAAATCCGAACGACGCAATCCAAGACCTCTCCGGAATCCGTGACACCCTCGACATTCACGACACCCAAATAACAGATCTGGAATATTTCCGAGACACGCTCAATCCTGTAAAAGTGGTTGACTTCACCCGCTCCGGTGATTCCCTGTACCTCGATTTATCGAATGGTCAGACCTTCGCCGTACGAGATTCTTTCCTCACCGAAGCCGAAATACAGGACATGGTTGACGTGAACCGGAGTTGGCTTCTGAAAGATGGGGGAGTTCCGGATAATGCAACAGACACCGTGTTCCGGGATGGCGTGGCGGTGATTGAGGGGGAGGTCTATGATAGATTTATGAGCGGGGATCAGGATAAATATGTGTGGGATGGAGAATCAGATGATCCTGTGTTTTTTCAGTACGTTCAAGATCAGTCAGGGAATGACATGGCGGGGCAAGGACTTGCGCCGAATCTATACTATGCTATAGTGCTACTCAATAGTGAAAATCCAACAGAGTTTGAAAGCATACAAATGCACTTGGGGAGTGGAATAGTATTCTTGAATTACGGTCAAGGAAACAGAATCGGAGACCCCACCTACCTTCTTGGCGTGGACGCTTCCGGCTATATCAAAGAAGTCCGCCCCACTTCTGGAATAGACACCATCATCCATCTGGGCGATTCCGTTTTCTTTGACTTCGATGATAAGACATTCACCATCCGGGATAGCGTGAGATCAGACGCGGATATCATTGCCCTGATCGAAAGCCATAGGATTTTCCAACAGCTTGGTCGCTCAGGAGATTTCATTACCCTCACGGATGGAGGTCAGGTGTTGGATCTGCATTTGAAAGATGCGATTCATACAGGCGATAGCATCAGACTTATCATGTCCGATGGGCGCACATTTTCTGTGCGTGATTCTTCGCTTTCCGTGGACGCTGTCCGCGACATGATCATCGAAGAAATCCCCGAAACGGTTTTCTACGTGAAGCAGGGAGATGTGACCGCACCGGTTAATTGGGGGGATGTTGTCGAGCTGAAAAATGGCACGGTTAACGTGAACATGCCGACAAAGGTAAAGATGATTGATTCGCTGAATGCGCTGGAGGTGTGTATTTGGCAGGTGATTGACAGGACGGTAGTGGATACTATCTATGATCAATTCATTGAATTCAATGGCACAAATTCGAGCTATGGGGAAAGGGCAGGAAGTTCTACACCCCGTGTACCGATCGAGCTGCCTTTTTCCTTCCGATTTTCTTTCAACGACCTTACAAATATGGAGCAAGCTATTCTTTCGAATGGGGGAGAGACCGGGAATGCTCAATTTACTTTTCGACTGAATAATAATGGTGATTTCTGGTTTCGGAATGGCGGTAGAAATGTGGCATTTCCCATTTCTGACCTACAGGAGGGCTATGTCCATGAAATAGAAGTCAGACAAGTGGATGACGATGTTGGCGTATTCCTGGATGGAGTTCTGAAAGGAACGATGTCCTCCATTGCTTCAGGAATGGGCGTGACTCATATAGCTCGCCAATCATCCAATAACCGCCCTTTCAATGGTCGGTTGTACGAGATTAAATCTCCAGGCGGTGGACTTCCCATCGATGAAGGATCGGGTGACAAGCTTTTCGGTCCCGGGGGTATCGAATATGATATCAATAATGCCACCTGGGGGGTGGATACCGTCATTCAGGTGGTCGAAGTATTCGACACGCTTTTCCAATGCGATACCATCTACCTTTCAGACATATTCATATCCGACGCAACTTTCGAAAATGACACTCTGAAAATTTCCCGCAACGATGGAAAGCTATTCGCCATCGAAATCCAAGCATCCGGCGGCGATGGCATCGATACCATGTACTCAACTTCTGATAGCCTGTATATCATCACTTCGACAGGTCGCACGTTGTCTGCCGGCGTGTCAAAAGGTGACAAGGGGGATGGCTTGGAGTATCATTGGGATGGTACTCGATTAGGTGTTCGAGTTGAAAATTCGGGCGATCCTTTCGTATATGTAGACCTGAAAGGAGACAAGGGCGATACTGGTGATGATGGACGAGAAGTTGAATTGCGGGTTGATTCTGAAATGATCCAATGGCGATACGTCGGGGATAATTGGAAGAATCTGCTTCCACTTTCCGCGCTGAAGGGAGAAAAAGGGGACACTGGTCCCGGGTTGGAATATGCCTGGGATGGAACGAAACTGGGGGTGAGGGTAGAAAACTCGGGAGATCCATTCGTATACGTGGACCTGAAAGGGGAAAAAGGTGATCAAGGGATTCAAGGGCCGCAAGGGATTCAGGGGCCGAAAGGATCACCTCCGGACACGCTCATGTATGTCGATGATGGGCAGCTGGTAATTGCGATTGAAGCGGGTGACACTATCCGGATAGATTCAGCTACTCTGATTCTTGCCGACAGTACCGGATTGGCTTACATTGCTGATTCCAACCAACTGGTCTATTCCAAGTTCAATGAAGGAACATGGGAGCATGACACGATTCAGCTTAATGATGATGTGAGCATTTACACGCATGATGGGGTGATTAATGGCCAGAGAACAGCAACAATTGCGGAAGATGCGGACCTATTATTCGACATGAAAGACAACAGTTCGTTTGAGATTCATACCACTAATTTCGGCAATCAATTCCGAATTACAGAGGCCATTAACTCGATTGTAATGACTGCGAAAGAATCGAATAATAGTGGTCGAAGATATACTTCTGAAAAAAAGGTACTGCCAACACACACAGATACTTATACTAAGGTATATCAAGGTCCTACGGAGGTGAAGTCTTCAAGGCTGGTCACTGATACTATAGGTGTTCGGATGGAAATGGCTAATAGTAGGGAGGTAGACTTCTTGCCGGGTAAAAAATATTTCTTAACACCGTTAGGAACAGACAATTACGTGGTGTGGGACACAATCAAGATTGAGGACATCGGCATCACTCCCGCCGACACCGCTCGATGGGGTGAGTCCGGAGGTGGTGATTATACATTAGAAATGAATGGCTGGGAAACTCATTTGCGGGACGAATCAGGAGCGTCGAAAGGGTTTTTCCAAATTGGCGGGACACAAGGGATAGAAGTGTACACAGAGCCTAATAACAACAGGTATAGGGTTGGAATTGCAAGTGACTTTTTCCCATCATGGAGCTTGGGAGTGTCTAACAATGCGCTGCAATTAAGGGAGAATAACATCCTTAGGTCAACGGTTGGATTTGTCGGGACTGGAGGCATTAACATACAATCTACATCAGGCGCTATCACCATCGATGGTAGTTCTATCAGTGGCACTCAGTCCTTGTCACACAACACTTCGCAGCGGCGAACAACCCTTTCCGGTGGTGGCGGGTCATTCCAGATTAATCCGGGTAGCAATATCAACGTATCGTTATCGTCTGCTGGAACATATACCATTTCATCAACCGCATCGGGAGATGATAGAGAAATAGTCAGAGGGGGCACAAATAACGACTGGATCATGATGAGTGGGTCGAGTGTAGGAGTTGTGGATCGCTATGTTTCATCAGCGTCGAGAAGTGGAAATACTATCACACTGAACCGCACCGACGGGATAGGAGGAACGACGTTCAACGTCGGGCAAACATTGGGGCTATCCGGAAGGACACTTTCTATTTCCGGGGAAAATAGTGTTTCGATTCCGAACGATATTCAAACATTGTCGCATAACACTTCCACGCAAACCACAACGCTTTCTCAATCTGGCGGATCGTTTAGGCTGGTAGGGGGAACCGGAGTTAATATTTCAAACACTTCTGGAGGTGTGTACACGATATCGAATTCGGGCGATTTGGTGCTGAAAACGGAAGCTTTAAATTCTGGCACGGCAACAGCTGCCGTAATTTATGCTTCATCGACAACTGGAACTATCACATTGCCTTCTGGAGTGTCTAATGGCACGGTCAAATATGTAATCAATAATTCAGGAGGCTCAAAAACTATCAATAGAGGAGCTGGACAAACAACAACGTTAAATTCGAGCGGAGCGTTTGGATTTATTTACTACAATATATGGTGGCCAATGAGAGAGCCGTAAGGCTGGTGCGCAATGATGGGAGGATAATGATATCATACAGGATGAAAAATTAAAACAATGACAACTCAAATACACAACTGGGCAAATGCAAGTATCGGGATAACCATTCCCGCACAATACCAATATTTTCACTAACTTTACAAAAAACAAAAATTAAATGGAAGTAATGAACGACATCTTAGACTTATTAGACCCTATCGTGATGGCTCTGATCCTCCTTTCCGGAATCTATGTGAAAAACTTTTTTGCATTTTGGAAATGGGACACAGCATTGAAAACACTGATCGTTTCCACTGCCGCCGTTGCGGTGTATATCCTGATAAAATGGATCATCGGAGATTTCAACCCAAAACTGATTGAGAGCTATTTCTTAACCTATTTTTTCACAACATCACTGTACGAGTTGCTATTGAAAAGCTTTTTCGACAAAATAGGGATCAATCCTGACGGGGATGAAGATTAGTTACCAACTTTTGTTTCTTGCCATATTAGGCGTGTCCGGATGTATGACGAAAAAGAAAGCCGTCGAATATGTCCGGGCAACGCCTAATGTATCCGCTCCGCTATGTGCAGAGCTTTATCCGGTGAAAAACATCTTTATTCCAGGGGAGAATAAAGTGATTATTGATACAGTGACGGTGACAGATACCTTATCGACAACCATAACAACCGTGATTAACGATACGGTTGTTATCACCAAAAACATTCCCGTTACCCAAACGATCACCCGTACAATAACAAAAACAGATACGATCGTCAAAGTTGATTCTGCCGCTATGGTTGCAGCGCGTCAAGAATCGGAAAAGATAGTTCAGGATTATACGGCTGTGTTGAAAGAAAATATATATCAGCGAAAAACAATTGGACGGCTAACTAAAATCTTGGTTGCTGTCGTTATTATTGTAGGCGGCGGCGTAGTCTTGAAAATTAAAAAACTGATCTAATGGCTAATTATTTCACTTTCCCGTACCCGTCAAAATGCGGAACATCCAATTTTTCGCAAAGTGAGTTCTGCCTGCCACAAGGTCAGTATTGCGATGTTCCGGACAATGACATCATTAATGATGACTTGCCTTGGAATCTTCAATTATGCCAATCAGATGTGCCGTACTGCATTCCAATTAGCCCGGGTGATAAATTGTCGATACAAACGCAATTTGCAGGAGATCCGGATAATCCAGACCCATTTGACGGGGTGACGGTTGGTATTTATTCGCCTTCGGGGCAATTAATCGATGCGTCTAATGCATATATTTCAGACGCATGTGCTGGGAAAAGTGAATCAAGTGTATATCAAACATATCAGTTCGATGTCGATTACCTAAAACAACTGGGAGATACTTTTAGGATTGGTTTTTCAGTCGATGGAAAATTAACATCCACTGAAACATATTGTTTTGATGATGGGTGTCAGTTGAGATCGGTATTACTGGAAGGAAAATTTGAAGGCGTTGACTGCTACGGAAATGACTATCGGAATCCTGATTGCGAATATTCGAATTCTATCAGGGTGTATGGAGAAGTAGTTGATCGTGGGGGTGGAATTGAAAAAACATACTTTGGTAGAAAAGCAAGGAAAACGGAGGTTTTCGTCAATTATGAACTGGTGTTGACAAAACCAGTGCCGCCAAGGATCAAAGACAGGATTTTGAAGCAGATATTAGCGGGATCAGAAGTTTTGATTGATGGCCAATCGGTCAGGATCGATAATTTTCAGATACAGAATATGATTAGAGTTGGGAATATGTTTAAATTCTCGATACCATTCAGCACGACATGTAAAACAGGCTCGTTGTTATGTTGACACTTTGCAATGTGAAAAATTTAAACTATATTTGAATCAATATGAAAGCAGTTATCAACCCACGCACCGGTGTTTGGAAAAACCTGACCGAAGAAAGATATAAAAAGGACAAAAAATATCTGGAAGCGGACGGATTTCGTTTGATGAACGACAAAGAGGTGCAAAAGCACCTAAAAGCAACGCCGGCAAAAAAAGAAGTAAAGCAGGACCTCAAACCAACTATTAACACAGAAAAAAAATAATCATGGCTTTACTTTGTTATGACGGATGCGCTACCGTAAGGGAGCTCCCTGAAAATTATCAAGACTTTTGCGAAGCGCCTATTCGGAGAAAAGCCGGATGGTCTCATTTCGCGCTTATTCCTTGTGAGGAAACTTTTGATCCTGAATCCGCCGAAGATTGGGCAGAACATGCAAAAATATCGCCGGCGGGGAAAATCACTTTCGGAACTCCGACAGTCAACTCAACGGATGAGTTTTCTGCCTGTGGTGAAGAAGAAATACTTGACACGGTTATTTCTTTTGATTTCCAAACGGTCAACATGGCTGCTGATGGTGCAGACATGGAGTATTTCAAAGCTCTTTTGAAAGGGTATAAAGGTTTTCGGATCGCTTTTCTTTCCTGCGATGGACGGGTGACCATTGCCGGAGACTACACCGATGCGGAAACGAAAACTGATTTTTCCCCGGGATATGCGTTCAATATCACAGAACCCCCTCATGAGGTCGAAGCGTCGAACAATACCGCTGCCTGGAGATTGCAGGGAGAAATCACATTGGGAGGGGCTGCAATGATCGAGTGGGCATACGTGCCGGGAATTGAAACAGCATTGAAAGGAGGTGGTTCTAACGACGGACAGTAATGACAGCAACGGATTGGATTTCATCTAATGAGTACTTTTATCTGAATTTTGTGCCTGATAGCACAATGGAAGAGGTGTATAATCAAGCTTTGCGGCATATTGATCGCCAAAGTAAGAATACCATATTAGATGAATTCCGTCCGAACGAAAATGAGCAAGTCAAAGAATACCGGAATAAGAATAAACGGGACATCACGCATGGCGATGTTGACAGATGGCTGGTCAAGATGTCCCGTATTATTCGTGATAATGTTTTTTCTTCTTTTTCTGGTAGTGAAAGATTGGAAGAATATCAGGCGGAAGCGGTTTACCCTGTTTTGGGGGAGGGTATGGATTATTTTAATTGGATCATGGAAGTCGTTTTGCCGACGTCGATCAAGGATCCTAATTTCATTAAGGTGAATCTGCCTTTTCTTCCGGATAAACCATATTTACCACCTGCTGACGGGTTGGATCAAACCAGCGGTTATGTTCCATTTCGGGAATTGATCATTCCGTTCGACAGAGTATTTGAAAGAGAAAGTGTGATTGCTTTTCAGTGGGGGGCGAAGACTATAGGTGAAGGTAATTCAAAGAGAGAAGTTCCACTTTTCTGGGTGGGTGATAATATCGATTGGTATCAGATGGAGCCGTATATAGAAGAGGGAGCGGTGAAATACAGGGCGCTGCATTGGTATAAACACGATTCCGGGCAACTTCCATTCACGAATGGTGTCGGCGTTCTGAAAAAAGGATACAAAGAAAGTCTTTTGAGATCGTATTTCGAACTTGCGGATGAGTTCGATAGTATGTTTTCCGATAATCAGGCGATTGCGGTCAATCATGCATATCCAAAGATTGTGATGATCGAGCTTCCGTGTATGACCTGCAAGAAAGGCGGGAGTGCAACCGGTAGGGTAGAGGTGAAAACATCGTCCGGTGTGGAATATAAAACATGCCCGACATGTAACGGGAGCAAAATAATGAGCGTTCCCGGACCATTTGCCACCTTGTCAGTTCCGGCTGATTCCGGAATATCCGAAAATCCTATTAGACCATCCGATGCGATTCATCCGGTTGTGTACGGGGAGAGCTTGTTTACGTCCCGGGTAAAAATTGCGTGGGAGTTGCTCGACAAGGCAAAAAAATCTATCGGGCTGGATCTATTGGAAGATGTCCAGGAATCGGGTATTGCGAAGCAGTATAGACTGGAAGATCTACAGGATGTTATTGGAAATGTCGTTAAGCACCTTCACCAATTCATCCGCAATGACTTATGGTTGAAAGAATGCTTGTTGCAGCCATTTCCGGATCAGAGAATTGAGCCTGTTTTTGATATCCCCACAACTTTTTTCATTGAAGACGAAACCGAAATACTGAAAGACGTTCAAAGTCTTCCAATATCAGAAAGGCAGATCAAGATCATCGACTATTATAATAGAAAGTACGCTCATGACCCGGTCACCGCCAAAGCTTATGAAATGTCGGTGATATATGCACCGGCGCAACTTTTTTCGCAAGACGAATTATCTGGGCGCATGGGCTTGTTGTTCTCCTCTGATCAAATTGTAAAAGGGATATATGCTACATGGGCAATGAGGGAGATCGGGGAATCGATATTAACCTTATCCCGGGATCGGATCTTTCAGCAGGCTGATCAGATGATACAACCGTTTTTAAATTCAATTCCAGTCAATGTCTTTGCAGAGCAGGAAAACTAAGCTTCTGGATAGATCTACGGAATCATTTCTTTCATCCGTGGAGAAATTGGAAGGACAACTTCATCAACTGGTATTGGGGATACTCGAAAATTTCGATCGTGAAGATGGAAGGTTGATTGGTTCCGCATACAATAGAAATCAATTGTTTCAATTAGGTAGAGAATTAGAAGATGCTTTTGCGAACTCCCGATTAAATAGGCGAGTTCAGGAATGGGTACCGGATTTTGAAAAATTACTGCAACTGAATCGCCAGTATTGGAATAGTCAAGGGTGGTCGTTCACCGACAGGATCAATGAGATACTTTCGGATGATATGCAGATCCGCATTAATCAGCTTGTATCGGATCTCACCGGATCCGGCGTTGATGTTAATGTGATCCAGGGATTGCAGCAGAAAATACAGGAAGGAATTGTTACCCGTCAACGGTATTCGGACCTGAAAGAGGTGGTGAAGGAGTATCTGGTCACAGATACAAGACAAAGCCAGCTGCTCCGGTATGCTTCGGTAATTACCCAGGACGCGATTAACGGATTTGATGGTGCGATTCAAAAGGTTGTGGCGGATGAATACGAGATGGATGGATTTAATTATGTCGGATCATTGATCAAAGATTCCCGGCTCACCTGCATTGCCCTGACTTCAGCACCGGGGAAGGTGATGGTAGGTAAAAATGTCGTTCCAAATCCTTACGCTGATCTGGTGCTGCCGGGCGGCGCATTCCGCATTAAGGATATTCCGAAAATCATTGAAAGGTCATACAATAATCCCGGGTGGAATAAATCCACAACACCGGACACTTTTTTCATATATAGAGGTGGCTACAACTGCCGACATGAAGCCTTGCCGACAATGTTGTTAGAAAGTCAGAAAAAATAATTATATTTGATAAAAATTGATAGTCATGGTAATTTATGATAAATACATGGATCGGATAATAGATATTCCAAAGAGGCAGGCGGAGATCATGTTGAAGTATAAGCCGGGGCGGTACATTCGACCGGCGGAGGTGAATGATGTTGAGCCGCAACCCACTAAGCCGAGGGGGGAGCCTACCAAGGTTGACAGCTTACCTACCAAGGGTGATAAGGAACCTACCAAGCCCATCGATGCTACAAAAGGAGCGATCGAAGCAGCGGAAGAACTGGGGATTGACTTATCAGACATACCAGTTGAAGGCAGAATCACAAAATCAGATGTAACAAATTTCAATAAATAACAAATGGATAAAGTAAAGCAGTTTTTCGAAAAGATCGGGTATAAGGATATTCTGGAAAAGCTAAATGCAGATGATTCAGATCCGATTCAGTTGGCGGAAGACTTCACAACGGAGTTCACGGATGTTGTGAAGGCAAACAATCCGGGTGGAGTGTCTAAAGAGGAAGAGGAAAAGATCTACAAAAAAGTTCGGTCTTCATTGTTCCAGAAAGTCAAAACACGACTATCGCTTTCCGATGTTGGAAATGTGAAGGATTACGAGAATGTGGATGATTTTGTCGAGGCTGTCAGAAAAGAAGTTGACGAAAAATCAACACAAGGCGACAAAGAGCTGCAAGAAAAATTGAACACGCTGACCGACAAATACAACTCTTCGGTTTCTGCCATGGAGGAATTACAGAACAAACTATCGCAGAAAGAAAATGAATTCGTCACTTATCGCCAAGGACTGGAAGATAAGATAAAGGCTGAAAGGCTTTTCAATGACAAATTCTCGAAAGTTCAATTCGGGGTTTCCGATGCGATCGCAAATGACTACAAAAAAATGTGGTGGGGTGAAGTTGAAGGACGGATGAAAATTGCAGAAGATGGATCTATCACCGATAAAGATGGTCAATTCATTGTGATCGATGGCCGGAAAGTTTCAACAATTGATGAGTGGATTGATCGGCAGGTGGAGAGCCGTGGATTGTCGAAAAAGAACAACGGGCAACCGGCCGGAGGTTTTTCGGATAACCCAAAAGTTGATGCCGAACTCCGTCAATGGGTGGAAGAAGCGCGAAAAGAAGGCGTTTCAGAGGAAACTATAAAGCGCTATGTAGAAAATAGACAAGTGAAGCAGGAGCAGTGATATATACCTGTCTCGGTTTTTCATATTCTTTTTTTGGGCGGCAATTATTGTAATTGCCGCTTTTTTATTATATTTGTTTTTGGCAATCGGGCTTTTGGGTTAAGGCCTATCAAAAAAATACGAACCTTTCTAATATCAGCCGTATTTCTTAACTCAAAATTATCACGACATGGCTACATGTATAGAAGCCCGGTTAATTCAGGATAGACTCCTGAAAGACATTGCCGGGCCGGTTTTAGATTACCAAGTATTGCAGAATGGAACATTCAACGCCCTCAAAGCAGCGGGTAATCAGCCTGGATTAATGAAGGTTGATGTTGACAGAATGGACATCCTGCCTCCGGCCGATGGATCTGGGTGTAAGTATCAGATTCATTACACTCCCCCTGAATGTGGGGAAAGTTTAGAGTGCGGAGATGATGATGGCGATCCATGGGCTGGCGGAAGCACTCCGGGCGATTGGTGTCCTACTCAAACGAACAAGGATCGTCAAGAAGAATGCACAACCCCCGAGATGGGACCATGTATTCAGGACGGGTTCAAACAAAGCATCAATGACTACAATTGTATGATTGATGGCCAAATCGAGCATTACCGGGATAACCTGCGGAGGGTGTACGACCGGATGAAACGAGCGGTTAACACTCGGTATCGGAATCAACTGATTGCGGAACTTGGCAACTATCTGACGCTCGACAAAGAAACCGGTGAAGTTGTTTCCAGCGCCAGCGATCCACGGACGGTATATTACCCGAATGATTACACCAACAGCAACCGGTGGATTGGATTTTCACCCATCAATGTTGAATACGGTGTTGCAGGGTTAACGATGCGCCCTTTCCTTTTGGGGGGTTCCGCAATAATGAATTTTGCAAACAACCAGTTGGCCACAGGTCAAAGCGGTAGTTTGGCGCCGTTTGATGTTTTTTATGATCCACGGATCGATCAAGACCTGGGAGCAGGTGCAGTGATTTCGTTCCTTCCGGGGACGGCTATCCCATTGTGGTGGACGGATGCAAAAGTAGGTCAGGCGCCGAAATGGAACACTTCGACCAAGACGCGAAACGCAATTGATTTAGGCGCTGTTTTCGGAGAGCCTGGATTTATTGTTGACCAGATCATTCAACTGGATGACTGTGGAGAGAGTTTCACATATTCTTTCCGGTTGTTCACGGATCTGTTTTTCATTCCAGATGCTGCAAGGAATGCGGTTGATTGTTTGCAGCGATCAAACCTGATCCTTGGATGGGAGGCTCAGTGCGGAGAATTCGATTGTGAGTCAATGACAGTTGGCCCGATTTTACCGCCTGAGGAGGGAAACTAATAAAGGGCATCGGTGAAGGAGTTATTGGGGAATCATTCGGAGTGGGATGATTTTAATCCCGATGTCCGTAAAAATACTAGACAATGGCAACTAAAGATGATTTAAAACAGATTTTCATCACGGGAGCAATCCCTACAGAGCAGAATTTTCACGACCTCATTGATGTAGCAGGGGTGGAGGGTCCGCAAGGGCCAGAAGGTCCGAAGGGTGACGATGGCCCAGAAGGTCCGCAAGGTCCGAAGGGTGACGATGGCCCAGAAGGCCCAAAGGGGGATGATGGATTTCCCACCGAATCGCAGTGGAATGATTTAGTTCAACGAGTCGAAGCGCTGGAAAACGCTTCCGAAGGATAATTTTTGTCCGCTTTACTTTTTCACGGGGGTGTGCAAGCACCCCCAATTTTTGAATTATGGCTTGTACGGATAATTTCATAGGATTCAGGGCATGCGGTGCAAATGAAAGTAAATCAGGGTTATTCATTGATCAGCTGGGATTCACGAACTTCACAGCGGCTCATGCTGCGAATGAAGATGATATCACCGGCGTTGAATTCTACAATAGGATTCACGGGGAGGCCATGATGATGCTTGAGGATTATTTTTTCGAACGATTGGCAAAATTTCAGCGGTATAAATCATATTTGGGGACAAATATTATTGGAAAGTTCCATGGTAGTCATCAGATTAATGATGACACCTACACCGCAAAAAGCAGCGCTTATGTGGATAGGCGGATCGGATATATTTATATACTTCCAAAAGAGGATGCCACAGTAGTAATCAATGGCGACGAGGTCAACCTGGTTGAAGGAGAACTATATCGGCATTTCGTGGATGACATAACTGTAAAAATAGAGGGGAGTGTTACCGTTGCCGGATGCGGTGGCAATGGTTTTCAAATGGAAGTGATCAGCGAATGTAATCCTCATCGGTTTTTCTGTTCATTTTTGCGATACTTGAAAAAGCCTGCGTTATATTTGGTGTACGCCCGATTGATTCATGCTCAATTGGTAACATCAAGAAATAATTCACGGATGGTGAATATGACAGATAAAAATGAAAGAATATATCTGGATATGATGGGGGGGATGGACCCGATATCCGGAACATACATGAAAGGAAAATTCTTTTCATCGCTGGATAACACGATCGATAGAATCGGTCATCAATTGGAAGAAACAGAATGCATTGAGTGTGCAGCTGCAAAATTCGTAACTCAAATACCTTAACCATGAGTTGTTGTGGATCAAGAAAAATTAGAAAAAGCAGCCGGCCGGCAACAAAAAAAGAACCTAAAAAAGAGAAGCAGCGGGTCGTGAAAATTATCAACGGAAAAGAATACGTTATGTATGTCTAAGAAATTGAAATGTATCATTCAGTCATTGGAAGAGAATGGGGAAGATGCTTCCATGATTGCGCTTAAATCTTTCGAAGGGGAGGTAAAAAGACGCATTCATAACACCGGCCGGCGGGGTGATGGATTAATGATCGGACGCTATAGAAGTGCCTACTGGAAAGCAAAGAGGCAGGCCGCAGGCAGGCAAATCGAATACGTAGATCTCGAAATGACCGGCGCATTACGAAGGTCGTTGACTACCGGACAAATACGGGGGGGTGCTGTATTAGGATTTGATAGTGATCAGGAAAAAGAGAAGTATGACAGTATGATTGCGCTGTATGGGAATGTGTGGCGGCCGTCCACTCTGGAGCAAAGGAATATTCAAGAAAGATTCTGGAATCAGATTAAAAAAGGGATGAAGAATTGCTAATTAATAACATTCAGCATATCATCGATTCAATATTAGAGACTCACGATCTTTTTAATGAGGGTTTCATTCATTCGTATTGGAATCCTGACAATGGTGTGACGGATGCAAAAAACAATTACTTCTATATTCGACAGGTGGAAAGAGAAGTGAATCCTACTTATTCATTTGCTAATGATGGCGATTCCAATTCTTACACCATCGGAGCGGAATACTACCTGGTTGCAGATATCAAGGGATATAAGGCGAAGAGAGCAGTTGAGATTCTGGTGAATCATTTGGAATCCTGTTATCCCGGCGTGGGCGTGTTGGGTGTAGATGATGATCCATGGTTTATTTTCAATTCAGAGACACAATTTGTGATGCCGGGTGGTGGACTTTTGACACACTATCTTCCTCTTATTCGGATCCGTTTCGAACTATTCGAACCATTCAATAACTCATGCAAAGAACTACTATGCAAGCAGTGTTAATTGTGTCGATACTAACCGGATTTCTAAGTTCCGGCCTTGCTCGTTATTTGGATTTCCTGATGACGAAAGGGCATGTTTTGGATTTTGTCCGGGAACGTGCAGCGCGTAGAGCAGCGAAGAAAGTAGGATTATTGGAATTGTTCGATGGCATCGATGGCGAAAACTGGGATAATCGGGCGGATATATACGATCAAATATATTGGCATATTGCAAAAGAACGGAAAAGATTCACGATATGGATATGTGTTTTTTGTATTAGCGTGTGGATATTGTATCTTATATTTCCCTTGTTGGCATGGTACATGGGATTGTCTGCTGTTGAAATTGTGATATCTTTTCTTTTTTCCATAACTTTCAACTATCAATTTTTGCTATGGCTTGCGTGAATAACATAGGATGCTTTCCGGCATGTGAACCGATTGAGATATTTCCAGCGGAGGTGTCAGGGGATCATATTATTGAATGGGAGTGGCTGGGTATTAAAAGAACACTCACTATTGATGGAGTGGAAGGAGAGAGTATAATGTTGCCGAATGTATTCAATGAGCATTCCACTTTCAACCTTACTATCCAAGCACCCAACGGGCAATATTACGATAATGAAGGAGAATTGACGGACGAACAAATCATACTTCAAATCACCATAAAATGAAAGATTCCGTTATCGCATACATAAAAGTTTTCGTAGGATGGACAATGACAATTGTGCCAGTGTGGCTCAATGAATTAAATACGCTGGTGGGCGCTGCGTCTGCTATGATTGGGCTGATTGGGCTTATTTGGACGGCTAGAAATCAGATGATAAAGTACCGGATAAACAAATTGGAGCTTAAAAAAATGGAAGATGAGGCTAACGGAAAATTTCGGGCTTAATGAATTCCTGCATGATGGCGTGGATTGCGTGCCGGTTACGGTGTTGTCTAACATGCAGTTATTGGTCAATAATCTTCAAATACTTAGAGAAGAGATCGAAAAACCTATTCACATCAATTCTGGATATCGAACGAAGGATCACAATGAAAAAATAGGAGGTTCATCGGCATCTCAACACTTGTTAGGGAAGGCAGCTGATATTTGGGTGCCGGGAGTGACGGCTGTAGAATTGGAAAGCATCATAGAAAGATTGATTCGTAGCGCTCAAATGAAGCAAGGTGGACTGGGATTGTATGATAATTTCGTGCATTATGATATCCGTGGGTATCGTGCCAGGTGGGATTATAGAAAAAAAGCCGGATGAGATAACCCACCCGGCTTACTACGAAAACTGAATGATACAATTACAACCTACCTATATCTTCATATAATGCTGTTATGTTGTTTGTATTGCCTTTATAAGCAACAATGATCTTCTGCTCACACTTCGGCAATTTCCGGCTCCGGATGGTGCTTTTCGTCTGCATTGCTCGTGTGAATTGAGTTTCAAGGTACACAATTCTGTTATATACATGCAATCCCTGATCTCGAAGAAATACCTCTGTGTCGGCTTCTGCGCAATAGTATCCGCCTGTTTTAGGATCTCGAGAATCGCCGACCATAATAACAAAGAAGCAGTTATCGTTCAGCATCTTGATAGCATTGGCGTATCCTTCGAATAACTTATCTCTAAAGGCTTCATATGTAGGCTGATTATTCAATTCTTCATCCGGCTTTATGTTGTCATAATCGCGATAGTCTTCAACAAGGTAGTATGGCGGGCACGTGAATATCATATCGAACTTTCTTTCAGGGTCGTAGAACGTCGAACTATCATGCTTTATCCATTCCACATTTTCCATTTGATAGGCGCCACATATAGCATTATTCGCATCACATTGGTTCTGCCTGATTTCAGTCGCTAGATACTCATACTCATAAAAACCAGTGATAA
>Ga0209487_1001890_pt1 | contig 17326 bp, 14 predicted proteins | sample Poulit2012_FD_187524 | JGI IMG/M metagenome (GOLD analysis project Ga0209487, IMG submission 187524) | Agricultural soil microbial communities from Georgia to study Nitrogen management - Poultry litter 2012 (SPAdes) (version 2) | ecosystem: Environmental > Terrestrial > Soil > Agricultural land...
TATCATGCGATACGAATTATCGAAGAAATGAGGTGTGCAACGAATGGAACATATCCAGTTATCGCTGTTTGGGAAAACGTCATGGGAGCTTTTTCATCAAATAACAGGCTGGATTTTAAGGCCGTGCTTGAATCGTTCACAAATACCGAAATTCCAATGCCTGCTTCTGAAGTTTGGGCAAACGCCGGAATGGTCCGAGGGAATGATGTTGATGTCGCTTGGCGATTGTTGGATGCCCAATATTGGGGAAGGCCCACGCTTGCTCAAAGAAGAAGACGTATCTTTCTCGTGGCAGATTTTGGAGGATCACGTGCCACAGAAATATTATTTAAAGCCCGTGATTTGCAATCGGTTTTTACGTCTTGCGGAGAGAGCAGGCAGTCCTCCGCCATTACCAGTAGAATATCTACTCAAAAAGCAGGGGGGAAAATACCCATCATCCGTCCCTTTCAAGAAAGACGTATGCGAAGTACGGCAAAGGAAAGAAAAGAAAAAGGATTTCACGGCAGTTTCGGAAGAACAGGAGATCCTTTTCCCACTTTGCTCGCAGGATCCGTAAATTATTTTTCATTTTGGTACGAGGGAGAAGAAAAAGAAGGATTTATTCGTCAGCTTACTCCATTAGAATGTGAACGTTTGATGGGATTACCAGAGGGATGGACAGCCCTTGGATATAAAGACGAAGCGATAAGTGATTATGCTAGATACAAAGCAATTGGAAATGCGATAGCTGTACCGTGTGCGGAATATATCATGGCTGGTATTGCAGAAGTTTTATAAATAAATCAAACTGACGTATGACAAATTCTACCTGTCATGCTTTTTTAATGTCTATATCAAAAAGGAATGATTTTTTGGAAGAAAATGAAGCAAAAGTGATGGATTGGATTGACGATCATTTTGTTTTGAATGAGATAGAGATTGAAGACTTTCCGTTTTTTCCTTATGGGAAATTGATACGTGATAAAAATGGAGAAACTATGGTTGTCTTTTGGTGTGTGATTTACGGACATGTGGATTATCGTTTTCAAGAAGCATGAGAAATGATTTACTAATGACCATTTTCTGCAATTCTCCCATCTTTAAGATACTGACCTTGTAGGATAAATAAAATATTAGTTTTTTATTAATTTTAAAACAAGTATTTTTTGAATATTTAGTTCTTTATATGGACTTGTTAGATTTTTCCTATAAAATAGTAGGTAATCAATATATTAGAAATATAAATAGAGGGGGAGTAAATTGATAGAAAAAGTTAGGATTAAGGAAGTTGCTTCTTATGATTCTGCAGGAATTGAGATTAATTTAGGGAAAATTAATTATATTTATGGAAGTAATGGTACAGGTAAGACTACTATTTCTGAACTACTACGGGACAGAGTTAATCAGAAGTTTTCTTCCTGTAATATTAAATGGATACCAGGTAGTCCCAACTATAATATATTTGTTTATAATAGACATTTTGTCGATGAGAATTTCGATATTCGTAATGACATAAAGGGAATTTTTACTTTAGGCAAGGAGTCTACTGATATTTTGACTTCAATTGATCGGAAAAAGAAAGAAGCAGATAAACACGGAGAGAAAATTGGGAATTTAGAAATAAATATAAAGAAGAAAGAAGATAAAATAGAAAGCTTACAAACAATTTTTTTAGATTATTGTTGGGATTTAAAACAAAAATATGATGGAGTCTTCGAAAACGCATTTACTGGTCTCCGTAGTAATAAAAAGAAATTCATGGAAAAATGTTTGGATGAGGCAATAAATAACAACAATGAATTATATTCATATGACGGGTTAGTAGAAAGAGTAGATTCTGTCTTTAAAAATTCTCGTGAAAGAATCGAGTTAATTCCAGAGATAAATTATGATAATTCGATAGAGAAGCAAGCAATATTTCAAACAAAAATAATTGGTAAAAAGGATATTGATATTGCTAGACTAATATCTGAGTTAAATATCAGTGACTGGGTGCAACAAGGAAAAAGACATTTAGAAGAAACTGATGATATATGTCCATTTTGTCAACAAGAATTACCTGTTGGATTTGAAGAGAAGTTAAATGAATATTTTGATGAAACATACACTGAACAAATACAAAATTTAAACCTTGCTATAGAAAAATATAAAAAAGAAACAGTTGGCTTTATTGAAAAATATAAATTTATTGGAACTGAAGAAGTACCTTTTATTGATAAAGAAAAAATAGCTTCCTTATTTGAAATTATAACCTCTACTTACAAGGAAAATATTCAGTTGTTAGAAAAAAAGAAAAATGAACCAAGTAGAGGTATTAAGTTAAATTCAATAACGAGTTACTTTGAACAAATAAAATCAGAAGTTAAGGAAACAAATCTTCAAATAGCAGAGTTTAATAAGATAACTGATAATATAAAAGAGGAAAGTGGTAGGCTAAAAAAAGATATATGGAGATTTATTGTAGAGGAGAACAAGAATAATTATAAAAATTATACTAATGACTTTAAAAGAGAGAACAATGCAATAGAGGGAATGAAAAGAAGTTTGGAAGAACAAACAGGTTATAAAAAGGCACTAGAGACGGAGGCGATTGAACTTCAAAATCAACTTACAAGTGTCTTACCTTCTATAAATGAAATTAATATGCTTCTTAAATCTTTCGGTTTTACAAACTTCCTACTGGCTGAGTCTGATGAAAAAGGAAATTACAAAATTGTAAGGGAAAATGGTGAAGATGCAAATGAAACGTTAAGTGAAGGAGAGAAAACTTTTATTACCTTCTTGTATTTTTACCAACTTATTAATGGTAGTAATGATCAAGATAAAGTTAATACATCAAGAATCATTGTGATTGACGATCCTATTTCCAGTCTTGACAGCAACATATTATTTATAGTAAGCAACCTAATAAACAATCTAAAGCAAAAGATTAGGAATAATGATTCAAACTTCAAACAATTGATAATTCTGACCCATAATGTTTATTTTCATAAGGAAATCTCTTTTAATAAATCTCATGGTAGTAAAAAGTTACATGATGAGACTTTTTGGATTATAAGGAAAAACAATAATGTATCCCACATATATGAATATGAAGAAAATCCTATTAAAAACTCTTATGAGTTACTTTGGAAAGAATTAAAAGAAAATCCGAACTCAATTACAATCCCAAACATAATGAGGAGGATATTGGAGAATTATTACAAGTTCTTCGGTAATATTGATCTTAATGGAATTATTGAAGAATTTCCGGATGAAGATAAGGTAGTTTGTAATTCTTTGCTTTCTTGGGCTAATGACGGATCTCATTATGTAAATGACGATTTATATGTGGATAATAATCAAGAGTTGAATAAAACTTATTTCAACGTATTTAAGAGGATATTCATAAATTCTAGGCATGAATCTCATTTTAATATGATGATGGGATTCACCGAGAGTGAAGTTGCGGAAAACCAACCTGCTAAGAAGGAGTTTCAAGAGGCATTGGTGCAAGTTGCGGCTAGTCAGGAATAATGAGATTTGAGATACTAGTAAACTGCTCTTAGAAAACATGATACAAATGTTAACGTAACATGGAGAGTTAAACATTCAAAAATGAAATCTAAGTGCAATACATGCTCAATACCATCTAAACTTTGTTTTAAGGATATATACTAAATTTGAATATACAATTGAAATGAAGAGATATTGTTTTAAAGCAATATCTCTTTTTTCATTTGTCCTCATGTCACAGTTTATAAATGTGGCATTTTTTTATGTTTTTTAAGTATACGAGGGGGGATTATTATGAAATGCTATTACGTTCGTTCTCCAACGGATAAATTATTTACCCTAATGATTTGAAATGAAAAATCTATTGTATAGAAAGGAAAATGAACAATGGAACTAAAATATGTAATTCCCAACATGGAAAAGACATTTGGAAATTTAGAATATGCAGGTGAAGGTAAGGTGGAACAGCGCCGTATTAATGGGCGCATGACAACATTGTCACGCAGTTACAATCTGTATTCAGATATTCAACGTGCAGATGATATTAAGGTGATTTTGCCGCAAGAAGCAGGAGAGAAGTTCTTTAAACATGAGGAAAAGGTGAAGTTAGTCAATGCTAGAATTACCGCAGAAGGTTATAAAATTGGTGATCGTGGTTTTACAAAATACATTTTACATGCTGACGATATGGTCAAAGCATAAGGAGGAAAAAGTGATGAGATTAGCAGAAGGAATTGTCATTGATAAAGAAAAGACATTCGGATTATTAAAGTTTTCATCATTACGTCGGGAAGTGTTTTTGCAAAATGAAGATGGTACGGTATCAACAGAAGTAAAAGAACGCACCTATGATTTAAAGTCTCGTGAACAAGGGCGCATGATTCAAGTCAGTATTCCTGCTTCCGTTCCATTAAAAGACTTTGATTATAATGCAGAAGTAGAACTAATTAATCCTGTCGCAGATACAGTCGCAAATGCAACTTTTCGTGGGGCAGATGTGGATTGGTATATCAAGGCAGATGACTTGGTTTTAAAAGGGAAAACAGCGACACCAAGCACTAACAATCAAAAATCCACACCTAACAAAGATAAATAATGAAATTTTACCGAAAAAGAGGGAAGCGAATCCGATCAAGTGACGCATCTCTCTTTTTTCAATTTATCTTCTTTGGGCTGTTTGGTGTATGGTTCGTATTCTTTATCCCTTTTCATGTGAAATTTTTACTTTCTACAACGTGGGAACTTGATCCATTTCAAACTCATTTTGTAAGTATATATGGATTAACTTCACTAATCATTAGTTTGGTAATGGTGGCAATATGTGCTTTTGTTTATTATCGGTATCGTTACAACCATCTAAAACAATTGATGCATCGACAAAAGCTCGCAAAAATGATTTTAGACAATCAGTGGTATGAAACAAAACAAGTGATGAATGAAGGTTTTTTCAAAGATATCCCATCTAGTAAGGCGAAGGAAAATATTAGTCATTTTCCAAAGATGTATTATCGGTATGAAAAAGGGATGATTCATATTCAAGTGGAAATAACGCTTGGTAAATATCAAGAGCCACTTTTAAATTTAGAAAAGAAGTTGGAAAGTGGCTTGTATTGTGAATTAGTGTCAAAGGAATTATATGATTCCTATGTAGAGTACGTTCTTTTTTATGATATGATTGCGAACCGTATTTCAATTGATGAAGTCATTGCGCAAAACGGTAGTTTAAAGCTCATGAAATCGATGGATTGGGAATATGATAAGCTGCCACATATGTTGATTGCTGGCGGAACAGGTGGTGGAAAAACGTATTTTATTCTTACGTTGATTGAAGCACTGTTAAAAACCAATGCGAAGTTATATATCTTAGATCCGAAAAATGCAGATTTAGCCGATCTAAGTACTGTCATGCCTGATGTATATTATAAAAAGGAAGACATGATAGCAAGTATTGATCAATTTTATGAAGATATGATGGCTCGAAGTGAAGAAATGAAACAGATAGAGGGGTATAAAACAGGGGAAAACTATGCTTATTTGGGCTTAGCTCCCCATTTTTTAGTTTTTGACGAATACGTAGCTTTTATGGAAATGCTTGCATCTAAAGAAAGTACTGCTGTATTAACGAAACTAAAACAGATTGTCATGTTAGGACGTCAAGCCGGTTTCTTTCTTATTCTCGCTTGTCAGCGACCAGATGCAAAATATTTAGGGGATGGGATTCGTGATCAATTTAATTTTCGTGTTGCTTTAGGCAGAATGTCCGAACTAGGGTATGGCATGATGTTTGGAAGCGACGTCCAAAAACAATTTTTCTTAAAACAGATCAAAGGACGTGGCTACGTCGATAAAGGAGATAATGTCATTACCGAATTTTACACACCACTTGTACCAAAGGATCATGACTTTTTAAAAGAGATAGAGAAACTAGCTCCATAAAGGCTGCCCAGTGCGGCGGCGTGCGAAGCGTAAGCCGCTGTGCTGGGCAAAGCCTGCGTGGCGATAGCCACGCTTTACCCCCCGTTTCTAACAGGGGGGTAGAAAAACAATAAGAAACTTTTTTAAAAGTCTAAAGACCCTTGTGCATCAAGGGTTTAGAGCATATTACGAAGATGTCGGCTTTTAACCCTTAGTTGACATCTTTTTTCTGTTGGGAGGAATGCACATGAATGAAATACCTTGGTATCAACAATTAAAAGAAAAACGATCGGCATATGGCGTATCGCAAAATAAATTAGCGGTACATGTAGGAATTTCAAGGCAATATATTAGTGAAATTGAAACAGGTAAAATCACACCGACACCAACTTTACAACAAGCAATGTTCGATATTCTAGAACAATTTAATCCCGAAGCCCCCTTAGAAATTTTATTTGATTACGTGCGAATACGTTTTTTAACAACGAACCCAAAGCCAGTTATTGAAGAAATTTTACGGTTAAAAATGGAGTACATGATTCACGAAGATTATGCTTTTTATTCTTACTTGGAACAATATGTTTTTGGTGACATTGTTGTCATGGTTTCGCCAGATGAGGATAAAGGTTGTCTACTTGAACTCAAAGGAAAGGGTTGCCGTCAATTTGAAAACTTTTTATTAGCCCAGCAACGTACATGGTTTGATTTTTTCATGGATGTATTTCGAGTAAATGGTGTCTTTAAACGAGTGGACCTTGCGATCAATGATAAAACAGGCATATTGGATATTCCATTTCTCACGAACAAATGTAGAAATGAAGAATGTATTTCCGTTTTTCGTAGCTTTAAAAGTTATCGTTCTGGCGAATTGGTTCATGGAGAAGAAAAACGTGATATGGGAAATACGTTATATATTGGCTCTTTAAAAAGTGATGTGTATTTCTGTGTGTATGAAAAAGATTACGAACAGTATGTAAAACATGGAGCATCCCTTGAAGATACAGATATTAGAAATCGTTTTGAAATTAGACTGAAAAATGATCGTGCCTATCATGCAGTTGTTGATTTAATGACGTATGAAGATGCGGGAAGAACAGCTTTTTCCATCATTAATCGATACATTCGGTTTGTCGATAAAGATGAGAAGAAACGTCGAAGTAGTTGGCCATTGAATGCGGTGTGGCAACGCTTTTTAGATTTAGGAGAAAACAGAAAAATTTATTTAACAACAAAACCTGAACCTTATACATTTGATAAAACACTTAGATGGTTGGCTCGACAGGTGGCTCCTACTTGGAAGCTAGCTACCAAACTGGATGAGATCAATCAAACGACCGTGATTAAAGATATGTTAGATCAAGCAAAGTTAAGCAAACGTCATCAACAATTATTGATGCAACAGGCACTTAAAACAGAAGATGTCATTAAATGAAAGATTGGAGGACTTCCATGAGACTATTAAAATATATTTTTATTACCATCATAGGTGGTATTGTTTTATGGTTTACCGAATGCATGTGGCAAGTAACGAAGTATTAGAAGATGGAAGGAGGAATGAAAGATGAACTTTGGACAAAATTTATACAACTGGTTTTTAAGTAATGCGCAGTCTTTAGTGTTAATGGCGATTGTAGTAATTGGTATTTATTTAGGATTTAAGCGTGAATTTTCTAAACTGATTGGATTTTTGATTGTTGCCTTAGTTGCGGTAGGATTAGTATTTAATGCTAGCGGTGTAAAGGATGTACTATTGAACCTATTCAATAGAATTATTGGAGCTTAGATTATGTGACTTATAGAAAAAGATTTATGTTTATTGTATAGTATGAAATATAGGTATTAGAAAAAGAGTTGTTTATTCAACAAACGGGCCATTTAACGGAATAAGTGATGAAAACTGAATTTGAAATTTAATCTATATGTGGTAAAATGTTTCAATTAAGATTAGGAGGAATTAATTATGAAGTGGAATGAATGTAACAGGGTTCAATTAAATGAGGGAAGCGTATCATTAACCCTATAAACTACGTCTACCCTCATTATTGGAGGGTGAAATGTGAATACATCTTATTCACAATCAGATTTACGACACAACCAAATTTTAATTTGGCTTTGCGTTCTATCTTTTTTTAGTGTATTAAATGAAATGGTTTTGAACGTCTCATTACCTGATATTGCAAATGATTTCAATAAACCACCAGCGAGTACAAACTGGGTGAACACAGCCTTTATGTTAACCTTTTCCATTGGAACAGCTGTATATGGAAAGCTATCTGATCAACTAGGCATTAAAAGAGTACTCTTATTCGGGATTATAATAAATTGCTTCGGGTCGGCAATTGGATTTGTTGGACATTCTTTCTATTCCATACTTATTCTGGCTCGATTTATTCAAGGAGCTGGTGCGGCTGCATTTCCAGCATTGGTGATGGTTGTAGTTGCGCGCTATATTCCAATGGAAAATAGGGGTAAAGCATTTGGTCTTATTGGCTCCATAGTAGCTATGGGAGAAGGCGTCGGTCCAGCTATTGGTGGAATGATAGCTCATTATATCCATTGGTCTTACCTTCTGCTTATCCCAATGGTGACAATTATTACTGTTCCGTTCCTTATAAATTTGTTAAAAAAAGAAGTAAGGATAAAAGGTCATTTTGATATATTAGGAATTATACTAATGTCTGTGGGCATTGTATTTTTTATGCTGTTTACAACATCATATAGCATTTCCTTTCTGATCATCAGTATTCTGTTATTCCTGATATTTGTAAAACATATTAGGAAAGTAACAGAACCTTTTGTTGAACCTGCACTCGGGAAAAATATTTCTTTTATAATTGGTGTCCTTTGTGGAGGACTTATATTTGGTACAGTAGCAGGGTTTGTCTCTATGGTTCCTTATATGATGAAAGATGTCCATCAACTAAGTACTGCTGCAATTGGAAGTGTGATTATTTTCCCTGGAACAATGAGCGTCATTATCTTCGGTTACATTGGTGGATTACTTGTTGATAGAAAAGGCCCTTTGTACGTGTTAAACATTGGAGTTACATTTCTTTTTGTTAGCTTTTTAATTGCTGCCTTTTTTTTAGAAGTAACACCATGGTTCCTGACAATTATATTAGTTTTTGTTTTTGGTGGGCTTTCATTCACTAAAACAGTTATATCTACAATTGTTTCAAGTAGTTTGAAACAAAAGGAAGCTGGTGCTGGAATGAGTTTGCTTAATTTTACCAGCTTTTTATCAGAGGGAATAGGTATTGCAATCGTTGGTGGTTTATTATCTATACGCTTACTGGATCAGAAGTTGCTACCTATGGACTTTGATCAATCCACTTACTTGTATAGTAATATGCTATTACTTTTTGCAGGAATCATTGTCATTAGTTGGCTGATTACCTTGAATGTATATAAACGAAGGCAAATTCAATTTAAAAGCTGAATATCCGAGATGAATTAAATGGCTTCTAGCTTTCTTAAGCAATCGGGTGCGATTGTTTAGTAAAAATTAACGCAGATATCTCTTATTCAACAAATATTTTTATTAATTGTTGGTTCCAGTGAAAATTAAATAAGGAAATATGAAAACAGCTACTATGTAAAGTTAGCTGTTTTTTTATGCCCATTTATAATAATAAGGATGTGAAAAATTAATGGACATGCAAGTATATATCGCCAATCTCGGAAAATATAATGAAGGAGAATTGCTTGGGGATTGGTTTACACCACCCATTGACATGGAAGAAGTCAAAGAATGCATTGGCTTAAATAGTGAATATGAGGAATATGCCATACACGATTATGAATTACCATTTGAGATTGGTGAATACACCCCAATCTCTGAAATCAATCGATTATGTGCCATGGTAGAAGAATTAGAAGGCTCACCAATTTATCATGAACTATCTGAAATTCAAGGCTACTGGTTTGATAGTTTGGAAGAATTGCTAGAAAATCAAGAAGATATTATTTGTTATACAGATTGTGAAGATATGGAAGATGTGGCTCGTTACTATGTTGAAGAAACGGGCATGCTTGGGGAAGTGCCTACTAATTTACAGAACTATATTGATTATCAAGCGCTTGGAAGAGATTTAGAAATAAACGGGAGTTTTCTTGTTACCTCACATGGTGTATTTGAATATGTTGGATAAGTAAATATAAAAACGCGAAAACAGTCTGTGTACATGCAGGCTGTTTTCTTTTTGAAAGGAGAACTTATGAAAAAACTAAAAAGTTATACACGTATTTGGTCGGTTGAAAAAGTGATTTATGCAATCAATGATTTTCGCTTACCCTTCCCCGTTACCTTTAATCAAATGTCGTGGTTTGTACTTTCTTTACTGCTTGTTATGTTATTTGGGAATCTTCCCCCACTTTCTTTGATTAATGGAGCGTTATTAAAATATGTGGGAATTCCTGTTGGCTTAACATGGTTTATGAGTCAAAAAACATTTGATGGCAAAAAGCCATATAGCTTTCTGAAATCCGTCATCACTTATTTTTTTCGTTACAAACTGACTTACGCAGGAAAGCCAATCAAATTACGACAAGTGAAAATGAATGAAAATATTACTGCTGTAAGGAGTGAAGTCCATGCGTTATCCGATTAAATATATGGAAAATAATCTTGTCTTTAACCATGATGGGGAGTGTTTTGCCTATTATGAATTGCTTCCCTACAATTATTCTTTTTTATCATCAGATGAAAAAATCCAAGTACATGATCACTTTCGCCAATTGATTGCACAAAATCAGGACGGAAAAATTCATGCCCTACAAATTAGTACGGCCAGTAGTATTCGTTCTGTTCAAGAGCGTAGTAAAGACTTAGTAACTGGTCGATTAAAAGATGTTGCTTATGCACGAATTGATGCTCAAACCGAAGCGCTTGTTTCGATGATTGGCGAACATCAAGTAGACTATCGTTTCTTTATCGGTTTTAAACTACTTTTGAATGAAGAGGAAGTCAGCATGAAATCGATGGGAAAATCAATCAAAAATTCGCTCTCTTCTTTTGTTCGTGATGTAAACCATCATTTAATGGGTGATTTTGTTTCGATGCCCCATGATGAAATGAGACGTTTCTCTAAAATGGAATCTTTGCTGCAAAACAAAATTTCTAGACGTTTTAAAATCCGACCTTTAGACAAAAATGATTTTGGTTATTTGATTGAACATTTACATGGTCAATCAGATATTGCTTATGAAGAGTATGAATATGTGCTTCCCCTAAAGAAATTAAAACAAGAAACTTTAGTAAAACGTTATGACATCATCAAACCAACACGTTGTTTAATAGAAGAAAATCAGCGTTACCTAAAAATCGAACAGGAAGAACAGACAACATATGTTGCTTATTTTACGATTAATTCAATTGTTGGTGATTTGGAATTTCCGTCAGATGAAGTCTTTTATTACCAGCAGCAACAATTCACTTTTCCGATTGATACTTCTATGAATGTAGAAATTGTCACGAATAAAAAAGCATTATCGACTGTACGAAATAAGAAGAAAGAACTGAAAGATTTAGATAATCATGCGTGGGAATCCAACAATGAAACAGGAAGTAATGTGCTAGAAGCGTTGGAACAAGTGAATGAATTAGAAGACGTACTCGATCAAAGTAAAGAATCAATGTATAAGTTAAGTTATGTCATTCGAGTTTCTGCATCCACTTTAGATGAACTTAAACAACGTTGTAATGAAGTGAAAGATTTTTATGACGATTTGAACGTAAAACTTGTTCGTCCATTTGGCGATATGATTGGTTTGCACAGTGAATTTATTCCCGCTAGTAAACGGTATATGAACGATTATATCCAGTATGTAACTTCTGATTTTCTTGCAGGACTTGGATTTGGGGCAACTCAAATGCTTGGTGAAACGGAAGGTATTTACATTGGATATAACTTAGATACGGGAAGAAATGTATATCTCAATCCTAGTCTAGCGAGTCAAGGGGTAAAAGGTTCTGTCACCAATGCGCTTGCTTCTGCTTTCTTAGGCTCACTTGGTGGTGGGAAATCTTTTTCAAATAACTTACTCGTATATTATGCTGTTCTTTTCGGAGGACAAGCACTCATTGTTGATCCAAAGGCAGAACGAGGTAATTGGAAAGAAACATTGCCTGACATTGCACATGAAATAAATATTGTTAATTTAACAAGTGATGATTCAAGCAAAGGGCTACTTGATCCCTTTGTCATTATGAAAAAGAAAAAGGATTCAGAAAGCCTTGCTATTGATATTCTCACCTTTCTAACGGGTATCTCTAGTCGAGATGGTGAAAAGTTTCCTGTGTTACGTCGAGCGATTCGTGCGGTTAGTCAACAAGAGGAACGGGGGTTGCTTCTTGTCATCCAGGAACTTAGAAGTGATCCGAACCCATTGGCTCGCCCCATCGCAGATCATATTGAAAGTTTTACGGATTATGACTTTGCTCATCTTCTATTTTCAGATGGAACGGTAAAAAACTCGATTAGTTTAGAGAAACAGTTAAACATTATTCAAGTAGCTGATTTAGTATTACCTGATGCAGAAACGAGTTTTGAGGAATATACGACAATGGAATTACTTAGTGTTGCTATGCTGATTGTTATTTCCACTTTTGCACTAGATTTTATTCATTCCGACCGAAGTGTATTTAAAATTGTTGATTTGGATGAAGCTTGGTCCTTCCTTCAAGTCGCTCAAGGGAAAACACTCTCAAATAAATTGGTTCGTGCAGGACGTGCGATGAATGCTGGTGTATATTTTGTGACGCAAAACGCAGATGATTTAACGGATGAGAAGTTGAAAAACAATATCGGTGTGAAGTTTGCCTTTCGTTCTAGGGATATTAATGAAATTAAAAAGACGTTGGAGTTTTTTGGCGTCGATAAAGAAGATGAAGGAAATCAAAGAAAACTTCGTGAACTTGAAAACGGCCAATGTTTGATTCAAGATTTATATGGACGGGTTGGGATTATTCAAGTCCATCCTGTTTTTGAAGATTTATTTGATGCATTCGATACTCGGCCACCTACAAATGAGAAAGAGACGAGGTGATGATGTGAAGAAACAACAATTGAAAAAAGTGATTTTAACGGTAGTGCTAATTAGTGCTACCGTTTTTCTATGTCTTTTATTACTCGGCACTTTTGCACATGCAGCTGGATTAGTCGATGATACGGTATCGGAAGATAATTTGTATTCTATTTATCCATTAGACCATTACCAACTGGATTTTTATGTCGATACAGGTTGGGATTGGCTTCCGTGGAACTGGAATGATGGGATTGGTAAACAAGTCATGTATGGGCTCTATACAATTACCAATTTCATCTGGATAATAAGTCTGTATTTATCGAATGCGACAGGTTATTTAATCCAACAAGCTTATTCACTCGATTTCATTTCACAAACGGCAGACGCTATCGGGAAAAACATGCAAACATTAGCTGGGATTACGGCAAGTGGTTTCAGCAGTTCTGGATTTTATGTGGGTTTCTTGCTTCTTTTCATTTTAGTGATAGGGATTTATGTAGCTTATACAGGCCTAATGAAACGGGAAACGACGAAAGCAATAAGAGCTATTCTGAACTTTTTAGTCGTATTTCTGTTATCAACTTCTTTTATCGCTTACGCACCAACTTACATTACAAAAATCAATGATTTTTCCGCTGATATTAGTCAAGCTAGTTTAGATTTAGGAACAAAAATCTTGATGCCAAGTTCCACTATTCAAGGAAAAGATAGTGTGGATATGATACGAAATAACCTCTTTTCTATTCAAGTGGAGCAACCTTGGATGTTGTTGCAATTTGATGATTCGGATAAAGAAACGATTGGTGAAAATCGGGTTGAAACGTTAGTCTCGATTAGTCCAGATGCCAATAACGGAAAAGATCGTGAAGATGCGGTTAAAGCAGAAATTGAAGATCATGACAATAAAAATTTAACGATTACGAAGACCACTACACGTTTAGGGATGGTCTTCTTTTTGTTTCTATTTAATATTGGAATTTCAATTTTTGTGTTTCTTCTATCGGGAATTATGATTTTCTCGCAAATTCTGTTTATTATCTATGCGATGTTTCTGCCCATTAGTTTTTTACTGTCCATGATACCGACTTTTGAAAACATGGGAAAACAGGCAATTATGAAACTATTTAATGTGATTATGCTTCGTGCTGGAATTACATTAATTATTACAATTGCCTTTAGCATTTCATCTATGCTTTACAGCTTAACGGCAAGTTATCCGTTTTTCTTGATTGCTTTTTTGCAGATCGTGACGTTTGCGGGCATTTACATGAAACTCGGTGACATTATGAGCATGTTTAAACTGCAAAGTAGTGACTCGCAACAAGTTGGACGTCAAGTCATGCGTCGTCCTTACCGAATGTTTAATCGGGGTAGTCGGCGATTACAGAGAACAATCGGGCGAACTCTTGCTGGGGCAACCGCAGGAGCAACGGTCGGGGCAATGGTTGGAAAATCAAAGCAAACAAAGGGTTCGTTCTCTCCCCTACGCCCATTGCAACGGTTAACGTCGACTACAAAGGATAACAAGGAACGTCCAACTGATCGTACGAAACCAACATCTTTAAGTCAGAAAGTAGGTCAAGTCACAGGAAAAGTGCTTGGTGCGAAAAATCAGTTCCGTGCGAATATAGATCACCGTAAAGAACAATTACATGATTTACCTACAACTGCTCATTATGCGGTTAAACAAGGAAAAGAACAGTTTACAAAACCTGCCCGTAATTTTAAAGAAGGCATGAAGCAAGCAAAGGAAAAGAGACAAAAAACACATGCAGACCGTCAAGCAAAACATCGTCAAACCATTGCAGATAGACGACAAGCATTGGATAAAAAGCGTACTCCTTCTCGGGATATTGCCAATCACGAACGACCAGTCACACAAAATGTCAATGAATCGTTACATCAGGAAAGATTAAAGAAACCAACTGTTCAAGAAAAACAAAAGAATAGACCTATCACAAAAAGCGAAAATATAACGCAAACCAAATTACAACAACAGTTATCCAGTCCACACAGAAAAGAGTATCTGATTGAAACCGATAATCCTAAACAACCTGTTAAAAAAGGATACCGACCTGTCCAAGAAGAACGTTCCCGATTAAAAAATAATCGAAAAATCATCAAGCGTCCTTCTAAAGCCTTGAAACGTACAAGTCAGAAGCAAATCACTAAGCGTCCAATCCATGCAGTCAGGAGGAAACGCTGATGAAGATGATGCGTTTAAAAATCACGTTAATTGCTTGGGGATTAGGATTTATTGCGTTGTTTGGGCTATTAGCATTTGTAGCTATTTTTATATCGAATGAAGAACATTCATCAGATGGTGATGACTTCATTGGTGAGATAGACGGTATATCGGTTTCTGCGGATGTGTTAAAACATCAAGCAATGGTAGAAAAATATGCGAAAGAATATGGCATTCTTGAGTATGTTTCGACACTACTTGCCATTATGGAAGTGGAAAGCGGCGGTAGATTACAAGATGTGATGCAGAGTAGTGAATCGTTGGGATTACCACCAAACACATTGGATACCGAAGCATCTATTAGGCAAGGAACAAAATATTTTGCGGATTTATTACGTTCCGCAGAGCGAAGTGGTGTCGATGGGAATACAGTCATTCAAGCCTATAACTATGGTGGTGCTTTTATTGATTACGTCGCAAAACGAGGAAGCTCTTACTCTTTTGAACTAGCTGAAAGCTTTGCGAGAGAACGGTCAGGGGGTAAAGTCACTTACACGAATCCGATAGCCGTAAAGAAAAACGGTGGCTGGCGTTACCGTTTTGGCAATATGTTTTATGTCGATTTAGTGAGTCAGTATTTCATTTCCCCTCAATTTGATGGTGAAATGGTTCAGCTTGTGATGAATGAAGCCCTAAAGTATGAAGGGTTCCCTTATGTCTTTGGCGGATCTCATCCAAATACTTCATTTGATTGTAGTGGACTAACTCAATGGAGTTATCAGAAGGCTGGTATCAACTTACCGCGTACAGCACAGCAACAATATGACGTGACCGAGCATATTCCTCTTTCTCAAGCAAAACCGGGTGATTTAGTTTTTTTCCATTCCACCTATAACGCGGGAACTTATGTCACCCATGTGGGAATCTATCTTGGAAATAATCAGATGTATAATGCAGGCGATCCAATAGGCTATGCGGATTTGACATCTTCTTACTGGCAAAAGCACTTAATTGGAGCTGGACGGATTAAACAATAGAAAGGGTTGGATAAAATGAAGGGATTATTTAAAAAGCAAGACAAGCAAACGAAAGAAACAAAACCTAAAAAAATAAAAGTAAAGACGGTTGGCCCACGTAAAAAGTTAGTGATGATGTTATGGATAGTCCTCATTGGAAGCCTTGCCTTTGGGATATATAAAAACTTTACAGCGATTGACCGACATACGGTTCATGAAAGAGAAATCATTGAAACCAAGATGATAGATACAAATGCGATTGAAAGTTTTACCAAAACCTTTGTGAAAGACTATTACACATGGAAAAATGAAAAAGATTCCATTGAACAGCGAACAGAAAAGATCAATGATTACTTGACAGAAGAACTGCAAGCTTTAAATATAGATACCGTAAGAAACGATATTCCGACCAGTTCCAGTGTAGGTAATATAAACATTTGGTCGGTATCACAGGAAAATGAGGATACCTATGCGGTTGTTTATTCGGTAGAACAAAAAATTACAGAGGATAAAAATAGCCAATGGATTCGTTCCACCTATCGAATTTTACTTTATCAAGATAAGTTAGGGAACTTGGTGATTATTCAAAATCCTACCTTATGGAGCATACCGAATAGATCAGATTATGAACCACAACAACCTGAAAGTAACGGAACAGTAGATTCCGATACTGTGCAAGAAGTGACAGAGTTTTTAGAGACATTTTTTACGTTTTATCCTACTGCCACTGATAAAGAACTTGCTTATTATGTGAAAGGTAATGCCTTACCACAGATTGGTAAGGATTATTTATTTTCAGAGTTAGTCCAACCTATATTCCAGACAGTAGATCATCAAATAAAAGTATGGGTCACTGTTAAATATATTGACGAAGCAACAAAAGCCACACAGTTTTCGCAATATATACTCACATTAGAAAAAGATACAAACTGGATGATTGTAGAATAGAAAGACTCTTATAGGTAAAAGTAAAACAATCACTACTAGTTTAGGTCAAAGAAACCAGTAGTGATTATTACATAATTACAAGCCCAGTCATATTGAGTTATAAAATAGTTTAATCATAACACGGTGTATACCAAATAAGAGTAGATCTAGTGAATTCATATTAGCATACTGAAATTTGCCATCTTTGAAAAAGCCGATACTTGATCTTTATCTTTAGTCAACCCATAATATTTGCTGAGTGCATAAATTATCTCAGAAA
>Ga0209487_1001891_pt1 | contig 17321 bp, 20 predicted proteins | sample Poulit2012_FD_187524 | JGI IMG/M metagenome (GOLD analysis project Ga0209487, IMG submission 187524) | Agricultural soil microbial communities from Georgia to study Nitrogen management - Poultry litter 2012 (SPAdes) (version 2) | ecosystem: Environmental > Terrestrial > Soil > Agricultural land...
ACATGTCGAGGTCTTTCGGATGGGCTGTGTGGTAACTCCCATCGTCGGAAGGCCTCGACCTCTATCCAGACACCGCCACGCCCAGACCACTGGGACCTGTCTCTACACCCTCATCTGCGAAGAGCCGGTTTTCCCGGAGGTCCCTCATCGGTCGATGTGGCCGCCACATTGTCCATTCACGCCGCTGATGAAGCGCAAAGAGGTGATGCTGAATGAACAGCTACGCGAACGACTCTTGCCAGCGAATGATTCCACAAACAGCTGACCGTGTTCGTGCTCGCTAGCTATTCGCCCTCGCACTATCTAACAGAGCACGAAGTCGCCCGCGGGTACGGGCTCGTCGAATATCTAAATCAGCTTGTCCCGAATTGAACTGCGCGACGGTCGAGCAAGAGATCGGGCAACTTCGTGTGACACAATTGGATACACCGACATTTCACGGCGCCGTGGTGTACGAGGAGATACATGCTAACGGATTTCTTACGAGATCAAGCATTCGCGGTCGCCTGGTTGTCCATGATGGCCGCTGCATGGCTCGGGTGGTCCCAGGAAGACCCCAAACCTCGGCTCCGAGGCGCCCTCGGTACGGGTTCAGTGCTGGGAATGCTTATCGCGATAGCTGCCGGGCTCCTCGTATGGCGCAATTGGACAACACCAACTGCTCTCGAGGGTCGCTATTGGGTGTTTGGTCTCATTGTTCTTGCTGAAGCTGTGCTCATCGGTGTCGGATGTATTTTTCTCGCCCGGCGGGGATTGACTCGCTGGTACGGGTGGTGGATCGGGATATGTGTGGCGTTGCATTTTATTCCCCTGGCATGGATATTCGAAGACTGGTCCTACCTTGTGCTCGCTGTTGTTCAAGTCGCCGGTCTCGTCACCATGTTTCCACCTCTGAAGCGTGGTACGTATGCGACCAGCCGCTGGGCATGCCCCTGGATTGCTTTGACGTTTCTCGTCTTCGCGATTGCGTCCGGAATCATCTTGCTACTTCGCTACGGATACCCCGTGTAAGGCAGTCCTGTACCCGTAAATGTGCAAGACGGCTCCTAAGACTTCAACCAACTTTCCAACTCCGGATCCCACAAGACCGCCGATGACTGTGTGAGAGTCGTTGTCTCGCCCCCAGAAGGCCGAGATCGTCTTTGACACCGTCGTTCGACCGAAGAGAGGTAGACCATCATGTCAGCCCTGGCCGCACCTGGCCTCAGCGCTATCCGTGACTCACTCCGGTGCCCGATCTGCGCCGGTCGCCTCGAACTGACACCGGGGGCACTGCGTTGTCGTCAGCGACACACCTTCAACATCGCTCGGCACGGCTACGTCAGCCTACTGTCTGGGACTAATGCGATCAGCGGGGATGATGCGCCGATGATCCAAGCTCGAGAACGTTTCCTCGCGACCGGCGCCTACGAGCCGATACGCCGGGCCGTCTCGACGATGGTGTCTCATACGATCCCTCGTGATGGCATAGTTCTCGATGTTGGCTGTGGTACCGGCTACTACCTCGCCGGTGCGCTCGACAAAGTGACCGGGGCTCGCGGCCTGGGGCTTGACTCCTCGGTGCGTGCGCTGCGGGTCGCTGCGCGCGTCCACGAGCGAGCAGCCGCAGCGAGCTGGGACGTGTTCCGCCCGTATCCGTTGGCCGACCAGTCGGTGGATGCTGTGCTGAACATGTTCGCTCCGCGCAACCCCGGCGAGTTTCACCGGGTCCTCCGCCCGAACGGCAGCCTGATCGTGGTGCGTCCGACGGTCGACCACCTGGCCGAGTTGCGCCGCGATGTGCCCGACTCGGTGACTATCGATGTTTCCAAGGAGCAACGCCTGCATGACGCCCTGGCACCGTTCTTCGAACAGGAGCGAGATCAACACGTCGGCTACATCGCAGAGATTGAACCGCAAACGGCTCGCGATCTGCTCGGAATGACGCCGAGTGCGCGGCACATCACCCCGGCAGAGGTCTCGGACGACGACCTGCCCGAGCGAGTCACCATATCCGTGCTTGTCAGCTCATACCGGCTACGGGAGACTTGACTGGTGGCAGAGCGATCCCGTCGCATCGGGATGGCACCTTAGCGCGGTTATCGAGATCGCCGTGAGGCGCATGTCTCACGGATCATCAGGAGGGCGCAGAGAACGTAGAGCGCTGCGGCGCAGATCCAGAGGGTGCCGTCTGCATTCGTTCGGGTGAGTGCGAAAATGCCGGTGAAGGTGACCGGGCCGATGATCGAGGTGAGGCTGTTCAGGCTTGCAAGTGTTCCCTGCAGGCGTCCCTGCTGCTGCTCGGGCGCGCGTCTCGAGAGCAGCGTCTGCAGTGCGGGCAACGTGATGCTGCCGAGTCCGAGCGCTGCGAGGATCGGTAGCATCGCCCATGTGCTGGCGATGAGGGCAAGGCCGATGAGCCCAATGGCGTCTGCGGCGATACCGACGAGGATCGCCCGGGTCTCGCCGATCCGGGACACGATGCGTCCGGTCAGTGCCGCCTGCACGAATACTTGCACCATTCCGAAGATGGATAGCGAAACGCCGACTTCGACGGGGTTCCAGTCGAGGCGCTGCTGCGTGAAGAGCACCCAGGTGGAGCCTGGTGCTTGGCCGATGAACTGCACGATGCCGAAGACTGCGAGAAGGATAAGCATCCCCGGCACTGCGGTTCGCTTCGCCGTACCGGGTTGCTGTGCGTGCGAGCCGTTGCTGCCCGGTGGCCGCGTCTCACGCAGAAGACTCGCGCTGAGTACGAGGGTGATTCCGGCGAGCGCGGCGGCGACGAGGAATGGCAGATGCGGTGAGACCCCGCCGAAAAGACCGCCAATGGCGGGACCCGCGATCATGCCACCGCCGTAGCATGCGCCGAGCCACCCGTAGCGTTTTGCGCGCTGATCCGGCGGAGTAATGTCGGCGATCACCGTCGCGGTGACGGCGTTCGTGGCGCCGGTAATGCCTGCAACCGCGCGGGCGAGGTAAAAGACCCACAGCGTGTCCGTCAGTGCGAGCACGAGGTAGTCGATCGTCGCGCCTGCGAGGGAGGCGACAAGCACGCGGCGGCGTCCGAAACGGTCAGAGAGTCGGCCAAGGATCGGGGCGCAAAGAAACTGCATGATCGCATAGAGCGCTGTCAGTAGTCCGACGTGCAGTGGGATCATGTCGTCGGGGGCACCGACCTGGTCGAGAAGGGTAGGCAAGATCGGCATCACGAGGCCCAGCCCTGCAGCATCGAGGGTCGCCGTGATGAGCACGGCTGTCAGGATTCCACGATGAGAGTAGCGAGCAGTCAGATGAGAGTAGCGAGCAGTCACTTTATCTAAGATAAAGTTATCGATGATAAAGTGCAACTATGACTCACCACCGGAAGCGTCTCGACCGCACGTCCGTGTTGCTCGGGGCCCGGCAGGTGCTCGACGAGACTGGGCTCGATGGCTTCACCACTCGCGCGCTGGCGGCTCACTTACAGGTACAGCAGCCCGGCCTCTACTGGCACTTCCGCACGAAGGCCGAACTCCTCGCAGCGCTGGCGAGCGACGTGCTTGACCGAGAGCATCACGCTTCCTTCCCCGAGTCCGACGAGAAATGGGACGCATTTCTCTTGCGAAACGCAAGAAGTTTCCGCCACGCACTACACGCGGTCCGTGACGGTGCGCGTCTCCACGCTGAGCACCACCGCAGACCATCCGGCGACGACACCGACGAAGGAGCTGAGGCTTCCGGTCAGCAAGTCGGGCTTCTCGTGTCTCAGGGATTCGATGAACAGACAGCCATCAGCATGCTCATCGCGGTCAGCCGATACACCGTCGGTGTCGTACTGGAGGAGCAAACCGCAGAGGTCGGCAATGCGAGCGTTCCTGAACGCGACCGGGAATTCGATTTCGGCCTGACAGCACTGATCGACGGATTCTCTCACTCCCGCACAGCGTCATTGACCTCGAGCGAATCGTGACCTCATTCGACGCTCAGCGGGTTCGCGCGAGACGGGAAAAGATCCCGTCCACCATAAGCGCCAGACCGCGCTCATAGGCACGATCAAGATCGAGGGCATAACCCGAGCCGATCAAGGATTTCAGCGCGGCGTGGTTCTCATTCGAACTGAGTTGCTCGAGTTTGTCGATACGCTCATCGATCCAGGTATCTGCATCGACACCGGTGATAGATTCTGCCTCTGTTTCGGGCTCGAGCAAAATTGCCGTGCCTCGCGCCTGCGTGAAGAGCAGAATGTGCGTCTCCATCGCTTCTTCGGCACTGATACCCGCCCGAGTGAGTGTTCGAATCACCCACTCTGCGAAGACGAGTGCTGCGGGCACTAATTGCGGGCGTGTGACGGAAAGCTGCGGAGCAAGCCACGGATGCCGTCGGAACACTCGCCACAGCTCTCGATGTCCGCGGATCAGATCTTCACGCCAGGTCCCGACTTCATCACCCGCAGACCAATCGCGAAGCGCACGATCCATCATCGCGAAAAGCAGATGTTCCTGGCTCGGGTAGAACCGATATAGCGTGGCCGACCCCATATGGACCACATTCGCGACCCTCCGCATCGAAAGCGAGTCAATACCCTCGACATCGGCGATGGAAACAGCGGCAGTTACGATGCGTTCCGCAACGGCATCATCTGCTTCCGGCACCGGACGCTGCACATGCTGCCGCCGTTGTGGGTGCTGGGGTGCGTCTCGTGAGCTGCGCCCACCCCTTGCCCCTGGTGCCGTTGTCGCGACGACCGTTCCGACACCGGGCACCGGTGTCGCCAGTCCCTCGGATCGCAGTAGTGCGTGCACACGACTGGCCGTTGCAATTGCGACATTCCACGTACCAGTGATCTCCCTGGCAGAAGGAAGCATCTCCCCGGGCCGCAATTCTCCAGCAAATATCTGCGCCCGCAGCTCGGCAGCGATCTCCGCAGATGACGTTCCCACCCTTGCCATCCTGTACTAGAACACCAGCGTTGGCAAGCGATGAGAACCTTGCCATTCCGTCACAGTGGAGCAGGTCTCAGCATCGCTGTACTAGTACGAGCTTGCTCACCATCTCAGGCCTTCCTTAGGTTTGGCGTCATGAATATGAATGAACGACGAGTACTCATCTCTGGCGCAAGCATCGCAGGACTGGCATGCGCCTACTGGCTTCGAAGGCACGGATTCTCCGTCACGATCGTCGAGATCGCTCCCAGCCCACGGCCCGGCGGTCAAGCCGTCGACCTGCGCGGCGCCGGACGCACAGTCATCGACCGTATGGGGCTGCTCAATGGGGCGCGTGCGATCGGCCTCGAGCAGGCGGGCATGTCCTGGGTCGACGCACACGGCCAGACACGCGCCGCCATGCCGACGGATGCGTTCGGCGGAGAAGGATTCATCTCGGAGATCGAGATCCTCCGCGGCGATCTCGTCGACCTGCTCTACCAACAGCTCGGTGACGGTATCGAGTGGATCTTCAACGACACCATCACCGAGCTCGCGCAGAGTTCGAACTACGTGAATGTCACGTTCCGTGGCGCACGCCCACAGCGTTTCGATTTCGTCATCGGCGCCGACGGCTTACATTCGGCAGTTCGGACGGCCGCTTTTGGGCGGGAAGAGGACTTCGTCCATCCGCTCGGGCTGTACACGGCATGGTTCACCGCTCCGGCGTTCGAAGAACTCGACAACTGGTATCAGTTGTACAACCACACCGGCGGACTCGTGGCCTCGATCAGGCCCGGGAGCCAGCCAAGTGAGTCCAAAGCAGCGCTGAGCTTTCGTACCCGCCCCGGAGAGAGGGTCGGCCACGACCGACGCGACCGCGCCTCCCAGATCGCACTCCTGGAAGATCGGTTCGGTGGTGTCGGATGGCATGTTCCGCGGCTGCTCGAGGCCGCGCGCTCGGCATCGGATTTCTCGTTCGATGAGATGGGGAAGGTTCAACTGTCTCGCTGGTGGAATGGCCGCATTGCCCTGATCGGGGATGCAGCCGCCTGTCCGACCCCGCTCAGCGGGCTCGGCACCAGCGTCGCGCTGGTGGGCGCCTATGTGCTCGCCGGAGAACTCGGAGACGGAAGCGACCATGCCGCTGCGTTCGCGGCGTACGATCGCCTCGTTCGCCCGTATGTCGAGGGTGCGCAGCAGCTTGCGGGCGGGCCTGGCGGATATGCGCCGATGACGGCTCTTGCGATCCGGTTCATGCAGGCGTCGATGTCGTGGGCAACACGCTGGCCTATGCGAGGCTTCATGGAGAAACAGTTCAGCAAAGCGTCCGACATTGACCTGCCTGACTACACACCGGCATGACAGCCCTCGACCTGGAGGCGTCTGACTATATTGAAATCTCCGCGATGACAAGGCAGCCGAGCGCCACGACGCTGGCGAGCGTGCGGACGAAGTTCCAGCGCCCCCATGAGCGTTCGAAGGCTTGGCGTGCAGCCCGGATCTCTTCCGGGTTACCGCACGTCGCGCGATCAAGCTGGGTGTTCAGCGGCACGTTCTTTGCTGCCGTGATGATGAAGGTGAGCAACGATCCACCTGCAGCAGTGCAGATGAGCGTGGGTGGGAACGGCGCGTTCCACCAGACGCTGAATGCGGCACAGGCAACTCCTGTGATGGGAGCCGTGATGAAAATGCTCAAGAACCATCCGTTCAGAATCGCGCGGTTGATCGTCTGGAACGCGCGCACGAATGTGTGATCATCTACACGTCGGAGGCCGGGAACGACGGCGCAGGAGAATACGAAGAACGCTCCTGCGAGCAGCCCATTGGTGACGGTCGCGACCGAGAGCATGCTCGTCAGAAGGACGGACATCTCTGTCTGCCTCTTCAGTTTGCCCGGAGGAGGCGGTCGATCGTGACCTCGATCGGCGTATGCCCGCTAACCCGGCGGTCGCCACGTGGCGCGAGCAGCCCCTGTTGATCAGCTTGATACAGCTCGGCAAGGCTTACTGCGATATGCGACCGGAAGCCTGCTTCGGTAAATGCGTCCACCCATGCTTCTTTTGGGATCAGCTCGACCGTCAATTCCTGGCCCAGTGCGCGACCCAACACCGTAGCAACAGTTCGCTCCGAATACGAAGGGCCGAGAACATCAATTGCTTCGCTCACGCCTGGAGGGGATTGCAGGACATCGGCGGCGACTGCTCCAAGGTCAGCAGTGGCGACCATCGGGATGGGCATATCCGCCGAACCTGCGAACACGGGGTAGATGCCGCTCTCGCGAGCCGCATCGAGCACATCGGTGAGCTTCTCCTGGAAGTGACCCGAGCGTAACGCACTGAGCACCGTTCCCGTTGCACGCAGAGCGACTTCCATGCGGTGCAGCCCTGCGATCGGTCCGGTACCCTCGGCAAGGTCCGCACCCCCGGACGAGAGCAGCACGACATGCGGCACCCCGGCGTCGGCCACGGCCCCAGCGATCGACTCGATCAGACGTTCCGCGTGGTCGTCGAGAGCGTCGACCGTGAGATCGAACGGAAGCAGGGCGAAGAACCCAGCGCAACCTGTAAGCGCTTCAGTCAGTGTGGAACGGTCGTCCAATGAGACGAGGCGTGCTCCGGCTCCTTGCGCCTCCCAGGCATCGGCATCAGCCCTGCGGCGCACGAGCACCCGCACTTCCGCTCCCGCGGACAGTAGCTGCCTTGCCGCATTCGATCCGACTCTGCCTGTTGCCCCAGCAATGACGTACATCGCGTTTCCCTTCGGTCGTATAACTCACTTAATAGTTCGACAGTACGAGGTAAACGAAGGTAAATCTATGACTCAGAATTCAATATTCTTGCTCGTTCAACCGAAATGGGCGGAACTATCGTAACCATCCATGCGAAGCTGTATGCATGGAAGATGCCGTCACGCCCGGCCGCACGGATCGGTTGGCCCGAGTACTGCACACGCTTCGAATGCGCAGCACGTTCTACTGCCATGCCCAGCTCACCGAGCCCTGGGCACTCGAGATGCCAGCCATTTCCGACTCCATCAGCTTTCACGTCGTCACCGCCGGTACCTGCTGGATCCGACTGCCCGGCGGTGAACCCTGCGAGCTGCGGGCAGGAGACCTCGCGCTCGTGCCACATGGACTCGGACATCATCTCGCCAGCGCGCCAGACGCGCCGTCAGGTCCTCGCGTCGATCTCCTGCCGCAGCAGTACCTCACCGACCGCTACTCCCGCCTGCAGCACGGCGGCGATGGCCGCCCCGGCCAATTGATCTGCGGCATCGTCACGTTCGACGACCCCGCAGCACGAGAGCTCATGCGTGCGCTCCCACAGCTCTTGTCCGTCGGCGGTGACACTGCCTCCGCCGACGGAGCGATCCGTGACACGTTGCGCCTCATGGCCGGTGAACTCTCCCGCACACAGCCCGGCGGGGAAGCCGTGGCGACCAGACTCGCCGATATCCTCGTCATCCAAGCGATCCGCACCTGGCTCGCCACCGCTCCCGACACCGGCACCGGATGGCTACGCGCCGTGCAAGACGAACGAATCGGCAGAGCGCTTGAAGCAATCCACGCCAACCCTGGTCACGAATGGACGCTCGAACGACTCGCAACTCTCACAGCGATGTCGCGCTCATCATTCAGCACGCGTTTCGCAGAGCTCGTCGGGGAAGCACCGATCGCGTACCTCACCCGCTGGCGGATGAACATCGCCCACACCCGGCTCCGTGAAGAGAACACCACCGCGGCCCGACTCGCCACCGAACTCGGCTACCACTCCGAAGCGGCATTCAACCGCGCCTTCACACGCATCATCGGACGGACACCAGGCGCAGTGCGCCGCGAACAATGCGCGGCTTCTGGGGTGTGATCGCTCCGGTGCGATCCTCATTGTCGCGGCTCACGCCGCGATCTTGTTGACGGTGCGGATGTTGCGATTCGTGGTCGTACGTTTCCAGGCGGCGCGGCCAAGTTCCTTGCCGAACGGCGATCTCGTCGTGTCGACCACGGGAACGTTCCAATAGACCACGCCCGGGCCGGGCAGTATGCGTTCTTCCCCGCGCGGAAGATCATGGCACTTCTGCACCAGTGCATCCCTCGTCACTCCGTCCGCGCAGAAAATCACATAGGAATTATGGGAGGTGTCGGCAGAGTCGAAGGGCAGTTCATCACGGGCTCGGCGAAGCTCGTCGAGGGTGACGAGCACGATCCAGGCCTCGTAGCCGAATCGCTCCGTAAGCGCCTGCTCGGTCATTGCTTTGAGCTCCGCACGTTCTGCGGCGTCCGAAGTGAAGCGCACGTTACCGCTGGCGAGGTAGGTGCGCACATTGTCGAAGCCGAGCCCAGCGAAGAGCTCTCTGAGGTCCGCCGAACGGATCGTGATGCCGCCGACGTTCACCCCGCGCAGCAGGGCCACATACTCCATGCGCGTGCCCTCGTTTTCTCCAGCCGCCCCGTCACCTACTTACAGTGCTTCGCTGGTTTCCTGCTCCGCCGCCCAGGCAGCGACTCGTTCCATGCTTTCTGCTTCGGAGAGGTCTTCGACACGGGACATGATCGACCAGCGCACTCCGAACGGGTCAAGAATGGAGGCGAAGCGGTCGCCGGAAACAAACGTGCTCGTCGCTTCACGAATCGTGGCACCCGCGTGTTCTGCTCGTTTCACGGTGGCGTCGACATCCGCACAGTACAGGCCCATCGAATAGCAGACGCCCTCGCCCGACGGGGCTGGCACGAGGCCGTAATCAGGGCTGGGCTCGCCGAGCTGCAGTTTGCCGTTACCGAAGTCCAGCTCGGCATGGACGACGATACCGTTGATCTCGGTGGCGTCGACGAGGCGAGCGCCGAACACCGAACGGTAGAATTCGACGGCATCGGTGGCACCGGTGACGGCGAGGAACGGGGTCAGGCTCGTCGACCCATGCGGGATGCCATTGGTAGTGTGGTTGCCAGAAACACCAGCTTGGTGCAAGTTATCTTCGTTCATGCTTCGAGCGTATGTGAGGGACGACCACGGTGGCTTGAAGATTCACGACGAGGTTGAAACGGGGGGTGCCGTGGCTGAGCTCACTGACGGACGAGGCGTCCTCTACCCGACTAAGCTCCCGTCCTTTCACAGAGCACCTGCACACGAAGACATCGACGCGTGGATCCGCTGGTTCTGGGTGCCGCGTTGGGAGCTTCCACCGGGGCGAACATCCCGGCAGACAGTGTTGCCGTTCCCGGCGTCGAATCTGGTCGTTCAAAGTGACAGCGTGAGGCTCCACGGCCCGACCACCGGGGTATCCCATCAAGATCTCCGCGGCCGCGGGTGGGCAGTCGGTGCGTCGCTCCGCCCGGCCGGAATCGCCTCGCTGCACGCAGATCCACACGGTATCAAGAACTCCGCGGTTGTCTTCGACGCTCCCGAACTGCATACGACCGTGACGGCCGCCATGCATCACCCAGATAAGGCAACCGGCCGGGAGTACGCTATCGCAGCATTCACAGCGTGGGCCGCCGAACGCTTTTCGGCACCGGATGCCGAGGGCATGCTGGCCAACGAGATGGAGCACCTCATCTCTGCAGACCGCACCATCGTCCGCATCGATCAAGTTGCAACGCACCTGGGGGTATCGGTTCGTGCAGTGCAGCGTCTCGCCAGGCGTTATGTGGGGCTTCCACCGCTCGCGATCATTCGCCGGTATCGTCTCCAAGAAGCCGCTCAGCGGTTGCGAGAAGATCCCTCGCTCACAATCGCACAGGTCTCGGCAGAACTCGGCTATGCAGATCATGCCCACCTTGCCGCGGATTTCCGTACGGTTCTCGGCCTCGCGCCAAGTGTGTACCGACGTGACAGCGCCAAGGCCACAGAGCAGACCTGAGACCGGGAGCAGTAGTCGGATAGCATGATGAGAGGCGAGGGAGCACCCAGCCGCTGAACCCGTACCGCGATGAATCGAGATGCCTCCCGAGCTCGACGAGGAGGTCACGATGCGCCCGGCGGATGGCGATGGGCGGGAGGATGCGATCGAGCAGCTCGCCGAGAAAGGCGCGGCAACGTACCCGGCGATCTGGGCGCAGGTGATGGCCGACCGCCCGAACGGGCCCGCGCGCCCCGGCGAAGTGCCCGTCCCTGAGTCGATTGAGGAGGTCACGGCATGGGCGGGCAAGGAAGACTCCCGCCGTGTCGAGCTGATCTACGCACCAATATTCTGGGTCGTACTGCCGGTTGCGGCGCTCGGCGGCATGATTTGGGGGTCGATCGCCGACCCTCGCGATGGCTGGACCGGCACATTCTTCCCCGTCGAGAACAACGAGCCGCCGTGGAACTTCGGGCTGGGCTGGGCCGCCGTGACGGTCTGGCTGCTCATCATGGTCGGCGTGCTCGTCGTCAGGTTGAGCGTCTTCCGTGGCCTGCGGGCCGAGAACCGGTGGGTCTTCGAGCACGGCGTGCCGTATTCGATCCACCGGTCGTCCGTGGACTACGACGACGGTGAGACGAGCGGGTGGCCGACATACATTGCGCTGAATCATCGACTCGACTTCCGGCAAGCCGCACGCATCTTCGGCGCCTTCGAGAAGTGGCTTCGCGGCACGAGCCTACCGCCCTCCGGGTCGGGGCCGATCTCCTCAGAGGTGCTGTTCGGCCCCCAGGCGAAGGGTGGATACTTCATTTTGCATCTGCCGGTCTCGCAGACCGCCGGAGCGACCGCGGCACACCAATGGATGCTCATCACCGAGCCACAGAACAGCGACGCCGAGGTGATCGTAACCCCTGTTCCCGTCGGCAAGCAGTTCACGAAAACGCGTGAGCGTGCGAGACGGAAGGCGGCACGGCACGTCCGGCAGGGGCGGCGCGATCCGAAGCCGCCGACATCAACACCGACATCAACACCGACATCGACCGAGCTCGTGAGGTGGGAACCATGAACAAACGAATCAAGATCACCTCGGCCAGGAAAGGCTCAGTCGTCTACGAAAACAACGACAAAACACCGTTCTGGATCAGGCACCTACCCGCGCTCATCATCGTCGGCGTGCTGGTACTCATCGGCGTCATCATCGCGCTTGTTGTGACGGACTGGGGTCGCGCCTCGCTGCAGTGGATTGGCCTCGCCTTCGGCATCGCCATCACCGTGTTCGTCGCCATAGACGCGATGCGAAGCTTGAGGGCCGGTGAACCCAGGAATGTCTGGGTCGGTGAGTTGCTCTCAGCGATTGGGTGGGGCGGCGGGGTAATCGCCCTGGTAGTGGGCCTGCCTATCGTGATCAACAACGAGCAGGAGTGGGGCGTTCTCATTCCAGTGGGAGGCACAGCCCTGAGCCTCGGACTCGTCGCACTGGGGATGCGCATGATGTCCAAGGGCCCGCTACCTGCGCTCGACCGCACACCCCGAACGGCCAAGGTGATGTTCAACGTCGATGACGCCGAGGGCGGTCAGGACATCACCGTCCGCTACCTGGGTGCCGACGGTGAGGAGCACGATGCCGACCTCGCCGACGTCATCGACGACGACTGGGAAGATCGCTTCAAGCCAGGAACGACCTGGCAGATCTACGCGTTCCGCGACCCGACACTGGCGACCTCGGTCGTGTTCCTCACCGAGCAGCACGAAGACGTCTGGCGAAAAGGATACAACCTCGGCGGCGTTCGGCTCGGCGGTGAGAGCGGGCCAGTCACACGCGGCCCAGGCTCACCATTCCTCCGCGAAGGGAGCAAATGGGCATTCGAGCACTGAGCACCACGGCCGTGCGCGAGGCGTTATTCCAGCGTTCGACACAGGTCAAGCACAGTCTGCGGGTGCTTCCAGAGCAGCGCGCCTCCGATGCCTGGGATGGCGCGTCGATAAGCCCCGGGGATTCGATGGGTCAAGGTTCGTCCTTGATCAGGTGAGTGAGTTTGATCCTCATCCCCGAATAGCACGGTCACCGGGATTCGGATTCGCTCGAGTGACAACTCCCAGGGCCGCATCGCGATGAGCGAATCACACACGTAACCTGCGCCTGCGTTCGCGAATCCTTCTGCAAGGGCTTTCCGGTAGAGGGATAAGAACACATGGCCGGAGTAGCATGCGCGATCTTCCCTACCCGATCCTGCAAGAACCATTTGTTCCATTGACTCCGGAGTAAAAGAGCGAAAAATCTGGGCAGCTTTATCTGGTTTTTCCTCCGCCAGCATGGCTAGTTCCGCCGACTCTGTCGGTAACATCGAGCGTACTGTGGGGTGAGCAACCTGATCGGCGGGTGACACGAGCACCAGTCGGGAAGCCCAGCCTGCGACTGCTGCTCCTAACCCGAATACGCTGCCCTGTGAATTTGCGACCACAGGAATTGTAGATTCACCTGTGACGCCTTCGAAGAAATCATGATAGTCGTCAACGGTGGAGGCGAGTGTGCGGTGCGGATGCGGGTTCGACGCGCCCATGCCGGGCCGATCCATTGTGATCAACCGCACGTGTGCGCTCTCGAGTAAGTCATCCCCAAAGTGCATGCTTTTCCCTGTGGCGGCTCCGGCGATGAACAGCACTGGGTCCCCTGTGGCTGGGCCGAATGATCTCCCGGCCAACACGCGACCAGCCCTTGAGGAGACGACACATTCAGGTGAGGTCTGCATGTTTCTACCGTACGTGCTGTGCATGACTTCATCTCATCAGTTGGGTTTCGTGTTGTTGTGATCATTTGGCAGCGAATGCTGCGCTGGCACCCAGTCATTTGCGCGCAGTAATCGGATGCCGCCCCTACGGTAACTGTGTCCAGCCGAAAGGCAGTGGGCCTGGTATGGATGCTCTTCGGCGATCTGCAGTATCCGACCAGCCTTGCCCACCATCCTCACCGGGGACGGCCGCGGCCCCGCGTGCGAGCCTGAACCCGGTGTCCTCGACAAGCGCGTCAGGCGCGTTGCCTCGTCGTACGCCGACTCGGCAGCTCCATTCGGGATCTGCCCAGCCACCACCTTTCAAAAGCCGGTAATCGCCATACCTCGCCGGGTCAATCCGGTCCCAGCACCACTCCCAAACGTTTCCGAGCGTGTCGAACAAACCGAATGCGTTGGGTGCTTTGGTAGCGACCGGCTGTGGTCCGTGGACATCGTCGGCGACGCTCCACCCGATCTCTTCGAGGGGACCATACCGGGGCCCTGATGTTCTCCCGCGGCTCGCGTGCACCCATTCCGGTTCGGTGGGCAAGCGATACCCTGCGGACGCAGCATCCCAGTGCACGTCGCCACCCTCGAATCGGTAGGCAGGAGGCAAGCCCTCGGTACGGGAGGCGGCGTTGCACCAGCGCACGGCATCAACCCAACGCACTCCTGCCGCCGGAAGACCAGTTGGTTCAGCGGATAGTTTGCCGGTAGCGAGTTCGGAAGCGGTGACTGTGGTGGTAGCGATGGTGAACGGCTGAAGATTCACGGTACGGCTATCGCCACGGCGGGCATCGGTGACAGTAACTGTTCCGCCTGGAATATCGACGAATCTGACCATGCCGTTGTCCTTTCCGCCAAACGTTTCGAATCTATTCCTATTGGTCCGCCTTGGTGGTTCCCGAAGCGCAGCCGCACAAGTCTCACTTGGGTCGGCGCATGTCCGCAACTGGTGTGTGGGCAGCGAACCCTGCGGCTTTGTACGTTGATACCGCACCTACATTGGAGTCCTCCGCACACACGACAGCGCTGGAGGCACCCATTTCACGCAGGTTGATGGCGGCGGAAATAGTGATTGCCCTGCCATAGCCATGTCCGCGTTGATCACTGTGAACTCCCATCGGCTCGATCAGGCCTGGCCGACCTTCACCGGCAGACCATACTGCAGCGACTGCCACGAGTTCGTTGTGGTCATTGAATGCCCCCAGGCTGCGTGCTGACGCGTAGAAGGGGCTTGCGGCCATGTTCGTCCAGGCGGTCAGTCTCCGACGCCGATCTTCCTCGGTGAACGGCGTACCGCGAAAAGCGGACCAATGTACTGATACCCAGTCTTCGGCTTTGTCCGGGCCGATGGATACGACCCTGACGTCTGGTTTAGGAACAGGTTCAGACAGGTCGAGGTGTAACGGGATCCATGGCTCATCACGTTGCCACCCGTGCGCTGACAGTGCTTCTAAGAACGAGGGGTTTCCCCGTGCCTCAATCGTTGCGGAACCAACCGGCAATACGCCCTGCCCAGGGTCCTCGACGTCGCGTACCAGTTGATGGGCCAACTCGTCATTGTCGCGCAGGTCGGGGCGAACCCCCATTCGGAGAAGTCGTGGGTCATCCAGAAGTCCCACGGCCAGGATCTCATTTCCTGCTGACCAGACTCGGAGCGCCCTCGCAGTTGCATCCATACCATTGGTCGAGTACCAACCCAGGTCGCCAGGGTGCAGTTGTATCCCGCCATCGTCATGTTGCCAGCTCGCCAGCGTAGATGCGACGACACTGAGTTCCGAGACTTCAGGCGTTCGTATTTCGATAGTCATGTGTTACCTTCTCGCTCACTTACGTGCTCGTTGTAAAGCGTGCGCTGTCATCGTGGCACCACTTCTCCCGAGCCCGAAATATCCTGCGTGATCTCGGGACTGCCCGCGTAACGGATTTCACCGCTCCCATCGATTGTCGCATCGAGCGCGCCGCTGACGGAGAGGTCCGCCGTTCCAGAGCCGCGGATTACTACACGGGCATTCGTACTTTCGAGATTATGCGCGTAGTAGTCACCAGAGCCACGGATCTCGACATCGTGTTCGCCGGTTGTTCCGTTGACAGTGATCTCGCCTGCCCCGTCGATCTTCGTCGTTAGTTTCGGGGCATCGATGTCTTGTATCGCGATCGAGCCCGACCCGTCGACGGTTATCGAGGCGCTGTCGGCTGCAATTCCCTCGGCATGAACACTGCCTGAGCCTTTCACCAAGATGATCGGGCCCGCGGCACCAGTGAAGTCGACCGTCGCCGTACCGGAGCCGAGCACGCTGATCGCGTCGAGCGTGGGCACGGAGAGTTCGTAGCGGATGTCGCCGCCCCAGGCGAGCGGTTCGCCCTCGAGCCCCAGGTGCAGAACTTCATCCTCGACTTCCGAGGTGAGACGGTCAATCACGTTCTCACCCGCCGTCACGGTGAGCGCGGCATGGTCGCCCGTCACCACGTTCAACTCTCCCGAAGTATCTAGCTCTACGACGCTGACCGTCTCGATCTCCCTCTCCTGTGTAGTTGATGGGCCGGTGTAGGCCTGACTACACCCCGTGAGCGCGGCGAGACAAATTGCGACGGATGCTGCTGAAGCGATGAAACGTTGATGCATGAGACACAACGCTATTCTTGTCGCTGCCCTCACCGACAGACCCGGCAGAGTGAGCTTCAGGGAGTGAGAATCACCCTCCAGGGTGAGATACGGCTATGCTCGTTCAGACGCTGAGCGTTGCGTTGAGACCAGCCAGCACGATCCCGAGTTGATGCTCGAACCCCTCGTCGGCGTTGACGCGAAGGTGTCCGGCCTGGCGAACAAGCGGGGCACCCTCGCCGAGGGCGATGTCTCGGTTCTCGACGGCGTAGCGGTCGGGATCAGTTTCGGCTGATTGGCTTCGTTCCTGCTCTTCGATAACGAAACCGACGACAAACGCGGTGATGAGTTCAGCCGCGGCAGTCAGGTCGGAGACCGATAGGCCGGACGTGACCCACTGCCGCATCCATGGCTCCTGGTCGCGCAGCACTCCAGCATCCGTGAGCCGGGTACCGCTGAACGTACGTGCGCCATCCCTATGGAGCAGATACTCGCGCCGAAGGACGCGGGCGTAATCCGCGAGTGCCTCAAGCCAGCTCTCCGCGGCCATGGGATTCATGGCCTGCTGCACTCGGCGCTGAATCTCAGTGCCCATTTCATCGAGCAGTTCTTGTTTGCCGTGCACGTGCCAGTAGAGCGCGGGCGCCTGCACGCCGAGACGCTGCGCAACTGCGCGTACCGTCACGGCGTCTGCACCACCGTCGTCGAGGACGTCGAGTGCTGCGGCAACGATGCGCTCGCGTGTGATGCCTTTCGCCATACTTGACAGCTTAACAATGTTAAGTGATACTGAGACTCTACTTTAACTTAGTTAAGGAGAGAAGATGCGCGCAGCGGTCCTCACCGCCGGAGACAGCAATCCTGAGTGTGCCGATTTCCCCGATCCGGAACCGCTTGGAGATCGGCCTTTGCTCACTATGGTCGGCGCCGGGATGCATCCGGTGGTGCGCTCGATCGCGACCGGAACACACTACGGCAGCGTCTATCGTTACCCGCTCATCCCCGGTGTCGATGCCGTCGCAGAGAGACCAGATGGCACTCTCGTCTACACCGGGTACACGCGTGCACCGTGGGGCACCATGGCCGAGCACGGCTCATCGCAGATGAGGGTGTAGCAAGGGCCTGAATCCTCCAGTGTCCAGCAGGGCGCGGGTGATGTAGTTGGTCAGGTTCCGGAACCCCAGAGCGGTGCCGCGCAGATGCTCGAGCCGGCCGTTG
>Ga0209487_1001892_pt1 | contig 17316 bp, 14 predicted proteins | sample Poulit2012_FD_187524 | JGI IMG/M metagenome (GOLD analysis project Ga0209487, IMG submission 187524) | Agricultural soil microbial communities from Georgia to study Nitrogen management - Poultry litter 2012 (SPAdes) (version 2) | ecosystem: Environmental > Terrestrial > Soil > Agricultural land...
GATGAAATCGTAAGTGATTTTCTTTCAGTAACTTATCGATGACTTGTTGATTAAAATTACTCTTATACAAAATCCCTAACTCACTCCGCAAATTTTTGACATCTTCAACAATCTCAAACGTCCGCGCCTCTCGCAATGTATACTCATATTCTAGTGCGTCAGTTTTTTTTACCATATTTACAAAAGCATTAACCGCAAAAGCATAATGCTGCGTTGAAATCGTACACAATCTACGTGACGGTGTTTTATTCAACCAACGTCGCTCGAGTAAATCGTGTTGTTCGACCACCTGCCTCGCATAACCTAAAAACTCAGCACCATCAACCGTTAAAGTAATCCCGCGAGGTGTTCGGATTAACAAATCCAAACCGATTTCAGCTTCCAATTCTTTAAGCGCTATCGATAAGCTCGGCTGGGAAATAAACAAATTCTCCGCCGCTTTGTTAATTGATCCATGTTTGACCGTTTCGATAAAGTACCTTAATTGTTGTAAAGTCATCGATTTACACACCCTTCTTAAAAATAGACAGAATAGCTCAATCAAAACCAAGACCGTTTAAATCCTCTGTCAAAAACTCTCCATCGTTATTATAAGATTCATGTCAATTATAGAAGTCCCCGCCAAGCAAGAGCAACTGAATCTGCCACTTCATAAATTCAATTATTCGCAATCAATAGTGCCCCCACAGCAAAAACTTCTCTCTTTCAGATTCAGTTAAAATTGTAACAATTTGATGTTTTTCTCTATCGTCCACCTCGACCAGATCATCTTACGACTCGTACCTTTTATCGTTAAATACATACTCCATAAGCGTCAAATATTTTGAGTAGCGTACTTACTCTTGAAGTTTACGAAAGTAATCCTCTAAGTATAAACATTATTTGAAATGTTAATACCTAATCCACTTAATACTGACTCATACCTTTTGTTCTTTACAATATGTAGACTTTTTTTAGGTCTAGTAATTGCAACATAATGAGTTTGCTTTGTAAAATTACCATAATAATCAAAAAATGAGTCAGCGTTTATAAAAACATGATCAAACTCTAGACCTTTTGCTCCATGTATTGTTAAAGCCAATCGTTTAGGTTTGTTTAATAAAAAATTAACCTTATATTTCTTATCTAGAGTATCACTAAATTTCCCCTTTTCTTCATCAAGAATGGTTCTCCCTGTAATTTCTTCAACTATTTTTAATACCTCTGTTAAATTATCACTTAATTTTTTTCGCAGGAGCTCTGCTTTATTAATTGTTGAAGCTTTCAAGTCAATATTCAAATCGTCTAACATATTAAAAACATTATAATGACCAGGATTAAAATATAGCTTTAAAATTGGTTCCAGTACATCAAAATTAGGATAGGCTGAGTCTAACGGTGTTTTATCTATGAATATAAATCCTTTATCTTCCCACCAAACTCTCTCATCATCCCATTGATTTCTCCTAGCAAACAAATACGCAAAAGTATCTTCCTCTTTAAAGCTTACTTCATTAAGAAAACTATCAATATTTTCAATAATATCTGTCTTAGAATAAAATCTAATTCTGTTCTCATTATAAGGTATTATTGGAGTGTCGATCCCATCAAAAAAATGATAACTATAATTTACAATTGATAAGTGTGATCTAAAGTTCTCAGTCAAATGATATTTTTGTAACTCATCATCATTCATTAAACTTTCCATGATTTCGGAGCTAGCCCCCCGAAAACTATAAAGCAATTGTTTTATATCACCAACTACAACTAAGCGAAGCCTTAATGTATCTTTTAAAAAAATGTATAATTGATGCATATCATTGTCTACATCTTGATACTCATCAATCATAAGGACTGGAAATCTTGCTTTAAAGTATTTCTGTGCATTCACGGATCTTTTAAAAACTTCTAATCCTAATTGATATGTGAAGTTTTTATTGCTGTCATAGAAACTTCCAATGATATTTTGTGTTTTAATTTGCATTAATCCTTCATTAAGATCTCTGAACTTATAATTATTATTGTAATTTTGAATAAAATTATCCCCACCAGGAAACTCACTTCCGAACGCATCCCTCAAAAAAGGTTTGATGACTTCAGATAAAATAAATGACTCTGTAGTTATAATTTTAATCCTTTTTAGATAGTCATTTCGATCTTCTATTCCCTCCATTTTCTCTATTACCTTTTCCTTAATTTGTCTCGTGGCTAATCTAGTGAATGTTATCATTGCTATTTGTTGATATGGCTTTATTAGTTTTCTTTCTATTATAGTAAATGATTTATCTACTAACATGGTAGTTTTACCTGAGCCTGCACTTGCCGATATTAAATAGTGTCGGTGATCACTTTCCAAAATTTCATCTCTTATGTTTTGATCATGAGCCATGTACTTCCACCCCTACTAATGCTTTTATACAAGCAAACTTTTCATTATTGTAAATTGTCTTCGCTATTGTTGCGTCCAAGTGATTATTAACATATTCATTCATGTTCTTCTTTTTTGCTTCTTGTAAGAAGGTTATAATGTTTTCAAATGGAAGTTTGTCCAAATGATACCGAGGAAGTATTGCTTTTAAATCTTCCTCTAGTTCTATTTCTGACAAATATATTCCTGCCTTTTTCCATTCTTCTATCTTTTGCTCGTATTTTTCATAAACAAACGATTTTATCATATTTCGATCTGCATCCGATACTTCTGAAGTAAAAATAGGATACTCATATGGCAGAGCCAAATCCCCATCATTTATTTTATAGTTTTCGAGAATGGCATGTATTTTCTGACATCTTCTTATACCAAGTACTGTGAATGCATCTTCACTTTGTACCTTTTTAATATCATTATCTGTTTTGATCACTACTTTTATAGAAAGTTTTTTTAATATATCAATATAATCAAAAAAGCCTATTCCTTCAATACTTAAGACTTTAGACTCTTCAATCATTTTTACATCTAATTCCTGTAGTTCATAGATCATTTTGTCAATAATAGATTCAAATAAGATCTTTTCAGACATACCTTCTACTAACAAAACTCTGTCAAAAAATAATGCTTCCGCTAATTTTTCATTAAATATTTTTCTAGTATACTTATACTCCTTAGGAATTTTATAAAATGTTGAATTATTATGCACATATCCTTCTGGATCTTTATAGATCCGAATTAATTCTACATCATTCATATACATAAACATGTGCTCTGAATGTGTAGTAACAAATAAATATGGATACAATACTTTATTTTCATCAAATAAATGACGAGAGATAATTTGCTGCATGGTTGGATGCAAACTATTTTCAACTTCCTCCATTAGAAAAATAGATATTCTTTTATCTGCCTTTTCTTCTATTTTCAATTCCTCGATTAAACTTGTAAGTGCATATGCTAAAATCTTCTGTCTACCATCACCAGCCGTCGGATATAAAGAATCTTCTTCATCTGGGTTTATATCATGAATATACGGAGTCAAATGATTAAAAATTCCATTCAGTTCATGCTCAGATTCCAACTTTATTTTTATATCCTCTTTCCTAATTTCTTTATACTTCTCCGTTAATTGATCACTAATCTGCTTAACCCTACTGTCTTCATTTATAATTGAATTTAAGTTTTTTATTGCACACTCAATTTCATCTGTTTTATCCGTTTTTGTTTCTTTGTACAACAATGACCTATGTTTTTTAAATAGTTCGTCTGGTGTGATATTAGGACTTACATAGATCACCTCAAATATTCTATCTAAGTCAGAAAATATGCCTCTTTGTTCAATAAGTATCAGTTCATCAGACGAGCCACCCCATTTTAAAATTGGATTGCCAATTTGTTTTTCTACATCAAATTCAGCCTCAAGTCGAATGAATAATGAACCATCAGAGAATGACGTAGCCCCGCCTACCCTTGCTCTGATGAAATCATTGTTATCCGTGTCCTTACTAATATCTAATTCAATTTGAATGACTATTTTTTTATCTGTATTCCTTCCATGATAATCTGTTATTAAAAATCCATTTTTTCTAATTGTAGAATCAAATAAAAATCTAAGTGCATATAAGAAATTGGTTTTCCCAAAATCATTTCTTCCAAATATGATGTTTTTATTATTTAAATTCAAATTCACATCACTAAAGTTTCGGAAATTGGATATATTAATACTTTTAAATATCAATTTATTCACTCCTATGTAATTGTATTTTTTATTTTTTCAAAATGAATTGAAATATTCAAGTGTATACTATCAGATCTTTAATACAAATATTGTATAAAATTATCAGCAATACTGAAAATATGCACTTTTGAAATAGCGTATATCTAATTAATTTCCCTTCACATTACGTACACTCGTTCCCTATGCACAAACTAATTGTATCGAATATATGTTCGGTTGTAAAGTTGCTTTGTGATGTTGTTAATTTAACTAGGACGCATCTTTATCCCATCATCTAAAGTACATGGTTTCACATACAGCCGATCAAGAATAGCTTATTAACCAAACACTAAAATGGAGTAGCAAGTTAATCTCCAATTAACTACTACACCTATTATTATTACTCTCTTTACCGGCCTCGTGCATCATATCATAATCTCCATGTTTGTTCTCTTTTGAGGGTTTCAAATAATTCACTTGCCTTCAATTCTACCTACTCATCTTCCCGACAATGCTCTGTTTGTCTGAATTTTCCTCAACGTACACCATCCGATTCCGGTCTTACAGCTTCCGGTTAGACCCATCCTTATATAACTAACGATTAAGCGTACTATAACAGAATGTCTAAAACCTATATTTTTTCTTACATCTTGGATTCTAATTTTCAATAATTAACTCAACTGGAATTCTACAGCCCCAGATGCAACTGCTACGCGTAGCTCATTTGTACGCGATGTCTCTTTCTCTGTAAATCTCCAGCTCAAGTGATAACAGTTCTCATGATGATGAAATGTTAACCATGGTAGTGCCTCGGGTGATGAGATTGAGTTTTTGAACTTTTTAATATAGTGTCAGTTCAACATCATGATCCAGCATAGGGACGCACACTCCACTGATAACATCATTTACTTTGAATTGATGTTTGGCGTGGGTTGCTTTGTCGATGGAGAAGATATTATGTTAGTTATTCATTTCTCCCTCTAAGGTGATTGCATAACAGAGATATGTATGGGAGGATTCATCGAAGAAACGGAGCAACCGGATCCTGAGCTGTATTGATATGAATTTTCCTGTTAAGGTCGATTTGTCCATTGATAACAAGCCTACTTTATATTTATCAAGAAACAAATATCATTTGACCTTCCATTGCGTACACATTTATCGATATTGATTTGTAATTTTCTTTAAAATCAATAATGTATTTAAGATAATCACTTCCATCACAGGCTTTCACTTCAAAGGTTCTATAAAACTCATTTGTTTCAACACCATTCTGAAGTGTAGCACAGCCAATAATTTCATTTTCATCGCTATCTTTTTTTCTAATAAATATTTTTTCATACTTAAAGTCAAAGCTGTATATTTCATCATTTGGTTTTATGAGTAAGGGTAAAACCTTTATCTCCTTTGATAAATCACTTAATCCATTTTCAACCTCAATAAAAAAGGCTATATATGATAATCCCTTACCGCTATCGGTTTTATCTACTTGCATCTTAAACTTTGTATTGTGTACCCGCTGGCTATTATCAATGCAATTTGGTACTTGTTTTAAGACTTCTGAAAGTATTGTCTCAACAGTATTTAATACATAATCATTAATCTCCTTGATTTTATCTATAGCAACTTCATCTTCGTATAATTTCCCATTATTGTGAAATTTGTTTATTATAAACTCATCATGTTTCCCGATCATAAAGCTATTTTTAATAGTAATTAAAACCGTCTTTATGTGCTTTATATGATTATCAAAAGCCACCAAATATTCATACCTAGCATCATTTTGTTTAAATCTAGTAGTTGAAGTAGAACTTTAAATTCTGATTTAGTTTTTAATTTACTTAAAAAATTTTTAAATAGCTTTTTATCTGTCACCGGATAGGACTCATCTCCCAATAAGGCAGCATTAATTATTTGTAGTAAGACATCTATACTAATTCTTGCATAGTGAAAGAATTCTAAAGCTGTTTTACGCAAAAAAACAGAATCATCGACAATATACCCTGCGATGTCTAGGTTTGTTCTGATAAGTTCGTTTTCTCCGAATGACGCACTACCTTTTTCCTTAACAGCGCTGAAAATATCTGTTTCTGTTTTGCTTATGGTTCTTTTTCGGTGCTCATAAACCTTTCGTAAAAGTTCATATGATGAATCCATGTAACTTAATGTCTCCTGCAAACTTTTCGCGTACTGCCAGACATCATACACTTTTTGCTCTGCTAATTTTCTCTCTAACACATTATAATTAAATGTCATATTCTTCCTACTCATATCATTCACTTAGGATGAACTTCCAGCAAAATTCAACCTAATAAAACCTAAGTTAAGTGAAAAGCCTGTTAGTCTATTCGATTTTATTAAACCTTTCACACCTCTAAATGTCATAAGGTATCCCCCCTTCATAAGTTTCGCTGGTTTGTTGCGTTCATCCATGGGGTCTTGAGGGAAAACCATCCTAAGTAAATGATAACTTATATTTGTGTTTACAACTTACGGCTCGTTATTAAGTTATCCATCAACGTCAATAACGCTCCCCTATGATGTATTATTTCAATACTATTCACATTTTGAATTAATCCTCTGTGAAGTTTTTCAGCTCTATCAATTAGTGAGTTGATTATACGGATACATTCCTTCTGCTCCTGAGTAAGCGTTTCAATTTTGCTTATAATCATTTCTGGCTTAAATTGATCTAACTCAGCAAATAACTTCCCAAGTAGACCAACCCAAATATCAGATATCTGGATCAATCTATCGTTTTTCGAATCAATAAATTTAAAATTGGATATCTTTTCTCCGTTTGAAGTGAAAATAGTATTCTTTAATGCCAATTCCGCCTCTGCTTCTTCATCGAAATAATGCATCGAGTCTATATAGAGTGCACATCTATTTGCTCTTAAGCCTGAGTATTCAGCTACTAGTAGGCCGGGCGTGTTATCTTCAATGAAAGCCAACTCTTCCTTTATTCCGTTCGTTTTCAGTAATTGGCGGAAATTCTCCAAATAGAAATCCTCATCACCATAAGACTGGATAAGATCACTAAGGTCAAAGCAAAAGTCCTTGATACTATCTTTATCTAAGCTCGGATAATTATAACTATGCAGTATAGGAAGAATCTCATCTATGTGGGTTACATCAAATCTATGTAAACTTGCCTTCAAAGCTTGTACCCACTCTAGTCCGAAATTGAATTGTGGTTGAGCTGCAAATAGTGAATCAACTATATCTACGATAGAAAAGTACAGATTGTTTAATGTGGCATAATGGACATAGAGCCCACTGCTATCAAGCCATGAGAGGAACTTTTGGATTTGTTTCTGGTTTATTGCTGTCCAAAAATTAGACCCTCTACCAGCTAGTGTTTTAAACTTTATCTCTTGCGCATGAATTTTAAGTTCATCAAATAACTTGTCTACATCGTATAAAGGGGCATTTTTTTCAAATAATACTCCGCCTAAAATAAAATCATTTGCAATGCCTTCTTCAGCATTAACACCATTATCTGTAAGTCTAAACTTACGAACATTTCCGGTTTCATCATAATAAAAGATGCACTTCTCATTAAATAGCGGCAAATCTGAAAACTCTATAACCATATTTCTATATTCATCAACATCCATGTTATTCATCCCCTAAAAATCTTTCCTTAATACAATACACTGACACTTCTATCTAGAGAAAATGGGCATCCCAGTAGTACTTAATTACTCGTTTTGTTGGTGGTGCTCACATGCTATTCTCGAAGTTTTAAACCCTTAGTCACTTCGCCTGTAGCCTCCTTATCCTAATTCACCTTTGCTGTCCACGACTTTCGGATACAGTTTTCAATAAGTTAGAAAGTTAGCTCCTGTCATCCAAGCGAGGGACTGACTAAATGAAATAAAATTAAATAGATACCAATTCAGCTAGTTTAATAGCAACCGTTTCCGTTGAGTCTTCCTCAGTACTAAGTCCACTTCTAGAACCAAGTAGTGGGCTAATCTCCCGCAAGTCTTCATACGATGTTTCATGTACAATAGGAACAAGCAAATCTCTCGCAAGAAGTGCTGACAGCTCTTTATCTGCAATTCCTTCTCCTTTAAGCCGGCTCAACAATGCAGGAGTAACGAGAACTATCCCAACGCGTGATTTGACAAGTCCTTTATCAATCTCCCGAAGTAGCGATGTACCAAGTGCTACATCTTTTTCACTAAACCATACAGAAACGCCTTTTGATTCAAGGAGATCGTGTAGCTCCTTAGCAGTACCTTTTCTATCGTCCCAAGCATGACATAGAAAAACATCTCTCCTATCTGGTAATGTGGCTCTCTTCTCAATACTTTCTCGAGCAGGTCTAAGTGATCGTATTTCTGCAGGTGTATATACTACAGAAGAATTTGCTGGTGACCAACGCGGTCTTGACTTGCTTGATTTGTTCCCGCTATAATTTGATGATTTGTCGTAAGATCGAGAGTAATAACTACCCCTATTTCGATAACCATAATAGCCTCCACTACATGCAGGGCAATTGGCAGCGCCACTAGCTGTTCTATGCCCTCTAACTGGTGCAGTACACATTGCCATAATTAACTCCTGCTTCTATAAATTTAATACTTTCTCCCATGACTATTAATGTTTAATCACTTGTCCCCTAGATCTTTTAGAAGACATTCAATATTTTCACCTTAACTTCTTTAATATTCCGCCTAGATTCAAATTTGTAGGCTGACCATAATATAACTATACTTTTTAATTAGTTCTTTAGACATAGCATAACATCTTTATGCTGCAAATGTTGTCGAACTTTGTCGATGATGCAAAAAATAAGTATAATTTTGAGAATAAAAAAATTCCACGATAACAAGACTAATCCAACAACATAGATAAGTCCTTTGGATAGCCTATTCAAAGAGAGTCATCGAAGTAGAGTAAGTTGGTGGTTTCTTTGAAACTAATGTTAACACTCTATAAATAGAATCGAGTTAATTCATGTCTTTTTTTTTGTTGTGTTTCATTTTAGGACATACCTGTTTTTTCTTATCGAATTGTGTATAATTAATATGATGTGCGGCTAGATTTTTCGCTTATATTTCGCAAGTGTTGGCAAAAATGGTGGGAAGTTTAGCTTTCCTTATCCTTTTATCAATGTATATGTATATCTTTGTGAAATTGTATACGATTATATCTCTTAATGAGTAGCCACACATCAGTTTATTGTCGGGGTATGTTTCTTTTTGTAATTCTATGATAGTATTTAACAAGGTCGCCTATGTTCTCATAATAGTTAATCATACTATCAATTTTGAAGGGATGTGTAGAATTGGAAATAAAAGTTTTTGAGATCGCTGAAAGCGTTCAAGAAGAACCATTAAAACCGATTGATATACAAAACATAAAAAAGGTATTCAATAAGATATTTTCTCCCCAGAATACAGATCACTTAAAAATTGATTGCTATGCAAACGAAAATTCTATTCTTAACCAGTATCAAGATGACCGAGAAAATTTTAATATGGATAAATTTGCAGAAGAATTGAAGTTAGCTGAATTAAAAAATGATGGTACGCGAAACAAACAAATTACAAAGGGGAATTTATTTATAAAAAAAGAAAGTAATCGCTTGGTTTTACTGAAGCTTGAAAATATAGAAGTTATTGATAAAGAAAATAACTATGAAATGAGAACATCATTTTCGACTGAGTCTAATTACTATAAGGGCTGTATTTTAGGGAATGATTTAAACAGTGTAACTATTATTGATAAAAATAAGTCTGTAGCGAAGTACTGGAGAGAAAGCTTTTTAAATCTGTCACTGAATAGAGATGAATATCAAAATTCAAAGGAATTAATCCAGTTATTAAAAGATGACCAATTATTCACCCAGTCCCTAAAAGCCAAAGAGAATTTTCAGGAAATTAAAAATCAAACAGAAAATTATATTTTTCAGAGAGATTCATTTGATAAAGCAATTTTTGCTGATATTTTACGTAGTGAAAACTTAATTGAATCAAAGGATTTGAACGAAATATATTCAGACAAATCAAAAGAATTAGATTCAGAATTCTCAATATCAAAAAGGGCCATAAAGGAAGACTACAATAAAACTATTTATGTATCTGAAGATACAAAAATATATACAGAAAACTATGCCAAACTATACAAAAGACAAGGAATAGAATATAAAGATGGAAAGATAATATTATCAGTTGATGATGACCTAATCTGCGAATTACCTGGAGAGTTAATAGATGGAGATTAAAGGCAACTTTGTAAATACATCTTTCCAATTCGATGATAGTAACCTAGAAATATTGAATAGCTTTATTGAAGAAAATGAACTATTTAATAACCCTAATCTATTATTTTTAGAAGAAAAATATATAAATGAATGTAATCGATTTTCAAAAGTAATTGATAAATTCAAAATTAAAGTTTTTGATAATAATTTACTAATATATAGAAATAACAAACTTGATAAGTTAAATGATTTTAGCAAAGAGGTTGAGTTATTTGATCAGGTTATTACAGAGAACAATATTAATGGGCTAGATAAAAATGATTTGAGCATTTCAATAGGACATTTTGAGAATTATGCAAAATCAGAGAAAGTAGAATTCATTCAATATATTTATATTTTATTGTTTTTATCTAACATTACAGAATACGAAGATAATTGTTTTATTTTTAAAATTAAAATTGATGAAAAAGAGATTACTAAAAAGATATCTTTCGATGAGGTTCAGTTTTTTGATCTGTTTAAAATTTATTCTTGGATTATAAATAGTAAAGAAAATTTACAAACAAGATTGAAAATAATACGGGAACTTATTGTTAGAAAAAAATCATTTGACTTGTCTAAAAGTGATTTATATAGTGCGAAATCAGCTTTCAATCGAATTATCCAAGAAGAGACAGATAAGTATTTTGCTCAGGTAAATATGTTAAAAGATGATTTCTTAAATTTAAGCGAACGGATACAAAAAAAATATCAATCATTGCATTTAAAATTTCTTGGTTGGGGTTCTTCTATAGCTTTATTCATACATAACGAAGTACGAGATACAAATAGTAACAATTTATTAAATAAGTTATTCTTCTCTAAAACAGAGAAAGGGATTTTATTTTTAATTATATTTATCACCTCTTTAATTGTCATTTGGTTAATTTTTTTAAAAGAAATGAACAAAATTGAGGAAGAACATAGAAAAATAAAAGAACTTTACACTAAGCAATTATTTTTTGAAGAAGAGAGTTTTTCGAAATTTATAGACCCTCCTAAAATACCTTTTTCATACAAATTGTCTTTTTCTTTTCTTTTGCTTGCTTTGGTTCTCAGATTATTGATTTTTTTGGTTTAACTCGAATTTTATTATTTCATTATATTTGATTTGTCAATATAAGCTCCTGTAACTTATTTTTATAAAAACGCATATATGAGATAGGTGTACACAAGATTATAGGATTTGGCGATCTCTTTCGCACTCGGTAGACTTTTTACTCGCATTTGAGAACGGCGACCGATTCAGTCCAGTGATGCGGAACTTTCGTCCGCTCAGGGCGAAGGTTTCGTCCATAGAGTGCGAAAGTAATCGTCCACACGAATATTCTTATGAGACATTCCATAATCAAGACAGAGTTCATTTTGAAATCTGTCTTGATAGACACCAGTGAAAACAATATATGAAGATCCGATAGTCCCTTTAAACTTAAATCACTTCACACCACCCCAATCATGACGCTCTCGCATAGATACTACGCCATCAAGCATAATTTGATAGGAACCATGAACGATACGATCCAGAATTGCATCAGCTAATTGGGAATTTTGTATTTTTTCATGCCATCTCTAAGGTGCGAATTGTGAACAGAATATTGTTGAACTTTGGTTTATACGTGCTTCAATTATTTCAAAAATATGAACACTATCTTCTAATGATAAATCCATCAATAACCACTCATCGATAATTAATAATTCTATTGTTGTTTACTTTTTAATTAACTTTCGATAAGAGGCATCGGCCTCATACTTCGCTAGAGCTAACTCATCAATTAATTCTGGAAGTCGGATATATTTAACTTTTTTAAATTGCCGACAAGCTTGGATTCCAAAGGCATTAGCTATCCAGGTTTTACCGTTACCTGAGGCACCCATTAGAATAATATTATTATAGTTATCAATGTAAGTTCCTTGCGCGAGCCTTGAAATCAATTATTTATCAAGATTACGATCGGGATAGTATTCGATTCCCTCAATAGAGGCATTTGAGTCACTAAATGTTGCTTGTCTAATTAAGCGCTCTAACTTATTTGACTTCCTTCGGGAAGATTCACTATCTACTAATAACTCAAATCGTTCTTCAAATCCCACGGATTGAATAGTCTGATCAGTTGATTGTTGCTCCTATAAATCAGCCATTCCATTTAACCGCATACCTCTTAATTTTTCTAAAGTTTGTTCATTTCTCATGATTATCTCCTCCAAAATGATTATTGTGGAGCAAAAGCTCCAGTCCTGCGGACTTTAGCCCCACCGAGTGCGGAAGCTGCTCCGCTCTTCAAATATAAACTTACAATTTGATAAGTTCATTAGAATCCCTTTTGTATAATGGTGATACATACTATTAATCTAGTATGAATTCATTCTACAGAAGGGTTTATTTGTGGTTAAATATCGAAAAATCCTTGAACACCATTTAATGGTATGAAACAAAGAACAATTGAAGTTACCGTTGGAAGTTCAAGACATACGATTCGCGGTATCGTTAATAGAACGAAAGAAAGGGGTTTAACAGAACTTACTGAAAAATTGTCTGATTACTAGTTAGAAGATATCTTTTTTCCAGAAAAACAGACACAATCGAAAAGGGTATTTTCAAGAAGATTGAGATTATGTTCATAAGGAGCTAGGTAAGCCACATATGACTTTAAGTTTATTGCATAGAGAATATAGCCATCGAGCTAATGAAGAATAGGGAATTCCATGTGCTTACCGCACTTATTGTGAACACTATCTCGAAAGGGGTTCAACCTTATTGAGCAATAATTGACTACTTTTGTTTAGCAGTTACATGCTCCTTTAACGTCACCATGATAAGTAAACATTGCTGTAATGATACCAACAATTATTGTTACAATTCCTGAGATTAAAGCTACTTGAACATCTGAGTCCACTCTATATCCTAATCCTTTCTATTTTTATAAATCAAAATTTTATTGTTAATAGTAGACTGTAGGATCACACTCATCCGAACGAACATTTTCATTAGCCATTACTTCTATCGATGAAACAAACTCTCTATTTATACATATTGTTTCATTAGATTCTATTAGTATCCATTTTTTCAATTGATATTAATTTAATGATTAGTTCATCAACAATTTCGAACTTCTCGGTTTCATAACACGAGCCATTATTCATTAGGATCTTTAACAACATAATTCTCACCCCCTATATTTATTTTTGACATGAGAAAGCATTTGTCCTTCTATTCCTTGATTACGGCATTTGATTTACACTAACATAGCGGTTCTATTTGGCATCACATCCGATTGAGATTATCATTCTTTCCGAAAGAATTTATTACGAATAATAACACTCCTATGTACTTAATAACCACCCTATCGTTTTAACACTAAAGTGAAAGATCCTTCGTGAAAAATTCCCCGGCAGCATTCTCACGTCAATCTCATAAAATGCCCCGGTCAATCCTGTATAAAACATCTGTGCTAAGACCATGTTTCAAAAGATAACTCAATTCAGCATCTCACCCAAACAAAAAAAGGACACTTTCAGTGTCCCTTAAATCACTAATCCTTATGATAATACTCCATATACCAATCAACAAACTTCTTAATCCCCTCATCAATAGATGTTGTTGGTTTGAAACCTGTCGCTTCAGTTAGATCATCAATATCAGCATACGTTGCTTTAACATCACCTGGTTGCATAGGTAAAAATTCTTTCTTAGCTTCAATACCTAAGTGTTTCTCTATCGTTTGAATAAAGTCCATTAACTTTACTGGTTGATTGTTACCGATATTATATACTTTATATGGTGCATGGCTAGCACTTGGTGTTGGATGTTCACGGTCATAATCTGGATTCGCTTTAGGTGGTTGATCAATTAATCCAACGATCCCATCAACAATATCATCAATGTAAGTGAAGTCACGCATCATCTCACCATTGTTAAAGACTTGGATCGTTTCACCAGCTAAAATCTTTTTCGTGAAAGAAAAGTAAGCCATATCAGGGCGACCCATCGGCCCATAAACCGTAAAGAAACGCAAACCTGTTGTTGGTAGATCATATAAATGACTATATGTATGTGCCATTAATTCATTTGATTTCTTCGTCGCTGCATATAAACTAACTGGATGATTGACCTCATCATCTGTTGAAAATGGCATCTTAACATTCGCGCCATAAACAGAACTTGAAGATGCATAAATCAAATGCTTAACCTTATGATGTCGACAAGCTTCAAGAATATTAACAAAACCAACTAAATTCGAATCAACATAAGCTTGGGGATTTTCAAGGCTGTAGCGTACACCAGCTTGAGCAGCTAAGTTAATAACGACACCAATGCCTTCTTTATCAAAACAAACTTCAACGGCTTCACGATCAGCTAAGTCAGCTTCGTAAAAAGTGAATTGATCATATTCATTTAAAATCCCTAATCTAGCTTTCTTTAATTGGACATCATAATAATCGTTTAGATTGTCTAAACCAATAATTTGATAGCCTTGCACTAATAACTTTTCTGATAGATGCATACCGATGAAACCAGCCGCACCTGTGATGAGAATTTTTCTCATATATAGGTCTCCTTCGATCATTTTTCATCTTATATATATATGTTTTAGTATATTACTCTATAACAGTTGTAAATAGTTTATAATCATCTCGTGGAGATTTTGCAACTTTGATCACATCTGGATATGTTCCAACTGCTATAAATGCAATAAAATCTTCTGATTCGTTAATATTAATTTTTTTTCTCATGTTTATTTCTTGGTCATAATTAAAGCTAGCATTCAATGTACATGAAGCAATTCCTAAGCTTGTTAATGCATAAAGCAGACTCATAGTATACAAGCCACCATCAATATAAGTTTGATTTCTTTCCTTACCGCTATTCATATACTGTTTATCGGTGGTAACAAGCAACAAATGACGTAAATTTTCCCCATTTCCTGTTAAGCCTCTTTGTAGTGCTAAGACTTCATTTATTTTCTCTGGAGATTTTATAAGTCGTACTTTCCATGATTGGCGATTACATACTGAAGGAGTTTTAGTTGCTATGTTAATGGCTTCAAAAATTTTATTTTCATCTAGATCGCTCGGACCAAAATCTCTTACACTGTATCTAATATTAGATAAGTCTTCAAATCCTAACTTCTCAAATTCAGGCAATTCATTAGCTTTTATAGTTAAGTATCCTCCAACTTCTTTGCATTCATTGCGGATATATTGTGAGTATTTATCTAAATGCTCCTCTACCCTTTTTACTGAATATCCTTTAGAGTTATGCAAGTCCACATATGATTTAATAACACTTATTGCACTTTGGAATCGATAATCTTCTGTAGAAAACCCTTTTTTTACATATTCATCCATCGCCCAAAATAGTTCATTAAATGCTCTTTCTCCAAAACCCAGTCTTAGATTTGCATTGCTTAGACCTTTTTCAATCGCGTGGTAATGAAAAGTAATTTTTGACCTCAGATTATTAGCATTAAAATTATCATTTATGCCATATGCATATTTTAGTAATCTTTTCTTATCAAAATCATATAATTTTTTAATAACAAGTTTTTGTCTTGTACTTCGAATTAATTTAATTAATCTAATAGGTAATATTTTTTTTAATATAGATTTCATTGATTGCCTCCATTTATCTCAATAGAATCACAGTGAAGCTTATTTATACAATATTCTTTTCAAAGGTTTACTTATTAAATCCTTTTCATAATCATTCATTCCTAACAACCACATAGAAACAAAGAAAATCAAAACATAGATTACACCCAATACCAAGAAGTTAACTATATTATATAAATTTAAATAATTATTTATTAAAATCCCAAAAATTATTACAATTAACAGAGCCGGTGTCAAGCTAAGAATCTGTTTCCAAAAATACTTAATATTTAATTTCACTCTAACATGGTAATACCAATTCATAAGTAACCCATTACCCACCAAGAGAGAGAGAGCCGTTCCTGTTGCTGCTCCTATTGCACCATACCTACTAGAGAGGGGAATAGTTATCATAATATTTAAAATAGCTATGAAGAAATATACAATTGACCTGAATCTATGCATATTTTTTGCTCTCTGTATCTCTATACCAATATTTTGAATAAGAGGAATGGTTACTGGAATGATTAATAACAATGCCACACCATATGAGTCATTGTAATTGTTTCCAGCCCAAAAACTAATAAAAGGTCTTCCAAAAAAAATTAGTCCAGAAGCTATCAATGATAATACCATAAATTGTATTCGTCCTATTCGAGTAAATAAATGTGTCAGCTCAGTGTCAGAATTACCTTTAGATACAATTCTATGTACTCTAGGAATAAATACATTTGAAACAGCTGTTGATAGTTGTTTATAGTAAGTATTTAGCTGAGCGGCTAATCCATAAATGGCCACTGAAATAGTTCCATGAAACCTTCCTAATATAAACTTATCTAGGTTCCAATTAATTTGATCGATAATCATATTAACAAAAATAAAAGAAGAGAAAACTGTCATTTCTTTCATTAACTTAAAATCAAATTTTTTAAAAGAGAATTGCATTTTTAGTTTTGTCATACAAAAGATGATATTTAATGCCTCAACTACAAGATTTAGAATAGTAGTCATCACGACCATCCCGACTGAACCATACCCCATCAATAAGATGGGTAGCACTAAAAACGGATTTGCTACAATTCTAATCATCTGAACAACTTTTTGAAAAATAAATTTTTCATTCGCTGTTATATGAGAACTAAATACTATGTTAGGAAATGATATAGCTAAGTTAATAACTAAAATAATCATAAGAATCTTTGCTCTCGATAATTCAACACTAGATAACTCTGAACCAAATATTAATTCTGTATTTAAAGCTAATATGATCCCAGCTATTGATGCTATAACACCCATAACAATAAAAATAGTTAGGAACATGCCATTTAGGACAGCAATTTTTTCTTT
>Ga0209487_1001893_pt1 | contig 17309 bp, 10 predicted proteins | sample Poulit2012_FD_187524 | JGI IMG/M metagenome (GOLD analysis project Ga0209487, IMG submission 187524) | Agricultural soil microbial communities from Georgia to study Nitrogen management - Poultry litter 2012 (SPAdes) (version 2) | ecosystem: Environmental > Terrestrial > Soil > Agricultural land...
ACGCCGATGAAGGTGAACAGACCGAAGGGTGTCCGCGTGATGATGAGCCCGAGCAAGACGCCGATCAGACTCAGCCCAACACCGACCATGATGATGAACGGCGCGACGATCGAGTTGAACTGCGCCACCATGATCATAAAGATCAGCCCGAGCGCGATCAGCAATGCCGTCGTAAGGAAGCCAAAGGCCTCTTCCTGCTCCTGGTTCTCGCCGGTGTACGCCATCGCATAACCTCCCGGCAGCGATTGACGGTATTCATCGAGATGCTGTTGTACCTGGGCGAGCACCTGCGGTCCGGTGAAGCCCGGCGCCGCTTCGCCCGTCACCGTGGCCACGCGCCGCAAGTCGAGGCGCGTGATCGAGCCGACGCCGCCGCCAACTTCGAGGTCGGCCACCGCAACGAGCGGGATCTGCCGGCCTTCATACGGGATTGTCAGGTTCTGCAGACTCTCGAGGTTGTCGCGATCCATCTCGGCAAGGCGCACCGTGATGTCATACTCATCATCGCCGTCTCGATACTTGCCGGTCTCGGTACCGTTGATTGCCGTTCGCACGGTGGAGGCGATGAGCTGCGTGCTCAACCCGAACCGCGCCGCCCGTTCCCGGTCGACGATAACCTGATACTCCGGCCGGCCGGCGTCGAGGTTGTCGGCCACGTCAACGAGTCCGCGGATCTCACCACTGTCCGCCGCTCGCGTGAGCTCCTGCCGGATCTCAGCCGCGATCCGCTGGATCTCGGCAAAGTCAGGGCCCGTGATCTCAATGTTGACGGGCGATCCGGTCGGCGGGCCCATCTGGTCTTTGTCGAACTTCAAGTCGACACCCGGGACGGAGGTAAGCTCTTCCCTCAAACGCGTCATCGTGACCGGGCTTTTCTCTGAGCGATCCTCATAGTCGATCAGGTTGATCGTAAATGTGGATCGTTCAGGACCGGAGGCGCCACCGCCGAACATCATATCGCCGCCGACGCCCACGTTCATCTGCATGTTCTTCAGACTCTCATGCGAATCCGGATTCCGGCGCGTGAGCTCCATAATGCGCGAGTGCAGCTCGTGTGCGGTGCGGTTGCTGGCCTCGAGGTTCGTCCCAAGTTGCGCTTCAGCCGTGATCTGAATTTGATTCGGATCCGTGTCGGGGAAGAACTCAAGTCCCGTCGGGGAAAACCAGAACATGAAAATGATGGCGATCAGCGCGCCGAGTGTGCCGGTGAGAAGCTGCGCCCGGTTATCGGTCAAGATGAGGTGCTTCCGTTCGGGCCTGTAGAAGACCATCCCAATCAGCCCGACGACGATGATGATAGCCGGCAACAGCATCATCTCGATGAACACGACGGGTTCGACTTCGCGCGGCCCCACGTAGATGAAGAACAGCAGTACGAGCGTGATCCCCGCAAACCAGAGCCCGAAGCGGACGCTTCTCTTTCCCCCCAGAAAGAGTGACTCGAGGGAATGAAACATGACCCCGACGACGCCGACCAGAGCGAGTATCCCCCCGGGGATGATCAGGACCATCGCGCCGTTGCCAACCATCAGGCTCAGTGCGCCGCCGATCACGAGCAGTACCACGCCCGCCGTCAGTGATCCAATCGCTAATGTGTTTCGAAGCATCGCGCGCCGAACCGAATAGTCGCGCTCGAGCATCCACGTCAGGAAGGAACGGTACGAGCGGATAATCCGGGGCAGGCCGGTCTCGATGAAGCGGTCGCCGGCCGGCTTGAAGACACGCGTGTGCAGAAAGTACAGAAGCGGAATCGCGACGCCGAGGACGAGCAGCGATCGCCAGTTTGCGATCCCCAGCATGACGCCGATTGCGATGACCAGGGCCGTAAGCAGCACGCGCATCGGCTTCGGTCGGTCGGGTGCTTTTTCGGAGTCCAGGCGCACGAATATCCCCGTCAACACAGGGTTGATGAACAGCGCCACGAACAATGATGACAGCAGCGTAATGATCAGCGTCAGCGGCAGATAGCTCATGAACTTGCCGATGATGCCCGGCCAGAGCAGCATCGGTGCAAATGCCGCGACCGTCGTTGCCGTCGAGGCCACGACGGCGCCACCGACCTCAGCCGTTCCGAGCCTCGCCGCATCGAAGCGCGAGTGTCCCTGCTCGCGGAAGCGGTAAATGTTCTCGACGATCACCACCGCGTTGTCGACGAGCATCCCGAGCGCGATGATCAGCGAGAAGAGGATGATGAAGTTCAACGTCTGGCCCATCGCGCTGAACACGATGAACGAGATGAACATGGAAAGCGGTATCGCCACGCCGACGAGCGTTGCACTGCGCACGCCGAGGAAAAACAGCAGCACCGCGACCACGAACAGGAGGCCGCTGATGATGTTGTTCTCGAGGTCGCGCACCATAATCTCGACGAACTCGCTCTGGTCGCCGGTGATGACGACCTGCGTGCCCGCGGGAAACGCGAAATCGGCGATAGCGGCTTCGACCGCCGCCGAGGTCTCCAGAATATTGTCGCCCGAGCGTTTCTTGACGTTCAGGCTGATGACTTGCATCGGCTCGGAGTCCTCAACCGATACAAGCTCTCCATCATCATTCTCCTCTTTGAAAACCTGCAGCCGCGCGTATGACGTCCGCTCCTTGAAGCCGAAGTCGACGTCGGCAATGTCGCGCACGTAGACGGGGCTGCCGCCCGGCGCAGCGACGACGAACGATTCGATTTCGCGTGGATCGCGGATGTTGCCGTCAACTCTGACGAGGTAGTTCAGCCTGTCGACGTCGATCGATCCACCGGGAATGTTCGTGTTCTCCGTGCGGATGGCCGTGATTACGTCGTCAAACGACAGATTGTATCCCTGTAGCGCCGCGAGGTCCACATTCACCTGCACCTCGCGCTCGAGCCCGCCGATCAGATCGACCTCCAGCACCGACGGAATGGATTCGAACCGATCCTGCAGATCCTCCGCAACCTCTTTCAACCGGGCCAGCGAGTAGGTCGCCGCAAGGTTGACCGTCATCACAGGAAACTGCGAGAGATCGATCTCGCTGACGATGGGCTCTTCGACATCGGTGGGAAGCTCGGGCTTCGCGATGTCCACGCGGTCGCGCACTTTCTGGTACGCCTCGTCGATCGAAATGTCCGGATTGAACTCGATCATGACGGAGGAAACGCCCTCGGTGGAGGTGGACCGGATTTCCTTGATCCCGTTCACATTTTGCACTTCGCGCTCGATCTGCTGCGTGACCAGCGTCTCGATGTCGTCCGGGCTCGCTCCCGGATAGAGCGTCGTGATGATAATGTTGGGGATCTCGATCGACGGGTTCGACTCCTTCGGGATCGTCACGTAGCTCAAGAAGCCGCCCAGCACCAGCAAGACGGTCAGCACGACGATACTCGTGCGGTATTTTATGGCGAGGTTAGTAACCTTCATATTCTATCGTCAGCTTCGTGGCTGCCCTTCTCGTCGATGTCTGAGGGAGGAGTCTGCCGATGCAGGAGGCGCTGGCCATCACGGTGCCGGTGGCAGCACGCTCAGGTCGGCCTCCCCGGGTTCGGCCGTCGCTTCCACGGCCTGATGTACCTCGACGACGTCCAGCCGCTCGCCCTGTGATACATTGTTCTGGCCCTGGACCACGACCTCGTCGCCGTCGGTTAATCCCGACTGAATGACGACCTCATTGCCGTACGAAGAGCCTGTTACGACCGGCCGGCGCTCGGCGACCGGCGCGCTGGTTGAGCGATCGACGGTGTACACCATGAAACCGGACTCCTCGCGGATGAGGGCGGGGCGGGGCACCACGTAGACATCGCTCAGTGTGGCTCGCGTCACGAACACGGTGGCCACCATCTCAGGTTTGATCCGGCCATCCGGGTTGGGGATTTCGACTTCGATCGGGAACGTCCGGCTCTGCGGGTCGACGGCGCTGCCAACGAACGAGACTTGCGCCGGGATGCGGCTCCCACGGCCGTATGCGTTCAGGTTTACCCGCACGTCCGTTCCCAGCGTCACATCACCCGCGTATCGCTCGGGTACACCTGCGCGCACCTTCACGCGAGATGTATTGACGATGCGCGCAATCTGTGAACCCGCGACGATTTGCTCGCCGCGCCGCACAAATCGCTCCTCGATCGTGCCGCTGAAGGGAGCTACGACGCGTGTATTTCGAAGCTGCTCCTCGGCCTGTGCCAGTGCCGCCTCGGCCTGTGCCAGCGCCGCCCTGGATTGCGCAGCTTGCGACCTTACGTTCTCAAATTCGAGCGCACTGATGATCGAATCGCTGAACAGCGGCTCATTGCGGCGCAGGTTGTCCTGCGCAAGCTCGTAGGAGCTCTGAACGGATTCCACCTGAGCCTGGGCCTGCTCCACCGCCGCCTGCGCGATACGCGGATCGAGCTGCGCAACGATCTGCCCTGCACGCACGAAATCCCCCAGCTCCACGAGCGATGTGATCGTGCCGTTCGCCTGAGCCGAAAGAATGGCGTCGTCGATCGCGCCGACCGAGCCAGTCACCTCGATCACGTCCTCAAAACGAGTTGGGCGAAGCTCAAGCGTCTCCACCCGAACGGTCCGGCCTTCCGGTCCTTGCGCATCATCGTCTCCCGCCTGGTCGGTACCCCCGCAGCCGCCCAGAAGGACTACCGCCGCAAACAGTACGGCAGGGATGAGTTTTGTCGTCGTATGCATCTTTATTATCGGGTGATGACTTCAGTTTGACGAAAATGGGAGGTCTGCCGGGGCGCCGGCCGGAACACCGATCGCCGTTTCAAAAGCACTGCGGGCAACCAGGTAATCGTGCACGGCCTGCAGGTAATTGATTCGGCTCGTGTCGAGCTGTAGCGATGCCTCGCGGGCTTCGAGTGGCGTCGCAACGCCCTCACGTAATCGAGCCAGCGCATGATCATAATTGAGCTCGGCTCGCTCTACGTTCACCTCCTGCCCCTGGATGCGCTGCCGCGCCGTTTCCAGATCGCGTTGAGCCGCTTGCACCTCGAGATAAACGGCCTGGTAGGCACGCTCGTAGTCGATCTCTGCACGGCGGATGGCCACCTCGCGCTGTTGTACCTGGGCGGAGGTCTGGAACCCGTTGAAGATGTTCCACTGCAGGCTCACGCCAACGGATACCGCCGGATTCCAGTAGCCGCCGTCAAAGAATCCGCGCGTGCTCGACGTGAACCGAAACGGGTCGTCCGGGTCGGCAGTCACCGACGTTCGGTCGCTCGGCACGCTGCCGATGTAGTCGAGGTTGGCAAAAGCCGAGACGGTTGGCAGAAATTGACCGCGCGTTATCGAGCGGTCCACGCGGTTGAGTTCGATGGCAAGCCGAGCCTGCTCGAGATCGGGCCGCCGCTCGATGGCTTCCTCCACCGCTGCCTCCGTGGGGATGTCGGCATACCGATGCAAGTCGGGCGCCATGAGTTCGCCCCGCAGTTCGAGCGGCATTTCGATGGGGATGCCAAGCTCCATCTTCAGATTGTCCACCGCCAGCGCCGCTGCATTCGCCGCCTGCATGTGTTGCGTTTCCAGGTTGGCCACCTCGACCTCGGCGCTCAAACGTTGGAAGACCGGTGCCACGCCTTGCTCAACCTGCCGGCTCACCTCACGCAGCGTCTCTCGCATCCGCTCAACGCTCTGCCGTGACACGCGTGCTTGCTCGTCGGACAAAAGCGACTGATAGAACGCCTGCCGCACCCGGTCGACCAGCAACTGCTGCTCACGATCAAGCGCGCGCTGGTTGATCTCGCGGAGCTGACGCGCGCCCCGGATCGCCGCAAAGGCCGATCCATTGAAAAGGGTCTGGTTGATCTGTATCCCCGATACAAACTGATTTTCCACGCCGAACGGGTTACCGGAATCACCCATGGCCGCGCCGATCTCCGCCATTCCCTGCCGGCGGCGATCCATGAACTCGTCCAGCGGCAGCGGCTCCGTCGACGGATCGTCATCCATCCTCGCCTGCTCGTTATAAGCCAGCCAGTCAACGAAACCGAACGAAGCGAAGAGTCCGCCCGCCTCGCTACCGGCAAATGGGTTTGCCGTCACCACGTTGCGTGTATAGCTCGAGCTTATATCGACCTGCGGCAGCAATTGCCCCCAGGCCTCGCGGATCTGGGCATCAGCGGTCTCGAGGTCGAGCGCCGTGCTGCGCAACACGTGGTTCTGGACGAGCGCAATCTGCACCGCCTCGTCGAGCGTCAACACCACGGGCGTTCCGTCGGCCCGCGGCTCGATCGTTTGTCCCGCGGCGGTGGATGCAAACGTCAGCGCCGTAAACAGCAGCAAAAATGTAGATCTATAAACTCGTGTCATCGCTCGCGTCGTCGTTCGAAATATTCGGCGGGCGCTCGGTCGAGAGGCCATACAGCAGCATTGTTGTCAAGAAGTGAGCGGTCGAGTCGGGCGTCAGGAGGTCTGCATGACGATGTTTCTCGTCTTCGGTTACGCAACGATGTAACTGCACCCCATTGATGTTGCCGAAAATCGTATGAGCCAGAATCTCCGGGTGGACGTTCTTGATGAGCCCTTCGTCCGCCGCGCGCTTAAGATGGGGTAGGAGCGCATCGATGAGCCGCCCCTGCTGATCGCGGAAATACGCCGCACGCGATTCGTCTTCGCTGAGCATCATCCGCTGAGACTCCCGCAGCAGAATGAGGAACTGCTCGCTGCGGTCTTCGGCATAAGCCATCAATGAGCGGATGCATTCGAACAGCGCCGTCTCCACCCATCGCTCACCGTCGGCATGCTCACGGAACGCCGTCTCGATCAGCCGCTCAGACTCCGCATAAAAATCGTCGAGCAGTGCGTAAAGGATGCCCTCCTTGCCGCCTTCGAAATAATTGTAGAGCGTGCCTTTACCGAACTCCGCCCGCTGCGCAATCTCATCCAGCGTGGCATCCGTATATCCGCGCTCAGAGAAGACCGCGCTCGCCGCATCCAGCATGGCCTGCCGGCGCGCCAGCCGCTCGCGCTCTTTCCTCGACAATGGTTCGTTCATCAGCCGATGATGATTTAAACAATTGACTCACTGGTCAACGGCTGACGACTACGTCATCTCGGTGCAATGGATGCACCACCAATGTTAAGCTTCTAAGAAAGAACGCGGCTCGGGCCGCACGTGGATCTCTTGCGTCGCAATGAATTGGGTCTTTCGCATCCGTGCGGTACCTCAGGGATGCGTGCGTGAGACGCTATCCCATGCGCGTGTTTTTTTGGGAAGAACCGGGCGCGGCCATGCCACCGTTCACCAACCTAAAGCCGGGACGCCGATGGCCGGCGCGCTGATTCGAAGCTCTTTCGTCCACCGTTCGGACGCACCTCCGGTAGCTCGAAGCTTGCAATGGCGATTCAATCGGTCCGCACCGACTCTGCACCGACTCCGCTGTCGACGTCCGTCGGGTCGGACGCCCATCCCATACATATCGGCGCCGGCCCTACATATAATCCTCGAGCTGGTGCGCGTGCAGATACTCGACGACGTTCTTGACCTGCTGCATGCTCTCGCGGTGGCCCACGAGCAGCGCATCGTCGGTATCGATGACCACGGCATCGTGGATGCCCACCAGAACGACGAGCCGGGAGTCGGCCTGGACGAGGCAGCGGCTGGCATCGTGCATGATCACGTTGCCTTGCAAGGCGTTGCCGTGGGTGTCCTTTTCGGTGATATCGTAAACCGCGCGCCAGTCGCCGACGTCGCTCCAGCCGAACGATCCCGGCACCACGTACACCTTGTCGGCCCGCTCCATCACACCGTAGTCGATCGAAATACTCGGCGTGCGGCGGTATGATTTTTCGACGGCCTCATGCTCCTTAGCGGTGTTGACGACATCCTCGAGCGGCTCGAATGCATCGCGCACTTCAGGCAGGTGGTGCGAGATCTCGTCAAGGATGGTATCGACACGCCAGATGAACATGCCGCTGTTCCAGAGGAAATCACCGGAGTCGAGGAAGCGCTCGGCGGTGGCCATGTCCGGCTTCTCGGCGAACGTCCGTACGCCGTGCGCAACCGGCGTATCATTTGCCGGCGGCTCCGACGGAGGCTCAAACTGGATGTAACCGTAGCCCGTCTCGGGATGCGTGGGCATGATACCGATCGTGACGAGTGCACCCGGCTCATTCGCGGCGTCGATCGCGGCTTCGAGTACTTCGTGGAAACGGCGAACGTTCTGGATACGGTGATCGGCCGGCAGGACAATCATCTTTGCCTCGGGATCCTCCGCGGCGATCTTCATGGCCGCGTACTGGATGCACGGCGCGGTGCTGCGGCCGATGGGCTCGGCAAGGATGTTCTCGCGCGGGATCGACGGGATCTGCTCGCTGACTTGATCGACATAATCCTCATGCGTGACCACGTAGCATCGCTCGGGTGGCACAAGGTCGCGGATGCGGCCGAAGGTGTTCTGTATCAGCGTTCCGTCGCCGAAGACGTCGAGGAATTGCTTGGGATGGGCTTTGCGGCTACGCGGCCAGAAGCGGCTGCCGATACCGCCGGCCATGATTACGGCGTAGGTCATCTATACGAAAAATGATTGGGCGATTCGTTCGTGCCGCCAAGGTACGATGAGAAGACCAAAACCCGAAGGAGGTCGTCGGACGATTGACGGCCGAACAATTGACGGCCGGACGAGTGACGATGGGCCGGCGGCATGCCGCGTCGTCGGTTTGCCGGCGTGTGCGTCATGGAATTGCTCCCGCCCGCCCGATCGTGCGTCCGAAGGGTAGACATAAGAGCCGTTGTGCGATGCGCATGCCGTCACCGTCCCGGCGCACAGCCGTGAACGAAGGCGAGGCCGAACCCGGTTTCCCCCAAAAAATTCGCCGGCAAGAAAGACCGCGGCGTCCGGCTCAGACCTCCGCGCGTACGGCTTCGAGATCGTAGCTCGATGGGCGCTGGTAGATGTGCAGCCCGAACTCGGGTGCGATGGCCAGCAGGTGGTCGAAGATATCGGCCTGGACACCTTCGTAGATGACCCATCGGACGTCGTTCACGAACACGTAGATCTCAATGGGCACGCCCTCGGCGGTGGGCTGGAGCTGCCGGACCAGGAAGGTGAGATCCTGGTGGATCGACGGGTGGCTGCGCAGGTAGTTGGTGATGTAGGCGCGGAAGGTGCCGATGTTGGTGAGGCGCCGCGCATTGACAATGGCCTCGGGGTCGTCGGCATAGGCGGCGTTGTACGTTTCGAGCTCGTACTGCTTCTCGCGGATGTAATCCTTGAGCAGCGCGAAGCGTGAAAAGCGATCGGCCTCTTCGTCGGTCAGGAAGCGGATCGACGCCATGTTGACATAGAGCGACCGCTTGATGCGGCGGCCGCCGCTCTCCTGCATGCCGCGCCAGTTCTTGAAGCTGTGCTCGAGGAATTTGTGCGTCGGCACCACGGTGATCGTCTTATCCCAGTTCTGCACGCTGACGGTGTTGAGCGCGATATCGATCACGAAGCCGTCGGCGTTGAACTGCGGCATCTCGATCCAGTCGCCCACGCGCAGCAAGTCGTTGTTGGTGAGCTGCACACCGGCAACGAGCGAGAGCAGGGTGTCGCGAAAGACCAGCGTGATGATGGCCATCATGGCGCCGAGGCCCGAGATAAAGTACCACGGCGACTGGTCGATGAGGCGCGCGACCATGAAGATGCCGGCGACAACGTAAAGGAAGACCGTCGCGAGCTGGACGTAGCTCTTAATGGGGCGCCGCGTGTTGGGATTGCGCTCGTAGAAGCTCAGGAAGACGGAGAAGAGCGCGGCAATCGTGCGGGCAACGACGAGCACCATCGTGGCGTCGAGCAGGCGCAGCACGAAGCCGAGGAAACCGTCGGAGAGCCCCGGCACCACCGGTGCGGTGACCTGCAGGACGACGAGCGGGATGATGGGGAATGCCCGCAGGAGAACCTTGTGTTCGACGAGCAGGTCGTCCCATTTCATCGGACTGCGCTTGAGGATGTTGTGGATGAGGCGCAGTACATACCGCCGCCCTATCTGGTCAATGACCAAGACGACGACGGCAATGAGCGCGATGACGAGCAGAGTCTCGCCGGTGCCGGAGCGCAGGGCGTCAGGCAGCCAGGAGATGGAGTCGGCGCGGAATTCCATGTTGACGGGATACCAGGTACTAAGTGGGATGGTCGATGAGGCCAAGGTAACAAAGATGATACCCGGCCCCGGCCGGAGAGCATGGAGAAGCCGGTTTACCCCGATTATTCACGGCGCTCTTAACAATGGGCAGGGGCTGCATGTATGCGCGCCGGCGGCACGCCTGTGCGGGATCTGGCAGGCGTGTCGGATAAGAGCGTTCGGGCGCGTGGGCCACACGTACCACCCGTTCTACCGACCAAAATACCAGCACCGGTCCCCTCCCCGGATTAGGGAGGGGATAAAGGGGAGGGGCGATCGACGACCCCGACTGTGCCGACGACAACCAGTCGCGTCATCCTGTCCATCCCGCCAATCCTGTCAAATAGACACGATGGTGCGCGGTGTCCGATCCCCTCATTGCGTGACATGGTCCATGGAGTCCATACGACCACCTCCACCCGAGGCGGAACAACGCGCCCGGAAACGGCTCAGCTCGGCTCTTGCGGCAGGCGAAACACAGGCAGGCGCAGCCCTCGGAAGATGGCGAGGAGGCGAAGCAGCAGCACGACGGCCATACCCACATATACGGCTATTTCCTGGCCGAGCTCGGCCTCCTGCACGAAGTAATAACAGAGTGCGCCGACGATGGCCGCCGTGGCATAGATATCTCGGCGGAGGATGAGCGGGACCTCGGCGCAAAGCACGTCGCGCAGGATGCCGCCCACAACACCGGTCATCGTGCCCATCAGCACGACAAGCACGGGCGGGAGGTCGACAGCTTCTGCCGCCTGCGCGCCGATGATGGTGAAAACGGCAAGCCCGAATGCGTCGGCAATCAGCAGCGACTTGCCGGGAGGGCGGTGGAGCCGGATGTAGACGACGGCCATCCCCGCGCTGATGGCGATGACGGTAAGGTAGGTAGTGTCGGCGATCCAGAAGATGGGGTGGCGGTCGAGCAGGAGGTCGCGCAGGGTGCCGCCGCCGATGGCGGTGACGACGGCAATAACGAGCACGCCCAGAATATCGAGACTCTTACGGCCGGCCGCTATTGCTCCGCTGACGGCAAACACGCCGACGCCAATGAGGTCGAGTACGTACAGATTCATGGTGATGGAGGAAGAACCACTGCCCGTGCCGCACGATGCTGCGCCGCGATGTACCGGCCGCGGCACGGGAGGTTCTTGGCGCCCTCACCCGGCACGTACCGAGACGCCGTCTTCGATCTCGTTGGCGGGGTGGACGATGACGTGCTCGCCCGCCTCGAGGCCGGCAAGGATCTGCGTCCGGAGGCCCGCCTGCTGCCCGATCGAGACGTCGCGCCGACGGGCCGTCCCGCCCTCGACGACGAACACCGCCCAGCCGTCGTGCGTGCGGAAGAGCGCACTCGATGGTATCTGAAGCACGTCCTCCCCCTCCCAGATGATGAACCGTGCCAGCACGCGGTAGCCGGTACCGAGCGACGCCTCGATCGAGGCGGGCAACCCCGCGACGACGGCCACGCGTTGTTCCTCGACACCGAGTGACGACACGCGCGTGAAGGCCTGCGGTTCGACGCGGTGGACGAGCGCCTCAAGTACGTCGTCGCCACCCCATTCGTCGATCTCGACGCGTGTACCCGAGGTAATGCGCACGGCATCCTGCGAGAGGACGTCCACGCGGACCTCCATCCGATGCGTGTCTCCGACCTCCAGGATCGGCTCGGCGGGATTGACGTGCCCCGCGCTTCGGCGATGAACGGCAAGTACGCGTCCGGCCGCCGGCGCGCGCAGCGTCGACTGAATGCCGAGGACGGCCGATGGCTCGAGCGTCGCCTGCGCCGCGTCGAGCTCGGCACGGGCCGTGGCGGCTGCGGCCCGCGTGGCTTCGAGCGAGGCCTCGGCCCGGTCGGCGTCTGCCGTGGCCTGCTCGAGCTGCTGCCGGGTAATCGAGGCGTCGGCGGCGAGGCGTTCGGCGCGGTCTCGTTCCTCCCGGGCGAGCCGCGCGGTGGCCGCGGCAGCGCGGATCTGTTCGTCGGCCTGCGCCACCTGAGCGTGCGCCGCCGCCACACGGGCCTGCGCTTCGGCCTCGGTTCGCGGGTCGAGGATGGCCGCTCTCGGCGCTTCGAGTGCGACGAGCGGCTGCCCCGCCTCGACGAGGTCGCCGGCATCGACCTCGATGCGGCGCGCGAAGGCGGCAACCGGCGACGAGACGACGTATCGGTCGACGACCTGCGTCTCGCCTTCCTCCTCGACGGTCACCCGGAGCGGCCCCCGGTCGACCTCCTCCGTCTCCACCGGGACGGGTGTCGGCATCAATCCGTACACGATGACGGCGGCAACGACGACGCCGATCAGGATGAGGATGACTTGCCTGCGCGTGGGTTTTTTCATCTACTCCCGGGTTTTGAGTACGCCGACGAGATCCAGTCGGTTGAGACGGTGCCGCATGATGACGGCGGAAATGAGGGCGGCGGAAATCACAACGACGGCCGCCCTCGTGAAGGCCGCACGGCTTAAAACCAGTGGAAGCTGATACGTATCCATCTGGATGCTGTCGATGGTCAGCTGCGTCAGCCATGCCCCGAGGAGCATCCCGAGCGGAATCGAAAGGAGCGTCAGTACCGCGAGCTCTCCGAGCAGGATGTAGGCGATCTCGCCGCGTGTGAAGCCCAGCACCCGCAGACTCGCCAGCTCGCGATCCCGCTCCGAGAGTGAGATGCGCGCCGAGTTGTAGACGACGCCGAAGGCGATGACGCCGGCGAAGAGCGACAGCAAGAGCGTGAAGGTGACGATCGTCGACGCCGCGCCGTCGAGAAAGCTGCGGATGATGCGTTCCTGCGACGCACTGCCCGCCACGCGCGGTCGATCGCGCAGCGCATCGTTGAGCGCCTGGTCGTACCTCGCGTCGGTCATCAGGAAGGCGCCCGAAATGGCCTGCCCGTCTCCAATGAGGCGGTTTGCGGCCGTGATCTCCATATAGGCGCCGAGCCCGACGTACTGCTGCGCCACCGATGCCACGAGCACACGCCTCGATCGCCGGCTGCCTTCGAGGACCTCGACATCCAGCCAGTCTCCCACCTGCACACCCAGGATCTCGGCCAGGTGCTCCGCCAGCACGAGGCCGTCCGGCGGTACAGGGATCGGATTCAGGTCGGCATCGATGATGCGCAGAAGGTATGAGTTGCGAGGGATGCCCTGGATGGCGGTTGTGTATGCTCGATGCTCACGCCGAAGACGCACCCCGACGGACCGGTACGGCTCTGCATGGAGCACGCCGGGGAGACCGCGCAGCTCGTGGAGGGCGGCCGTCGAGGTCGGCTCCTGAAACGTGACCGTGTAGTCGTCGCGTTGCACCAGGCCGTATTGAACGCGGATGATCTCGTTGATGGCACCGACGGAGAAGCTGCCCACGATAATGATGGCCCCGGCCCCGGCCAGGCCCAGGACGGTCAGCCCCGACTTGATCGGCTGCCGTTCGATGTTGCGCATGATGATGCGCGTCGGCTGGTCGAAGAAGCGCTGGAGCCCGAGCCGTTCCACGATGGTCGGCCGGTAGGAGGGCGGAGGAGCGGGACGCATCGCCTCGGCCGGTGCCAGCCTGGCCGCGCGCCGAACCGCCGACACGACGCCGGCCAGGGCGGCGCCGGATGTCAGCAGCACGGCCGTCACCATCACAGTAATCGAGAGCCGGTATTCGAGGTAGGGAAAGCGGAAGTATTCGAGGTACAGGTCGGCCATCGCACGGCCGAGCCATGCACCGAGAAGCAGCCCGCCCGCGGCACCCAGCACCGCGATCAGCAGCACCAGTTTCATGAAGTGCCACGCAACGGCCCTGTTGGTATAGCCGAAGGCCTTGAGTACGGCCACCTGCTCGCGTTGCAGTGCGATGAGGCGCGTCACGACAATGTGCAGCAGGAAGGCCGCCACCGCCAGCACGATCATCGGCAGCATCGCCGACATGGCTTCGAGCTGGGTGAACTCCTCCTCGATCGTCGCATGCGATATCTGGTCCGCCCGCGGGATGGCACCCCGGCCTCCGTAGCGCCGCAGCATCGCATCCACCCGATCCACCACATCGTCGATCCGGGCATCCGGTGCGATGGTGAAGGCGATCTCGTTGAAGGCACCCTGCATGTCGTATGCCGCTGCGAGCGCGTCGCGGCCCATCCACATCACCCCGTATCGCTCGGCATCGGGGAAGAGCCCACCCGGCTGCACCTGCATCAGAAACTCGGGCGAAAGCGCGATCCCGACGACGCGCAGCGTCCGCCGCCGCCCGTTGATGATCGCGCCGATCTCGTCGTCGGGCCGTAAGCCGTGCGATTCGGCGAAGACCTCGTTGAGCACCACTTCATCCTCGCGCCCCGGCTGCACGAGGCGTCCTTCACGGATGAAGAGGCGATTGAGTGCCGGCTGCCCCTCGCGCGGGAGCGAGTAGATGGTGCCCGAGACGGGCTCGTTGAAGCCTTCGATCTCGAGGTTCACGCCCGCAGCTACGCGGGTTTGCACCGTGCTGATGCCCGGCACGAGCTCGAGACGCTCCGCAACGTGCTCCGGTGCCCGGCGAACGGACCCGAATCCGTCGGCAAAGCGAAACTCTGTGTAATAGGTCTCAAGCGTATTCGTGAGCGTGTGCGAAATGCTCGTCATCGCGACGAAAGCCGATACGCCCGCCACGATCACGAAACCGATGGCCACGGCCTGGCCGCGCATCGCTTTGAGGTCCCGCAGCAGTTTGAGGTCGATGGCACGCATCTCACCAGCTGAGTTTCGCGGCGGGCGTCCGCTTCTTGTTCGTCTCGATCCGGCTCACCTGGCCGTCGCCCAGGTACACGATGCGCTGTGCCATGGCCGCCTGCGATACGTTGTGGGTGATGATGGCCGTGGTCGTCCCCAGCTCTTCGTTCACGCGCTCGAGCGCCTCGAGCACGATGACGCCCGTCGACGAATCGAGCGCGCCGGTGGGCTCGTCGCACAGCAGCACCGCCGGGCGCTTTGCGATGGCACGGGCGATGGCGACGCGCTGCTGCTGCCCGCCCGAAAGCTGCGACGGGAAGTGATCCATGCGATCGTCGAGCCCGACGATCTCAAGCGCCTCCTCAGGTGTCATGGGCTCGCGCGATATTTCGGTGACGATGGCCACGTTCTCGCGGGCGGTCAGGCTGGGGATGAGGTTGTAGAACTGAAAGACGAAGCCGACGTGGTGGCGTCGGTAATCCGTCAGAGCCGTTTCGTCGGCGTTGGTGAGGTCGACGTCGCGGTACACGACGCGGCCGCTGCTGGCCGTATCGAGGCCGCCGAGGATGTTGAGGAGGGTGGATTTGCCGCTGCCCGAGGCGCCGAGCAGCACGACGAGTTCGCCCGCGTAGAGGTCGAGATCGATGCCCCGCAGCGCGTGCACCTCGACCTCACCCATATCGTAGACCTTCGAGAGGTCGCGCACCTGAAAGACGACGTCGCGCTCCATCACCACACCCGCCCGAGAGCATTGATCATCGCGGCCCGGGCCACGGCACGTTCTGCGGTCGCTCGGGTGAGACGCACCCTTGCATTGTGATAGACCTGCTCCGCTTCGAGCACGTCCGACGCGAGCACGACGCCTTCCCGGAAGTGTGCACGGGTGATGCGCAGGGCTTCGGCGGCCGCCTCCACGGCCTCGGCGGCAACATCGACCGACCGGCCGGCGCGCCGCGTTTCGAGATAACGCCGGTTGAGAAGGACATCGACCTGCTCGCGGAGTTCATCCAGGCGGGCCTCGGCACTGGAGAGGTCGGCGCGGGCTCGTGCCGTTTCGGCGGATCGGCGCCCGCCGTCGAAGAGGCTCCAGCGTGCGGAGACACCGGCTTCCCACGAAGATCGGAACTCATCCTGTTGGAGGAAGAAGTACGGGTTCGGGCGTGCATAAATGTAGCGCCCGATGGCTGCGACTTCCGGAAGCCATGCTCCACGCGTCGAGCGGTGGAGCGTCTGGAGCGCCTCGACGTGTCGCTCGAGTGCGTCAATCGACGGATGGGCGCGGTGGACTTCGGCCTGTAACGAGGCAAACGGAGGGACGGCAACGTCGTCGACGTCCGAGGCGGGTTCAACCTCGGCGGCGAGTGGCCGGCCGATCAGGCGGTTCAGCTCGAGGCGGGCGTACTCAGCAGCGTTCTCGGCATCGATCCGTTCGAGAAGGATTTCGGATCGGCGCACGCGTGCGGAAAGCAGATCGGCCTGAAGCAGAATGCCCTCCCGAACCCCGCCTTCGACCTCGCGGACGTGCGCCTCGATCTGCTCCAGCGAGGCGTCGATGGCCTCCAGCAAAGCATGGCTTTCGTAGAGATGCCAGTAGGCCTGCCGGATTTCGAAGGCGACGTCGGCTTCGATCTGACGTGCCTGAAGCGCGCCGGCATCCCGTTGCAGGCGTGCCGCGCGGGCCTGACCGGCGATGCGCCCTCCGGAAAAAAGCGGTTGCTCGATGCTGATCTCCGAGTGATAGCGATTCAGTTCGACGGGGAGCAGGGTGAGCGTCGTGTCTGATCCCGGGAATGAGAACTCCGCCTCCGGAATGTTGTCGCTCAGGCGAAGGTAGCTGGCCCTGGCTTCGATCGACGGCAGCAACGATGCCCTCGCGGCTCGGCGTTCGGCATCGGCCGCGTCGGCCTCGGCACGGACGGCGCGGACCTGGGTGTTGCGCTCGAGGCCCAGGCGAACGGCTTCATCGACGGATATCGGCTGCGCCCCGGCCTCGGTGGCGAGGCTGCATGCCAGCACGGTGAGAATGCATATTCGAAGTTTCATGGCTGCTCGCCTCGGTAGGCCTCACGTCCCGGCGTCTCCGGATTCAGTATCGTACGCCACCTTCCATCGTTCGATCAGGGTCGGCATCTCCCGTTCGAAAAAGGCATACAGGCTGAACATCTCTTCGAGGTTGCGCTTGCGTTCCGGCCCTGCATCTTCGAGAAGGTCGAGTCCACGCCGGGCCAGTCGGCGCATCCGTATGAGACCCTGCATCCGTGCCTGCATGATTTCGCCCCACCCGCCCTCACGGATCCGGTAGACATCACGCCGCTGCCCTGGAATGCTCGCACGCTCGATCAGATTCGTGCCGATGAGCGCTCGAGTGGCGTGGCTGATCGAACCTTTACTCTTGCCGAGCGCATCCGCGATCTCGGCGAAAGTCTGATGGGGCGGATCTGCGACGAGCAACCAGCCGAGCACACGCCCCATCATTCGGGACCCACCGAACGACTCAAACGCAAGCCCTACATCTTCCACATACTGGAGCAAGTCATCCGGTACATCGGCACGGGCGGGCATTATAACGGCGTCA
>Ga0209487_1001896_pt1 | contig 17300 bp, 9 predicted proteins | sample Poulit2012_FD_187524 | JGI IMG/M metagenome (GOLD analysis project Ga0209487, IMG submission 187524) | Agricultural soil microbial communities from Georgia to study Nitrogen management - Poultry litter 2012 (SPAdes) (version 2) | ecosystem: Environmental > Terrestrial > Soil > Agricultural land...
TATACAGTTTCTATGAAGAATTAGGGATAGTTCAGACAATTAAAATAGAAGGGCTGGTATTATTTTGGACTGGTTGTTGTCATGTGAAGTCTTGATCGGCAAGAACTATCGAGATGGTGATCGATCAATAAGATCTTTGTAAAACATCCCGGATGGTGTATTTTATGTAAAGTGGAGGATATCGGATTCGAACCGATGGCCTCTACACTGCCAGCGTAGCGCTCTAGCCAACTGAGCTAATCCCCCAGAAATCATTCTTTCAAAATCTTCCGATCATCTTTTTTGTTCCGGAATATATTATATTCTGCCGCGATCGACAATGAATGAGCACGCAAAGATAAATTAAATTTTGTATTAAGTGTAGGAAATCGTGGGAAATAAATATGTGGGGGTTTGATTGTATATTTGATCGATGAGACACAAATAGTTTTACATGCGGATCAAATTTTGTGGAGCTAATAGAGAGGTTACTGGGAGTTCTCATTTATTGATAACCAATGATGGGAGGAGGATTTTATTGGACTGTGGGATGTATCAGGGCAATAATCCAATTTATGAGGATTTTAACTGGACATGGTTTTTTGATCCTGCTTCTATTGATGCTGTTATTTTATCACATGCCCATATAGATCATAGTGGACGCCTTCCTTATTTGGTCAAAAGTGGATACAAAGGATTGATCTATTGTACACATGCCACGCGCAGTCTTTGTGCGATAATGTTGATGGATAGTGCACGGATCCAGCAATATGATGCTATTTACCAGAGTCAGCATTCCATTGATGAAACTTCAAACCGTTCGATTCTGCCATTGTATAATGAATCTGATGTACGTCGTTGTATGGACAAATTTAGAACCTATGATTATGATCAATGGATAAAACTGGATGTAGGAATAGAAGTCTGTTTTACGGATGCAGGCCATCTGTTAGGTTCGGCAGCGATACAAATCCGAACCGGAGGGAGATTGATTGGATTTACAGGGGATATTGGTCGTCCCAATCGGCCGATATTGAGGGATCCTGTTCCTTTGCCACCTATGGATTTTTTGATTTGTGAGGCGACTTATGGAGACAAGGAACATGAGGGTTCTGCTATGGAAGAGGAAAGATTTCTGAAAATCATAGAAGAAACTTGTGTGAAAAACAGAGGAAAAGTAATTATACCTGCATTTAGTGTAGGACGTACTCAGGAGATCGTCCATCTTTTTGATCGGATGGCCACCGCACACATTCTGCCTCGAAATATTCCCTTTTATGTAGACAGCCCGATGGCTGTAAATGCAACCCAGGTATACGCGTCACATTCTGAATGTTATGATGAGGCTCTGAAAGATTATTTGTTGTTGGATGATGACCCGTTTGGTTTCAACAATTTATTTTATATCCGGGATGTAGAAGACTCCAAAGCACTGAATAAAATGGATGGTCCCGCCGTGATCATCAGCTCTTCCGGAATGGCGGATGCAGGACGGATACAACACCATATAGCTAATCATATAGAGAATCCTCAAAATACTATATTGCTCGTAGGGTATGCGACGCCTTATACACCGGCAGGGCAGTTGGCAAATGGAGCGACATCGATCCGATTGTTAGGAGAAAATCTTCAAGTGAAGGCGAAAGTGGAAAAAATGGATGGATTTTCGGGGCATGGTGATCAGTGGGAAATGTTGAATTTTATCAAATATCAGCAAAACCAGAAAGGCTTGTTTTTAGTGCATGGCGAATATTACGTACAAAAGAAATGGAAAATATTTTTATCAGAAAGAGGATTCCAGAATATTTTAATACCAATCCTGGGAGATGAATATCATCTTCTTGAAGAAGGAGTCGAAATAGTGGAGAAATAGAAATAAAAGATTTGGGAGCGTGAGAGCATACCCATTTTTGGAAGATATGGTGGGGAATCGTCTAAATAGCATCGGAATGATCAGGATCAATCTTTCTGGGATACCTTGGATTTTATAGTTGAATAAGAGATATAATGTGGTCATATTTTGGGTGAATTGATATCATGTTGCAGATAGCAAAAAAAGATATACAAAATGAAAGTTCGTAAAAATAGAGTTGGATTCAATTATTTTAATAAATTTAATGAGTGACAATGTTGAATTCATAGGGAAGTATGTTTTAAATGCTTCAAATAAATGGATTTAATCATTGTGAAATGAGAAGAAACTTGCTTCAAAGACAAGTTTCTGTGAATTAAAATTGTGGGAATTAATTTCTTTGTTTATGCGAATACATTTGTATAATATTCATGGTTTGATCAAGAGTGATGGATTGGAAATCGGCAAGGATGCGGACAATGGAGGCCAGACGATATATGTATATGAATTGGCTCGGCATCTTTCGCAGCAGCCTGAAGTGGAATATGTTCATCTTTTTACCCGGCTGATTGATGATCCTAATGAAAATCCGGCATATAGTCAGGAAATTGAACCTATTAATGAAAAATGTGATATACGACGAATTCCATTTGCAGGAGATCTCTACATCAAAAAGGAACTGCTTTGGGATCATCTGGATGAATTTGTAGAGAATGCGCTCAAACACATGAAAAAGTATGATATATACCCTGATTGGATGCATAGTCATTATGGTGATGCGGGATATGTGGCCAAGGAATTGTCCCTAAAGCTTCATGTTCCTTTTGCGCATACAGCTCATTCGTTGGGACGATCCAAGAAAAGCAAAGTCAGGGAGATGGGCATGAGCGAGGAAGAGGCAGAAGAGAAGTTCAAATTTAGTCAGCGGATTGCAGCTGAAGAGGCGTGTCTCTCTTTAGCAGAATTCATCATTACATCTACTTATCAGGAAATCAGTGACTGGGAGGCGTATGACAATTATCAAAACGCAACTTTTCATGTTTTGTCACCAGGAATCGATACGAAAAAATTCTTCCCCTATTATCAGCATCAACTCGAAAATGAGGAGGCAGAAGAAGAGGTCTTACAACGAAAGTATTGGGTAAGTCAATCGATTGAAAAATTTTTGGTAAATCCTACTAAACCAGCGATTCTTGCTCTGGCTCGTCCAGATCGACGTAAAAATCTACATACCTTGCTGGATACATACGGGCGGGACAAAGAGATTCAGTCTTTGGCCAATCTGGTTATTTTTGCCGGGATCCGAAAAGATATTGCAAATATGCCACAGGCTGAAAAGGAAGTCCTGACAGAAATGCTGTTGTTGATGGATAAGTATGATCTGTATGGAAAATTAGCGATTCCCAAGAGACATGACATCGAGAATGAAGTCAGTCTGATCTATCAGTACTGTGCAGAGAAAAGAGGAGTGTTTATCAATCTTGCTTTACATGAAAATTTTGGTTTGACTACGATCGAAGCGGCCGCTACTGGTCTGCCGGTAGTGATTACCAAAAATGGGGGTCCCTCCGAGATTGTTCCTAAATGTAAAAATGGGTACCTGGTCGATCCACTGGACAAGAAGGAAGTAAGTAGTGCTATGAAGTCGATTTTGACAGATGAGGTGAAATGGAGGAGATTTTCTGATCAGGGAATTCTTGCAGCTAAAAAATATTATTCCTGGACATCTCACACTAATATTTATGTTGGGTGGGTACAGGAAACATTGGCGCCAAAGCAGCAACCCCAAGAAAAAGACTTGATCGATTTACATCTTGCACCTGATCGGGCGAGACGGTTTGAGAAGGCAAGTAAATTATTGATCACTGATATAGATGGAACTTTGATTGCGGGTGATGATCATTATCCGGGATTGGAAGAGCTAAAAGAATTTCTGAAAAATGAGGGGTCTGACTTTCTTTTTGCTGTTGCTTCCGGCCGATCGTATCCTCTGATTCAGGAAGTAATGGAAAAAGTGGATATGGATGCGGATATCATAGTTAGTTCGGTAGGAGCCCGTATTTATTATGACCTTGAAGGTAAAGCCCTCGATAAGGACTGGATGGACTATTTAGCCTTCAAATGGAATCCGGATCGAATCCGGGAAAAGATCCGGGCGATTAAGTGGTTGGAAATGCAGGAAGAGGAGGCTCAGGATATTTATAAAATATCATACTATTATCAACCAGAAGACTTTGATGAAGAGGAGCTGAGATCTGTATTGGGTAAAGATTTTTTCCAGGTAACGATCGTCAATTCTCACCAAAAATTTTTGGATGTTTTGCCGGTCCATGCTTCCAAAGGGAATGCGATTCGTTATCTTTCACAAAAGTGGGCTATTCCTCTGGCCAATGTGATCGCATGTGGGGATTCAGGCAATGATATGGATATGTTCCGAAAGCCGATCAAGGGTATTATCGTGGGCGGGAGATCCAAAGAACTGGATTTTCTGAAAGCAGATGAGTTTTTGTATCTGGCAGATGAAAAAGCGGCCAAAGGTGTTGTGGAAGGATTGAAGCATTATGGATATTTATAATTTAAAATTCGAGTCAAAAACAATATATGTATACAGGTAGTGGATTCAAGGATTGGGAAATTGGCGATATTGAAGTTTTTAAGGAAGGAGATACTTACCATTTATTTCATCTGATCATTCCCAATCATGATTATATTGCACATGCGGTTTCTGAAGATGGGATCAACTGGAGAAGAGTGAAAAATGCACTTTTTGTAGGTCATCCGGGAGAATGGGATGATGATATGTTGTGGACGATGGATGTGTCGGAGTATGAGGGAGGATATGAGATGTACTATACGGGACTGAGACTTGCTCATAAAGGAGTGATACAGAAAATTGGACGGGCGACTTCACAAGATCTTTATGACTGGGAAAAAGAAAATAATTACAATCTGCCCCTGGCTTCCGATGGACCTTACTATGAAGGACCTTCCAACAATCCGAGAACCTGGCTGAGTTTTCGCGATCCTTATAAATTCATGCATGAAGGAGATTCTTATCTTTTGTTCTGTGCTCGCAATAGTCAAGGGCCTACGAGCCGAAGAGGTTGTGTGGGTAAAGCCAAACTGGTAGATGATCAATGGGTATTGCAAAAACCTTTGTTATTTCCATTTGCATATGACGATATCGAATGTCCGTGTCTGGTGAAGGTTCACGACAGGTTTTATTTGATAGGATCTATCCGAGAAGATATCAAGGTGCGATACTGGTATTCTGATGAGTTTGAGGGGGAGTACAAAAGTTTTCATTCAGATGTGTTGATGCCCCAAGGAAATTATGCGGCCCGAATCATCGAAGATGGTGAGCATCTGCTGGTTTACAATTTTTATTTTTTAGAGCGTGAAATCAATTATAAAAGAGTGCTTCCACCCCCGAAAGAATTGGGGGTAGATGATCAGGGTAGATTATATTTGAAAAGCTTTTATGGCTGGACCCAAAACATAAATTCAAAGGTTGGACAAGCAGATTTTGCGGATGTGATCCCATTGTTTCGGAATCCAAATGCACAGATGAGATTGACGGATGATAAATGGACTTTTCATTCTACGTCCGGATATGAAATCTATGCTTTTCATTCTCCGGCTGATGATTTTATCTGGGAAGGGATGCTTCATCTGGAAGGGATGGGAAAAAGTGGTTTTGTGCTAAAAATGGATGATGAAGGGAATGGGTATTTTATATCTATGGATTTTGTAAACGGGTTTGTCCAAATCCGGCGTTGGGGATTTAATCCTCACGACTACCACAACAATTTTACTTTTGATAATCTTCAGACCGGGATTTTTGAACCGGCAACCGATAGAAAAATTCAATTTCGATTGATTTGTTATGGATATTATTTTGAGCTGAGTATCGATGGTCGGATTGTTTTGACTTTGGTGGATTATCATTTTGAAGGAAATAAAATAGGATTGTATAGCGCTTCCAGTATATTGTCTTTATCGGAAAGTGAAATAATCATTCTTGATTCTCCCGAAATAGAATATGCGATCACAGATGCGGGTGGTTAAATAGTAAATGGGAGAGATATAAAACGCAAGGTAAATGTTGAATGAAAAGAGAGCAAGTACAAAAGAAAGATGGATAGGAACTTACGATGAAGGAATTGCCGGACCGCTGATTTTTATGATGGGGGGAATTCATGGAAATGAAAAAGCTGGCGTGACGGCCTTGGAATATCTGATCAAAATGCTGGAAGTGGAACCTGTTACCAATGAAAATTTTTCTTTTTCCGGACGATTAGTTGCACTTCGAGGCAATATCCAAGCTCTTCAAAAAGGAGTGCGATTTGTGAAACAAGATCTCAATCGAATGTTCCGACCAGAATTAATGGCAGAAATTCGGCAAAAAAAGGAGAAAAGCAATGAGGAAAAAGAACTGGTTGAGATTATTGAATTTTTTGAAAAACATATCGAAGCTTATCAACCGGAAAAAGTTTATCTTCTCGACTTACATACCACCTCTGTTTCGGGAGGGATTTTTACGATTACGGATGATTCTCCCGCTGCTTTAGAATTGGCATTGGAATTGGGCGCACCTGTGATTGAAGGATTCCTTTCGGGGCTTCAGGGTACGATTCTTCATTATATGGGTGGTTCTTATCTCCATGCCGATAGCACTGCTCTGGTTTTTGAGGCAGGGCAGCATGAAGATAAGTTTTCTGTCAATAGAGCTATTGCTGCTGCTGTCAATTTTTTGAGTGCCATCGGTGCGGTGGAAAAATTTCATATTGCCCCACGTCATGCTAAAATATTGTGGGATAGTGCGAATGGACTACCTGCCCACAACAGACTGATTTATACTCACACCATTGCTCCAGAAGACAGATTTGAGATGAAACCCGGATTTTCCAACTTTGAGAAAATCCAAAAAGGACAGATTTTGGCAGATTCTGCCCATGGTGAGGTCAGATCCCCTATGGCCGGACTGCTTCTTATGCCATTGTATCAGAAAAAAGGAGATGATGGATTTTTTATTGTAAAACCGGTTTCGGATGTAAAAATCTCCTGATCCGTTAACTTATTTGAAATATAATCGGAAGAAAAGATGTGCCGATCAGAGAGAGTTCTTCCCGGTTATGGTTCGATCAATTGTTTGTGAAGTGCAATGGCTATTTCCCGTATCACTTTTACAAAACCCTCTTCAGTTTCCGGATTGTTACCACTGCTGATAATGACGATTCCATATTTTTTCTTTGGATGAAAATACATCGCACTATGCAATCCATAGGCCAAGCCGGTATGTCCTACCAAAGTAACGCCTGGAATGAATTGGGTAGTGGTTTGTAAAGCCAGTCCATAATGAGCGTCTTCTGAACGTGGTTTTTGCATCGATTTTTCACTCTTTCGTGAGATGATTCTTGTTTTTCCATACTTTCCTTTGTTCATATGCATGCTCATATATCGGGCCAACCCGGGAGCGGAAATCTTGAGACCGCCTGTCGGCGAAAAAATCGGAGCGCTTCTACCTTTTGTATAATTGTCGATATCTTCTTTCCGGGAGGCGTATGCGGCGGGAGAAGGAGAGAAAGTTGCTGATTCTGGTTGATAGTCGTAGATGGTAGCAAATAGAGACCGATCAAGTTCATCGACATTGTATCCACCATAAATATCCAGCGGCTGAAGAATGTGATTGACAATATAATGATCAAATCGTTCGCCCGAAATTCGTTCCAATATGGTGCCGGCAATATTGAAATTCAAATTGCAGTATTGGTAACCATCACCTGGCTCATAATCATTATAACAATTTTTCCAATCCGGATTTGTCGATGGATCGATCGCATCCAACGAAAAATATCCTTCACTATCATTGAGACTTGAAGTATGGGATAGAAGCATTTCGAGCGTGATAACTTTATTTGGATATCTTGGATTTCGAATTTCAAAACCGATTAAATCGCTTACATCATCCTGCAGACTCAATTTTTTTTGCTCCACAAGCTGCATGAGTGCTGTAGCTGTAAAAGACTTTGATATGGAAGCAATTCTGAACAATGATTCATCCGTCATGGGAATTTTTTCTTCCAGATCTTTCATTCCAAATGAATTTTGATAAATGATCTGATCTTTTTTTACGACAGCGACTGCCAATCCCGCGATTGGACTTTGCTCCATGATTTCTAAAATAGCATCATTTGCTTGATTAACTTGTGAAGAGGCAGGATATAGAAAAAACAGGACGAAAAAGGAGGGCAAAAGAGTTCTAAAATGCATGACACCAAATTTTTCAGAAATATATTAAAATATTCTTACTCCCTGGTGAAGAAACATCCTGTTATTTGAGCGATAGGAGATTTTTTTAGAATAAAAGATTGGCCTGGACCGAACCTTGATGAATGATATTGCGTGAACCCGTTTTCCTGCCACTGTATTGGAGCGATATCACAAGATCATTAGGTAGTCGGCGTTGAGCACTAAGTTCCCAGATGAAGTTTTGACCTGGCAACAAGCCTTCCAGCATGACTTGTTCTAAAGTGAGATTGGGTTCAGGTCGATCATAACGAACTTTTACCCAGTCCAGAGAACCTTGAAAAGACCAGTTGAGATCCGGACGATATTGACCATTGAATCGGTGAGACCAAAAAGAGGAAAGACCATCACCGGAGATTTCTTTTCCTTTGGCGAAAGTCGTTTGATACTCGGCCTGGATAGATGACATGATCAGCCACCGGATCTTGTGGCTCATGTCCCAAAAACGAATTCGGAAATTATTGTCAAGAAAATTTTCTGCGGATTGATCGAAAATTTTCTGTTTGATCTCCCATATGGAGTGGAGAGAAGAAGTATATAGAAGGGTTGTTTTGGTGAAATATTCTTTGCTGCGATGATTTTCAAACCCCGATTGAAGGAAATCTTTTTGATTTTGTACCCAAAACCCAAAATGTTGTTGGATTTTTTGGCCATTTTGGTTGTAGTATAGATTGGTAAGCAGATTTTCCCTTGAGGTGATCAATGCAGAATCAGGAATCGCCCAAAGATGAATTTTTCCTTTTCTCAATTGTCTTTTATCGATACGGACACTATTTTCTGAAGACCATTTTGACCAGAAAGGATGATCGGTCCATTCTTTCAGACGAAAATTTGAGGACCATTTAAAATTGTAATTGAACGTTGAAATTAAAGTGTTTTCCAGAGTGCTGACCCTGATATATTTCCGTTCATCCGGATATACAGCCGGGAAAAACTCATTTAACTGTTGGATCGAATCTCCATTCAAGTCGAGATGCTTGTATTGTCCTTTTCCGGTTTCGACCCGAATGTACTGGAATTGTCTCTGCGGTTCTTTCCCATTAGCAAGACGAATCTCCCCCCGGTTGGTCCAGCCTTCGTCAAACCATCTTTTGGAAAAAAGTAACTGTCCGAGAAGGTTCCATCCTTTCTGGGATTGATTTACCCGGACTTCTTCATTCTTGATGGCGATATGGCGCAGAGTACTGATCCATTCCAGGCTGATTTGATCGTTTTCTATTCTGGAAGAAAATTGCAGATCATGGCTATGAAATCCTCCGGTGAATCGATCATTGTCCAAGGCATAATCATGTCTTTTGGAGATGGTGAGTGAACCGGTTTCGTGCCATTTTATCTGAGCGAATACTTTATCATACCGAAGAGAATGAGCAATCAGGGAATCAGTTGCGATATTTCGGATCGGATTGTATTCTCCTTCATATCCAGCCTTCCATCGCCAGTTGTTATTTTGTCCGGTTTTGTGTTCTATTTTTAGGGTGGGACGAGAAAAGACGGACCTTTCATTGGTTGTTTTACTTTGTAGTATATTTTCATATAGTTGTATGCTCCATCGTCCCGGATTCCACGATAATTTTATTTCATTTTGTGTTCCCTGGTAATCGGTTTTTACGCTCAATTTTTTGAAGGAGTAAATCCCCTCCCACCGGGTATTATGATATTGGGCAGTTAAATGATAGATGTTTTCAGAGTGCATTGCAGAAGATGGATCAAAATTCCAGTCTCTGTCAAATTCGATGTTTCTATAAGATGAAATCGGATGGAAATCTACATTCTTTTGCTCCCAGTTACCTTCCAGGTGTATGAATTTTTGTTTTATACTATCCAGATCTTTTCTCCAGGAGAAACCGCTCCGGTGAGCCCAGCCCAGCTGCCGACTCTCAGATGCAGAGGAAAAACGATTGTTATTGTCATGACTCAGCGACCATTCACTGTATATATTTTGATGTTGATTCCATTGTTTCCCAATTCTGAAGCCGATCATCTGCTGTGTCTCAGGTGCTTCCAGCGAAGTGATGGGAGCATAACTACCGGACGAATTCCCTTCCCGATCCGGAGCAACCCAATAAAAAACCTCACCATTGGTAAATTCTGCTGCCGGCAAATAATCGCCATTTCCTTCCCCTACATATTGGAAAGATGCCGTAAAAAGGGGGGATTGTATCGGTTTTTTCACCAATTGTAAAACATCCTGATGACCCAGCGTGTCAATTTTTTGGTAGAGAACAACTCCTTCCTCAAATCCATCTTTCCATGGAATAACAGAGGATCCAAAAAGATTTTCTACATCACTGCCTGCCTCTGCCAAAATCGATTCATTTTCCGGGGTGAGTAGCTGATTTTGGAAAGAGCTTTTCCCATCTTGTTCGCTGTAGACGGTAAGACCTATTTTCCAATCGTTTTTCTCCCAGTTCGTATGACCGGCAAATAGACTGCGAAGATAGTTTTGTTCTGCGTATTCATATTCTATGATGATTCGACTTGTGGCACTGATATATACACGTGGTGTAAAAGTGATCTCTCCCAAATTGTAATCGATCGTATAATCGTTTAATTCTCCCCGCTGCAGGAGAATGCCATCCAGATAAACTTTTTCTGTGCCGGCTAAGACAACCAGGAATAGATTGTTTTCGGACTGACTGATGCGATAAGGTCCTTGATTTCCTTCTTCGACTTCTATATTAGTGCGCTTGTATTTTCCTTTTGAAATCGAATAATTGACAGATGACGTTTGATTCCACCCGGAAGAAAGGCTGGATTCAATCTCTCCAAAAACGCCTTTCGTTTTTTTATAATATCGAATGAAATAATTATCAGGATTTCGGATTTCATGATCGCCGGCGATCAAGGTAGCCTGATCTTTTTTGAGACGAATAAATACTTTATCAAATTCCTGGAGCCGCAGAGAATTTCCTTCCGGCTGAATAGGAATGCTATTGTCCGATAAGGCACCCGTTACTTCGATTCCATGAGGAAGAGTTCCTCTTAATTGTAAATCGAAATTTGATTGCATCGTTGCATTTTGAGCGTTTCCGATGGTGAGTCCTCTACCGAAATGACCACTGTAAGTGATGTTCGACCAGGTGGGGAAGGAAGCTTCTGACTTCAGGCCGGTAGGTACCGATTTTACTAAATAATCACTCTTTATGAGCTGAGTATCAATCCAGGTAAACGGCTGGACGAGGCGCGGTGATAAACCTTGATGGACAACGATGAATGGCTGATCAAAATCCTGATCGGAATGAAGAAAAATGAGCGTGTCCAGAATGAAAGTATAATCTATCGTGTCTTTTAAGAATTGACCATCGGGTCTTTTGATTTTTATGAGAGATGGATGTAATGGTGCTGTAGGTAATGTAAGAATGGAATCTTGTGCCCACAGCGTATCGGTATAGATATCAGATTGACTCTTCAATGTCGTTGCCGTGATCGTAAGGACTATTGAGAAGAGAATAATCTTCAGTACTGTAATACGCGTTTCCATCTTTTATGCGTCCATAACCAGGCGGGTGGATCTTTTAATATATTTTCCTCCACCTTTTTGCTGTATAGCTTTGTGATTTCTTCAGGTGAATGATTTTGACTGATTTTAGTCAACTCCTTAAAGTGTGCTTTGTAATATCCTCGTTTTTGTCTTTGAATATAAAAATAAAATATGGGTATGTTTCTTTTCTGAGCCAGAAGTGCCATGCCCGGCGCAAAGGGTGTGGAATATCCGAAGAAATCAACCCAATGCGCTTTGTCTACAAAAGGGGTGGATTGATCCGTCATGAAAAGATAGATGGTTTTTCCCTTATTTTTTTTCATGATATCACGGGCTACCTGATTCATAGGAATCATCTCAGTCCCCAGTTTTCCCCTCATATTTCGCATAAGTTCGTCCATGGGGTGGGATGATAATGGTTTGTATATACCTACCACACGGTGTGAGAATTTTTGGCCCGCTGCAATTGCGCCCCACTCCCATTGATTGATATGTGCCCCTGCCAGAAAAATGTCTTGATCCTTGAGAAGGGCTTGCTTCAAAGCATCGGGTATTTCAAATTTGATTTTTTCTTCAAATTCATTATCCTTCATGGAAAGGCCTTTGAGGATTTCTGCAATGATTTCAGAAAAACGGCGAATAAATTTTTTCTGAATTTTTTGTTGATCTGCAGTTGGAAGATTTGGAAATACGATTTGAATATTTTTTTGGATAACTTTCTGCCGGTATCTGAATACATTGAAAGCTATAAAAGCTGCTGAACGCGTAAAAAAATAGAGGATCGTCCAGGGCAGTCGGCTAAGGAGGTGAAATGTATGATGAACTAAACTTATTTTGATTCTATCAATTATCGGACTAAAAATTTAAGTTCTATAGAATGAATGGATCGTACAGATGGGGTTTAGGAAAGAAATAAGGTTGAAATATAAAAGTCGGGATGACTGGATTTGAACCAGCGACCTCACGCACCCCATGCGTGTGCGCTACCGAACTGCGCCACATCCCGAAATGCGGGACAAAGATAATAACCAAATCGTAATTATATAGGATCCAAGGTGAAATTAATATTTTGTTGAAAGGGAGAATGAATGGTCACGCGATATCGTGAGGGGTTTTGACCATGTTGTGATTTTTTTTGTCTGCATTTGTTTATATTTCGATGATCGACAATACAGTATAATTATGAATAAGGTTTATTTCATTATGGGAGTGTCAGGAAGTGGAAAAACCACGATCGGAAGAGCCTTGAGCAAACGATTGAAAATTCCGTTTTATGATAGCGATTATTTTCATCCAAAAGCCAATATCGAAAAAATGTCTTCAGGAATTCCTCTCGACGATGAGGATCGTGAACCATGGTTGGAAAGTATCCGGCTTTTTGTCCTGGAGCATTTGCCTGAAAAAAGTATCATCGTTGGCACTTCTGCATTGAAGGAAGTGTATCGCCAAAAGTTGGACGGAGAGCTGGATCCAAATCAGGTGCAGTGGATTTTTCTGCATGGCTCTTACGAATTACTTTTTCAAAGAATATCCAAACGGGAAGGACATTTCATGCCTGAATCCTTATTGAAATCTCAGTTTGATGCTTTAGAAATTCCTCATCGAAATGTGATTGCGATTCATGTGGCTCAAAACGTAGAAGATATCGTGGATCAGATCGTGGAACGAATCAACGAAGATGTTTCCGAGGAATAACGTCGGGTAGGAGTGCTCCGATTATTTATCTTCCCATATGCACCAAAAGCACGGAAATATCAGAAGGAGTAACGCCTGAGATCCGACTTGCCTGACCGATATTGATTGGACGAGACTGGATGAGTTTTTCACGACCTTCAGATGAAAGAGATTGAATATTGCTATAATCTACCTGATCTCCCAGTATGACATCTTCCAGCCTTTTGAGCTTTTCGGCTTGTTCTTCTTCTTTCTGGATATAACCCTGATACTTCATTTCAATCTCTGCACTTTCTATCGTTTCTTTTTTGTATTCAGAAAGAAAATCATCTAATGGCTTTAAGTAGGATCGAAGCGCTTCAAAATGAACATTAGGACGCAAAATCAAAGATTCCAGCTTTATCTTTTGTGGAAGAGGTGAACTTTTGATACAATCCAGATAGGGATTTACTAATTCAGGATCTACGCTGAAATTTTTTGAAAACTCGTCGATAGATTTGATTGATTCTTTTTTCTTTTTTGTCTGTTCCAGGCGATGTTCCATGTGATTCATGCCCAGTGCAGCGACTTTTTCGGTAAGTCTTAGGTCTGCATTATCTTGTCTTAAAAGGATACGGAACTCCGCTCGACTAGTGAACATGCGGTAAGGTTCATCCGTTCCTTTGTTGATAAGATCGTCGATTAGCACGCCAATATATGCGTCGTACCGATTGAGTATGAAAGGGTCTTTTTCGTTGATTTTTAAATGTGCATTAATACCTGCCATCAGCCCCTGTCCGGCTGCTTCTTCGTAGCCAGTGGTGCCATTGATTTGCCCTGCAAAAAATAAATTTTCAACGATCTTGGTTTCCAAATTCAATTTGAGTTGCTGAGGAGGGAAAAAATCATATTCGATCGCATAACCCGGTCGAAATATTTTTGCATTTTCGAATCCTTTGATTTTCCGAAGTGCTTTGTATTGTACATCTTCTGGTAAAGAAGAGGAGAATCCGTTTACATAAACCTCGCAGGTGTTACGACCTTCAGGTTCTATGAATAATTGATGTCTGTTCCGATCTGAGAAACGATCGATTTTATCTTCTATTGAGGGACAATATCGAGGACCAAGACCACGGATTCTACCGTTGAACATGGGTGAATCTTTAAATCCTTTTTTCAGTTCTTCGTGGACTTCTTCCGAGGTGTAGGCGACGTGGCAGGGAATCTGATTTGTAAGCGGCGGAGTTTCAAGATAGGAAAAACGACCCGGATTCTCATCTCCATGTTGTATCTCCATTTTTGAATAATCCAGCGTACGTCCATCCACCCGGGCAGGTGTCCCTGTTTTCATTCGACCACTTTCGAAACCCAGACCGACGAGTTGTTCCGTGATTCCTTTTGATGCCCGCTCCCCGGAGCGGCCTCCTCCCAGTTGCTTGGCTCCTATATGGATGATTCCGTTCAGAAAAGTTCCATTTGTCAAAATGACTGATTTGGCGGGGATTTCCAGTCCCAGTGATGTATAAACTCCTATGGCTCGATTATCTTTTACAATAATGCCGGTAACCATTTCCTGCCAAAAATCGATGTTTTTATTTTCTTCTACTGTTTGCCGCCATTTTTGAGCAAAATCCATTCGATCATTTTGGGACCGAGGGCTCCACATAGCAGGGCCTTTCGATTTGTTGAGCATGCGAAATTGAATCATTGAATGATCAGACACGATGCCCGTATGTCCATTCATGGCATCCAGTTCGCGAACGATTTGACCTTTTGCGATTCCGCCAATGGCCGGATTGCATGACATCTGAGCGATGGTATTCATGTTCATGGTCGCAAGCAAAACGCGGGACCCCATATTCGCTGCAGCCATAGCTGCTTCACAGCCAGCATGACCTCCTCCTACTACTACTACATCATATGTTGGAAACATGGATAATCTTGATTGATATGTTCAATGACGCAAAAATACGAAATTCAATACTGAATCACAAGTACAAAAAATCCTTTTGCTAAGGAACCTGAAATATAGAATAATAGAATATCTATGAAATTAATGAAAGCGTGTTCTGTTTTAATGTAATTGATGAAAAATTAGTTTATGTCCATTGTCCTAAGAATTATGGTGGGTGAAATGGGCGAATCAATGATGGAAATTGATTGAATAAGGGTCGGTGGTCCGTCTGTGCTGTGGTGGTGTTAGGTGTTTTGGAGACTTGAGGAATGGAGGGAGAAGAGGGGACGATTTCTGATATTCTAATTAAAGATAATGTATAGTAAATTTGATTTCAGAGGTGTATGAATTTGAGGAAAAAATATTCAATTTTGGAATAAAATAATTAGAATAAGTAGCATTTTGTTTTTATGTTTAAATTGTCTGTTAAAGAATTATCCTTAATCGAGGGATCTGTTTTGATAGGCGATTTGATCAAGTTTTCGAATTAAATGACAAGGTGTTTATGAAAAAATAGATACTTTCCCTTTTTAGTTTAATGTAATTTTATTTGTAAACTGTTTGTTTTTTACAAAAAATATGAAGAACCGAGAGTTCGACTCTCTTTCTTATGGTATATATTATTATTTGATTGATGTATAAAAAGAACCGATTGTTTATTAACCAAAACTAGAACTCATGAAAAAGACGAATTTTACACACATTCATCCATCGTGGTGTCTGGGTATACGCTGGCTTCGGGAGATTATTCCTCTTCTGGCCTTGTTTGTACTCTTCATCCCGATGCAAGTTCAAGCGCAAGGTACACAAGCGCCTAATTGTTCCAATTTTTCTCCTGCGATTGATGGTGATGGAGATGCCATTGTCAGCGCGCGGGATTTTCTTACGAATGCTGCCAATGCAGTTTATCCCGTTACCGTGACGGTCAAAGATCCCCGCTTCGGTGGAGGGATCGTCATCAAAACGTTTAAATTTCCAAACATTGATGCCACTGAATCCTGGGCGGTCTGTAATTATCTGGACCGACGGCTGGAGTTTAGCGCGTCAAACAGTGTAGGGAATTGTAACCGTGGATTCATTGATGTGAATGGTACGCCCCCTCCTGTGCTTACTTCTGCGTGGCAGGATGGTGATCCTGATCTAAGTATCGGGAACAATAAAAAGGTGGTGTACTGCGGGAATGTACCTGCTCCCGACACTCACAGACCCAAGGTTTCTACCCCATGTGGTGGTTCATACACCGGACCGACGGCGATGCCTGACTGGGTGGAAGTGAATGCTTGTGGTGACAATGACACGGCGGAAGTGATCCTTCGTCACTGGGAGGTGACGGGTCAGGATGGTCAGCGGACGGTGATCACAGATACGATTATCGTGATGCGATTGCCGAAGCTTACGCCGGGTGCGTTTGTGGGTACTTTCAAGGATACGGTGTATTGTGATATCAAACCCTATGTAGAGGCGGGTGAAGATCTGTATAAGTATGCCTCGTGGAAGCAACCGGTAGGATTGGCAGACTTTGAGCAGCCTTACAGCGGTCTGGGATCGATTGTATATCATATTCCGGGCTATGTGATCGAGGCGGGTCTGTGGAATGCATGCAATCAGAGTAGTGCGAAGTACAACAGTTATCTGGACTTTGTGATCATGAAGAATCCTGATGGATCTGTGGTCCGGATCAAAGATATTATTACGAATAACTATATAAGCAATGTAATCGCGAATGCGACTCCTACGCAATTGGGGTACGGTATTTTAAATCAGATCTATGAAGGAGCGACGGGCTTGATCGATGCGGTGACGATTGGTGGACTGAATGCTTGCAGCAGCGGAACGTATACGTTTTACAATTATCTGTTTCCTGAGATCGGTGCGGAGGTATTGTCTGAGAATGGAGTGTATGAGACGGTGACGTCGGATTGGTTCTACAATGGTACGGGGAACAGCCCTTACTGGTTCTCGGGTGGTTGGCCTTCGATCTATGGTAGTGGGGACTGCACGACCTATTGTGATGTTCACGGAGGAACAGCAATAGAAGATCGCATCCGTGTGCGGGTACCGGTGTTGATCGC
>Ga0209487_1001897_pt1 | contig 17296 bp, 13 predicted proteins | sample Poulit2012_FD_187524 | JGI IMG/M metagenome (GOLD analysis project Ga0209487, IMG submission 187524) | Agricultural soil microbial communities from Georgia to study Nitrogen management - Poultry litter 2012 (SPAdes) (version 2) | ecosystem: Environmental > Terrestrial > Soil > Agricultural land...
ATCAAAATACATAGGTGATTCCTATTTGAAGCTGGGAGTTGTAAAGGTCCTTGTGCTCGTAATTGGTGATATTAATCCCCTGAAACCTGCCATAGTCGAATCGTCCGTAGTTATAAGCTTTGGTCCATATAAAAGAGCCGGTCAGATAAAATGGTCCTGGTCCATATAGAAAATTCAGCCCCAGGTTCAGGTTGACACGGTGGCGGAAGTAGTCGCCGAAGTTTTCGTTGGGGGTGCTTTGTATAGAATTTGTTCTAAGGTGATAAGTTTCATTTTCTGCTACCCTCTGAACCGTTAACCCAAGCTTGAAGTCGCCACGATAAGCATCTATCCCTAGAAATTGACTACTGGATCCTGGACCGATTGCGGCACCTAAGACTTGGCCTTTATTGGTGTGACCGTGACGAATTGTGTTATGTGTGTAGTAATAAGTCTGGTGACGCGTTTGATAGACTTGGGTGATGCCTAAATTAGTTATCTCTAAGTTAATTCTGTAGATGTCTGCTAAGGGAGCATAAAAAGCCTTTTGCATACCCACTGACCAGCCGCTATTGTGATGTGGTTGTTGCATAAAGTCACGCCAGTCATAGCTATGATCCTCTCTGAAAAATTCTCCATAAAGTTCAGCATTGGCTCCCGGAATGCGAAGGAGAGCATAAAAAGAAGCAGCTTGATTACGAGGAGTGCGCTGCCAGTTCTCTCGTTGACCTTCTGGTAGTGAAGTCTTTTGGAATGGATTAAGCATAACGGTAATGTTGTCCCAGTCAAAACCATTGATTTCATAAATATGATAGAGGCGAATTATTCCTGTTGTGAGATAAGGCATGAATGCAGGAGACCAAGCAACATTAATTGCGTTTACAAATCGATTATCACCGGCTGAGGAGCCTTGATAGTAGTCTGACTCCTGTGCATAACCTGCAATCCACCGAAACTGTACAGATCCAAAGAAAGGAATACGTAAAGCTTCTCGAGTTCCTATAAATGTGTGATTTATACCGGGTGCATTATTACTTAGTACAAGTGGGTATTGGACGGCAGGTCCCCACCATAGTGGTTCACTGCTGATACCTGCTTCGATTGGGCCATAATGCAAACTAACAGAAGAATAGCCCCAGTCGCTTGTCCAAAAAGACTCAGCACCAAACCGATAAGGTGCGTCAATTCTTATACCAATAGCTTCCGCCTCATACCTGGAGGTTGGGGTGTAACGTGGCCGAAGGAAATTTTTATTCTGTTGCCAGATAAAATGTGGCTGAACCGAAAGAGTCAGATAATCAGATGTCATCCAGAATCCTCCCATTATTTCGGGATTTAAGCCGGCCCCATACCACGCTGCTTGATTGTTTTCGCCATATGGTAACAAGGTGTTGTATGTTCCAAGAATCTGAAGCGGGTGCAATCCAATCTTAAAGCCCACCGGCAGTGAAATGGTCCTACCTTGTATCGGCCTGTCCCACCAAGGGTTATCAGAAAAAGTGTCAGAATCTCTCTTGTAAGGATTATGTGAAAATGGCCGGTTAACAGAGGTAATATTAGCAGATGTCAGACTGTCAGCTAGCAGGCTTTTCAAAAGTATTTGTTCTTCCTGAAGACTTCCGACCGGCACTGATTGGGCAGACATTTTTCCAACTGTCAAAAGAATAAAAAGCAAAGACAATGAGTATTGTCGGGTAAGGTGTATCATGAATGCAGACCTGGCAATAAGCATCTGGAAAGAGGGTTATTCCTGATCTTCTTGAGTATCAGGGTATAGCATACTAACTACAATAGAATCATCTAACCAGAAAGATAGGGTAATAAAAATTTCACAAAACAGGCACACAGATTCTTTTTTTTTGAACAATTGCTCTCTATCTTGAGTCGTTATTTTACCCGTCTTACTGCACCATTAAGTTAATTAGCTGAACGCAATCCTCAGTTGCCAGCATGCAACACGACTCGTGCGGCGTGCTCGCCCGAATAATGCTAGACGCTCTTACCCAGTCTAAGACTGATCGAATACTCTAATTTCAGATTTCCTCAACCATTAATTCAGTTTTTTTATTTTGCATGGTCTGGCAGAAAGTTCAAGACGGTACGAATTAGTCCGAATTGGATTAATGTTTAAGGAAATCGGCTTTTTAGTGTTGACCTTGATAGAAGACAAAATACCTATTGAAATGCGGCTTCCCAATCTATCACGTGCTTCAGAGAGTGGAATGCGATCAACTTGGTGAAAATTAGAGACGATGAAATTAGAAACCTGGAGCAGTAGATGCGTTCAATTCTCACGATCCAAGTGGTTAGATTCAGTATTGATTGGTAATACGATAAATTGGTTTGATTGACCACTTTGGCAGAAAGCCTCGAAAATACTGGATAAAATCAGTTGACTTACCAATGATCTTGGCAATTCCATGCATCTGTTGGAACCAAATCTCTCTATCTTAGGTCAAAAATATAATTTGGTAATAAATGATCTTGTATGTGAGTCAACATTTCACCGTAAGATCATTTGAAGAAATTTAATGTTGTATCGACTATGAATGAAAAATCGTTTGATTCTGACAAGTCGGATTATACAGAACAATCTGAATTAAAGTACATCCCGGTCGAATACGTTCAAGATCGTCATCTTGCAGAGAATGAGCTAAAGATTCTCGACCTTGTTAAAAGTGTCTGGGATGGCCGAAGAGAATTGATTCTGATCGTATGCATTTTCACGATTATCGGTCTATTCAATTATATTTTTGGACCGAACGAATATGAATCCAACTCTATACTGTTACAGGAAAGCAGGCAGGGAAATTCACAGTTGCAACTTCAGCAACTGATCGGCGGAAACTTTGGTGGTGCAGGTTTCGCTTCAGGAGATGTGATTCCTTCAAGTCTTTATCCTCAAATTGTTTTCAATGCAGAATTTCAGAGGGAGTTAATTTTAGAAGAAATTGATTTTGAGGACCTGGGGATATGTACTACCCTTCTTGAATATTTCACAGATTACTATGAACCGCCGGTTACCGAAAAAGTTTATAGTGGGCTTAATAGTATCACTTTAGGATTGCCATCTACACTCTACAGCTGGATTAAAGGTGCATTTAATTGGGTTAGAGGAAATTTCCGAGCGCTACCCGAAGAAACCTTGAGCAATGAAGTGATAGCCGATCCTGGCAGCAGGTATTTGACTCTTACTCGTGAAGAGAGACGGGCCATATCGGAAATGAGGGATCGAATTATTATTGAGATTGATGGATCATTAATTACGGTTACAACTAGGTTACCGGATGCTTTGGCTGCTGCTGAAATCAACCATTTACTGATAGGGCGTATACAGGAATTTGTAACGGACTATCGAGTCGAGAAAGCACGTAAAAATCTCGATTTCATTGAGATACAATATGAAGAAGCAAAGCAAAGATATACCGATGCTCATATGGAGTTGGCGAGATTTCGTGATCAAAATGTCCAAATAACCTCAGCCATTGCCCGTACTCAGCAGGAAGAACTTGAGAATCAGCGAAACCTGATGTTCGACATTTACAATTCAATTTCACAGCAGTTGGAGCAGGCCAGATTAAAATTACAGGAGGAAACACCGGTCTTCACTGTACTGCAACGAACTAGTATGCCAACATCCACCGTCAGCGGGTCTAAGGTTTTGCTAATAGCAACCATACTGCTGGGAGTTATTTTTGGGTTAGTCTGGATTTTTGCCCGAAATGCATACCAGGTAATAAGAAGTCACATTGAGAGCTAATAAAGATAAAGGCATTATAAAACTAAACAATTTATATAAAAAAGAGATAAAATCCATAATTATTCAATGAGTAAAAAAATAGTACTTGTACATGGGTCCTACTTTGCCAATAATTTTGGAGATACTCTGCTGATAAAGCTGTTGTGTGATGATATTGTTCAAATGTCTGATTTTGATGTTAGACTGGCTGCATATGGACATCCTGAAGAGCAAAAATCCACAGGATATAAGGTAATTGAAAGCAATGAATTACATAGAGTTGTTAAAGTAGTTAATTCTGGTGGTGGTTATTTTGGAGAGCCGAATGTAAATATTCTTAATAGATATAAGTGGTCGATTAGAAATTATAATAGGCATCTAAAATGGAGGTCAGTTTATAAAAATGTACCAACTGCATATATAGGTATTGGAGTTGGCCCTATTAGTATGCTTCCTTTTCGGTATTTAGTAAGTAAAGAACTTAAGCGTTCAGATTTAGTTATAGTTAGAGATGAGGAGTCATATGATTATTGTAAGGCAATTGGAGTTTTAAACGCTGAGGTGGGTATTGATTATGCTTTTACTCTTTATGACGATATGCCTCCAACGAAGAAAAAAATTGTGCTAATACATGCTGTTGATGAATTAAATGGCATAGAGAGAGAGGCTATTATTGAGCTTAGAAAAGCATATACAGACCATAAATTTTTACTTATTTTTGATATTGAAAAGTCACAAAATACCAAAAATAGAATATATAATAGTTATCATAATTTTGTCGATGGATTTAAGGATTATAAAGAACTTAATGAGTTGTTGAGTATTATAAAGAATTCTGAGATCATATTAACACCAAAGCTACATGTAGGAATAATTGGAATTGTATTCAATTGTAAAATAATTTCAATACCATACCATCAAAAGACAATAAGGTTATATAATCAGCTAGGGGTAAATGAATACTGCATTCCTCAATATAGCTATAGTCGTGATAAGCTAATGTATGCTATTAATAAAATAGAGGAATTTGAACCTGACTATCTAAAGGTTAAAAAAGAGGCACATAAAATTAGAGGAAAATTAAAAAATTTTATTTTTAAATAATGATGAATATTTTAATTTTTAAATATGGGAAAATATCTAATACTTCTACCTTTATAAATGATCTACATGCAAGTCTAGGGGTAGGATCTATTTTGTTCTATAATCACGGAGATGTACAGCGGGAGGGGGTGGCTAGCGAACTCAAGTTTATTAAAGCGCTATTTAAATCAGCAAAAAAATTAAATATAAAAATAGATGACTTAATTTATAAAAAACTATTAAGGATGTATAAAATTGACGTAATCCTAGCTCAGTTTGGTATATCTGGAGTTAAAATCATGAATGCAGCTAGCGATTTACGCATACCACTAATTACATATTTTCGTGGGTATGATGCCACTAGAAGAAGTTTTGTTGATAAACATGTTGATGACTATAAGTGTCTCTTCTCTGCATCTACTGCAACTATTTCAGTTTCAAGATTAATTAGAGATTCGATTGTTAAAATTGGTGCTGATCCTACGACAGCATTTGTTAATCCTTCAGGAACAAAAGTGCCAAGTAGCAGGAGAATAGTCACAGACTGTAAGGTGATGAATTTAATCACTGTTGGAAGATTTGTTGAGAAAAAGGCACCTGATCTTACTATAAAAGCATTTTCTAAAATACTAGAAAAAAAGCCAACATCACAACTCACAATGATCGGAGATGGTCCGCTGCTTAAAGATTGTAAGTCATTAGCTGTAGAATTAGGCATTGAAAGATCAATAAATTTTACAGGGCAATTACCACATAATGAAGTAAAAAGAGCCTTGGAAAAATCTCACCTTTATATTCAGCATTCCCTTACTACTTTAAATGGAGAGTCAGAGGGTACACCTGTATCTATTATGGAAGCTTCTGCATATGGTCTGCCTATTATCTCTACAAAACATTCAGGTATTGTCGATGTAGTAATAGATGGGGTGACTGGCTATTTGGTACAAGAAGGTGATTATATTACAATGGCAGAATATGCAATAGAAATTCTCAGCGATAGAGATAAAGCAAGACAATTTGGCGAAAGGGGTAGAGAAAGAACAGAACGGTTTTTTTCTCATAAGGTAACACATAACAGAGTGAGAGAAATCTTGGAATGGGCAATCGGTCTAAAATCAAAGCCAATCTTAATACCGGATTGGCATAATCAGCTCTAATTTTTATCCAAGGAGAATATGGTACGACCTGAGGATATTCGTGTTTCTGTAATCATCCCTGTCTACAGAGATGGGCTGCGCCTGGAAAAGTGTGTTCAGGCGCTTGAAAAGCAGACATTTCCAAAGGAGAATTTTGAGGTTCTGGTTGTAAATAATGATCCCGATGAAGTCCCGATGTTGCCGCCTTCTAGCATTCTTCTGAAGCTGTTGAATGAATTCAACCCCGGATCATATGCAGCAAGAAATACAGGCATCAGACATGCACGTGGCGATCTAATCGCTTTTACCGATTCAGACTGCATTCCGGACAGGGACTGGTTAAAGAATGCTGTTGAGGCATTTGCCGACAGAAACATTGAGAGGATCGGTGGAAAAATTGAGCAGTTTGCAGAAAATGAGAGTCATTCAAATGCTGTATGTCAATATCAGAAATTCTTTGCTTTCGATCAGAAAACCTATATCCACAAAAGAGGATATTCTGTTACTGCTAATCTCGTAGTACGCAAGGAAGTTTTCGAGCGGGTTGGGCTCTTTAACGATGAATTGATGTCCGGGGGAGATTTTGAATTCGGGACTCGTGCTACTCGAAGTGGCGTTTCTCTGATTTATGATCCGAAGGTGATTGTGAACCATCCAATCCGTTCAACCCTGAAGGATCTGGTGAGGAAAAAACGGCGTGTGAAAGGTGGCGATTACGACATCCGAAAGAACAAACCGACGTTGAAGTATCTGTTGATCAGTCTCTTGCCGCCATTTCAGAAGTGGGGGAAGCTGGATCAGAATCTTCATCTGCTGGTTAAACTCAATATTCTAGGAATTGCATGGTTGATCAAACTGGCCGAGGCATCAGAATGGTTGCGTCTGGTCTATTTTGACAAACCGCGACTCAGACGCTGAATCTCAGATACACTGCCGAATCAAGCATGTCAAATAAACCTTTTTTCTCTGTTGTCATTCCGGTCCATAATAAGGAGCCACATGTTGAGCGTGCATTGCAATCTGTTCTGGCTCAGACTTGTGGAGCATATGAAGTGATAGCTGTTGATGATGCTTCCACGGACAAAAGCCTGTCCGAACTTGAAAAGTTTAACTCGAGAATCAAAATCCTGAGACGGGAGAAACCTGGGCCGGGTGGATATGCCGCACGAAATCTAGGCGTGCGTGAGGCCAAAGGCGAGTGGGTGGCATTTCTGGATGCCGATGACGAGTGGATGCCTCAACATCTGGAAAATTATCAGTCACTGATTCAGGAATTTCCGGAAGCTTCCATGTTATCTTGCGGCTGGGAGAATAATAACCCCGATGGCCTGCATTCTCGTCAATACCCAAACCCTTATTATCAAAAATATAGCGGGTGTAACCGCCTTCTTACTTTTAATGAGTACCTGTTTGAAGAGGTATCTGGACGTGGGCCTGTCTGGACATCCGTTGCATGTGTCAAAAAAGAAGTGATGCTGGCTTCCGGCGGATTTCCTGAAGAAAAAGCCAAACGGGGAGGAGACGTCGATACCTGGCTACGTTGCATTGAAGCTGCCGGGTCACTTGCATGGAGCAGCCACATCGGAGCTATTTATCATCGAGACGCTGTCAATATGGTGACCCGTACTCAATTGTTCCTGGCCGAATGCGAACGTGCCACCGTCCGAAAAATGCTTCCGGCATATAATGGACAGACGGCGCTGATGCTGAAAAGGTTCTCAAACCGGAGAACCATCAATGCATGGAAGCAGAACATACAGCTCCTGGATCAGCAGAATTTCCGGCTCACAGGGAAGCTTTACCAGGATGTGCAGCCTATGAAAAATATATTCTATATGGGGCTCTCTCTGTTACCTTCTTCCCTTCTGAAGGGAATGCAAACGCTGCTCAGAAAAGGAAAAATTACTGCAAAGCAGTCGCTGAATATGTTGAAGCGAAGTCCGGTGGGAACCTTTCTTCGTTTTGTGCGATCCATGATACTGCGAGCAACAAAGCGAGCACCAGAGACACTGTTTAATGTACCAGGAAAAGTGAGCCAAGTGTATCTGGAGGATGAAGGAAAAGCGACTTTTTTCGGCTATCATGACAAAACACCATTAAATGAAGATGAATCAATGGTTCTGGCCATGTCGGTTTCGGCCAGTGATAGAAAAGCTCGAAGTGAAGGGGAGAAAATGGAGATCGGTTTATTCCGCCGAACCAGCACTGGCGATCTGGATCCAACTTTCCACTTGATCTCGGAAACCACAACCTGGTGCTGGCAGCAGGGCTGCATGCTCCAGTGGAATCCTTCGAATCCAAACAGAGAAATTATTTTCAACAAACTTATTGAAGGACAGTATGGAGCACAAGTTATCGACGTAGTGGAAAAGAAGGTGGTAATATCATACGAATGGCCGATTTATTCAGTCTCACCTTGTGGTGAAAAAGCTGCTAGTTTGAACTTCTCCCGCTTAGGTCGACTACGGCCCGGTTATGGGTATGACGCGTTGCCGGATGCAACAAATGGAGATATTGCTCCTGGAGAAGATGGTCTGTTTATAGTGAATCTGATAACCGGTGAAAGAAAGCTTCTGATCAACTTAGAAAGACTGGCACAAGATGTACCGGAAGAGAATGTAGAGCATTACATCAACCATGCGACATTTTCCACGGATGGCTCCCGCCTTACTTTTTTTCATCTCTGGTCAAATAAGCAGAAACGTCACATGAGATTTTGCGAGGCAGATATTGAAAATGGATCATTCAGGGTTTTGGAAGAAAATCGCATGTTGTCCCATTATTGTTGGAGAAGTCAGGATGAACTTTTGGCAACAACTCGAGAATCTTCCGGGAAGTGGCATTATACTCTTTACCATCTGGGAAACAGCAGCCGTCATGATCTGAATCTGCCGTTCAAAAGCGATGGCCATCCGATGTTCTGTCCTGTCAACAAGGACTGGATTGTCACAGACAGCTATCCAGACAAACGCCAGGACCAACACCTTTATCTTGCTAACATTCATACTTCTGAAGTAATCGAGCTTGCTGCGATGTATAGTCCTTTTGTCTACCGGGGGCAAGTCCGTTGCGATCTGCATCCCAGGTGGGATCGATCAGGTAAATGTGTTGTGGTGGATACTACTCAGCTGGGGAAACGAAAGCTGCTGGTGATCGAAATACCCGATACTAACCGCCTCACAATGGAACAAAAGGATAACAGGAGGGATCAAAGAACGGGCTCGGCAACCATGGACGGAAAAAGATGAACCGGAATATGTCGGAACCAGAATCAGCTGGATATGAATAGATTTTTCCATAATAATTACGAGCATGATCGGGGTTGGAAGATTCTGTTTGCACTGAGTCTGTCCCTGCTCGTCCATTTTCGCCAGATAATGCCGTTCGGATTTTCCGAGCTTCTCTTTCTGGTGCCAGTTGTATGGCTGATCCTGAAAAAAGGTTCTCTAGGAAGGGAGACCCTGGTCTTCTTGTCAACAGGAATCCTGTTGAGCGGTATCTTTATCATGTCCTTTATTTTCTCTGCCAATATTGAGAGTGGATTAAGGTACGCCATCATACTGCTTTATAACCTGCTGGCTTTCTGGCTGGTCCTTAATCTGGATCAGGAAAAAGTTCTATCCGCTCTTAGGCTTTTCGTGGCGATTTCGGCTGGTGTAGCGATTATATCAGGACTTGCTCTTTTTCTTTTTTATGCAGGCAATCACGTGTTCAGGGATTTGTTGTACGTCCGTGGCCTCTATGCAAGAGGTCAAGGTTTTTTGGACGGTCCCAACTACTACTCGATAGCAATGCTCCTTTCGTTTTTTGTCGCCTATACATTGTGGCGCCGGGAAAACTGGGGGAAGTATTATATGCTTATAATCCTCTTGGGTGTACTGGTCTCTCTTTCCCGAGGTGCGGTACTGGCCCTGGCTATTTTCTTTCTGGTCATGTTCCTGCGGGATTTCAGGTCGAGATACCTTCTGCTGAAAGGTGCCGGCGCGGCACTGCTGTTGGGAATTGTTTTTATCAATATGACACCCAGCACTGAACTGTTGAACTTCGCCAATGTTCTACATACCCGTTCTACAGACGGAGGGGGGGGCATGCAAGCTAGAGCTGACTATGCGCGACAAAGCATACGGAATCTAGATGAAGGGAATACATTGATTGGTGTAGGTAGAATACAAGATGAACAGTTGCAGACTCGTGCGATGATTCCTCATAATACGTACGTTACGGTTTTGATCGACACTGGTGTGGTCGGTTTTGTTCTGTTCGGCTTGCTGCTTTTTTTCATCTTTTTCAAGACTATAAAAGCATTTCGTTTTTCGGGCTTGCCGCTGGCTATCTTTCTATCTCTAGTTGCCATCGCCATAACTAATGACTACCACTTTATACGGGAATGGTGGCTGGCTCTCTCTTTTGCTTATCTGATGACGGTTCAGCAGCCCGGGCAGCTAAAGGTTCTGGTAAAACCTGTCCGAAAAGAAAAAGTGAAAGCCTGAACACAGCGGTGCATCTCCACAACCGCCTGAATAATCTCATTTCGATTAATTGATGCTGTAATGTCTTCTGAACCACTTGTTTCGGTTATTCTGTCCGTTTACAGGGACAGGGGTAAGCTCGAGAAAAGCATCGAATCCGTTCTTTGTCAGACCTGGCAACGGATTGAACTTATCGTCATTAATGATGCTTCTCCGGATCAAGTGTCTAAAACTGTGAGATCCATTCAGACTGACGATGATCGAGTTATCTTGATAGAAAATGATGATAACCTAGGTCTTACTCGGTCTCTTAACCGTGGACTAGGCATTGCCAAAGGTCGCTATATCGCCAGAATCGATGAAGGGGATATTTGGCACAAGGATAAGCTCGACTGTCAGATCCGATTTTTAGAAGAGCAAAAAGAGTATGTGATGGTCGGCTCAAGGTATACCACATATTCAGATTCGGGCGAGCCACGACAAGCCACCGTGTTGCCTATCGGGAACAGAGCTATCAAAAGATGGCTTTTTTCTGGGCTCAACCCTATGCTTCATTCGGCAATCGTTTTCCGGAATCTGGGTTTTTTATATAATGAAGATGCAGTTACTTCACAGGACTTCGAGTTGTATCTTCGTTTATTTTTTGTTGGAAAAATATATAATATTCCCAATAGTTTAGTAGAATTTCAAATTGATTCTAATTCAATATCTTCAGAAAGAAAAGAAGATCAGTTTTTCAATCATCTTCATATGCATAGGAAGTTTTTAGAAATCCTTTCCAGTCAAGAGGCATCTGAATTTGTAAGAGATGGAGTGGATTTTGACGATCGCCCTTTTGCGTTGCAGGCTCGAAAAAAGTACATGAAATTTATATATAAAAAACTTGGCAATTCCCGCCTTACCAAGCGATCGCAAAAGATACTTTCCAATTTTCTTGTACCAGATATATTGGTTTATACACTTTATAAAAAAATTTTCTTGCCACTCGGTAAACGCAATTCATTTAACAGCTGGATTCGGAAGGTATGACAGTACTTTTTGTACATGACCATTTTTTTGTTCAATCTCCAAAGAACATCTACTCCGACAAGTTTTCGTATCCCATTCTTGCACGTTATCTCGGAGTATTTGATGAAGTACGCGTATGGGGCCGTGTGCGGAAAGTTTTGAATGAACCTGAAAATATGATGGTTTCTTCCGGACCTAATATAGATTTCAGTTTCGGGGAAGATATCTCCTCTTTACGATCGTTTGGCGGTATGCGAAAGCGTGCTTGCCGATATCTTAAGAATATGATAATGGAATCTGATGCTGTGATTGTCCGATTACCTAGTGAATACGGGATGATGGCGGCAGCTCTGGCTCGGAAATATAACAAACCATGGGCGGTAGAAGTGGTCGGCTGTGCTTGGGATGCACTATGGAATTACGGGGGATTCAATGCAAAATGCTATGCACCTGTGGCGTATTTGCGGATGAAATCTGTTGTCAATAAAGCTCCTTTTGCTCTCTATGTGACTTCTCGGTTTTTGCAAGAACGTTATCCGCCGGCAAAATATGCCATCACTACAAATATATCGAATGTAGAGCTGGATGAGATAGACAGAGCACCAGTCGACAAACGACTGAAACGGTTGGCACACCTGCGCAAGTCGTTTGTTTTCGGTACCATTGGTTCTCTAAAATCACGCTCAAAGGGAATAGAAACAGCAGTTGAAGCACTGTCACGACTCAGTCGAATAAAACCTGACATTCAGTTTGAATATCGGGTATTAGGAGAAGGAGATCGTTCTCCATACTTACAGTTAGCCAGAAAAAACGGGGTGGCCGACCGATTGCGATTTGACGGGTATCTGCCTGGCGGTGCGCCGGTGCTGGAATGGTTGGACGGTATCGATATTTATCTTCATCCCAGTTTCTCGGAAGGGCTGCCCCGGGCTTTGATTGAAGCCATGAGCAGGGGTTGCCCGGCGGTCGGATCGGATGCGGGCGGGATCCCGGAGTTGATCAGCGGGAATCTGATTCATCGGGCAGGAAATGCACAACAACTTGTTGATATTCTGGAGAAATTGACAGCGGACAGTCGAATCCTCGAGGAAGAGGCAGTACGGAATTTTGAAACATCAATTAGTTATTCAAAATCGATTCTGGACAAGAAAAGAACGGAGTTTTTGAATCGCTTTTCCAAATATGCTACAAAAATGAAGTCCGAAACGATTTCTCAACATACAGACTCATGAATTCAAAGCCCAAGCTAGTGTTTGCCGTTAATGTGGACTGGTTTTTTCTGTCACATAGACTTCCTTTGGCTATGGCGGCAAAACAGGCGGGACTGGAAGTATACGTACTAGCGGAAGATACTGGTAAAGGAGAGGTGATCGAACAGTATGGATTGAAGTTTATCCCCTTTGGGTTTTCCACCGGTAACCACATGCTACAGGATTTGCAGCTTTTGTCGGAACTCACTCGGTTGTATAAAAAGATCCGTCCTGTTCTGGTTCATCAAGTGACGATCAAACCAGTACTGATTGGAAGTCTCGCCGCTAGGCTCGCGAATGTTCCGGCGATGGTGAATGCCCTGTCTGGACTAGGCTATCTCTACATCAACCAGTCCGTCAAGGTACGATTGGCCCGGATCCTGTCAAGTGTCGCTTTCAAAGTGGGATTCCGCCATTCTCATTCACGCCTCATCCTGCAGAACAATGATGACAAGAAACTTGTCCTGAGCAACAGACTTGTGGATGAGCGAAAGATTAGCATTATCCGTGGATCAGGTGTGGATGAAAACCGCTTTGCGTATCAGCCGGAATCGGGTACGGATGTCAGAGTGGTATTGCCCGGCAGGATGCTGTGGGATAAAGGAGTGGGGGAATTTGTTGAAGCGGCGGCATTTCTGAAGACCAAGTTTCCTCACGTTAGTTTCCATCTTGTGGGCGAGCCTTACCCCGATAACCCGAAATCAATCCCATTGGAACAGTTGCAGAGATGGAACCGGGAGGGGCATGTTCAATATGAGGGTCATCAGGAAGATATGGTCCGGGTGTTAAAAGAGGCGTCCATCGTCTGTTTGCCGTCCTACCGGGAAGGGCTACCAAAAGCTCTGCTGGAAGCATCTGCCATCGGTCGACCGATCGTCACGACAGACGCTCCGGGTTGTCGAGAGATTGTACGTGATGGGGTGAACGGTTATCTGGTACCCGTAAGAGATTCATACTGGTTATCGAAGCGCATCGAGAAATTGATATTAGAGCCAGATACCAGACGTCGATTTGGTGAAAACGGCCGGCAAATTGTAGAGAATGAATTCACTGTAGAGAAAATCGCAACAGAAACTCTCACCCTTTATAGGACCTTACTAGGTAATCGGTGGCCCCAACAGCAATTCATTTCCAAAGAAATTTCGTGAAGGCTCATAAGATGCAGAAAGTTCTGATTACCGGCGCCACCGGTTTTGTAGGTACCCATTTGGTTTCATACCTGGATTCCACATATCACTGTTGGCAACTGCATGCTTTGGTACGCGAAAACCAAGTAATTTTAGAAAACTTTGAAAGGCAGCAATTGGTCGTTTCTAGCAGCTCCATAAATGATCTGTCAAAAATTAAAGGAAATATCTACATCCACCTTGCGGGCAAGGCTCATGATCTGAAAAAAACTTCCGATGAACAGGAATATTTTAACGTTAACTATGAACTTACACGGAAGCTTTTTGATCATTTTGCTTCCGACCCCAATGCTGAGAAGTTCATCTTTATCAGCTCGGTAAAAGCCGTTTCTGATTCTCCTGAAGGGGTGCTTGATGAATCGTCTTCCCCAAAGCCGATTACAGCCTATGGTCGTTCAAAACTCAAGGCGGAGGAATATATCCTGGAAAATTGTCCGACAGGCAAGCACATATACATTCTCAGGCCTTGTATGATTCACGGACCTGGGAACAAGGGAAATTTGAATATGCTCCATTCAGTCATCTCCAGAGGCCTCCCCTGGCCATTGGGAGCTTGTAACAACAGCCGCTCGTTTCTGTCGGTGCAGAATCTCTGTTTTATAATAGAAAAGATTCTCTTAGACCAACTTGCACCAGATGTGTACCATGTTGCTGATACCAGTCCACTTTCTACGAACCGACTGGTTGAATTGATCGCAGAATCGACGGGCAGAACAGCCAAAATCTGGAATATTCCTGTTGGATTGATACGATTCGGAGCAAAACTCGGAAATGTCTTACCTTTGCCTTTGAATGAAGAGAGACTGCAGAAGCTGACGGAAAACTATGTAGTCTCTAATCGGAAACTGACAAAAGCTCTGGGCTGTGGACTTCCGATAGAAGCGGAAGATGGAATGAGAAGAACCCTGGCCTCTTTTACTCAATCCTGAAGATTGTGCTGACACCACAGCTGGTGGTAATTACGTGTACCGTTATTGTGGCAAACTTCCTCTTTACGCACTGGTTCATCGGCTTTGCTGAGCGGAAGAACCTGACGGATATTCCGAACAGGCGAAGTTCACATATTGTTCCTACTCCCATATCGGGTGGTGTCGGTTTCGTTCTCTTCTCGCTGGCAGGCTGGATAGTCTATTTGTCTCAGATCGATAGTTGGAACATCGGCTTGATGACGTATTGCATAGGGGCTGTTGTGATTGCTTTGCTTGGCTGGATGGATGACCGGTATGAACTCTCCAGCGTACTTCGGTTTCTGGTGCAGACAGTTATTGCCATTGTTGTCCTGCTACAGATCGAATGGATTGACCAACTGTACTTGCCGCCTATCGGCTTCGTTGAGCTTGGCATTTTGGGAGTGCTACTCTCCTGGCTCTGGATCGTCGGGACGATCAATATCTACAATTTTATGGATGGTGTGGACGGTATTGCTTCGGTGCAGGCGATTGGCGCTTCTGCAGGTTGGATGTCCTTCTCTGCCTGGTATAATCTTCCTGAATTGTTTGCCTTGAATTTGATCCTGTTGGCTGCTGTATCCGTCTTTTTGATTTTTAACTGGTCGCCGGCGCGTATTTTCATGGGAGATATCGGAAGTTTATTTCTCGGGCTTACCTACGCAGTCATGCCTTTTATGGCTACTCACTTGACGCTTGCCCCACAGCCAGGTTTTATAATTTGGATTGCTGTTCTACTACTGTGGCCTTTTCTATTTGATGGCGTCTATACCCTTATTTGTCGAGCAATCAGGGGAGAGAATATTTTTCGGGCCCATCGCTCTCATCTCTATCAGCGGTTGAATAAAGCTGGCTGGAGTCACTCCAGGGTATCTGGTCTTTATCTGTGTTTTTCCGCCAGTTGTACCATCTTAGCCCTGATTGGAATGTATACAGAGGGTATTTCTCTTCTTCTGACGCTTATTGTGGTCACATTATCTGGAAGCTATTCTTATTATGTAACAAAGTTGGTGAAGAATACTAAACAGAATTCTGGATAAATTAATCCAATCTGAATTCAGGTACTCCTTGTACCTTTTCAATGTGCCAGGAGACCAGTGTTCCAACCTTGTCCTGAAATCTTATCCTGATTCTGCGTATTTTTTCCGCCTTTCTCTAATCTGAATTACAGTTACGACTCATCTTGCATGAACATTTTAGTCACAGGTACAGCAGGTTTTATTGGTTATCATTTGGCGGAACATCTTCTCATGGAGGGACACAGTGTGACCGGTCTGGATCATATCAACGACTATTACGACATCAACCTGAAATACGATCGTCTTCGAAACCACGGTATTGAGGCAGAAGAGAAGAATCAAGATCTATATAAGAGTACTAAATTCGCAGGTTACCAGATGTGCAAGGCTGACCTACAGGATCGAGAAACTATCTACCGTCTCTTCGAAAAAGAACAGTTTGATGTGGTAGTCAATTTGGCTGCACAGGCCGGAGTACGACACAGCCTCTCACATCCTCAAAAGTACGTTGATTCTAACGTCACCGGATTCCTTACGATCCTCGAGGCTTGTAGAAATTATCCTGTCAAACACTTGATCTATGCCTCTTCTAGCTCCGTCTATGGCTTGAATACCCGAATGCCGTTTTCTGTAAAGCAGAATGTAGACCATCCTGTGAGCCTCTATGCAGCTACAAAGAAGTCTAACGAGCTGATGGCTCACACATATTCTCACCTTTTTGAGATACCGACGACAGGTCTAAGGTTTTTTACAGTGTATGGCCCTTGGGGAAGACCCGATATGGCACTTTTCCTTTTTACCAAGGCTATACTGGAGGATAAACCGATCGATGTGTATAATTACGGCAAGATGCAGAGAGATTTCACATATGTTACTGATATCGTAAAAAGCATAGCTAAACTCGCTCCGAAGCCCCCATCAGGGAATGACAATTGGAATAGTGCTGAGCCTGATCCATCCAGTGCAAAGGCGCCGTATCAACTGTTCAATATTGGTCATAATAGTCCTGTCCAGTTAATGGAGTTTATCACCGAAATTGAGAAGAATCTTGGAAAAGAGGCAAGGAAAAACATGATGGAAATACAGCCTGGGGATGTGCCTGCAACTTGGGCGGATGTAAGTGATTTATTTGAATATATTGCATATAAACCTGAGATTGGAATAAGCGAGGGTATTCGAGAGTTTATCCAATGGTTTCGAAGCTATTATAAAGTCTAAATTCGAGATTTGGTGACACTCCTTAAGCGTAGGGTAAACTACCCGCACCTTCTGCCATTGATGAATCTATGATAGTTAATGAGACAACTTGATAAGTTATCTCACATGATTTGGATGCGGACCTCACGGATTAGCACAGCTTCTTTTGCGATGCTGGCGAGTGTCATCTTGCTGGCAGCGTGTACAACACCTGAATCCGTGGCAGATGAACAAGGTCAGCTGCCGTTGCAAGTTGAGGAGAGTTCAGACCATGTCATTACA
>Ga0209487_1001898_pt1 | contig 17287 bp, 11 predicted proteins | sample Poulit2012_FD_187524 | JGI IMG/M metagenome (GOLD analysis project Ga0209487, IMG submission 187524) | Agricultural soil microbial communities from Georgia to study Nitrogen management - Poultry litter 2012 (SPAdes) (version 2) | ecosystem: Environmental > Terrestrial > Soil > Agricultural land...
GCGCGGCAGGCTGGGGCGGGCGCGGCAGGCTGGGGCGGGCGTGGCCGCGTCAGCGCCGGCTCGGATGGTAGCGCGCGAGTTTGCGCCCGTAGTTGACCATTGCCGCCGCGATGTATGCCCACCGTCGAGGGTGACGCTCGGGCGGGTAGTACAGCGGATTGGTCGCCGCGCCCGACCGCCATAGCCGCCGCACTTGGGCCCGCAGGGGTGCCGACAGATACCGGCGCAATACTTGCCAGGGCACCACCGTGAACACGTGCTGGGCGGTCGCGACCGGCACCGTCCCGCCCGGGCCCTGCTCCTGCACGTTCCTGGACCACTGCCGCACCGGACCTGTACGCCAGCCGTCTTCGGGGCCTTCGCCCAAGAAGGCATCACCGTACATTCCCGCCACGTTGTACCCCGAGGCGGTGACTGCGAATCCGCTGCGTCCCACCCTCGGGTTGATCTCCAACAGCCGGTAGGCCCCATCCGGGTCCCGCTTGAGATCGGCGTTGGCGAAGCCCCGCCAACCGACCCGGCGCAACATCTCCACCACCTCACCCAACGCTTGTGCTTGGGCCCCCGCCGGGTCCATCGTCATCTGTGCCACCGAGTTGCCCACCGCGCTCGGGCCGTGCTCTTCCAGCAGCACCCGCCCGAACTGCGCCAGTCGCACCCGCCCATCGGGGTCGATGAACACGTTCACCGCGGCCATGGCGCTGTCCGGGCCGGGGATGAACTCCTGCACCAGCATCGGTGCCTCCACCCCGGCAGTGCCCATCACCGACCACAACTCGCCGAACTGTTCGGCGTCATGCAGCACGTGCACTTTGGCCTTCCCGGGATAATCCAATTCCTCAGCGGCGACCGTGCGTGCGGGCTTGACCACAACGGGGTAACCGAAAGGGATTTCCGGGGCCTTCTCCCGGGCCGGGACCGCGGTGATGGTTGCAGGGTGGGCCGCTCCGACCTCACGCGCCAGATCGAGCAGTGAGGTCTTGTCGGCAACTCGCTGGATCACTGCCTGGTCCGGATAAGGCACCACAGCCCCGGCGCGCTCCAGCTTCTCGCGCACACTGGTAATGGCCGACACCAGCCAGTCCGCGCTGCCGAGCACCAGATGCAAGGACTGCGGCGACTCGGCGATAACCTCCAGTACCGTCGCAGCCAGACGTTGGGGATCCTCCAGGCCGGGTTCGATCCTCAGGTCCACGATGCGGCTATCCGCCACGGCACCCACCCGCACGCCGGCCAGCACCACGGTGTGCACGCCATAAGCCTCGTGGAACGCCCGCGCGGTCGCGTAGGCGCCGATGTCCCCACCCACGACGATGGGACGGATCGTCTGCCGGTCGTTATGCACCCCGCTACGGTAGCGAACTCACGCGACTCATGACCGCGGCCTCCACTGACCGCGACGCCACTGCCCGTCCGGCCGCCCGCGGCCCGCCGGGAGATATTTCGGCGCGCCCTACCCGCACCGCCGTCTCATCGGCATAGCCTGGGGTTGTGAACGCACCAAGTCAGGTCGCGCCGCAAGAGTTCGAAGCGGCGTTGTTGAGTCTGCGCGGACACCGTATGCGACCGGAACTTCGACTGGAGGAGGTTCCACCACCTACCCGGATCGCCCCTTATGCCCTTGCCCTCACTGGAGAGGTGAACCCTACCGGGGACCCCGATGACTTCCTCGGGAGCGGCAGGTTCGTGGTGCTCTACGACCCCGAGGGGCAGGAGGCCTGGAACGGCAACTTTCGGGTGATCGTCATGGCCCGCGCGCGTCTCGAGGACGAACTCGGCGCGGACGCCATGCTCGGGGAGGTGGGTTGGAGTTGGCTCACCGACGCGTTGACCGCTGAGGAAGCCGGATACCACTCGCTGTCCGGTACGGTGACCCGAGTGTTATCCGAAACGTTCGGCGGACTGGAATTACGCGGCGGTGAGGTGGAGATCGAGATCCGTGCCTCCTGGACGCCAACGAGCAACGATCTTGCACCCCACCTGCGCGCCTGGGCACTGTTGACCTGTCAGGCGGCGGGGTTGCCGCCGATCCCGGACAACGTGGCCCCCTTGAATCGGCGCCGATGAGTTGTACCGAGTTGCGCCCGCTCACCGAACCCGCGGGCGGGATACCCCCGGTGCTCACCACCCGTGCGCAATTGCAGCAAGCGGCCGATGACCTGGGCGCAGGGACCGGGCCAGTGGCGGTCGACGTCGAACGCGCTTCCGGTTACCGCTACAGCCAACGCGCCTACCTGATCCAACTGCGCCGCTCCGGGGCGGGCACCGTACTTATAGATCCGCTGGAACTACCGGACCTTTCCAGCGTCGCCACCGCTCTGGCCGACGCGGAATGGGTCCTGCACGCCGCGAACCAGGACCTCCCGTCCCTAGCCGAGGTGGGGATGGTTCCTCCGGTGCTGTTCGATACCGAGTTGGCCGGCCGGCTCCTCGGGCGTCATCGGGTGGCCCTGGGAACGATGGTGGAGGAAGAACTCTGCCTCAGTCTGGCCAAGGAACACTCGGCGGCGGACTGGTCCACGCGGCCACTGCCCCAGGACTGGCTACGCTACGCAGCCCTGGATGTGGAGGTGCTGGTCGAGTTGCGAGATGCCCTGCACCAGGAATTACAGGAGGCGGGCAAGTTGTCCTGGGCGGTGGAGGAGTTCGAGTACGTCCGCACCGCTCCCCCTGCGCCACCGAGACCCGAGCCATGGCGCCGTACCTCCGGGACGCATCAGGTCCGTGATCGGCGTGGTCTGGCGGTCGTGCGGGAACTGTGGCTTGCCCGCGACGCCGCGGCCGCCGAAGCCGATCTCGCCCCCGGGCGGGTCTTACCGGACCGGGCGATCATCGCCGCCGCTCAGGAGCGCCCGCGAACCCGGGGCGATTTGCTCAAACTCCGGCCCTTCACCAACCGCGGCGCCAGACGCCGGATCCGGCTGTGGGCCGAGGCCGTGGCACGGGCGTTGGACCTGCCGGATGAGGACCTGCCCAATACTCGCGGACCGCAACAGCAAGGAGCCCTGCCCCAGCCGCGGTCGTGGAAGGACCGCCATCCCGAAGCAGCCACCCGTTTGGATGCGGTCCGCCCCACCCTGCGCGCGCTCTCCGATGAGTTGCAGGTGCCACAGGAGAACCTGCTTGCCCCGGAGACCCAACGACGGATCGCCTGGGATCCACCCGATCCGGTCACCGAGGAGACGGTCGCGAGCACCCTGCGCGATCTGGAGGCCCGGAACTGGCAAGTGGAACAGGTCACCGAGCGCCTCACCGAAGCCTTGCGCACCGGGCAGCCGGTGGGTGTTCCCGAGGAACCCCCGAAGGCCGACGACGGCGACCCAGCGCCGGCGTAGCCACGGTCTGCTCGCTTCGCTTGTACCGAAGCATCGAAGCCCGGCCCCGGCCCTCAACCTGGCGGCCCGGCGCGGCATCGTGCTCGCAGTGTCGTCCGCTGCCATCGTCACGTGAGATAGAGTGATCCAGGTTACCTAGTACTGGCAGTCTCACGCTTTGGAGGTAGACGATGGCGTTGCACGGTCGTGATGTCGTCCTGGTCGACGCGGCGCGCTCCCCGTTCGGGCGGGCCCGTCCCGAGGGCATCTATGCCCAGACCCGGGCCGACGATCTGGCGGTTGCGGTGGTGCGCGATCTACTGCGGCGCAACCCGGGCCTGCCGGCGCAGCGGCTCGGCGAGGTTGCCATAGCGGCTACCACCCAGTCCGGGGACCAGGGGCTCACGCTGGGCCGCACCGTGGGGATGCTCGCCGGGCTGCCCACGGAGATCCCCGGGTACGCCGTTGACCGGATGTGCGCGGGGGCGATGACTGCGGTCACCCAGGTTGCCGCCTCGATCGCCGTCGGCGCGATCGATGCCGCTCTCGCCGGAGGCGTGGAACACATGGGCCGCCACCCTCTGGGAGCAGACGCCGACCCGAACCCACGGTTCATGACCGAGCGTTTGGTCGACTCCGACGCCCTGGTCATGGGTGCCACCGCGGAGAACCTACATGACCGCTATCCGGAGTTGACCAAGGAGCGTGCCGACGCCTACGGGGTGGCCTCCCAGGCCAAGTACGCCGCCGCACTGGACGCCGGCCACATCGGCCCCGAACTGGTCCCGGTGGGCGTTCCCGACTCCGAGCGCGGCTGGGGTCTGGCCACCGCCGATGAGCCGCCCCGGCCGGGCACCACCCTGGATGGGGTCGCGGACCTTCCCACCCCCTTCCGCCCCGGCGGGCGGGTGACCGCAGCGACGTCCTCCCCGTTGACCGACGGCGCCACCGGTGCGGTGTTGGTCGCGGCCGACGTCGCCGCGGAACTGGGCCTGGCTCCCCGGATGCGCCTGGTCTCCTATGCCTACGCCGGCGTCGCCCCGGAAGTGATGGGCGTGGGGCCGGTGCCGGCCACCCGCCGGGCGTTGGAACTGGCGGGCTTGACCATGGAGGACATCGGTCTGATCGAGATCAACGAGGCCTTCGCCGTGCAGGTACTGGCGTTCCTCGACGCCTTCGACATTCCCGACGATGACCCGCGCGTCAACCCCTACGGCGGGGCGATCGCCGTCGGGCACCCCCTGGCCGCCTCCGGGGTGCGACTGATGGCACAACTCGCCCACGCCTTCGAACACAATCCGCAGGTGCGGTACGGGATCACCACGATGTGCGTCGGCCTGGGGCAGGGCGGGACCGTCATCTGGGAGAACCCCCACCACACTGAGGAGCAGAGCCGATGAGCGAACGCATCACCCGCGCCCTGGTGCGCGACGTCGACCTGGAAGACCTGGGCACCTTGGCCCTGATCACCCTGGACAACCAGCAGGGGCCCAGAAGACCCAACACCCTCGGCCCGGGCGGCATGGCCGAACTACGGACGGCGCTGGAAGCGATCACCGAACGCGCCCGCCGCGGAGAGATTGTCGCCGCCGCCGTGACGGGGAAGATGTTCCACTTCGCTGCCGGCGCGGATCTGCACGGAGCCGCCTCGATTACCACCGAGGCAGACGCTCGCGGTATCGCCGAAACCGGCCATGAGGTGTTCGCGATGCTGGCCGACCTGCCGGTGCCCAGTTTCGCGTATATCGGAGGCGCGGCCCTTGGCGGGGGGCTGGAATTGGCCCTGCATGCCACCTACCGCACCGTGGCCGCCCCGGTACGCAACATCGGACTGCCCGAAACCTCCCTCGGACTGATTCCCGGCTGGGGTGGCACCTACCTCCTGCCCCACCTGATCGGCATCGAGAACGCGCTCAAGGTGATCATCGACAATCCGCTGCGCAACAATCGCCAACTGAACGCCGAGCAGGCGGTGCAGATGGGGATCGCCGACGTGGTGCTGGAGTCGGCGGACTTCCTCGCCCAGTCGCTGCGCTGGAGCGCCTCGGTGCTGCGCGGGCTGCACGTGGCCCGTCCCGAGCCGGTCGAGGAGGAGACCTGGCGTCAGATGATCGAGACATCTCGGGAGAAGGTGGACCAGCGTCTGCACGGCGCCGCTCCGGCCCCCTACCGGGCCCTGGACCTGCTGGCCCTGGCCGCTCAGAAGGACCGTGACGCCTCCTATGAGGCCGAGAACGATGCCCTGGCGGAACTGCTCCTGTCTCCCCAGTTCGCCGCCGGTGTCTACGCTTTCGACCTCACCACGCGGCGGGCGAAGAACCCGGCCGGAGCGCCCGATGCCGAGCTGGCCCGCCCAGTACGGTCGGTTGGCATCGCCGGCGCCGGGCTGATGGCCAGTCAGTTGGCGCTGCTGTTCGCTCGCCGGATGAAGGTGCCGGTGATCATGCGGGACCTGGACTCCGAACGCGCCCAGCGCGGGCTGGGGTTCGTCCATGCCGAGGTGGACAAACTCGCCAAGTCCGGCCGGATCGATGCCGATGAGGCCAACCGGCTGCGTTCATCGGTCACCGTGACCACCGACCTGGCCGACCTGGCCGGTCGGGACCTGGTGATCGAGGCGGTGTTCGAGGAGTTGAAGGTGAAGAAGAAGGTTTTCGCCGAGCTCGAGCAGGTCATCACACCTGAGACGATCTTGGCCACGAACACCTCCGCACTGTCGGTGACGGACATGGCCGCCGACCTGGATCACCCGGAGCGGGTGGTGGGTCTGCACTTCTTCAACCCGGTCGCACAGATGCCGTTGGTGGAGGTGGTGCGCGCCGAGAAGACCGACGACACCGCCTACGCCACTGCGTTCGCCGTTGCCAAGGAGTGCCGCAAGACCGCGATCGCGGTGGCCGACGCCCCCGGGTTCGTCGTCAACCGGCTGCTGGTACGGCTGCTCGGTGAGGTGCTCGGATCCCTGGAGGACGGCACCGAGGTGCAGGTAGCCGATGCCGCACTACGTCCGTTGGGCCTGCCGATGGGACCGTTCCAGTTGCTGCAACTGGTGGGGCCGGCAGTGGCCGAGCACGTGCTGAACACGCTGCGTGAGAAGTTGGGCGACCGGTACCCGACGTCACCGGGTCTGCGCCAGGTCGTCGAGGACGGTGCCCACTTCGTGGAGTTCGAGGGCCGGCCCGGCGCGGGCTCCCCGGTGAACCTGCAGATCGGTTCTTACTTCGGCTCCCGCGCCGAGCAGGTGGGTGCGCAGAGTGAATCCGAACTGCTCCAGCGGGTGCGCGACGCACTGGCCCAGGAAGTCGACCTGATGCTGTCCGAGGGCGTCGTGGGCGCCAAGGAGGACATCGACCTGGGCATGATCACCGGTGCTGGCTGGCCGTTCCACCTGGGCGGCATCACCCCCTACCTGGACCGCACCGCCTGAAACTCAGGCCACAACACCTTGCTGGGCACCCCCTGACCGACCCCGTAGCACGACGTCGCTCAGGGGGTGCGCAGCACGACGACCGGGTCACGGTAGGCGGCGAGGACCGCGGGCAGTAGTGAGCGACGTTGCTCATACCCGCCCGGAACGCCTCGACGTCGGTCGCGACCACACCGGCCGGCCACAGAAAACGCAGCCGCCTACCTGTGAGCCTAGCGATCCTCCGCGGGTGGTGGCACCGGAGTCGACGAGACTTTGCCCGCCACTTCTGCTGCCGGGGCGTGCCCGGGTGACTGCTGGGGCCCGGATGGCTGTTGGGGCAGGTATCCGGACGTCGGCGGGGCCGGCTGCTGTGCTGTCTGCCGAGCCATCCGCTCGGCCAGTTCGACCGCCAGCGAGGCTGCCTGCAGCGCTACGTCCTGAGGGCGCAGTCCCAGGTCCTCGACCAGTTCGTTACGGGAGGCGTGCGGCAGGAACCGCAGCGGGATGCCGTGTGTCTGCACCGGGGTGTACACCCCGCGGCGGGCCAGCGCGTCCCGGATCGCAGCGCCGATGCCGTTCTCCGCCAGACCGTCCTCGAGGGTCACGACCATGTCGTGCGCGCGGGCCAGGTCCACCAGGTCCTCAGGCACCGGCAGCACCCACCGCGGGTCGACGACGGTGCTTCCGATCCCCTGGTCGGCCAGCCGGGTGCCGACCTCGACGGCGGCGGCCGTGAACGCGCCGACTCCTACCACCAGCACCCTGACCCCGCCGTCACCGGCAGTCTTGGCCAACACATCCACCGATCCCTGCTTGCCGATCTCGGGTATCGGGTCGGGCAGGGCGCCCTTGGGGTAGCGCACCACCGTGGGGGCGTCGCGCACGTCCACGGCCTCCCGCAGCGCACGCCGCAGGGTCCTCTCATCCCGTGGGGCGGCCAGTTGCAGACCGGGCACGCTGCGCAGCAGCGCCATGTCCCACATGCCGTTGTGGCTCGCACCGTCGTCGCCGGTCAGCCCGGCACGGTCGAGCATGAACGTCACGCCCGCCTTGTGCAGCGCCACATCCATGAGGAGTTGGTCGAAGGCCCGGTTCAGGAACGTGGCATAAACGGCCACCACCGGGTGCATCCCGGCGTATGCCAGGCCGGCTGCCGAGGTTACGGCGTGCTGTTCGGCGATGCCCACGTCGAACACCCGGTCCGGGAACTCCTCGGCCATCGGCGCGAGCCCAACCGGGGCCAACATGGCAGCGGTGATGCCCACCACGTCGGACCGGGATCGAGCGATCTGGCAGATCTCATCGGCGAACACCTTCGTCCACCCGAACCGCGAGGCCTTCACCGGTAGTCCGGTTTCCGGGTGGATGACACCGACGGCGTGGAACCGGTCGACCGCGTCGGTCTCCGCCGGGGTGTAGCCGCGACCCTTCTGGGTGATCGTGTGGACGATCACCGGGCCACCGAAGTCCTTGGCGGCCTTCAGGGCCGATTCCACCGCGGTGATGTCATGGCCGTCCACCGGCCCCAGGTACTTGATCCCAAGGCCCTCGAACCAGCCCGCCGGGCGCAGGATGTCCTTGACGCCCTGTTTCATCCCGTGCAGCGCGTCGTAGGTCAGTCGGCCGGGCGGCCCGCCCCGCTGCAGAGTGCGCTTGCCCCAACCGAGCACGCGTTCGTAATTGCGGTCGGCCCGCATCCGGTCCAGGTATCGAGCCAGGCCGCCGATCGTGGGCGCATAGGAGCGGCCGTTGTCGTTGACCACGATCACCAGCGGGCGCTCGGGACCGTCGGCGATGCTGTTCAGCGCCTCCCAGGCCATTCCCCCGGTGAGGGCGCCATCACCGATCACGGCCACCACGTGCCGGTCGTTGTGCCCGGCGAGCTGGTGGCCCTTGGCGATGCCATCAGCCCAGGAGATCGCGGTGGAGGCGTGAGAGTTCTCCACGATGTCGTGGTCGGACTCACTACGGGCTGGGTAGCCGGACAGGCCGCCACGTTTGCGCAAGTTGGCGAAGTCGGTGCGCCCGGTCAACAACTTGTGCACGTACGCCTGATGCCCCGTATCGAAGACGATGCGATCGCGCGGGGACTGGAACACCCGGTGCAGGGCGATGGTCAACTCCACCACCCCTAGGTTGGGGCCCAGGTGCCCCCCGGTCTTGGAGACCTCCCGCACCAGGAAGGATCGGATCTCGGCGGCGAGTGCCCGCAACCGCTTAGGGCTCATCCCGCGCAGCGCCCGGGGTGAGGTGATTCCGTCCAGTTCGCCCACCAGCGTCTCCCTCCTGTGCTGCGGACCATCGTTACCCGCCGACCGCTGTGGCGCAATCGGCACGGATCAACGACTCTCCATGCTATGCCACATAGGCTTGAACCATGCGCTACCTTCCCGGACACGCCCCCACTTCGGACCTGACCTACGGCGATGTCTTCCTCGTCCCCTCACGCTCCGACGTGGGCTCCCGATTCGATGTGGACCTGACCCCGGTCGACGGAGCCGGCACCACTATCCCCATCGTGGTGGCCAACATGACAGCGATCAGCGGGCGGCGGATGGCCGAGACCGTTGCGCGGCGGGGCGCGATGGCGATCCTGCCCCAGGATCTGCCCATGGACGAGGTCTCTGGCACCATCGCCTCGGTCAAGGCTCGGCACCCGGTGCTGGAAACACCGGTGGTGCTCTCCCCCACCGACACCGTGCACACCGCGATGAGTCTGATCGACAAGCGCAGCCACGGCGCAGCGGTGGTGCTGACCGAGGGTCGTCCGGTGGGCGTGGTCACCCGCGGCGACTGCCAGGGGGTGGACCAGTTCACCCAGGTGCACGAGGTCATGACGCCGGAGCCGACCTGCTTGCCGCTATCGGTCCTCGAGGGTCCCGAGTCGTTGCGCACCGCGTTCGAGACCCAGCACCAACACCGCAGGCGCTTTTCCCCCGTGATCGACGACGAAGGTCGACTGGCAGGGGTCCTCACCCAGTTGGGGGCGTTGCGTTCCTCAATCTACGCCCCTGCCACCGACGGTGCCGGCCGGTTGCGTGTGGGCGCGGCGATCGGAGTGAACCATGACGTCGCCACGCGCGCGTCGGGGTTGCTGGAGGCTGGCGCGGACTTGCTGGTGGTCGACACCGCGCACGGCCACCAGGAGAAGATGATTCAGGCGCTGAAAACGTTGCGTGCGCTTGATCCCCAAGTGCCGGTGGTCGCCGGCAACGTGGTCACCGCCCAAGGTGTGCAGGACCTGGTGGAGGCCGGCGCGGACATCGTCAAGGTGGGGGTCGGCCCCGGTGCGATGTGCACCACCCGGATGATGACCGCCGTCGGCCGTCCGCAGTTCTCTGCGGTTGCCGAGTGTGCGGCGCGTGCCAAGGACCTGGGTGCCCACGTGTGGGCCGACGGCGGGGTGCGCTACCCCCGGGACGTTGCCCTGGCGTTGGCGGCGGGAGCGAGCCAGGTGATGATCGGGTCCTGGTTCGCCGGGACATATGAGTCCACCGGTGATCTACACGCTGACTCCAACGGCCGGTTGTACAAGGAGTCCTTCGGGATGGCCTCGGCGCGTGCCGTCGCGGCGCGCTCCTCGAAGGAGACGACGGCGTTCGACCGGGCGCGTAAGGCGCTGTATGAGGAGGGGATCTCATCCTCACGGATGTATCTGGACCCCGAGCGTCCCGGTGTGGAGGACTTGCTGGATCACATCACCGCGGGCTTGCGCAGCGCCTGCACCTACGCAGGCGCCGACACGATGGACCAATTCAGCGCACGCGCAGTGGTGGGTCTGCAGTCGGCGGCAGGCTATGAGGAAGGCCGGCCGCTACCCGCAGGGTGGTAATCCGCTACCGCCGGTGATCGGCCAGGCCTCCTGGTCCTCCCCTTCGGGCTGTGAGCCCGGAACCCGAACACGAGGCAGGGCCGCTGGGTAACCCCAGCGGCCCTGCTAACGAGAAGGTCGGTGCGTGGACCGATCCCGCGCAACCGACGGCGCGGCGCCGTCGGTGCGCGGGTCGGGCTCAGGCGTCCACGAGCGAACGCAGCACGTACTGCAGGATGCCTCCGTTACGGAAGTACTCCGCCTCCCCGGGGGTGTCGATGCGCACTACCGCCTCGAAGGTGACCTGTTCGCCGTTCTCCTTCGTGGCCGTCACCGTCACCGTCTTGGGCGTGCGGCCCTCGTTCATCGCGGTGATCCCGCTGATGTCGAACGTCTCCGTGCCGTCCAAGCCCAGGGAGTCGGCGTTCTCACCCTCCGGGAACTCCAGGGGCAGCACACCCATCCCGATGAGGTTGGAGCGGTGGATCCGCTCAAAACTCTCGGTGATCACGGCGCGCACACCCAGGAGGCGGGTGCCCTTGGCGGCCCAGTCCCGGGAGGAGCCGGAGCCGTACTCCTTGCCGCCGAGCACCACCAGCGGGATGTCCTGTTCGGCGTAGGCCATCGCGGCGTCGTAGATGCTGGTCTGCTCACCGGTGAGGAGGTTCTTGGTGAACCCGCCTTCCACGCCGTCGAGCAACTCGTTACGCAGCCGGATGTTGGCGAACGTGCCGCGGATCATCACCTCGTGGTTCCCCCGACGGGAGCCGTAGGAGTTGAAGTCCCGGCGGGCCACCCCGTGCTCGGTCAGGTACCGGCCGGCCGGGGAATCCGGCTTGATCGCACCAGCCGGGGAGATGTGGTCGGTGGTGACCGAGTCGCCCAACTTGGCGAGCACCCGGGCGCCGGAGATGTCCTGCACCGGCTCGGGCTCGCGCTCCATGCCCTCGAAGTACGGGGGCTTGCGGACGTAGGTGGATTCGGCGTCCCACTCGAAGGTGTCACCCTCCGGGGTCTGCAGCGAACGCCAGTGCTCATCGCCGGCGAACACGTCTGCGTAGTCGGAGGTGAACATCTCCCGGTTGATGTTCTCGTCGATGGTGCGCTGCACCTCTTCGGGGTCGGGCCAGATGTCGCGCAGGTACACCTCATTGCCCTCGGCGTCGGTGCCCAGCGGATCGGCTTCGAAGTCGAAGTCCATCGAGCCGGCCAGCGCATAGGCGATCACCAGGGGCGGTGAGGCCAGGTAGTTCATCTTCACGTCCGGGTTGATCCGGCCCTCGAAGTTGCGGTTCCCGGACAGCACCGAGACCACTGCGAGGTCGTGCTCGTGCACGGCCTGGGTGACCTCATCGGCCAGCGGCCCGGAGTTGCCGATACAGGTGGTGCACCCGTACCCCACCAGGTGGAATCCCAACTTCTCCAGGTACGGCCACAGGCCGGCCTTCTCGTAGTAGTTGGTCACCACCTGCGACCCCGGGGCCATCGACGTCTTCACCCACGGCTTGGATACCAGGCCCTTGTCCACCGCGTTGCGCGCGAGCAACCCGGCGGCCAACATCACCGAGGGGTTGGAGGTGTTGGTGCACGAGGTCACCGAAGCGATCGCCACGTGCCCGTGGTCCAACTCGTAGGTGCTGCCTTCCGGCGTGGTCACCTGGACCGGGTTGGATGCCCGGCGCTCGAACCCTTCCGGAGCCGGCGGGGAGTGCGTCGGGGCACCGACTTCTGAGGACTCCGCATCGGCGTGCAGCGCAGTGGCATCGGAGGCCGGGAACGTTTGCGCCAGACTGGCGTCGACGGGGCTCTTCTCGATCGGCTCCCCGTTCACCACGTAGTTCTTCAGGTCCGCAAGGAACTGTTCCTTGGAGTTGCTCAGCGCGATGCGGTCCTGGGGACGCTTCGGGCCGGCGATGGAGGGTTCGACCGTCGACAGGTCCAGGGTGAGGTACTCGGAGAACTCCGGCTCCACGTACCCCTCGGCGGTGGGGTCGTGCCACATGCCCTGTTCCTTGGCGTACGCCTCGACCAGCGCGATCTGGTCCTCTTCGCGGCCGGTCAGGCGCATGTAGTCCAGGGTGACCTGGTCCACCGGGAACATGGCGGCCGTGGAGCCGAACTCCGGACTCATGTTGCCGATGGTGGCGCGGTTGGCCAGGGGGACCTGCGCGACGCCCTCACCGTAGAACTCCACGAACTTGCCCACCACACCGTGCTCCCGGAGCATCTCGGTGATGGTCAGCACGACGTCGGTCGCGGTGACGCCCGAAGGGATCTGGCCCTCAAGCTTGAAGCCCACCACGCGCGGGATGAGCATGGACACCGGCTGGCCGAGCATCGCGGCCTCTGCCTCGATACCGCCAACACCCCAACCCAGCACACCGAGTCCGTTCACCATGGTGGTGTGGGAGTCGGTACCCACGCAGGTGTCCGGGTAAGCCCGCAGCGGGCTGTCCCCCTCCTGCCGGGTCATGACCACCCGCGCCAGGTACTCGATGTTCACCTGGTGCACGATGCCGGTGCCCGGCGGCACCACCTTGAAGTCATCGAAGGCAGTCTGGCCCCAGCGCAGGAACTGATAACGCTCGTGGTTTCGTTCGTACTCGATCTCCACGTTGCGCCGGAAGGCGTCCCGGGTGCCGAACACGTCGATCTGCACCGAGTGGTCGATCACCAGTTCGGCGGGCGAGAGCGGGTTGATCTTGGCCGGGTCACCGCCGAGTTCGGCCACGGCTTCACGCATCGTGGCCAGGTCCACCACACAAGGCACCCCGGTGAAGTCCTGCATCACCACTCGCGCCGGAGTGAACTGGATCTCCTGCGACGGGTCAGCCTTGGGGTCCCAGTTCGCCAGCGCACGGATGTGCTCGGCGGTGATGTTGGCGCCGTCCTCGGTGCGCAGCAGGTTCTCCCCCAGCACCTTCAGGCTGTACGGGAGGCGCTCCATGCCCGGTACGGCATTGAGTCGGAAGATTTCGTAGTCGGCTCCCTGAACGGAAAGGGTGCCCTTGGAAGAAAAACTGTCCACGTCACTCACAGTGGCTCCTTGCTCGAGGCGTGCATGTCCCGCGCACCATCCTGGCACTTAACGGAACGAGGGCGTCAGATATTTATCTCGATGTCGAGATAAATCCTAGCCATCAAATCGGCCCAGCGCCAATCTCGGCGAGCCGCCCCGGGCCACCTGCCACCTTGGACCGGTGGCCAAGCCGCGATGATGCGCCTCAGATCACGCAGTTCGGAATGCGCCTCAGATCCCGATGCGCGCTCAGGCCACGCCATCGGATGCGCGCCTTACTCCACGCCGCTTGGTGCGCGTTCCAGGACCGCCACGCATTCCACGTGGTGTGTGTGCGGGAACAAGTCGAAGCCGCGCAGGCTCCTCAGTTCGTAACCCGCGCCGCGTGCGGCGGCTATGTCCCGGGCCATCGCTGCCGGGTCGCAGGCGACGTACACGATCCGTTCCGGTTCCATCGCGCTGATCGTGTGCATGACCTGGGTGCCCGCACCGACCCGGGGCGGGTCCAGCACCACCACGTGAGGCCGGTGGGTGGCACCAGTCAGGTAGGTGCGGACATCCTCGTGGTGCAGCCTCACCTGCGGGAGTCCGTGGGCGTTGCGACGGGCATCTCGCGCACCGCGGGCGTCCCCTTCGACCGCGTCCACCTGGCCGTCAGGGCCGACGGCGTGGGCGAGGGGCGAGGTCATCAGTCCCGCACCGGAGTACAACTCCAGCACCCGCTGCCCCGGTGCGAGTTCGGCCGCGTCGATGACGGCCTCTATCAGTGCTGCCGGCGCGCCGGCGTGGGCTTGCCAGAAACCGCCTGCGGAAACCCGGTAGTCGAACCTCCCGGCAGTGGTGCGCACCGTCTCGCGCACTCGTGTGCGCCCTTCCCCCACCGGCGTGCCATCCTGCAGGAGCACCGTGTCCCCGACCGAGGGGATCACCACCTGGATGCGCGCACCCGGGCTCCACCGGCGGGTGAAGATGTCGACTTCGTTCAGCCGTGGATGGGCCAGCGGGAGTTGTTGGAGCGGCACCACCTCGGTGCTGCGGTACCGGTGCATGCCCAGGTTCCCCTCGCCGTCGGCCATCAGCGCGACTCGCGTGCGATAACCGGTGCCATCCGCGTCATGCGATGGGTTCCCGGGCACGGGCACATGCTGTACCGCGAAGTTCTCCAGGGCGGGGTGGACTGCGTCCAGATGCCCGATCCGTCGGAGGGTGTCCAGCACCACCGTCCGTTTCCAGTCCCGTTGGGCGGACAGCGCCACGTGCGCGAGTTCACCTCCGCCCACTCCCCCGGGCCCGGCCTCGGGCCACACGCTGGGCACTCGATCCGGTGACGGCTCCAGGACTTGCACCGTCTCGGCATGCCAATAGCGGCGGGTGCGGTGGGTGATACGGCCCAGTACCGCCTCACCGGGTACGGCATGCCGGACGAACACCACGCGACCCTCATGTCGGGCTATGCAGTGGCCCCCGTGGGCGGGCGGGCCGATGGACAACTCCACCGGGGGATCGGCATCAAAGGACGGCACGTGGCCATGCTAAGCGAGTGCGGATCGCTCCTGCGTGTGAGAGATCAAGCCACTGACCCGCATGCGATCACGACCCCCGCCCCGGTGTTGTCCTTGCCCCGTGCATCGTCACTGACGTTGCCCGCGGTGGTCAGGACCGTTCGGGATCGTCCTCGGGGCTGGGTGATTCCGCGCTGCGGGATTCCCTGGCCCGGCGAATGACGGGGTGGACCAGCAACCACGTGAAATACAGCACGATCGCCCATAGGGGAACTCCCATGACCAACCGTGCCGTACCGAGCCATCCGACCTGCGAGTTGAGGTACAGCGGCAGTTGCACCGCTAGGCGCAGACCGAACAGCGCCACCCATAACCAAGTGGCCCACGTGAGCAACCGGCGGGCTTGCCGATCCCGATGCCATGCGCTCAACGCCGGCACCAGCGCGCCGACCACCAGCCCGACCAAGGGGCGGCGCGCCAAAATGGAGATGAGAGCGCCGACCACCCCCGCGGCGTTCACGTACAGCCCCCAGACGAAGAAGTCCTCCGCCTGCCCCGTGCGCCACGCCCAGATCGTGCCGATGCCCACGCCGAGGAGTCCGCTGAACACGTAGTTCAACGAACTTCGGGCGACCAGTCGGCTGATCGCCCCGACCAGCGCCAGGGCCACCGCCCCGATGAGCGACCAGGTCAGATCCCTCGAGGCAACGAAGACGACGACGAAGACCAGGCCCGGGGCGATCGACTCGATCAGGCCCCGGGGGCCGCCTACGGCCTCAAGAACATCGAAGGAGGACCGGTTGAGTTGGCTCAAGCCGCGCCCGGCGGGCACCGCACCGGCAACCGGGGACGACGCCGGACTTACCTCGCCGGCACTCTCCTCGTCGGATCCGGAGGTTGCGGGATCGCTCATCGGACCTCAGTGATCTCCGGCCCGCGTCGCGGAATCTGGATCGTGGGCCGCTGCTTGGCCGGCGCCTGCGGCTGGGTGGGCTGGCCGGGTACGCGCAACGCGAGCAGTTCACGCGGCGGCCGAGGTTCACTTCCCCGGTCCACGGCCACACCGGCGAAAATCGACTCCATTACCTCGGCAGCCTGGTCCTCCACGGTGGCCTTACCGGTGAGCACTCCCCGCAGAAACCACCGCGGCCCGTCCACGCCCAGGAACCTGGCCGGGCGCGTTCCGGTGCGGCCATCGGGCATCCGCACGGGCAGGCGGGCAAGCAGTTCCGGTCCGAATGTACCGGTGCGCTCATCCGCGCTACCACCTTGCTTCCGGATCGACTCGGCGATCTCGCTGCGAAGTTCCTCCCAGAGCCCCTCGCTCCGGGGCGCGGCGAATGCCTGCACCTGCAACGAGGAGCCGTCCAACGCCAGGTTGACGGCGACGACGCGACGCGTCTTCTTGTCCAACTCCATGCGGACTTGCAGGCCTTGGCGTTTGGGAACGTGTACGGCGCCCAGATCGATCCGGTCGACTTCATCGGGCGCATCGGCGATATCCCAAGGCCCGGTTAACTCAGCGCCCTTCGCCTCCGTGGCCCCTTCACCGTCGGTTGCAGCGTCGCGGCCGGCCTCGGTGTTCCAGTAGGCCAACTCATCCTCGCCCGGGCCGATCACCCCGGTCGATTCACCGCGGCGCTCCTTTCGGCGCCTGAACCACTTCATGTCGTCCTGTTCCCTCCGCTCGCAGCCGTCTCGTCCGAGATGGCGAAACCGCCTGTCGAGCCAAGACCCGCGTCGCCACGCGCCGTGCCCGGCAATGTTTGCACCGTGATCAGTCGGGCGCGGGCCACCTGTTGGATGACGAGTTGGGCGATCCGGTCTCCCCGGGCAAGGCGGACCTCGGCCTCGGTATCTGTATTGGCCAGGATAACCTTGATCTCACCGCGATACCCCGCGTCAATGGTGCCCGGGGCGTTCACCACGGTGATGCCGTGGCGCGCCGCAAGGCCGGAACGGGGGTGGACGAAGGCGGCATACCCGCTCGGAAGTGCGATCGCCACGCCGGTGGGCACTGCGGCCCGTCCCCCCGGTGGAAGACACACGTCCTCGCGGGCGTGCAGGTCCAGACCGGCATCGCCGGGGTGGGCGTAACCGGGAAGGGGCAGATGCTCGTCCAGTTGCTGGATGAGCACGGGCACTTCGCCTGGGTCTGTGTGTGTCACGCCCCAGAGCCTAGTGCTAGTGGCTCGCGCGCCAGGGTCGCTTCCAGCCGGCTCTGGGTCGGTT
>Ga0209487_1001899_pt1 | contig 17265 bp, 15 predicted proteins | sample Poulit2012_FD_187524 | JGI IMG/M metagenome (GOLD analysis project Ga0209487, IMG submission 187524) | Agricultural soil microbial communities from Georgia to study Nitrogen management - Poultry litter 2012 (SPAdes) (version 2) | ecosystem: Environmental > Terrestrial > Soil > Agricultural land...
TAATAAACAAATGTATCATCAACCTTATAACGATATTCGCTTTTCTCTTTAAATGGAATACCATCCAAGATTCCCATTTCTTCGGGGCTCGGATTGTTTATAGTGGTATCATATATTTCAAAACTGTCCGTGGATTTCATCACATTATTTTTATAGGCTAAACCACCTGAAATGGCTCCTGATCCAAGTGCGATTAACATCGCTACTGTAGCTAATACTTTTGTTAAACTGTTGATTCGGAAATTTAATTGGGAAAATGTAAACGCATTAAGACCTTTTTCGTTGCGTGTTTTATTCGCTTTTAGCTTTTTAACAAATAGTGGGAAAAATGCCTCAAAGAACAAATACGTTCCAGCTGTTGTTGTAAGCATGGCTATCATGATTCCGGATTCCTTCAACTTATCAAAATAGAACATGGATAGATAGCCAATTCCTAACAAGATGAGTGAAAAAATCGCAACGATACCAGTCATTTTTCCTTTCATAATGATAGAATCAGCGTGCGTATCCCCATGAACAAGGTCCAGAATGGAAGTCCGTAATAATGTAAGACTATTCATCATGGCGGACAATATAAATAACAAACAGAAGAAAATACATGTAACCGAAATCGATGGAACATACAATGCCTGATAACCCTCGGCAGTAAAATCAAGCTGCTTCATAAGCAACTTGCCAATTACTTGTGCAAGCCCTGTTCCAACTAAAATCCCAATCAAGAGAGATGTTGCTCCGATAATGATTGTTTCTAAAAACATAAGGCGTATAACCTTATGTTTCTTTGCTCCTAACGTCATATACATTCCAAATTCTTTTCGCCTAAGAGAAAGTAAGAAAGAATTCGCATAGAACATATAGAAGAATGTAATAATGGCAAGCAAGACAGAACCTGTTTGGAAAATGAATCCGATTGAATTAGTCGTTGCATTTGCTTCCAGAAATGCTTTATTTAAAGCTAATGTTTGAAACATATAAAAAATAGCAATAGACATAACCAGACCAATCAGTAAAACAATGTAATCTTTTAGCTTACTTTTTAGTCCTGATATGGAAAGTTTAAATAACATTATAAACCTCCTTGTGTCTCTGTACCTAAGTCTGCAAGCACATTTAGAATTTCTTTATGAAACACTTCGCGAGTACTGCCCTGGTGAATTTCTCTGTATATTTCTCCGTCACGTATAAATAAAATACGCCTGCAATAACTTGCACTAATCGGATCGTGAGTAACCATTAAAATGGATTTATCTTGTTCTTCATTTAAACCCTTCATGGCATTTAAAAGGCTTGTGGCGTTTTTTGAATCAAGCGCTCCAGTTGGCTCGTCTGCTAAAATGATGGCTGGCTCATGAACAATAGCGCGTGCTGCAGCTGTACGCTGTTTTTGCCCGCCAGAAACCTTTGATGGATATTTTGCAAGAATGGCTTTAATCCCTAACATCTCCGCTACTTTTTCAACCCTTGGGCCAATCTTTTTAGAAGGGATGTCTTGAAGGGAAAGTGGCAGTGCAATGTTTTCGTAAAGGCTTAAATTCTCAAGTAAGTTAAAGTCTTGGAAAATAAAACCCAACTTTTGGGAGCGAAAGTTAGCTAGTTCACTTTGTCTCATTTTCGTAATATCTATGCCGGCAATTTCAACCGTGCCATTTGTCGGTTTATCCAGTGTTGAAATGACATTTAATAATGTTGTTTTTCCAGAACCAGATGGTCCCATAATTCCAACAAATTCACCATCTTGAATGGAGAAGGATAATCCTTTTAACGCATGTGATTGGTTTTCGCCTTTTTTACCATATATTTTTTGTACATTTTTAACATTAACTACGGAATTCTTCATCATATTTTTACCTCCACTCTAGTGTTTCTCTAAGCTATTTGTTATGCTTTAGCTTATTTTTCGCCTCTTCAGGAACGTCCTCTTCGGTTACTTTCTCATACCCATAAACATATTTTCCTTTAACGTGTACCTTTAAGTAGCTATTTTCGGGGAAATCCTTAACAGATGCCGTTACTTTAATCCCATTTACTTCCCCCGATTCATCAACCCCGTCTACCCTAAACATATATCTGTGTTTGAAGTCGGGATCAGTTTCTCCTTCTTTATTTATAAGTACATATACATCCTTTTCTTGAATAAACGGATTAAATCTATCCCGGACATCCTCACCAATTAGGTATATTGCACCCATTGCAACAGCAACCACTACAAGTATTCCAATCAGTATTCTTTTCAGCTTCTTTTTCATCTATATTTCCACCTTTCATCCTCTTTAATTTTTTGGGTTTTCCAATGAATCAATCTGGAATAATTCAAGTATAAGATGCAATTCTTAATAAAAAACGGGATAACTTCTTAACTTTTTCTTAATAAGCGAAGGCTGTTTTCGTAATGTTTGATGCTATTTATTTTCTTCATATCATAGTTGATATAAAATGCGTACTAAACACTATAAATCATTGCATAAGGATTAAAACATGTGCACTAATTACCGCTACGGAAATACACTACGCTTTCGACGGGCGGCTGGTGAGCCTTCTACAGGAACAGCACGTGTCCGAGAAGTGGTTTTCTTCCGAGGAGGATGAGGCCGTGCCCGTGGAAAGCGGATTATTTTGCCAGAGCGGTATTTTACCACTAATTTATTAGACAATGGGAGTACATTACATATAAGGGTGTTACTAGTTCGCATTTTATAGAAGCTGTGAAATCTTTTAGATAACAGCCTAAGTGAAAAAGAACTAAAAAAAGAACCCTTGTGCTTTCAGGGTTCTTAAAAAAGTGATTTCACTATTATTGGAAACAATTATTCTTTAGGCGACATTGGCAATGAAATAATAAATTTAACAACTCCGTTATCATATTCCGCTCTGATCTCTCCTTCATGCAGTTCCACAATGCTCTTTGCGATTGCAAGACCAAGCCCGGAGCCTCCTGTTACCTTGCTTCTCGAATAATCTTTTTTATAAAAACGCTCAAATAAGCTTTCTAACTCCCCTTTCGTAAACTTGTCACTTTGATTTGCGATAGATATTTCAAGCTGCTGTTGATATTCCTTTAGGGAAACCTGAATATCCCCGTTATCTTTGCTATAGTTAATAGCATTCATTAGTAAATTGTCAAACAGTCGTACCGTTTGTTCTGAATCGACAAAAGCATATAAAGGTTCATCAGGAAATCTTTTCACAATTGACAAGCCACGTTTTTCCGCTTGTGGTGTGATTTCGTCAATCAATTGGTCGAGGAGTTTATTTATACATACATCCTGTCGATCTAGGATGAAATTCCCGTCTGTAAGCTTTGTGTATGCAAACAAATCCTCAATTAAGTTTTCCAATTGCTCCGATTTTGAAAAAGCAATCTTAACATATTCATTCCGTTGTTCTTTATTTTCAAATTTCCCATCGAGTAACAAGCGCAAGTAACCCAAAATGGATGTCAATGGCGTTCTTAAATCATGTGATACATTTGTAATCAATTCATTTTTTTGACTTTCCACTTGACGTTCCTTTTCCATTTGAATCATAAGGTCTTCTGCCATATAATTGATGTTTTCCGTTAATAAGGCGATTTCATCCTGCCCTTGTAGCTCAATACGATAGGCTAAATTACCTTTTGCAATCTCTTTTACACCTTGTGCCATCGCTTCAATCTGTTTCATCTTCCGCTTCGTTATATAAAAAAAAGAAAAAATAAAAACAAAAATCCCAATAAAAAATGGAAACGGACCTTCTTTCGTTTGATAAGTTACATCGCCCTTTGGAATTCCGCTTACAAACATATATAAATTCTTCTCTTTAATCTTGAGTGGATAAAACGTAATAAATTCCTTACGAGTACCACTTAATTGTTCTTCCCCACTTGTATAGGATGGCTGATTTATAGCAAAAGACATCACATTACCAATGGTATCATGCAGATCTATTTGAACTTCCTGTGCTTGATCTGTTTTGTACAGAACTTTCCCAGTCTCATCCGTAACCAGCACTTTCAAAGCATCGAGGCCTCGCCCGGAAACTTCATTTTGTTCATTTATAAATTTCTTAATGGCTTCTATTGAATTTTCTTTTGCTGTTGTTTCTGCTGTTAATTGTGCTTGCCAATTAATGCTTTCCATATCACGGCTATAATCAATTGTAGCCACTTTATTTATATTTTCAAAAACTGGAACTACTATCCTTGATACTGTAAATCCTAATAACGCGCATACAATAAACGTTGTAATTAACTGAATACGAATACTTCGCCTTATACTTGTTACAAGTTTTTCAGTAAGCCATTTTATAAAATTTATGGGATTAATTTTCCTTTTCAATTTTATATCCCACTCCCCAAACCGTTTTAATAAACACAGGTTTTCTTGGGTTGTCTTCTATTTTTTCACGTATTTTCCGAATATGCACCATTACTGTATTATCCGATTGAAAAGACTGTTCCTTCCAAACTTTTTCATAAATTTTTTCCGCACTAAATACAATACCACAATTCCTGGAAAGAAGTTCCAAAATAGAAAATTCCCGTGGTGTTAACTTTATTTCCCGATCTTCTACTGTCACTTCATGTGTCGATACATTTATTAGCATTTCACCGATTTCAATTTCATTTTCATTTTGAAGCCTACCGCTGCTCATTCTCATGTACCTGCGAAGCTGCGATTTAACTCTGGCTACCAGTTCTAATGGATTAAAAGGTTTCGTTATATAGTCATCTGCCCCTGTTGTTAATCCCATTATTTTATCCATATCTTGTGTCTTTGCGGATAACATAATTATCGGCATTTCAGCTATTTCTCTTACTTTTATACACATCTCAATACCATTTAGTTTAGGCATCATAATATCAAGTACAATTAAATGTACTTGATTATCTCTTAAAATATCTAGACCTTCTCCACCATCGCTAGCCTCTATCACGTTATATCCTTCATTCTTTAAATAGATGGATATGAGATCCCTTATTTCCTTTTCATCATCTATTACAAGAATTGTTTCTTTACTCATAAGAAATCCTCCAATTATCAAAAAATTATTTCCTTAATTGTAATAGTATAAATGGGATTTCTTAAAAAATAGATGCGAAAGTTCTTAACTATTTCTTAAGATATTTAATAATGTTGTGCATAAATTATATTTATATTCTATGCTTCATCCACAATCCGGACCGATCGTATTGTCGAAAATATAGTTTTATTGTAAACCAATCAAATTTGCACAACAAATATAACATTAAAATGCATCGTTTTTTACTTTAATCTTTAAGCAAATGTGAGGTGGCAATCACTTATCATCAGTGGTGAAAAACATGAGCGGTATAGAGACACGATATTTGATGATACGCTCCCTGTCTATATGACACTTGATGATCTTCAACTACTGTTTCGGTCAGATTGTTAAAGCAATTGCGCCACAAATGCCTCCCAGTCATATATACAAAACTAAAAAGATATTTAAAACACCTGTATTGTTTAATGCTTTAATACAAGGATACACTGTCATCATGTTATTTCCGATCTTTTATCCATTGTAGCCAATCAGAAAATCCACATGCTAAATGCATTTGAAGCGACTTTATAATGCTTGTGGGATTAAGTGCAAGAAATTCAACAGAAAGCTTGATTTTCATTCCTGTTTCTGTATCTTTAATTTGGTGGCGAACGCCCCCGATAACTGTACCGTTTTTCATACGTGCAACGCCTCCTGATTGATACGCATAAGAATGGGCTCTTGAGGTTTGTAATCCCGTTTCATCATCGAATACAATGAAAAAGTGAACAGGTACAGGAGCATTTCCAGTCATCTCAATTACTTCCAGTTCATTTTCTCCTAAAGGTCTTAATGCATAGTGATCAGGACAAGCAGATAAATTTACCCGATTGTTTTCTTCAGATGGATTTAACATAAGATTATCTATGCCCTGGATCTTTTCGGCAGCTAACTCCATCTAAATAGATTTCAGTTTGAGAGGATTTCCAATTATTTCCAGATAAAGTAGCACCCATACGCATAATTATTTCACTTAATTTCAATTTGTTATACATTTCTTGGTAAGAATAATTCATCTTAATATTGGTTAACTGTTCAATCATGCTATCAGGATTATTTATTTCGTCACTTTTTGAAGAAAGACAGCTGGGATTGAATTTGTAGAATTAGCAGGAGTGCATGTAGGCATCTTTTCAGTTAAGGAAGATAAGAGCAACCTGCCTATGGTAATGGAAATTGCCAAAAAAGTTTTTGCTCCACAAGCCCGTCTAAAAGCTAATATGCTGCAGGATTTAGAAAAAAAAAGAAAAACTGAAATAGACTATATAAATGGTGTTATTTCAACAAAAGGGAAAGAGGTTGGAATTGCAACACCTTATAACGATGTAATAGTGCAACTTGTAAAGCAAGCTGAGAATAATAAAGCAATTCCTCAGTTTGAAAATAATCTAGCAACTTTTAACGTTTCAATGACACAACCGATAAAACTATAACTTTATAAAATTAAATAACATTTTTCATTGTTTTAATTCATCTACTGAGCACTCTTTGATTTCCTGTTTAACTTGTTTTCTATTCATTTCCAAAGCACCCCTATTAAAATAATCATCAATTAAGTACATTGTATCTTCCCAAAATGGAAAATAACAATATTCCGCATGGGCAAAAGTGTATTTTTACCCTTCACCATTGACTAATAATAAGAGTTCATGTAATATCATATCTGAATTAAATATCCCTCGTTAGGTAAGGTTCCTGTGGTGGAGATACGCTACTGCCCAAAAACGTCCAAAGACGCCAATGGGTCAGCAGAAATTATCGACTTAAGGTAATTTTTAATGTAGCTGGTTTATTCCTATGCCTCACAGTGCTAAAGCTCTACGATTGGAGGACATTTGTTTTAGGCAATTTTAAGCTTATTTTAGCGTAGCGTATAATTTTATCCTTGCTAATATACAAAACACCTTCACTCATTGTTGGTGTTTTTTTATGGTTAATAACAGGTATATATATTTTCAGGTGAATTATTAGCTTATAAATGAACAAACAGGTACCTCCTAACATGTTAATTTAACTTCACAATTTAATAAGGAGGAATGTGTGACAATGATAAAACTCACTGATAAGACAAGAGAACAATACAGTAAAGTAATCTTAACTGCCCTTCATGAAGAAGAGCTAATTGATTTCAGACACACCTTTTTAGATCTTCATCCATCAGATCAAATCGATATTTTCATCACTCTTAGCCCAGAAGATCGCCAAACGGTTTATACATTTTTGTCCCCTAAAGAAATGGCTGACATATTTGGTGGGTTGAAGTTTAATAAGCAAATCGATTATGTAGATGAAATGGATAAAGATTACGCGTCAGATATGTTCAATAGTATGTTTACCGATGATATAGTTAATTTTTTATCTAAACTAGATCGAGAACGTTCTGATGCGCTTTTGCACAATTTAGATAAACCTAAAGCAGATAAAATTAAAAAACTCTTATCGTATGAAAAAGAAACCGCAGGCGCTGTTATGACAAAGGAACTGATTAGTATTTCTAGTGCTGATACAGTATCCGATGTACTCAATATGTTGAGGGATAAGGCTCCTGATGCAGAAATCGTATATTATCTATATGTTATCGATGAGGAAGGTCACTTAGTTGGTGTGGTTTCTTTAAGGGATTTGATTATTTCAAAACCAAATGAAATTATTGAGGATGTTATGAGTACTAGGGTAGTTTCTGTCCCTGATAATATGGATCAGGAAGATGTAGGAATGCTAATTAAAAAATATGACTTTTTAGCAGTTCCCGTTGTTTCCAGTGCCAATCACCTATTAGGTATTGTAACTGTTGATGATATTATGGATATTTTAGAAGCCGAAACGACTGAAGATTTTGGAGAGATTTCTGCTACTAAAGGAGCAACAGACGTTAATATAGGTTCATTTGCTGCAGCGAAAAAGAGATCACCATGGATTATTGCACTTATGTTTTTTGGTCTCATTACCGGAGGTGTGATTGGGCGCTTCGAAGAAACATTAGAGTCCGTAGTATTATTAGCCGTTTTTATTCCAATGATCATGGATTCAGCTGGAAACGTTGGAACCCAGTCCCTGGCTGTTTCTGTCCGAGGTCTTGCGCTAGGCACAATTGAAAAAAACAGTTACTTTAAAATGATCAAACGAGAGCTAGGTTCAGGATTTTTAATTGGCCTTATATGTATGATTGTTATAACACTTTTAGTTGCTTTATTCTACCAGCACCTAGCTTTAGGATTGATTGTTGGTTTTTCAATTCTTTGTACTTTAAGTGTGTCTGCCGTTGTAGGAGCGACAGTTCCATTAATAATTGATAAGTTGAAATTTGATCCAGCGATTGCATCAGGTCCTTTTATTACTACTTTGAATGATATTATTGGATTGCTTATTTATTTTACTATCGCGACTAATTTAATTAATTTGCTATAAATTAATTAGTATAAAAAGATCATCTCTTAAGTAGATGATCTTTTTATTTTTTAGATATAATTAATTCTGCTTATACTGCGGCTCTTCTGATTGTACATATTGTAATCGTGCATTTAAATTATCTAAAATGGTTTGTTGTTGCTGCGCTAAGTTTTGAAACATTTGTTTCGCGTTCTGATCTTGCGTTTCTAAAGCAAAGCTGTTGAGGCTCCCCAACAGACTGTGGCAATCTGCTACTGTTTGTTGTAATTGAGTTCCAACTGTCATTAAAGATCACCTCCTACAGTTTTATAATGACCATGAAGACAATTTTATATGTAATTAAACCAACATAACTTTTTAGAGGGGTATAGGTATATACCCCCTTCGTTAAATTCCAAGAAAAACATACCCCCTAACCGTACACATAATACAGTTAGGGGGTATTAAAATTATTTTATCTGCTCCGGACTAATAGCTGAATAGCCTCGTCGACGGCTTCAGATGAGTCTTCACCCATAGCTTGCTGTTCTTGTACACATTTTTGTAAATTCTGTGCTACAATTTGTGCGGTAGCTCGATCTATTGCTGTTCGTGAAGCGGATAATTGACTAACTACGTCCTTACATTCTTTTCCTTCTTCCATCATTTTTAAAATGCCACGAACTTGTCCTTCTATTCTTTTTAATCGATTTTTTATTGCTTGTGGGTATTCCAAGATATCTCCTCCTATTCAGTTTTTATTTAATTAGAATTAATCAACCGCGTCATATGGTTTAGCTCAAGCTGTGTAAGTTTTTCTTGGATAACATGATGATTTGGTATCCACTTCTTATGATTCAACTCATGCGTGATCGGTGTGTTGCAATTTATTTCTGCCAGGTTTCTTGATAGTTTGAGCATATCAAGATTGTTTTTTATTTTTGTTTGAACTCCTTTTGGTAGATCATCTAGACGTTCAAGTAAATTATCAATTGACTCATGCTCTTTAAGCAATTTTAAAGCAGTTTTTTCTCCAATTCCTTTAACTCCAGGATAATTATCAGCAGAATCACCCATTAATCCTTTTAAGTCAACGATTTGATTTGGATTAATTCCCTTTTTGTCATAAAAGTTCAGGTGATCAAACACTTCGTAATTACCTTGACCTTTTTTCATAATTGCTACTTCTATATTTTTTTCAACGAGCTGTAAAAGATCATGGTCACCTGTTAAAATAATGATTTGATTCTCTTCAGCATATCTACGTGCTAATGTTCCAATACAATCGTCTGCTTCATAATTCACAAGTCCAATATTTGGTATATCCATGATCTCTGTAACTTGCTTAACAAGATCAAATTGTGGCACCAGTTCTTCAGGTGGTGCAGACCGATTTGCCTTATAGCCTTCATAAATTTCAGTTCTAAATGTTTTACTGCCCATATCCCAACAGCAGACAATTTGATTTGGTTCAAATTTATTTATAGCGTCAAATAAATAACGTAAAAATTGATAAACTCCGTTCGTCGGGACTCCCTTGTTCGTTTTCATGAAATTTCCACGGTAAGCTGTTGCATAAAAACCTCTAAACAACAATGCCATTCCATCGACTAATAATACTTTATTTTTCATTGACCAACTTCCTTTTGCATTATGATAAAATCGTGTTCATTTCTGTATATTTTATTTTCAAATCGTTAACATTTGTAGCTGTCCCCATTATTTCTAGACTATTATTAACAAACGATGATACTTCATTTCTCATTCCATTTTTCCTGTCTTCCATATCTTTTTGCCATTGCGCTGAGTAAGATTGATTCATACCACCTTGGGCATCAATAGTATAATCTTTTATATAAGGTACTAGCGTTTGATAAATCGCTTCCTTCATGATGTCTTTTTCATTTTTTACAAAGAAGGATTTTGTCCCTTTAAAAATCGCCAAGTCATTTTTGAATACATCTACATTCATTTCTTTAAACGCTATGTCAAAATTGGGTGTTTCCCATTCTGGTTCAGTTGCACTTGAAGCAATAAAATTTGGGTCGATTTTATTCATAGCCGTTTCAAGTCCACTATCGGCTTCTTGGAGCAACTCACGCATATAAGCTTCCATACGAAGAGCAACGGCTCGAATCTCTTGTAGTAATTCATATCCCATATAATCTAATAATTTCTGCATACTCTTTTCTAATTGTAATTTAGCCTTTCGCCCCGTCTCATTAATTGTAGTCGGGTTAAAATACTCTTTAAACATATCATGAAATCGAATAGATAGCCGATCTTCTACATAATATAATTGTTTAGATATTCTCTGCTCAAGACGATTAATATACAAATCGTTTGAAAAATCATGAATCGCAGCTTCCATCTTTTCTTGCGATTTTAATAAATCAATACGCAATTGCTCTTGCTGTTTTACATCTAAACTAGCTGTATCAATGTAATTAGCAAGAATATGCTTTGCTCTGTTCATCTCATGAAAAGCTGTTTGTATAATAACATCTGTTAACTCAAAGTCTATAAAATTAAACAAATCATTCTTAAACTTTTCCATTTGAGTATTTTTACGCTGGTTCAATAAGTCATCCAACGCGACTTTACTTGATAAAGCGTATATTTTAGGCTGCCTAATACCTAGTTCAAGCAATTGTTCTTCAACATAATTAGAAACCAAGTCCAGCTCTTCTTGGTTGGCTGCTAAATCAGCAGCGTTAATTATAAAGTTCATTTTATCTAATTCAAATGCTTCTTTCACTCGACCCAATTGCTGTAAGAAATCTTTATCAGCTCGAGATAAAGCATGATTATAATAGGTTACATACAAAATTGAGTCAGCGTATTTTATATAATCAAAAGAAACGTTCGTATGTCGAGCATTAATTGAATCGGCACCTGGTGTATCGACTAAAGTAATTCCTTTTTTAGTAATTGGACAATCATAATAAACTGTAACCTCTTCAATATAGCAAGCTTTTGTCTCGTCAGTGACATATTCGCTAAAACTTTTTAGATCAATTTCAATTTTTTCACCTATTAACCCTTTATTATCAGCATAGCCGGATAATAAAGCTTGTAAAAATGATTGATGTGTTTTAGTAATATGTTTCTTAATATTGTCATTATTACTTTTAATCCACTCAATCATACTTGTAAACTCAGTAAGTCCCTGACTTTTCTTCGATACAGATTTAACAATCGGTTTAATATCGTTTATAAGAGTTGATTCATTCTTTAATTTGATTTTAACCCTTCCATGTTCATCAGTTTGAGTGGGTGCCGTTATTTTATTTATGACTGCTGTCGTTGGGTTTGGGGATGTCGGTAATATTTGAGACCCTAATAAAGCATTAGCGAAAGATGATTTACCGGCACTAAACGCTCCAAATAGTGCAATGGTAAATTCACGATTATTTAACCGATCTCGATTATTTTCCAACCCGGACATAACTGATTCAAAGCCTGGTAAATTGTTAATAATATTCATTGTTTCATCGATTGATTGAATCGTTGACTCCGCTGATTGTTTATTGTTGTTAAAACTACTCCTTTCAATTTTCTTCGGCTTTGATACATTTGAGTCTGTCGTTAAATGGTTTAGTGTATCAGCCTTTACAAATGAATCATACTTTTTCTCTAGTTTTTGATTTAAATCTTCAATAACACCTTCAGTTATTTCAGGGGAAAGTAACTGAAGATTTAACTTATCTAATTTAGATTTCAACTCTCTTTCAAGATTTGCAACAACTTTAGAATTTTCAGCAGCTTTTTCAAGGGTTTTTTGTTCTTTTTTATAATCAGCTAAAGTATCCGCCCATTTTTGTTCGGTTAAATTATAAACCAATTGATATATTGAGTTTAATTTTTGCTTATATTTTTGGATGACACTTGCAGTAACATCATTCGTATAATTTAGAACATAATCACCGTTTATCGTAGCACCAGATTTTGTTAAGCTTTGTAAATCATTAATCGTGTAAGTGATATTTATATTTTGAATTTCTTGCATTAAGCTAGAGGTTTCAAGTTGATGTTCTTTAACAAGTTGCTGGAGTTTATCACGCACTTTCCAATGAAGATTTGCTTCTATACTCTCTTGCAAATTATTGAAAAATTCCTCAGTACGTTGCTTTCTTTCAATGTCTGTTTTCTTTTTTGAGCCGAACCAGCCTATTTTAAAATCTTTTTGTTGTGATTCCAAAAATAATCTCGCTTTTTCACGCAAGTTAGCAGGCATTAAATAAGCATTTTTAAATGTTTGATTGAGCGTCGTTTTAAAGAGAGATTCCATATTACTAGGTTTATTATTGATTTTCTCAATCTCGTCATTTAATCCATCCAAACGACTTTGGTCAGGTTCTTGTTCAACTAAATTCAATTGGTTGACACTTTCTTCAAATGATTCATTTAAAAATAGTTCATGATTTTTAACTATGTGTTGCACACTGTTTTCAATACGGGAGATATTTTCAGTATTGCTATTCAATAATGTGAAAACTATCTGTTTGAGTTCTTCAAATTGATTATATTTTCCCGAGTAATCTAATAAAGAAGTGAAATAAATATTTATAGGCTTGACTTGCCATTGATCAAACGTTTGTTTAACATTGTTTTTGAATACTGAAAACGGGATTTCCTGTTCATTATGCTTATCAACTTGATTGATGATTAAATAATACGGGATATTCATCTTCTGAATTGATTGTAAAAATTGAAGATTAACTTCTGATTGAACATGATTATAATCGACGACATAAAACATGTAATCTATTAAGTGAAGTGATGATTCTGTTATAAGTCGATCTGTGTCATCGGCAGCATCAATCCCGGGTGTGTCAAAAATGGCGCTATTTTTAGGGACGACGTTATTAGACGTACTTAATTCAATTTTACTGATTGTATCTTTATCTTTACAGTAATCTTTTATAATCTCAAGATCATATGGCTCGTTATATTCTATCGGATTATCTTGATGAAAAAAAATTCGGGCGACGCCTTCACCTGATGTTAACTTAACTATATTAGCACTAGTGGGGATAGGGCTCTTCGGTAAAATTTCCTCATCCATCAGAGCGTTAATCATCGAAGACTTCCCTGCTGAAAAATGCCCTGCAAAACCGATTACTTTTTCGTCTTTCATTTTCTTTTCATATAACTCCAATATTTTACTGGCATTATTTTTATCTTGATTATCGCTCATGAGTTCATAAAGTGCTGCAATATGTGCAAGCGTCAGTTCTGACTTTTCCAAGTTAAATATTGACAATAGTTGTACAATCCTTTCTCCACATTCCATGATTACGATACTCATTATACTTAATGTGAGCATTAATTTCTAGCTTTCTAAACATATGTATTAAAAGGATTTTACTAAAAATTAATCGGGACTATAGTTTACATAATAATATTATAGTTCACTCGTGAGTGTGCGGTCAAAAAAAGATCCTAGCATATTATTACGCTAGGATCTGTAATTATTAATTAAACTGGATAAACACCGTGTTTTCTTTCAGTGAAAGTTACCTGCTTGGCTTCATATACTTCAAAACGTTTAGCTAACTCATCTCTCATTTTATTCGGATCAATGACATCATCGATGACCATTTCTGAAGCTAGACGATAAACATCAATATCATCTTTATATTCAGCCTGCTTCTCATCAACAAACTTTGCTTGTTCTTCCTTAGGAAGTTCGGCAATTTTATTCGCATAAACCGCGTTAACTGCCGCTTCTGGTCCCATAACTGCTATTTGGGCTGAAGGTAGTGCTAAACAGCAATCTGGTTCAAACGCAGGCCCTGCCATGGCATATAAACCAGCTCCGTACGCTTTTCGAACGATAACTGAAATTTTTGGTACCGTCGCTTCACTCATGGCAGCAAGCATTTTTGCTCCGTGGCGGATGATTCCAGCTCGTTCAACATGAGTTCCAATCATAAAACCTGGTATATCAGCCAAAAATAGGAGTGAAATATTGAAAGCATCACATAATTGAATAAATTTAGCTGCTTTATCGGCAGAGTCAGGGAATAAAACTCCACCTTTCATTCTTGGTTGATTGGCAATGATTCCAACAGATTTACCGTTTATTCTTGCTAAGCCTGTGATAAGTTCTGGTGCGAATTTTTTCTTAATTTCACAAAAGCTATCTTCGTCTATAATACGGTTTATGAGATCATGCATATTAAATGCCGCGTTCTGATTTTTAGGTATAATATCAGCTATGCTCTTTTCTAAGCTTTTCACTTCTTTTGGTTCTACCATATTAGGCTTCTCTCTGAAGTTAGATGGGAAGTATGACAAATATATCCGTGCATATTCGAGTGCTTCCTCCTCAGATTGAACCAATACGTCTCCACAACCTGATACAGAACAATGCATATTGGCGCCGCCCATTTCTTCTAAGGTCACCTTTTCACCAATAACCGCTTCAGCCATTCTTGGAGAACCTAAATACATTGAGGCATTTCCATCGACCATAACAACGATATCACAAAAAGCTGGTATGTATGCTCCACCTGCTGCAGATGGGCCAAATAATAGACAAACTTGCGGCACACGCCCAGATAGTTTTATTTGATTATGAAAAATACGTCCTGCCCCACGACGACCTGGGAACATTTCAATTTGGTCGGTAATTCTCGCACCTGCTGAATCTACTAAATAAAGCATTGGAATTTCAAGTTTTAAAGCTGTTTCTTGTATTCTAATAATCTTTTCGACAGTTCGTTTTCCCCATGAACCTGCCTTCACAGTAGAGTCGTTTGCCATCACACATACATCTTGACCGTTTACTTTACCAATCCCTGTCACAACCCCATCCGCTGGTAAGCTGTCATCCATGCAATTGGCGAAAAATGAATCTTCAACGTTTATCCCATCATCGAACAATAGTTCTAATCTTTTTCGAACAAACAGCTTCCCTTTTTCTTCATTACGTTCATGATATTTTTCTTTTCCACCTTCTTCGATATGCTCTATTCGTTTATTTAGTTCTTCAATATAAGACATTCATATCCTCCTAGTCTTATTCACCATGATAGATTGGTTTTCGCTTTTCTTTAAAAGCGGTTAAACCTTCAATCCTGTCTTGTGTTGGAATAGTCTCCTTATAGCAAGCATGTTCTATTTCAAGACCATTAGTAATATCAGTTTGAAGCCCTTGATTGATGGCTCGTTTCGCTTGTTTTAGAGCAACCGGGCCATTTTGAGTAATTTTTTTCGCTAGATTTATAGAAACATCAAACAAAGCGTCCTTATCAGTAATTTTCTCTACCAAACCAATATTTAATGCTTCACTTGCATCGATTGGTTGCGCGGTAAATATTAGACGTTTCGCCTGACTTTCCCCAATTATACGGGGGAGCCTTTGGGTTCCTCCGGCTCCAGGAATAATTGCAAGAGAAGCTTCTGTTAATCCCAGCTTGACATTGTTGGCAGAAAATCTAAAGTCACATGCAAGTGCTAATTCCAGTCCTCCACCATAGGCAGCTCCATTAATCATGGCAATGACTGGCATATCCATCTTTTCGATATGATCAATCGTTTGACCAATATACCGAACAGCTGAAATGACTTCTTCTTCGTTCATTCCTTTTCTTTCTTTTAAATCTGCTCCTGCTGAGAAAACTTTATCCCCTGCCCCGGTAATAATGGTACAATAAATAGATTTATCTTGATTCACTTGATCAATTATCTCGTCTAATTCTTGAAGCAGGGCTTTTGAAAGAGAATTTGCAGCCTTCGGTCGATTTAAAGTTATTAAGGCGATATGATTTTCAACTTTTTCAAACTTTACAAGCGTTGCCATGTCTAGTAAACTCCCTTCTGCTCAAGTTTTACAAAATGTAAAAACAATAGATTACTCTTCGATAACAAGAAGAGGATCTCCTTCATTGACAAAGTCGCCCTCTGCAACTTTTAATTCTTTCACAGATCCCTCATATTCACTAGCAATAGGGATTTCCATCTTCATTGATTCTAAAATAACCACATCTTGGTCTTTGTCCACTTTATCTCCTTCACTTACTGTTATTTTCCATACGTTACCTGCCATATTTGCTTTTACTTCTTTCATGATTATTCCTCCTTAGTTTTTAGAGAACGTTGGTAAATAATGTTCATCCACAAACGCTGTTATCGTGTTGCCATTTTTAAATTCTTGATTATTTACGATATCAATTAGCATAGGAACATTCGTTTTAATTCCTTCTATTTTGCACTTTGACAATGCGTTACTTAATCTGCTTATTGCTTCTTTTCTGTTATCCCCTTTGACAATTAATTTACTAATCATAGGGTCATAAAACGGGGTCACTTCATAATTACTTGTTACTGTTGTTTCATGTCTAATATACTCGGCTTCCGGCAGTTCAAATGTTGTAATTTGGCCTGGGGAAGGGAAAAAGGTTTTGGGATCCTCTGCATAAATTCTTACTTCAATTGCATGCCCTTCCATCTTTAGGTCGGCTTGAGTAAATGTGAGTTGTAGATTATTGGCAATATTAATTTGTTCTTCTACGATATCCACGCCGCTAATTTCTTCAGTAATTGGATGTTCAACTTGTATACGGGTGTTCATCTCTAAAAAATAGTGCTTTCCGTGTTGGTCAACTAAAAATTCTACAGTGCCGGCACTCGTATAACCAAGTGTTTTAGCTGCTTTAACGGCTGATTCTCCCATACTACGTCGTACATCACTTGAGATAAATGATGAAGGCGCTTCCTCAATAACTTTTTGATTCCTTCTTTGAATAGAACATTCGCGCTCAAATAAATGAACGACATTGCCATGTCCATCTGCTAATACCTGTACTTCGATATGCCTCGCATTCGTTAGTTTTTTCTCTAAAAACA
>Ga0209487_1001900_pt1 | contig 17263 bp, 17 predicted proteins | sample Poulit2012_FD_187524 | JGI IMG/M metagenome (GOLD analysis project Ga0209487, IMG submission 187524) | Agricultural soil microbial communities from Georgia to study Nitrogen management - Poultry litter 2012 (SPAdes) (version 2) | ecosystem: Environmental > Terrestrial > Soil > Agricultural land...
AATAACACCACTCGTGTCGAGGCAGAATTCCTTGAAAAGTATATGTAATATTCCTGCGAGCTTTGCTCGCGTTCTCGGGGTATTGAATATTTATTCGATGCTCGGAGGTCGCGAGTAACACTCGTGACCTTGAAGTCAGAACTCGACTACGTCCTGCTTCAAGTCCGGAGTGAAACGAGAGTGCACAAGATTATCAATGAACACTACTTATTGGTAAAACCGAAGACAAAAGACGTATAAATAATCTAAATACAGTTAACGATTATCCGCACGTCTACTTTGGATATAAACAATTGGTTCATCGTCTTGTCCTTTTGTTTCTCTCCGGTCAATTTTTTAACCACTCCTATCAAATAAATTTTGCTTCAAACAAAAGAGCGCTTAATTGCGCTCTTTTTTTTACTTGTATTTGAAATTCATTTTCTATGACGCGGACAATAAAGTCAAATAAGATCACTACTCCTATCGGAGATGATGGCCTTTCTAAGTCCAAAAATAAGAATAGAGTTTCCAATTCCCCGCTTTCATAATTGGGATAATCATCACGAATTTCTTCGTACAATTTCTTAAGGGTTTCAATCGCAGGCCTCTTGGGTTGCCCGGCGATGAAAAGTATATATCTTGTCTGGCTTTTAGGCTCAATGATGATCGGCGATCTGACGCTTGTAACTCTTCCTCCTTTTCTCCTGATCTTAAATAACCCCCCTTGATTCTAAATAAGCTACGTAGTCCTCTTCGACTTCTCCTTCGATAAGGTTAGGCACTCCATCGAGCTTAAGAAAGCAAGGTACGTGTTCAAGCTTTTTAAACCCTCTTATAATCCTGGATGTCAAATTATTTAACTCTCTTCTCTTTTGTATTCTCTTCTCCCTCCTGGGTCATTTAGTTATCACTAAACACCTTCATCATCAGTGGCAACCAGAACAGAACAATTCCTAAAGTAACTAGCATTATTTGTTCTCGTTCCATTTCCCCGGATTTAATCTCGTTTTGCACACCGATAGCCGCAATCAAAGCTCCGACAGAGAGATATAAAGAAATCAAATACATTGATCTTCCTCCTCTTTTTTTAAATTATCTTAACGTAGAAATCATCGCCATCGTAAAAAAAGGGGTTATTCTTTTCTCTCTTAAATAAGTGCCGAGGTGTTTATAATGAGCAGAAAAGAAACCAAACTCCAACGCTTTGAGAGACTCTACGAACGAGAGATCAAAGAGGGTTCCTGGATTACAAAAGATGATATGACAGATAAAGAATTCTTCCCTCACAAAGGATCCAACGGGAAAGATATACGCTTTATTAAAAGCAAATACAAGCTCAAAGAGCACAGAGTTGGTAACCGCATCCCTAAGTTTAAAATCCTCGGGAAAAAGGAAAAGATCGAAACCAGGTCTATTCGAACAGATATTCGGAGTAAACTCAAAGATAAAAGATGTCCTGTAACAAACACTTCCTCGAATACTGAAATCGATCATAAAAATGGCAGATACAACAACCCAAGAGTTCTTGACACGAAAACTCAAACACTAGAAGATTTCCAGGTTCTATCTAAAACAGTAAACAACGCGAAGAGAGAGGCTTGTTTAAAGTGTCAGGAGACAGGAAAGAAGTTTGATGCCAGGAAGCTCGGATTTCTTTTTGCAAATTTAAATGGCGAAGATATTCACGACGGGACTCCTGATGGTTGCGTGGGATGCTATTATTATGATGTTGAGCTTTTTATACATATACATAGGGATTACCTCAAAAAGAACATCAGAGGTACCCAAAATGATTTCAAGGACTTTTTCGAATCCTTCGATCATTAAACATTAACAAACCCCCTCACGAGTGTGAAGGGGTTTTTCTTATCTCCCACGGAAAACGTGTTCTTTCATTGGTTTTTGTTCCTCAGATATGAGGTCAAATCCTCTTTCTTCTAATTCTGGGATTAGTAATTCGAGTGTCTTGACTGTTTGATTGTTCTCGTGAAATAGAATAACGATTCCGTCCTCTTCATACTTCTTTTGGGCTCCTTCTAATTGTGACAACACCCTTTGGTAGGCTTTTTCAGCATTTTTTAATTCCCAGTCTCGGCTGTCAATATGCCAATCGATAATTTTCCAGCCATTGTTTCTTGAATCTTCAATTTGTCCATCAGACATATATGTACTCCCATATGGTGCTCGTATAATATTAGAGGTAAGTCCTATTTTATCTAACTCAACTAGTGTTCTCTTATTTTCTTCAACGAATCGGTTTTGCGTGTAGACATTATCCTTGTCGTGTGTCCAAGTGTGCGATCCCACTCCGTGCTCCCCTTCTTTAATTTGAGCAATTCGTTCATCGGAGAGACCACCTAAGATAGTTCCTATAAAGAAAAAGGTTCCCTTTACTTGGTGCTCGTCTAAAGTGTTCAGTATTTCATCCAAATATTTTGAAGGACCGTCATCAAAAGTTAAATAGATCTTAGGTTTCTCTTCTTCCTCTTCCTCCTTCCCTTCTTCCTCATTAGATTTACTTTCATCTGTAGACTCTTCTTCTTCGTCATCTATCTCATCTTCCGTGTTTTTCTCCTCTTCCCCTTTCTGTTCTGCCTCTTCTTCTTTGTACTCTTGCTCTTTCACAAAGGATTCATTCACTTCTTTAATTTCGGTCAATTGTTTTAGATATTTTTTCACTTTCTCCACTTCTTCTGCTTCTGTTTCACTCGTTTCAATCCTTCGTTGTTCGTTATCTAGAGTAATAGTAATAGATAATAATCCAACATAAATGATAGTAGCTATGATTGTGACTATGATCGCTTTCCTTTTTCCCAAATCGACACCCCCAAGCAAACATTGGAGGCCCTATTGACTTTCTCCTTGCGGTATTAAGAAAAAGATCTGGAGCCTTTAAAAGGCTATTTAAAGCTTTATTTGTTATTTCTAGTATATTTTATACTCAAAAGTCTTTCTTGTGTTAAATTTTAATCGCTTCGAAGGAATTAGATGCATTTATTGTTTGGACTACTCTCCAAAAAAAAATAAACAAAAAAAGAGTTAGGTATTATCCCAACTCTTTTTCCATTATCTTTTTTAAGTCTTTCCTGTATGGCCTGGGTACATAAAAATGTTCTTTTTCATCTAACTCATTATTCTCTAGATCAAACACTTGATTGAATAGTACGGCACCTGTTTTCTTTTCTATAAAAGCAACACCCATCTTTTGTTCTCCCTCATTTAGTGTGGTCAATATCGTTTTTCCATTATTAATAGGGATCTCACCAGCATTTTTCTCTATGATCTGAAGAACATCACCAACATTGTAACTTCTTTTGATGAAATAAACTGTTGCTATTATAGAAAAAATGATAGCACCAACAACAAATACAACCACAGCTTTAGTTAAAAATACAATAATCATTTCTTCTATCAAAGTATCACCCCTTTTTTTAAAATTATTTTACCCATTTTCACGTATTTTTTAGTAAAGTATTAGAAAAAAGAGAGGAGTTCGTTCCTTGAGTAAATTAACTTCTAAGGATATTCTCGACCATATGGACTTCATACCCCTGATCCCAGAGGAAGACTTGTGTCATTTAAAAAATTCAAATGACGAAGCGACCTTGATCAAACGTTCAATTGAATGTTTATTAAAGGCCGCACAATATGAGGAACATTTGGGAGATGTTTATATCTCCTTACAAAACCCTAAAAAAGTTAAGGTTTCTGAAGAAATACCTCATATCACAAATCTTATTCAGGACAGCTTTCATTTTCTAGACGTGACACAACTACATATCAACTAGATTCATTTTTCATCACTCAATAGTACAAAAACCTCTCTCAATCATTCGAGAGGTTTTTTTCTTATTGATATTGTTCTACAAACATTGTTAATTCCTCTTTATCTCTCATACCCTCTAAACGATCCACTTCTTTCCCTTCTGAAAAATAAATAATCGTCGGAGTCCCCTCAACATCTAAATTATTAAAGGACTCAGGGTATTCCAAGGCATTTAACCGAATGTATTCTATATCTTCTCCAAATACCTCATTGACCGTTGGGTTATAACGAATACAATAAGTACAAGTCGGCGAGAACACGTAAACGAATTTGTCTTCTCCTTGTGTAAAAATTTTTTCTTCGAAATCGTCATAAGAGACTTGATACAGGTGATCTTTCCCAGTTAGCGTCTTTCTAGTCTCTCGTTTAATTTCCTTCTCGCCATATGGATTGTAAGTCAATGTCCCAAATTCTATGGTGCTCAAAAAATAAATTCCGATAAAAGCCAATACAATGATCCCACCAATTATCGCCATTCTCTTTCCCACCATAAATCACCTCTTTTTCTATATATTTCTTCCTATACAATATTTAAATTAGCTTTTTTTATTATTTAACCTTAAATCTTTTTTATTTTACAATAGGTCTAGTTCTTTCCCTTCCATTCGGTAAATTATATTTTTTAATTTACCAAATGGTGCACAGATATTTTTTGAATCAAAAAAAGCAACCCACACAAACTTGTGTCAGGCTGCTTTTATCAAAAAACTTCACGTTTTCAATTGTAAACAAAATCGAGTGTTATTCAATAAAGTCCCGCGAAATTCTTTTGGTTTACTAAAGGCTTTATTCCTCGGGTGCCACATTCACGATACTGTAACCCTCTTCTTCTTGCTCAAAATAAGCTTGCAAGTCTTCCATCGTTATTAACGATAACTCTTCATCTGTCATAATCTCGTGTTCTTCAACAATTCTAGAAGATTGTTTTTCTAAGATCTTTTCCACGATATTTCGAATCCAACGTCCGTTTCCATCAATTTTATCGTCTTGATGCATTTTTGAAATGAAGTCCTCGACCGCATTTCGTTCTGCGTGATTGATGGAATAGCCTCTTTCTCTAATCATCGAATCGAAGATATCAACTAATTCTTCTGCATCGTAATCTGGGAAGTGGAATCTCTGACGCACTCTTGAGTTAATTCCAGGGTTCGTCTTAAACAATTCTTCCATCTCGTTTTTGTATCCTGCAAAAATGACAACTAAATCATTTCGATTGTTCTCCATTTCCTGAATGAGGACACTCATCGCTTCTCTACCAAACGAGTCTCTCATATCCCCCACTATAGAGTAAGCCTCGTCTATAAAGAGGACGCCACCTTTAGCCTGTTCAACAATCTTTTTAACCTTAGCGGAAGTATGACCTTGGTATTGTCCAACAAGTTCAGAACGGCCAACCTCAATAAACTGTCCTTCAGAAAGGAACCCGCTGTACTTTAGTAATCTACCAATCTTTCGAGCTACAATCGTTTTACCGGTACCAGGATTCCCTTCAAAACTCATATGAAAGCTTGGCCTTTCATAAGGAAGACCTCTTTGTCTTCTGATCTGCGAAACTTTCAATTCATTAATCCAATTTGACACCTGGGTTTTAATCGTCTCTAGACCAATTAAATCTTGGAATCGTTCGAAGTTCTCTTCATATCTTTCCCGGTAATTCATTTCTGAACCTCTGTCTCCCAGAGCCCGTCTGATATCAAATTTATCTATGACACCTATGTCCTCTTCGTTTCCTTCTGCAATGCGTTCTTTTTTAGCTTGAATGATTTCTTGTGCAATATTTCTTGCCTCTCGCGCGTTTCCTTCGACTTTGTCTCCCACGGACATTGAGTGTATGAATGATTCCAACTCTTTCTCTTGATCATTGATTGTAAAACCATTTCTCGTAAGCCTTCTAGTCACAATCTCTTGGATTTCTTGAATAGTATAATCTTCAAATCGATATGTTTTCCCAATTCTAGATTTGAAACCTTGGTTAATCGACATCAAGTTCAACATATCTTCCTCGTATCCTGCGAAAATAAATATAGTTCCGTGTTCATTGTTTTCCATTTCGCGGATGATAGCAGCTAATAAGTTTTGCCCTGGATCTCGGCTACCCTTATCAACATACAATGAGTAGGCTTCGTCAAGAAAGAAAACTCCTCCCCGGGCCTCTCGCAAATATCTTTGTAGATTCTCATCTGATTCACCAATGTTAGCACCTATTAAATCTTCTCTCGATACTTCAACGAACTTGTCTCTATCTACAATTTGAAGGGCCCACAAAATTTTACCCATTAATCGAGCAACAATTGTCTTTCCTGTACCTGCGTTCCCCAAAAATAATGAATGATAGTTTGTCTCTTCTACCTCTATACCATTTTCCTCTAAAATTAATTCAGCTCTTCTATGTTTGATTAAAGAGGTCAATTCTTCTTTTATTTCCTCGAGGCCCACTAAGTTGTTTAATTCTTCAATAGCTTCTTCGTAGAGTTGTTTTTTTCTTCCGAGAGACTCAGGCTCTTCTCCATCTCTTTTGGTCTGCTCTTGAAAAAAATTCAACAATTCTTTAGTTGAAACTTTATCTTCGCCACTCTCTCTTTCTTCTTCCATCGCCTCTTCCAGAGTTTGAAAGTCACTCAATCCAAATCTGTCCATAAACTCTCTGGCTTCTAGAGAAGTCCCCTTCCTCCGCCTCATATTCAATTCTGTCCAGAGATAACCTTCAATGCCATAATTCCTATATGTGAAGTATTTACGATAATCTGATGTGTTTTCGATTTGAAATTTTCTTTCCCGCCCTAACCTCTCATAAACTTTAAAATTAGTGTTTTCACGATACGCTTTAAAAAGTTTAATCTCATCCAATGATGTTATCTTTTTAAATATAACCGGATCTCTTATTTCACATATTAATCTTTCATTCTTGACATCGAAATACTTGAGGGCTACTTCTCCATTCTTAATTTCTCTGTTGGTTGCAATATCATATGTGGAATTGTAAGAGAGATAACTATATTCCTTGTTATTCATTTTAACCAGTTCACTCCTTAAAAATGTGTTGTTTTTAAAACTAAAAAACGAAGTTCCTTTCAGCCACTTTGTTAAGAATGCTCTCAATCTTTATAAAAAAATGTAAACTTAATGTTAGTTTATTTAATTAATTTTTCAATTCGAAAGTCTTAACTATCTTGTTGAGCATTTTTTTGCCATCTCATAATCTCCAGGTGTGTACGCCCTTATATATATATTGAATACACTGGCCCCTCATCCGACACATAAAAGGTTTGCAAGATTTTTTCAACTTCATCATCAAAGTAATTCTTACCTTCCAATGTTCCCCATTCTTTTCCTGCAATTGTCTCGATTCTATCATCTGTCATTTCATCATAACGTTCCCGTTCTATGAGTCCTGACAAGACGTCATTAATAGTTATCGCAAAGGGAAGATCCTCAGTCTCTTCATAGGTGAACCCGATGGTGATTAGGTTTTCACCACTTTCTCTTTCGAATCTCTTGTTTTCGTAGTCATCACCAGATTTAGCGCTTTCTTCTTCATAATCTTTACCAATCATAAACTCAGCTCCAGCAATCTCTTGCTTAACCAAGTTCCTCTTGTTCACTTTTACTTCTTCGTTTTCATTACCATCATTTTCATTGTCGTTGTTATTGGTATTTTTATCTTTATTTTCTTCATTATTGTTATCAATATTGTTTTCATTGTCATTTAATGGATCGCTTTTGTTGTTGGCGTTGGCGTCATTTTCATCATTCTCTACTTCGTTAATGTTGTTTTCATTGTTGTTTGATTCTTCTTCTTTGCTCTTGCACCCTGATACAAAAATAACAAAGGCAAATACAATCAATATCATTACTAATTTACGCAAATTAGGATAGCCCCTTTCGACAATCCCCCAGCGTCAAAACACCGGGAGTTTTATCTTTTTTAAAATATATATGGTGTTTTCACATTGTTAACTAGCTGCAGACGCTACATCGTCAGGTTTTATAGATAACAGATCTTGGGCATTAACTTTTAGATTTTTATTGACGATTCTATAAGATTGTTCTTCTATTATTCTTTCTACAAATTTCATTCTTCTTAACCGTTTCTTTTTCAAAGAAAAGATGTCTCTATCTCTATTATTTGTGTTTTTCCTTGAAAAAACAAGGGTCTCGAAGTATATTCGGAGAAATGTTTTTATAACACTATTCAAACAGGAGGTTTTATGATGAACGTTAGTCAACACACAGGCGAAATCTTAGATAAGGAACATACTTTAGTTACAGAAATTTTCATTAAAACTTTCGACGAAAGAGAACAAAAACTATATACGAAAATTCCCAGGAATCTTTTTAATGCGCCTGTTCCTTTCAAGAAAAACACAGAATACAACATTATCATCTCTGGTGACCAAAAAATTGTTCTTTTCAATGTTGTTTTTGAGTGTATTAATATTTATAATGAGGATGCAGTTTATCAATTTGACGTTTTAGACTTTAATACAGTAGATAACGTGAGGAAAGAAGAGAGAAAGAGCGTCAACAAACAAGCGATTTATTCCGATTTTATTAACAGTTCTGTCGTCCGAATTAAGGATATAAGTAGTTCAGGAATCAGAATTGAGTCGAAAAATGAGATAAAGTCTAAATTTATTGAACTGTTTTTTGATGATAACAATTCTCCAAGGAGAGCTCGCGCAAAGATCCTATGGAAGAAGTACCTAGAGGATACAAATAGTTATGTGTATGGTTGTAAAATTGAATACAGATAACTTGTTCTAAAAAAAGAAAAAGAGGTTAGCCTCTTTTTTCTTTCTCTCTTCTTCTTGATGTCAATTTCTGAGTAAAATCAACGGTGAAAGTGGATATCAAGTACAATATGACTAATAACAATGTTATAACAACTGGTTTATAATGTAAAACCTTAACATTCAAACCATCACTTAAAATAAAATTTACTGTTATAAATAAAATCAATGTTAACATCACTTTGATTGTTATATTCTTATAAATACCTCTTTTCTCCATCGTTAACCCCCTCGTTTCATCTATTTTTATTCCCACCATCTATTCAATGTATAAACATATGTATACACATACATCAACAATGTAATATATTTAATTTAGTGTAATAATATATTTGTTTTTATGTAGATTTATATTTGTTATATAGTCAATTTTGTTGTTGTTCTTATGTTTATTATCATTTATTTATTAACTACTATACATTTTACTTTTGTATTCCAAACATTAGTTTGTCAATTGCTCAATATTGTAATTTTAATTGATGTACATATATGTTTTATTATTGATAATACATTGTGTATATTTTGATACCCTTATGATTTATTTATATTACCTTGTTATCATTTCATTGTTTGTTTATCAACGTATTGTCAATAATTAATTGTTATATTGTTTATTACTTGTCTTTGTTGACAATCGGTTGTTTGGCCATCTATTTAATTAGGTAATCATAGTATAATTCCTTATGTTTTATTATTCTTTGAATGTTATATTGTTATTTTTTTATTGTTGATTAGGTTTTGTCACATAAATAATTGTCACATATTTTATCTTCATTAAAAAAACATAATAATGACAATATTAAATGCGTATTAACAAGCTTATATTAACCACTTAACAAAATAGTAAAAGACTGTTATAATTGAAAATAATAAAACTTTGACAAGGAGTTGTTCTTAAATGGATGCTAAAATAATTACCTTTGGTATATCAAAGGGAGGGGCTTCGAAGTCTACTAGTAGTGGTATTACAGCTTGGCTATTGAGTCAAGAAGCTAAAGTCCTTTGTATCGATCTTGACGGACAGGGAAATTTAACCTCTATGCTCACGCAAGAATATGATATTTGTGATGTATTTTATGAGAAAACTATTTTAGAAGCCCTCATAGAAGAGGATGTAAGACCTTACACATTAGCAATAACAGACAACTTGCATATTGTTCCTTCGAATGACTTTCTAGCAAACTTAACCCACGAAATGCTTACCAAAAGAAGAGTTACATTTAATTCAATCACTAAAGCGTTAGATCCTGTGATGAAGATATACGATTACATCATTATAGATACTCCACCTAACTTAGGGGAGGCAACATTAATGGGGTTATCTCCGGAGTCAGAATCAGGGACTTATGCGGTAACTATGTTCGATGGTTCAATGTTTTGTTATTACGCAATTCCAAAATTCTTCGAAATAGTAGATGCAGTTAACGAAAATTTTAATAGAAATGTAAAGAAAGCAGGTATATTATTCGCAGTTATCGACTATAGAGCTAAGGAAAATGTGGTAATGGAAAGGTTAGTCGATAAAGAATTCCCAGGCTTAAGATTTGAAACTGTGATACGAAGGAAAGCTTCTACGAGAAGAGTCCCGATCAGTGGATTTGAAGACAATGACGAACTCGAGAACGCATTAGAATTTTATTATCCCTTTGTAGAGGAGTTGAAGAAACGTGTCGGAGCAGATGAAAAGGAAAGAATCTGAAGCTGTTAAAAAATCAAGGGAAGACTTAATGAATAAAGTTGTTGGCCAAAGGAGAAGGTCTTCGCCTGCAAATGCATTTTTAAGTACTTATGAACAGGATGTAGAGACAGATTCCTCTGAAGAAAAGAAAGACTCGGAAAAGGAAACAAGAACTAAGAAAACCTCAAGCACAAAAGAAGAGGCGCCGCAAACAAACGAAGAGACTACTAATCTCGCAAAAGAAATAGGGGAAATATCACAACACGTCGAAGAATCCGACGATAACTTCTGGGAAGATTTGAAAAAAGGCAGAAACGTAAATCGACGCAGGAAGGTAATGACTACGTTTTATTTAGATCCCGACCTCGATGATATCATCAGCTATCTTCACGAGAGGGAGGGGAAAGGATTCAAGTCGAAGTTTTTAAACGAATCGGTTAGACTTGCGCTCAGGAAACAAGGTTTATTATAGTTTAATAATCAAAACAAAACACCCCCGGACATTAGATCCGGGGGTTATTTACTCCTCTTCAACTAATATAGGAGCAAAAAGGGGGGTACACTTATGATATCAAACCTGGCCATCGTCCTGCAACATACCGAGCAGGCTGTCTTTCATTAACTCAAACTGAATTTCTTTTAATTGATCGAGTAAATTCAACATATATAAATTATCTTCCCTTGGAGGGAAGTGTAATGTCTTTAAAATTAAGTGTGAATTAAACCCTGTATTGAAAAGGGTTAGGTTCTTTTGAAATTTTTTCTTTTCGCGAAAAGTAAAGCGGAACTTTTTTAGAAAAGGTTCTTTGAGTTGTTCGAACTTCTTTTTGTTGCTATTATTCTGATAAATGTATGCAAAAAAATCCATAGATAGATATTTGATCGCCTTTCTAATTTCTGTTGCTGTTAAATTATCTAACTCATTCCTGAAATCTTTGGCCCAAGGGAACATCTCTCCATCTTGTACTTCGTCGCTATACACGGTGCTTATGATCACTTCATACATTATCAAAATTGTATGTCCGATATATTTGAGCTCTGTATCATAGTCAGTTTTCCGACCTCGGGGGCCGAAAATCTCCTCGCTGTTTTTCTTAAACATTTCAAATGTCTTTTCCAAACATTTCACTCCTTTTGTGTTTGATGTGCCTTACTAAATTAGTAGGGAAGTGAGCCTCTGAACTTTGGATAACGGAAGCTCTTTAATCCCTTTCCTAAGTTTCATTCCCATTTATAATTATTTTGTTGTTATCTGTAATTATGTGTAACAGATCTTTATTAGCTTTTGGTCTTGCATAATAAAACCCCTGTAAATAGTCTGAACCGATCTTTGTTAAGGTTTTAGCCTCCATATCTATCTCGACTCCTTCTGCGATAACTTTTATTTCAAGAGCTTCACTAAGATCTATAATTGCTCGGACAATTTTTTCCAGTCTCTCATCATTTTGAATATTGAATGTAAAACTCTTATCTAATTTTAAATAGTCAGTTTTAAATTCATTCAAATACCCTATGCTTGAATGTCCGGTTCCGAAATCATCAATGGCTATCTTACATCCCATTTTTCTTAATTCCTTGAAATTTTCACCAACAATGGGATCTTTTTCTATTGCTATCGATTCCGTGACTTCTATGATCAAATATTCTGGCGGGATATCATATTTCTCCAATCTTTGTTTAACACGCGGATGAAAATTCGGCCTTTTAAGTTGCTTACCGGAAACATTAACGCTAATCGGGAACATTTGTTGTCCTTTTTCTCGCCACTCGGCAATTTGCTCACAAGCTGCTGTCAATACCCAAAATCCAAGTTTTGTAATCATATTCGTTTCTTCAGCTATTTCTATGAAACGATTAGGGAAAGTCATCCCCCATTCTGGATGCCTCCATCTAACCAGGGCTTCTAAAAACTTAATCTTGTTTGTTCCATACTCAACGATTGGTTGATAATGTAACTCAAATTCATCTCTTTCAATACCTCTTTGGATCATTTCCTTGGTTGCGTCACCCCTGATCCCTTCTTCAAGGAACTGGTGGTTATATCTTGTGTACATATCCTTCCCTTCATTCTTCGAGTGTCCTAAAGCTAAATCAGCAAACCTAATGACATCATTTAGGTTATCACAATCATCCGGATGACGGGCAATACCCATTGATGCACTAACTCTAAATTTTAAATTACCTAACCCAGGAATATCTACTCGTTTTTTGAATCTCCGTTTAAGTTCTAGAGCCATATCCGAACCTATATTTTCGTTATTTTTGTCCATAAAAATCATCACAAACTCATCCCCACTAATACGGTAAATATCCTTAGTTACTTTGCCAACCACCTCTCTGATGATTGAGGTCACTTTTATTAAAACCTGATCTCCAACCTTATGGTTATATCGATCATTGATTTGTCCGAAATCATCAACGTCTAAGAACATCAAAGAGAATGTATCATATTCTTCAGGATGTTCGTTTTTAAATTTAAGATTTGAGATCCTCTTTTCAAAACTTCTTCTATTAGGCAAATTTGTTAATCGGTCCCAATATGCATATTCCCATATGAGCATTTCGTTATGCTTGCTTTCTGTGATGTCTTTAGCAACAACATAAATCTTTTGTACCACATTATCTGATAAGACGGGAGAGAAGCTCATACGAACAGGGATAAACTCTCTTGAGTTGGTCGTTTTCTTTAACATTAAAAATTCATCGATCTTTAGCGGGTACCCTCTAGCCATCCTGTCTTTTTCTTCCCCGAACCTTTCTGGAGCAGAAAATATTTCTTTACTATTTTCTCCAGTATCCTTAATCAACATCAACACTTTAGTGATATCATCAAACTGATCATCAGGAAATAACTTAGCAATCGAATGTCCTCTCAAATCATTACTCTTTAGCTCAAGCTTTTTTAGTATTGCCTCATTAACATCTTCGATCATATAATTTCGATCAATTGAAAAGACCATATCTGGATTCGTATCAAACAAAGAGTCAAAATACTGCTCTCTTCTGGCCACTTTTTTATCTTCGTCTTCAAGTCTTAGAACAACTGCCCAATAAATGACCTCATCTGATAAATTTCCTATAGGATGGATGACAGCCTCTATTCTTTTCTCCTCGCTACCTGGGCCATCAAAGGAAACAAACGTTTGTTCAACAACCTCCATCTTTCTACTGCTTTTGTCTAACGCGTTTCTAAGCTTTAATATTTCTTTTCTTTTAACAAGATTTAATAGGTTTCCTCCGACAACCTGTTCTTTTTCAAATCCCATCTGTCTAATATTATCTGTTGAGTAGACGACATCCCTGTTGTCATTCGCTTCGACCAATAAGAGGGCGGTTCCGAGCCCTTTGATCGTCGCATTAAGTATGGGACTTCTACTAATTGAGATATACAGCGGAGATATAAAATAAACGATTTCTTTTCCATTTTTTATGGTCACCACTTCAGCTCTTTCATAAATCTCTCCATTGATAATCTCCTTTTTTTCAACATTCACGAAACACCCGATGTTCTTACCAAGGATATCTTCTTTTTCTTTCCCAATCATTGTTAAAAAATCATCATTGGTGTCTTTAATTTTGTTCTTTAAATTCGTCTTCACATACCCAATCACAGAAAATATCATAAAAACACCTCTCTTATACTTAAAGTATTTGCAGCACTAACTATCATTCAAGTATTTCCAGCCATTCCCCTTCGTATTTATCGATGACTTTTTGATGGTCCTCCAATGTTTTTGAATAAAAAGTTTCCCCGTTTGGTCTTGCATAAAAATATTTATATTCAAAGTTCTTTTCAGGATGGAGAGCGGCTTTAAATGACTGGTAACTAGGCGAACCAATAGGACCAATAGGTAACCCTTCAACATTATATGTGTTATAAGGTGAATCCACCTCAATATCTTCATAAGTCACAAACTTCTTGTGTTCACCCAGGGCATACAAGGCTGTAATATCACTCTGCAATTTTTTACCTTCTCTCATTCGGTTCTGAAACACACGCGATACTTTAGGCCGATCTTCTTCGAATTTTGATTCTCTTTCAATGATCGAGGCCAAGGTGATCAATTCGGAAAAATCATAATCACTATCCACTATCTCAACCTTTTCACTCTTTTGCCATTCGTCAGTTGGTTTGATCATTCGTTCGACGATTGTTGAAGTATCAGAATCCTCTTTAAATTCATAAGTGTTAGCGTGTAAATATCCTTCTAGTTGATATTTTCTTTCTTCGTTATATGAAGGTAGCCACAGATACTCTTTTTTTAATCTCTCATACAGCTTCTCGGTGTTTACTTGCTTTAAGAAATTATCCTTTTCAATAACTCTTTCATCGTCCAATAATTGAGCAATTTCTTCTATAGTGCTCCCTTCAGGGATGGTTACTTTGACGTAATTGTTAGGATCAATGTTTCGGGCTTCGTTTAAAGTATCTATCAAGCTATTAAAGTCTCCTTCCTCTATATCGAAATCACCTGCTTTGAATTCAACTTCAAACGGACGACTCGAAAAGGGGTTTAATCTATTAACAATTTGTTTCCCTCTGATATAGCCGAAGAATATTGTCGAACTTTCAATTGTTCCGTTCGTCTCTAATATATCCGCTATTTGTTTAATCGATGCGCCTTCGTAGATACTTACTTCACCTTCTTCTACAACATTCTTGGTTTCAAACCATTTATAAAACAAAAATGTACCCAACAATACAACAAAAATAAATATGAAAAGTTTCGTAAAAAAAGTTTTCATTGTTTTCCTCCATACATACAAGAGGGTAGGGGAGACCCTATTGTAAATAAGATACACAAAAATACTCAAAAATAAAGTAAAACTCTAAACCTGTTTTCCTACTAGAGTTTTTCCAAAATAAAAGTATAATACCTTTAGTTTTGTTTTGAAGGGGGGGAGGACCCAAATGACTTGCGAGGAATGTAATCGTTTCGCTAAGAGGGAGAATTATTGTTCGGTTTGTAAGATCTACTACTGTGACTTTTGCTTGACTCAAAACAGAAATATTTGTACCAGATGCAGAAGGAGCTTATAAATTTGATAAGAAAGCTGCGTATATCAGTGGCTTTCTTATTTTTTTCCACAAAAATACATTCCTTTGGTAAGATTACGTAAAAAAGAAATGAGGGAAATTAAATGAGGAAGAAACAAATTAATGGGTGGAAGTTAGGTCTTAAAACTAAGTTAGTGGGAACTGGACATATCGCAAGCCTAGAAAGCGTAACTAATCCGGAAAAAATCAAGGGAAAAGACTTTGTAGTTCCTCTTGTCGTTGGTGAAAATTTAATCACAAGTATAGCAGACAGGAACGGATTCTCTTCCTTTAGTAACTTGGGTATTCAAAGCGTAAAATTTCCTGAACACGGTCATTTTGAATCGATTGGAGGTAGATCTTTTGAAAACAACGAGATTGAAGAACTAGTGATACCAAAGGGCGTCAAAAGAATCTATCAGAATGCTTTCAAAGGAAATAAGATAAAAAAACTCATCCTTCCAGAGGGTTTGGAGTATATAGGAGAGAAGGCGTTTGCAAATAACGAAATTCAGTATATTGATATCCCTGATACGGTTAAGCATATGGGGGAGGGGGTCTTCAAAGAAAACAATATAAAAGATTTCTCCTGGACGTCTTCCTTGGATAAAATTCCAAAAAACACCTTTATGAGAAACAACATAAGATCTTTGAACATTCCACAAAACATCAAAGAGGTGGGGGAGAGAGCTTTCGCATTTAACCCAACTGAAAAACTAAACCTACCTGATGGATTAAAGTACATTTATGCAGGAGGATTCTCCGATCACAAGATCAAAAAGTTAATAATACCTGAAAGCGTTCGTGAGGTAGACTATAGTGCTTTCGGTCAATCCTCTTTAGGTGATAAGGAAGAGTATAGTTTAACGTTAAACTCGTCTACTCGAGCAACCCTCTTATTAGGTAGTGAAATGTGGCTTAAGAAAAGTTTCACTGCCGGACTAGGAGAGTTGATCATTAATGGAGAGATGAGTCCAGATGAACGCTTTTTCGAAGGGTTTGGAAAAGTGTTTGTAGACAAGCTTTACATTAATACTCCAACAATAAATGAGGAGGCTATTGAGAGCTTGTTTGATAATGTTGAACCTCATAAGGTTTACACTAATAAAAAAAATGATCTCTTAACCAGCAAGGGGGAGGGGAGGGGTATAAAAGTAGAAGTCTTAACCGAGGATGATTTAACAAACTTCATTGAAGTAAGGAGTCTCTTCGGTTAACAAGTACTAAGGAGGTGTTCCAATGAATTTTTGCGTGAGATGCGAAAAAGAAGTTAATCGGACAACTATGAGTTTCTTCAACCTCGACATTATTTGTACTAACTGTCGAGACGAGGAAATGGCCCATCCGAAATTTCACTTTGCAAAAGACGTAGAGCGAAAAGAATTAGAAAAAGGAAACTTTGATTTCCCAGGGGTATATGTAGACAAAACTTGGGAAGAAATTAAGGAAATTGCTTAATTATATTATTATAAGAGCTCATTGCGAGCTCTTTTTTCTTTTTGTTGTTATAGTTCTACTTTTTAAATTTGAAAGAAGGGCAGGGGAACACTTGTTTCTATTCTTTACTCCTAGTTTACATAAGATATATTATAGGAAGTCAGTTTTTTGAGATAAGCAGGGGGTAAAAAAGCGGCATTGTTAAATGCCACTCTAGTTTCAATAATCTTCTAGCAAAAGTCCGCGATTTACTTTTCTTTTTTTCTTCTTCCGAAAAATCTTTTGATAAGTCGTAATCAAAACTATTGTCGCCATTGGGACTCCCTGTATAGCCAACAAGCCAATGGATATGTAACTCACAATACTGCTTTCGCCCATAGAAAAGCTTAAGAAATTTAAAATGGCTGATATCCCAACTGTTACAGGAACCAAAGATGTAAATATCCTTGCCATATGTGGAAAAGCTTCATAGACCCAGGCTGTTAAACTTGAAGCTGTCACTTCCTCAATTC